>Ga0208647_1000069_pt1 | contig 45573 bp, 55 predicted proteins | sample AntAceMetag02UKA_FD_184765 | JGI IMG/M metagenome (GOLD analysis project Ga0208647, IMG submission 184765) | Saline lake microbial communities from Ace Lake, Antarctica - Antarctic Ace Lake Metagenome 02UKA (SPAdes) (version 2) | ecosystem: Environmental > Aquatic > Non-marine Saline and... | reverse complement strand
TCTTGGTCGTCACTTCCTGAAGCATGTATCTTTGATATCTCCGTGTCAAACACTAGAGATTTAGTAGCTACTTTTACAACCAATCCACTTAAATCTTGGTCGTCACTTCCTGAAGCATGTATCTTTGATATCTCCGTGTCCTCAACAAGAGAACTCCCTGTAACCTTTACAACCAACCCACTAAGGTCTTGGTCGTCACTTCCTGAAGCATGTATCTTTGCAATCTCTGTGTCCTCAACAAGAGAACTCCCTGTAACCTTTACAACCAACCCACTAAGGTCTTGGTCTGCTGTAGCACCATCTTCTACGTTTAAGTCAGTTCTAACTTCCGCATAACTTCTGCCTTCAATGTCTGTGGCGTTAACGAATTTAGCAAAGTCATTTATTACTGGAGTTCCTGACGTGCTTACGTTACCTGAACCTGCAGGAGTTGTGTATGCGCCCTGTCCGTTTAAGAACGCAGCTGCAGACCCATTACCCTTTGGAGCAAAGCCATGTTTAGAAGTCGATACATCGCCAGTTGTTATGTCTGTGAATGGTAAAGTAGCATCGGAAATTTCATCTAGTGTATCTAATGCTCTTTGAACATTAATGTCAAGTACACTTAGAATGCCATTAAAGTTAGTTGTATCGGTTATAATATCCTCTGCGTAATTCGAACCAGCACTACCTGTTCCTGCTCCAGTTCCGTTTACATCTCTTAAATCTAAGTATAAACTACCATCAGACAGTTCTTGTAATTGACCATCTCTCTTAACTATTAAAGCACCAATGAATATAAATTCAGGACTTGGTAATCCTTCTGTTACTAATCTTGTTATTTCACTCTCGATTGCGTTCCTTGCATTATTTATTGTTGAGTATGCACTCTGACTTAATATCTTTTTAAGATTAACACCACCTAAATCAGGTGTGTCGATAAAGAAAGTTATAAAGAAGTCAGTTGTAGAACCGCCCTCTGTTAGTTGCCATGTAGAGCCTGTGTCCTCGTTCCATACATCATAAGTTCCACCTGCATTATGACCGATTGTATTAGTTGCAGTAGTATTTGTCCATTCGCCTGTAGCACCTAGTCTATATATAAATGGAGCAGTTGATTGTGCAGCGATTAAATGTTGTATATCTTCATCCCTGAAAGAGCCACTCGTTACTTGCGTAAACGTATCTCCACCATTAGATAATCCCTCTATTGCTAATCCATAACCATATAATGCTCCAAATGTATTGTGCGCCCAACCATGAACTGCACTAGGATATTGGTATGCGTGGAGTTCTGCTCCAAAAATGATTGATTTAGTTTGAGTAGCATTCCAGTAAATAAGCGCACATAATGAATTGTTATAGAAAAAGAATTTATTTATATTAGATTCTAATGTATATTGCAAAACACCATTTTGGTCGAAGTATGTATAATAAGTGCCTGTAACATCAGGGATAACAACTGATTCTGTTCCTGTCTTTGTAAATAGTTTGCTATTTACCCAAAAAGAATAATCTGATTGCCCCCCCTTTACTGTAGTACTAAATGTTAGTGTGCCATCTACAAACGAAAGGTCAGGTTGGGTATTTGTGTTATACTTATCCCAACCTGCTTTATGTCTAGTTTCACCTATTTCGGCAAGTATGACTTCTACATCAGTTCCTATGTAATGTCCGTCTGTGTCTGTTACAGCTACATCAGCTGCAACTTGGTCGCTAGTTGCGCCGTCTTCTACGTTTAACATTGTCCTAGCGTCTGTCATAGATATGTCTTCAGGCACACCTGTACTAGCAGTTTTCCTGCCTTTGAATGTAGTCTGTGTCATGTTCGCTAATTTTGCATTATTTATAGCTTCATCAGCGATATGTTTTGTACTTATTTTGCTCATTTTAATTGCTCTCCTTTAAGCCAGTTTTCAGGTTTTGTCATTGGCTTCATATTTTCTTATACGAGCGCTGTATAGGTATAAGTTACTACTAGCTTGTCTGTTGATTCAAGTAAACTTTCTAGTCCTAGTCCGTCCCAGTTCAAACGCTTTATGTCTGAGCCGTCCGTTATTATTGTGAAGTCTACGGTGTATTCTTGTGGTATCCCACCAACAGGTACAACTTGAACCGAGGTAGCTGATACAGGAACTTGTGTCATATCGTCAGAATACTTATTAGAAATATCAGTTGCGTCTAATGTAAGTATTTCAACAATACGTGTTTCGGAACCACCTGCTAAAGCTATAATCTCTGCTACCGTTACAGTCTTTAATACATCACTACCGTCAGTATCTTGTATCAATACCTTGTCGTTAGTTGCTACTGTTGCCGCACTAAGTGTTGCTCCGTCTAGAGCGTCTGTTACATTTGCCTCGTCCGTTACATCTGCACCGTCTTCAACGTTCAATACTCCAAGTGCTTGTGTTTTTGTTAGTGCTTCAGGTACTCCTGTAGCTGCTGTAGTTCTACCAATAAAAGTATCTGTAGCTAGATTAGCCATCTTAGCTAAAGTAACTGCTGCTGCTGCTATTGTCTGTGCTCCGTCTGCAACTGAGGTTACATCGCCACTATGGTTAGGATGAACATAAGCGTTTGCTCCGTCTTCTACGTTTAATAGCGTTAAAGCATCTGCCTTACTCAATACTTCCTGCACACCTGTTGAGGCTGTTTTTCTTCCCATAATTGATGCCGTTGCTATATTAGCTTGTTTTGCTAATGTAACCGCTGCATCTTCAATATACTTACCTTTTAACTGTGCCATGTCTTTTTCCTACTTTCCTTTTATTTCTTTAATATATGTAATCGGCTGATATAATATCATTCTCCGATAATAAAGACTCTAATCCTAATCCATTCCAATTTAATCTAAGCACATCTGCCCCGTCTGTTATAACTGTAAAGTCTGTTGTGTATAATTGTTTTACCCCACCAACAGGGAACAACCCAACTGCTGTGTTATCTAGCGGTATATTTGCTAAGTCTATGTACTTGTTTGAAATATTTGCCGCATTAAGTGTTAAATTTTCTGTTATTTTTGTTTGGTCGCCTGTGTTAGTGCCTGATAGGTTACCAAGATTAGTAATGTCTGTTGCGGTTACGAATTTGTTTGTGGTTGCTGTATCAACTAAGTCATCGGGGTCAAGAACTACAACGCCTGTTTTTTCATTTACAGAATCAACTGCACCTGCCCCACCTGCATGACTATGTAACGCTGTTTCCCCACCACCTGTAAGTGCTGTTGCGTTTACGTCTGATATGTTATTTACATCGGCACTTGCTTCAATACCTGCTAGTTTTGCGCTGTCTGCACTAGGATATGTGACTTTAGATGTGTTAAGACCTATTGCAGTGTCTTGTACTCCGCCTGCTGTTTCAAGGTCGTCTATATCTGATGCGTTCGCTACGATTGAATCAACATTATCTTTTACCTGTATGTCAAGAGCATCTATACTTTCTGTGGCTGTTTCGCCGTCAGTAACATAGTTGTCTTCTGTATATAATTGGTCGCCAACTTTAGTATCGCCTGCCACAGTGTCATCTATAATCGAATTAACCGTGTCAACTAACTGGTTAAATTCAGCATCAACCTCGTCTGCTTTAGCAGGTGTTCGAGGTATAAAGTCATATTTACGTGTAATCTTATCAGTCATGTTATGCCCTCCTTGCAGGTTTTTTTATCTTATACTCAGCGGCTATTCCGTAAATCATAACTGCTGTGTCAATAACATCCGTCTGTACTCTGAATGATAGTCTATTTCCTCTTGCATTTATATACGCGTATCTAGAACCAAAATCTTCTACGCCTTGTGCTCCTGACCAATTAGAACTGTCCCAATCATCATCATTCCATACAAGGGTAATATCGCCTGACATCTCTTCGCCATATATTGTATCAAGGAACTCTTCACCGTCAACAATAGCTGATACTGACATTGTGCTTACTCCTGTTGACATTTGCTTGAAGAATATGTACATTCTCTTCCACTTCTTAAGCCTTACTTTGTCATCATATGCTTCCTGCCTGTGTATAACGTCCATGTGTATCGCAACTCCCATGTCGTTATAGTTGTCGTTGTGTAGATGTATTCTTCCATATGTGCTTGATGCTGAATATAACTCCCCATCAAGGCTTGCTAAGAATGAATTTATATACCAACCTTCATATACTGACCACGGTGCGTCCATTGCGTACTGGTCTCCTGGAACAGCTGTCCATGTCTTAGCGTATGGATAAAATACGAATACAATATCATTGAATGTGCTATCCGAATCTTTTTTGCATGATACCATGTATCTGTCTTTATAGAATACTGCGCATGATGTGTCAAGGTGTGGGTATATTACGTTATGCTGTGTGTCAAACATTCTAGCTTGTATGTTATCAGATAATACTCTTGTTGCTATCGTATCACTAGAGGTTGATAAGAGTGCGTACACTCCGTTCTCTCCCATGTATACGAGCATATCATCTATAATAACCATAGTCTCTTCAGATATACATCCCTCATGCACTGGTAATTGCTTGAAGTATACATCTGAGGAAGGATCATACCCTGTCCATGCAAATGCTGTACGTCTCTTCATTACCACAAGGTTACCCTGAAACTCTTTTAATCCAGTTATTATATCACCGTCATCTGTTATACTATTTATTGTGCCCGTGCCTGTAACAGTGCCCGACGGGTCCCACTCTGTAGGGTCTAACGGTGGACAATAATACAAGAAATTAGGGTTCTCGTGGTCTCCTGCTGCAAACATTCTATCTCCACGTTGTTCTAGGTATTTACATCTCTTAAGCGCCGTGTATGTAACACCTGATGTTGTGCTTGTTACATCTGCAACTGTGCCTGCTGACCCATCATATACTTTAAATATTCCTGAACCTAATAGGTATAGCTTATTATAATAAACTTCCCATGCAAGATATTCCCCAAAGCCTGAAACTAATATATCTGTTGCATCATCAGCATTAACCAAGTCACCGTTATACAGCGCATATTTTTCAAGTTGACGGACATCACTTGTGTCTATATATTCATACTCAATAAGTGTACGTAAATCAGCTCCACCGCCTGACATTTGGTACAGTCTCGATGGTGTATTTATAAGAGATGCTATGGCATACTTACCGCTAATTGCGATATCATCGAACCCCGTCGAAATAGAAGCCCCTGTTGTATCTATTACCCACGATACACCGTAGTCGTTTGACCTGTATATAGTGTCTATTACTGTGTTTGTAACTGCTGCGCACGCCTGCCCGTCTATTCTTACAGTATAAGCTGTGTCAGTGCTTCCATCAGGCTGTATCTTAGCCCATGTTGCCCCGTAGTCTGCTGACCTATACACACCCCCAGTTTCAGTAACAAATGCTACTGCTTCACTAATAGCGCACGTTGTCCAATCGTGTACTGCTGTGTCTATAGGCTGTGTTTCAGCCCATGTAGCACCATAATCGCTTGATATATAAACTCTACCAGTTGTACTTTTATCACATATAATAGCATATTTATCATCGATACCAACCTCTTCGTATGTTATATCAGAAGTACCGTTCGGCTGTACCTTAGTAAACGTAACACCGTAATCATTAGATATGTATACTGCGTCTACAGGTGTAGCTGTTGTGAGTATCACGTACGCACCACTCGCTGATATAGCTTGAGTGCCAAAAGATGCTGCGGATATTAGTAACTCAGTCCATGTTACTCCGTAATCATCAGAAACCCATGTTTTACCGTTGCTGCTTTCACTAGCATACATGTGCCCGCCTGATATCGCAAAAGCAAACCATGCCACATCTACATTGCCCTCAGGCTGCCTTTCTGTCCATGTAACACCGTAGTCAACAGAGGTGTATAACCTACCATTCCCGTCAGCTATAAAAGTTCCGCATATAGCATACTGACCATCCAGTGCCGCCCCTGACCAATATCTATCCACATCTCCTACAGGTCTAACTTCCTGCCACACAACTCCAGTTAAATACGCCGTATGCTCTTCTATACCTGTGCGTGTCTTATAGCCCCCACTCTCAATAAGGTCTGCGTTTACACAATGTCTTAATTGAGTTGGGCGTAAATGTTCAGCGGCATTTTTAGTGTTCTCTCCGCCTGAAAAATTATCGAAGTATTTAATTGAGTATGGCATATATCTACCTCGTCACTAACCAAGAGTAGCCACCGTTGTATAAGCGTCTACGTTTGTCGTAATGTCTCTTTAGTAATGTCTTTACACGCTCGTACTCACCTGAGATAATCTTGTATCTCTCAGACTCGTCATCCTGTACCATGTACATCTTAGCAGCGTAAAGTGGATATAGTTCGTGAAGATGAAGTGGCAACGGTAAAATAGCCGTTCCATCTGTTGTTATCACAGCAAGTGAAGCATTGTATACTATGTCACATTCATCTAAATCTTCCCAACCGTAGAACTCAAATGTATTTCCATATAGGATTACAGTGTTTTGGTCAACGACAGGGTCCATAATGTTAAGGTAGTTCACATAATCAGTCGGTAATGTAAACACATCACTCGCTTTGGTTATGGTTGCTTTCTTAAGATTATATATTAGTTCAGCGTTTTCACTCTGACATGCGTTAAAGCTATGCAACATATCATTTTGTTGTATAGCTTCGTCAGATATTGTTAGTGCACGTGTATAAGCTTCAGTAAGGTTCATGGTTTACTCCTCAGTTTTCACAGTCTTTTTAGTAGGTGACTTAGCTGTCACTACTACAGGTGGGAATATTGCAGGGTTTGCCTTTACATACTTTATAAGTTCAGGTTTGTTGTCAGGTATCTCTATTTCATCCATGAAGTTCTTGACATATAATTTGCCACCGTAGATAAGATTTGACCTTAGGTTTGTACGTACTTTCATTTTTTTCTCCTATAAGAACATGGGGAGCCGAAACTCCCCACGCTTATTAAATATTCTAAGTAAGAATAAGTCTTCTATGGGATTCAGGAAGTTTAACTTCAAATCCCGCCTCTGTGATGTACTCGTCCTGAGTTCCATCAGCACTGTTATCCTGTATGTTCTGTTTCAACTTGGTATCTCTGTTCTTAAGGTTCCTGTACTTCAGATTACCGAAGTCGAGTCCGTATCCGTAGTTAGCATAGCCGCCTACGAGCAATGGATGTTCAATAAGGTTCAACATTCCATGTGGACTACGATACTTAGTGATATGTAGACCATATGTCTTATCATTATCAGACTGTATCACGTCTAGTTTAGCTTTCGCAAAACTGTTTATCCATGAAATCATGTAAGGTCCTGCAACTAGAGACTTTTCATCAGAACCATACTGGAACAATGTTCTAAGATAAGTTTCAAAACTTGCTTCTGCAGCAGCGTCATCTGCATCAATACTATCTGTGAACCCGCCTGCAATAGCAACGTAGTAATCAATACCCGCTGTAGTTGTGATAGGCTGTTCGCCAGTTGTAACTCTGCTTCTTTCACCGAATAGGGAAGCATACTCTATTGAACGAATATGCTCTTCACCTTTTTTGGCTCTGAGTCTCTGCAGTTCAGGTCCACCATACAATTCAGAGGCATTAAGAGTGCCAGTGGTTGAATAAGGTGTTCTGAAAATCTGAGTATAGTTATAGTTGTCAGTTGTTGCTCTGTACTTCTCTGAAGGAACAGTAGCACCCTGCATGTTCGCATTTGACATGATTAGGTAGCTGTCACCAACTTCCGTAACTGCTGCTGTTGTAGAACCATAACCTCTTACTACAGTGATGTTGTCAGTTGCTATTGAAACAACTTTCATAACTTCACCAGTACGTACAAGCTTCATCAGGTCGCCTGCTGCGAACAATACTCCTGTGCCAACTGTTACTGCTATTACAGTTGCGTCATCAGGTTCAATAGCTGTACCTAATGTCCATCTGTTCATGTATGCGTCTTCAAGCCATTCAAATTTTTCCTGTTTTGTGACTTGCTTTGTTCCGAGTCCTCTTTTAAGAATAACTGTTACTGGTGCAATTCTAGGTTTCAGTAAAGCTATCTTGTTGGACATTTCTACTATTCTGCGGTCTTGGTTTATATTATGCGTACCGCGTGCGCTTAATGTTAGTCCCATTTGGTATCTCCCTTATATGCGGAATGTCTTTATCAGCCGAACATAGAACCATTGTACTTGTTGGCTGTGCTGACTATTCCATCTGCGAGACCTTCTTCATAAGACTTACCCCCACCCTGGTCAGCTACTTGTGTACCCACACCTGGAGCACCTTGTTTAGCAAGAACCTGTGCATTTGCCCTAGCTTGGTTTCCCGCTGCTATGGTGCCTGCATTTGCTTCTAGGTATTCCACCTTTGCTAGATTGTAAACAATCTGCATTGCGTTTGGTAGGTTTGTCAACTCAGGATTAGCTTCTGCTACAGTCTTCATAGACGGATACACTGCATCGAACATCTCAGGTTCTTTAGAGTGTATCTGAGAAAGTTCGTTACTCCTTCTCTGTATCTGCATTTCGTTCTGCATCTGCATTAAAGCTTCAGTTTGTGGCTGTTGCTGTTGCTGCAGTGCAATGTTAATCCTGTTCTCAATGTACCTATCTACAGCTTGTGCCTGCTGTTGCTGTTGATACTGCTGTTGTGTAGGCTGTTGATTAGGCTGTTGGTACTGCTGTTGTGGTTGAGTCTGCTGTTGAGGCTCGATATTTTGTTGTAAACTGTCTTCTTGCGGTGTCGCCTTCTTTAACGAACTAAGTTCTTGTGCCTTCTTCGTGAACTCAGGAACTAGGTTTTTGTATGACTTATTCGTTTTCTGATAAGCTGCAAACATCTCTTCAGGAGAGCTGAATTGCTTATCCCAGGTTTCTTCCGCTTGTTGACCTGCTTCGCCTTGTCCCTGTTCGGGGGGAGCCTGCACGTCGGTTGGTGGTGCTTCTTGTCCTTGTTCAGGGGAAGCATCTTGAATAGTTGGTTCGGGGGTGTTGTCCTCTGATTGTCCGTCATCCTGTGGTTCAAAGAAGTCGTTTGCTATGTTCGCTTCTCCTGTAAACTCGTTAATCTGAGGGGTCTGTGGTACAACGTTTCCGCCTTCACCTACATTGGTTGGTGACATTACTATGTCCTCCTTAATTATATTCTTATGTTAACTCAATGTCAAACTCTTGAGCCATAATTTTCACCTCGCGCATCATCGCACGTGCTACTGCTAATGCAGCCACGTCAGATACGTCTATTCCTGTTATAAGACCTTCTTTGTGCTTGTTATACCTACGTTGTAGCTTAGCTTTTAAGTCCTCATATATCCAACTGTCTTTATATTGCTCTAACTTTGCTTTACGTTCGGGTGTGTTCATTGCTGTGCTCCTCCCATTTGTCCCATAGCCGCAGCGTTCTGTAAACCGTTAAGCGCTTCAGGATTAGTACCTGCTCCTTCAATGGCTTGCTGAGGTTCACGGAAAAATCTGTCGATACCCTGCATGTTGTACTCTTCAAGTACCGCTCTTACTATTGCAGCTGAGTCAACAGTAGGCATACTCTGTGTATACCCAAGCATCTGTAATAGATTTGTAATCTTCATTTCACTGTTCGCATACGGGTCAACTGACGAGCCTGCAGATAATATCTCATACTTGAAAATCATTTCCTCAGGTGCTACCTCTTGCTGCTGCATTTTATCCTGCCCACTATCATCATCACTCATAAAGAAAATAGCTTTCTCATTAACGAACTGTTGGTCTAATTCTATGATTTGTTGCGACATATCCTCAAAGCCATTTATCTCAGCTACAAGCACCATCATCTCAAATCTCTGACTTCCTGCCCTATCTAATATAGACATAGTTGTTGCTGTCTCCCTACGTGAGCCTGAGCTGCCTCTCTGCGGGTCGTAAACGCCTATAGCATCATCCATGTCTCTTTTAATATACTCTTCTTCTGTGTACGCTGAGCCGTCTACAGTCGTCATCTCTAATTCTTTAACATCATCCATTTCATCTACTTCGATAAAACCTGCGGGTCTTGATATTAAATCATCAGGATTTATGTCTGCGCCTCTGCGTATTTTGTACATCTTATTTATTGCTAATGAAACATTATCTATTCTCTGATTACGTGTTGTATTTAATTCCACTTGAAGATGCTCAAGAAGGTCAACCATACTCTGTCCGTACATTTCTCCTGCCATCTCGTCTAGTACCCACCTTGTAAATGGTTTCTTCTTGTGGTCAAACGGGTTCTCGCGTGACTGTATAACGATTTTGTCGTTTACAACCATTGTTACCCAGTCATCTGTCCAATGTTCCCAAATCTTAAGACCTTTCTTCTGTGTGCTTGAAAGGGATATGCCAGTTTCTTCCATAATGTTTTCAATGTCATTATCAGAAGACTCATGTGAATATGTTGCTTTAAGTATATCAATATTCATGTACGTACCCTTAGGTGCGTTCTCAACATCCATCAATAATGAACTTAAATCTTTAGGATATTCATGTATAACATATCTTGCGTCTTCAATAGTAGTGGCTTCAGGGTCAAAGAAGAAATTTAAAATAGGAATAATAACAGCCTTAGGGTTATCTTTAATAACTGTAGTTTGCTCAACTGTAGTGAACTTGCCCTTGATTAGTTTGCCAAGTCCTTTAGTAGCTACTTTCTTTTTCTTCTTCTTTACTTTGTACTCCCATGTTTGCTTAGTGAACGCTGTGCCGTAGACGGCTGTGTTCTTAAGGACACGTATACTGAATGGAATAATCTTAATATATTTATTAAATTGATATGTGATAAAGCGAGTGAACCGCTTTGATATGTCTTCACGAGTATCGGATGGGGCGTCAACCGCCACTGCAGTCATGTATGGCTTGCTCTTAAACATAGATAAAGCTATCTTTGGTATTAGAACTGCAATAAGTGAATAAATTTTAGGTATGAACAGTTGTGACCTTATTGCGTCTTGTGGTGTTCCGTCTCTATCTTCACTTACGTACTCATTGCCCGTAACCCCATCTATATGTCTTTTGTAAAGCTTGTACCATGTTCTAAACTTGTCGAAGAAGTTTGTTTGGAAGCTATCCGACATCTCTTTATCGTCACGTACACGTTTAAGAATGTACTCGCTACTCTTATTAGAGAAATCGCGTACACCTGTGCTCGTAATCGTATCATTAGTTTTCTTGTCTGCCATCTTAATACCCCGCTATTCTATTACTAGGTCTGTAGTTATACTGTTTACGTTTTGAGTTGCCTCGACGTGGTCGCATCATCTGAATTATGTAAGCAAGCGCATCAATGATGTCCCTGCGTTTGCTATAAGGGTACTCAATAAGTTCCCTGAATAACTCTGTATGTTTCCTCTTCATATATATTGTACCACTCTCAAAGAGCGGTTGCAAAGCCTGTATACGTTGGTCTTTCTTTTTGTTAGCCTTTTCATCAAATAAGCTGAAGAACTTACCTCTCCTACGCATCTCGTCCCTAAGTAGTGGTGCCATAACTGCCTGAAATGCTACTTTCTCTAGCCCTACTCTGCCTAGCAAGGGTCCGTACTGCTCTTTAATATTAAATAGGTGGTCCATAAACGTAGAATACAACATCCTATCTGCCTCGTAGTCCAGTACAAAGACATTCCTCTTAGCGGTTATACCCCACGGCAGCACGACAGAGTTACATGCTGTCTCTTTCATGGACACAGCAAGGTCGGTTAATACCTCAACCTTTATTATCTCCTCGGTAGTTTCCTTGCCTTCTTCGTTTACATACTCTACGAACAGCTTACCTTCATTTTCATCTTCACCCCAATAGTCTCGCTTGTAGAACCTGAATGTTTCGTCAGAGAATGTTGTGTTCTCTCCACTTAGCGGGTTCAACATATATTGGCAGTTGTAGATATACACACCCTGGTCAGAGAGCATGTTATCAAGAAATGCCTGTGTAAGCCTCGTAGGAAAGTATAATTTTCCTTCGTCATCTATCGCAGGACGCACAAGTGTAGCGAACTTTCCTTCTGCGAGCAATCTACCATACATTTCATCCATGTGGTATCTAGTTCCTATTACAATCAGCAGCCCACCTGGTTCAAGTAGTGATAATGACATCCTATAATGTCTGTACACCTTTTCGATTTGCTCAGGAGTACTAACATTACGCTCAGACACCATGTCGTCTCCTATTATGACTTCCATGTGCATACCTGTTTTAGCGTTATCCGCTCCTGAACAGAATATGTTAGGCTCTTTTACACCCCTACGTGTTCTCTTACTAAGGATTATCTGCTCTTCGGTCCATCCGCCTGCTGTCTTATACGCAGGAGCAAGTAAATACTCGCCATTCTCGTCCACACATATAAGCTTAAGCCATTCGTTGTTTTCTATTTGGTCTTTTATCGCCCATAGATAAGTCTTTGCGTTGTGATATGTTTCACTGTCAATCATTAACCTGAGGTTAGGATTGTGCCACAGTAACCATGTTGGGTACGCAGTTGTCGCAACTGTACTTTTGAAAGACCCACGCGGAAGCATTAGTAGCTTCTTATCTTTTTCTTCAAAGTCCTCAGGCACAGACGTAAATTCGTAATCGAAGTCTATACCAAGTATCTTCATCTTCTGAACTCCGTACATCAAGCACTCACACAGTTCTCTGTGTGGTTCTTCTTCCATGTCGGTGAACCCAAGGACATACTTAGAGAAATAATAGAGGTCATTCCATGCTTTCTCTCGCATCATTGGTAACTTAAGACGTAGTAGTTGCTCGCTGTCCATAAGTCTAGCTTGTGGTGTGTCAAGCATCTGTCTTCTCCTCCATGTCTGCAAGCAGGTTTTCCATGCCCGCCTTTAAGAGTTGTTTACGCTCTTTCTCAGACATATTGCTAATTGCGTCCGAAGGACTGTTATCTTTTGTAACTGCATGCTTATTAACAGGATTGAGACCAACCCTGTCAAGAACTGTAGTCGCCGCTTTTATGCGGTCAGACATTTTATTTCCAGGTGACATACCATCCGCTAGTGTAGATACCGCAGATAGAGCCAACCCTTTCATATATGTTAGTGCGCTGTTCTTTACCTCTTCGCCCATCGCACTTAATACCTGTTGAAACCGCTCAGACTGAATAATAAGACGCATTGTGCGCGCAGGTACGTGCGTCTCATTCGCGAGTCTATTTATGCCTTCTCCGTTAATGTGCATTATAGCAAGCTTAAACACAGGTACAGGTTTCATACTGTCTTCAACTCTGTCTAATCGCTTAGCACTGACAAGATCACTCACGTTAAGAACATCATCAAACTTAATACGTTTGACATCGTTCATAGCTATCGCCCCTGCATTTCCTGTTGTGCGTCTTGTAAGATTAGTATTGAAGTCTGTTTTATCACCCATTATGCCGTCTAATAAATGTTCGTTTGCCACGTGCCACACCTCCGTACCTTTATTATACCACAAAAAAAGTGGGGGTTAACCCCACTCCTTCTGTATCTTGCCTGTTATCAGTTTATAAATGTGGTGCATCGGCTTACTGTTGTTCTCAATAAGCCATTCCATTTGACCATCAGTTCCATAAAACTCAAGTGCCTTACCAACCGTATGCCCCTTGCATATCCGTTGGAATAGGGTAGCGGAGAACCCCAACGGCAGTGTCCTGTCTAGGAAGTCTCGCCCTAGAAAATACCTAGAACTACGTACCCTTCCTGGTTGGAATACAAGTTCCTGACCGTTCAACAGTGTATACCTAATAGGCTCAAACTGAGTCCTATCCTGTGAGCGGTAACTCGCCCTTGAATACTCTGCAGCATTTAATCCGTACTCGTGGCACATCAGAGCATAAGCATCAGTCCGCGACTTATTTGGTATGGTCAACCCACAGTTATCTCGTATCCATCGCTGAGTACTGCTGTGACTTCTCGTCATCATCTCCGCTATTTCGTGTGCCGTGTACCCCTCATGTAACAACCTAAGCATATTCGAGGCTGTGTATGTTTCTTCTAGGTCTCGTGTTGTTCTTCTTTTAGCCATTAGTATTCTCCTTCCGCAGACGATAGTATCGCGCTAAGGTCATTGTCCATTTTGCTTAAGTCTAGTAATACTGTCTTCAACTTAGAGCCATTAAACGTAGCCTGCCTACCCTTGTCTACGTAGTACGGTTCCTTCTCAATATACTTCATAAGTGTCCGCTCGTTTATTACTTCTTCCAATCCATGTTGTCTCCTATATGCCGCCCAAGCATGGTGTATATTACGGAACCTTATGTGTAGTTGGTCTCCCTTGTGCGAGAAGTCCACTCCATTACGTATGAGTTTCATTGTAATCATGTGTTCCATGTCGCTAAAGAACGATGCTACCATGTGGTCTTCTTCTATTTCCTGACGCTCTTCTACACTATACCCTGCTAGTTCTTCTAGGATAGTTGCGTGCTCTTCCTGTGTGATTACATCTCCGAAATAGTCCAATACTCCTGCAACCATAATCGCATGATTGATTGCGTATCGCATATCCACACCCTTGTCTATAAGATTACGACCAATTACCTCTGCACTTGCAATAAGTTTCTTCCTGTTGTCAGCACTTTGGTAATGTGTGCACATTTCCAATCCCATTGCGGATAAGTACTCTGACTGCTCCATAAGTTCTTCGTATATCCTGTGAGCATCGGCTGAGTCTCTGTCAAATTCACTAACCTGAATTGTTACGCACCTTGTAAGTACCGCATTGTTAGATGGTACATCCTCACCACTGAGAAGTAAGTAACCACGCATGGTGTCACTCTTAACTTCACCCGCATTGACCGTTCCCTTTACAGCGCCGTGACGATTATATACGTCAAGCAATAATCCGTCTTTACTCTTCACTCGTTTATCACTATTTCTATAATCATCGTACCATTGTGGCAAACTTGACTGCCAACCTAGCATACGAGACATCCCTACAACTGTAGGAGTGCTTATTGACATACCTGCTTCTGCATCTGATGCCCCAAATGCCTTCATCATCAACCCTGCAAGGGTAGATTTGCCACTATTTCGCTTGCCTACTACGAACATCATCGGATAAAATCCCCAACGACTGTAAATTGCGTTGGAACACCACCCACTTGCTATCCATCCTAAGCACAGGAGCACTTTCCATGTGCCAAATGCGTGAGTAAGTAAGTCCATTATCCGTCTTTTGTACCCATCAGGGACACCTGTTTCGTGGTCAGGGTTCGGCATCCTTGCTATTCGCCCATCATCCCCTTCGCCTACCATAACATCCCTAGGGGTGTACGTTTTACCGTGCATTGTGACTGTGCCTTCTTTTATAGGTGTTACCACGCCCATTTTGTCTACTCCACAGTTCCCGAATAGCCAAACGCCCTCGTCCTGTAGTCCAATGTATGAAGGAGACCATATTCTAGTCTGTGTTTGCCCTATTAAGTGGTGATTTACTACGTCCTGTAGGTCAGCAGGTCCACCTTTGAACGTGTAACCCCCTGCAGATACTACTTTTTGCATGTGGTCTTGGAAATTTGTAAGGTCTTTAGGTGAAAAATCTATCTGTTCACTTATTTCGCCATTAGCACCATGTAATTCGACTACTCTGTGTATGCCGCTAGCTGTTCTTACCTCATGTAATACGTCATAAGTGTAATTTGTTACCTCAACGGAACGTGTCCCTGTCGGTCCGACCACAGTTTTCAGGTATTTGCCACCCTGTTCGTATACAGGAGCATCATCTGTGCTCTCTGAAGAGGTCGAAACATTCTTCAATGCGGCTCTCACTACCGAACCAACGGCTCTTTTACCGAATTTAGTGATTTTGCACACTCGCTCTATGAACATAGTAACTGCAATAGCGTCTGATAACTCGCTTCTGAGTAGCTGTAAGGCTTTTTTACTCCGCACTAGGTCAGGATTGTCTTCCAATGCACTGTAAAAACACTCCAAAGTAGCAGGTAACTCTTCCAGTCCGTTGAATATGTCCTGAAACTTAGCTCTCTCACCCACAGCAACGAGTCTCCATAGGTCATTTACGTCCTTTACTGACCCAAATGTGCTCTTTACGTACAGTCTTTCGCCTATATCCTTCGCTAATGTGGTCGCAAACTCCATTCCAGGTGCGTCATTGTCTACTACGAGTATCACTCGGCGGAACTCACCGAACACTTTGGCATATTCTTTCCGCCAAACCTGTGTTCCGCCTATTCCAACTACGGGGTATCCGTTCTGTGCAAGGGTCAAAGCGTCCGTTTCGCCCTCTGTTATGTACACCACACCCTGTTCAATCCATTTGTCAAGCCATTGTAACCCATACGGTATAAGGTCTTTGCTGTGCGACACCAATCCTTCGCCTGTACGGAAGATGAAACGAGGCTTGTCGGAGTAATTCACGCGCACTTTAATCCCTATTTGCGTACCTTCTCGGTTATAGTAAGGCATCTCCACTCCGTCATGTGCGTTTTTCCATCCCCACTCTGCTGCAGTGTTAGGTGCTATGCCCTTCCAGTCGCAAAGTGCTGACAATGTTACCTGCTTAGGCATCTCTACGCCAAAGTCCTTGCGTAACATCTCTTCTGCCTTCTTACTATTCTCCGCTTTACCCAATGCAGTAAGCAATGTTGTGGCGTTGCCGCCTGCTCCACATACATAACATGAGTAATCCCATCCTTTTCCCTCTGCCGTCTTGTCATACACCTTAAATGAGGGGTCGTGGTCATCGTGTAATGGACACAATGTAAGCCATCTGTCTTCTGCGTCAGGTTCAAACTCCGATGGAGAGTACCCGCAGTATTTTTCTAATACGTCTAACAACGAAATGTCACGTATATCTGTAATGTATTGTTTAGTCAACGCAAGTACCCCCACTTATATCCACTTATCCACAAACCCCATAGGGTCTTTTAACATACTCTCTACTTCTTCAGGTGTAGCTTCACCGTCTATGACCATGTCTACCTCGATATTAGCCATAAATTCTGCAAAACCACCTGTTCGTTTGTGTGCGGTGTTGTTATTCTTCAGTATCAGTTCGCCTGTGAGCAACATCAAACATATCTTCTCGAACATATGCTGAAACTTAATGCCCTTTACGCCTGTGAACACCCTGATTGCTTTCCCCATAGGTGGGTCCAACTTCAAATTGAACTGTACGACGGGGCGACCTATGTGTAATGTGCCTTCCAATGATGTCTGCCCTTCTAATTTGTCTTTCTTATCTACCATTATATGCCTCCTTAACGGGGGTCAGTACCCACATTTTAATGTCCTCATGCCATACAAATATTGTGTCTGTGTATTGTAGCCTTGCGGTGTTAACCCATGTCATTAGGTTATCAGTCTTGCTCTTATCTACCATTTCGTCTCCTTCTTGTAAAAGCCTCTAACACGGTAGAGGGATTCTGATGCTACGTACCACCACAACATCAGTTTGTAAAAATATTATCTGCCTATCTCTAGGTCTTTTATTTTATAAAAACAGCCGTGCCTGCTTTTTGCCTCATCGAACATATGTTTTACTTGATTTTTGAGGCGGTGAGAATATTATATGTTTATATCTTTTAAAAGTCAAGAACTTTATTCTACTATTTTATATTATTTTTATTTTTTGGCTTTTCAATTTTATCTGTTTTTACTACCATTTAATACTGTTTTGGTAAAAAGGGGTAAACAAAAACACCGTTTACAAAAAAGTTTATGGGTAAAAGGGTCTTTTTTAAATATTTTTTGTGGTTTTTTGGTCGCTTTTTATAGGGCTTTAAACAGCCTATAGTACTGTTCTATGAAATTCGGCACCGTTTACATGATAAAAAATCATCGGAATACCGAGGAACAGACGACTATATAAAGAGAATATATTATTTAAACAATTAAATACACATTAAGGAAAAGAGACCTAAATAAAAAGTAATTCTCTATACAAGTATATATATATTTATTTCTAGAAAATATTATTATGTTGGTGGTGCCGTCTTGCTCTCAAGCAGTTTGTGGCAGTGTTCTGAGTGTCACCGATTAAAAGTGTTTTTAGAGGAAGGTGTAACCTTATAACCTTTTACTTTTGGCTGTTCGGTGCTTTTGCCTATAAATAAGATGTTTTTAGGGGGGTTTTTGTTCTTACTGGTAAAATATGTTAATTGGTTTTCCTGTAAAATGCTCTAAATAGAGACAATGTCATTTATTTTGTCTACATTCCATGGTACGCGATGGTATGCTCACGCGTATGGCTTCATTGGATATGTTCAAATCCTCGCACGGCTGCTCAGAGCGTGGTCGCGCTGTCTTATTTTCTTAATTGGACAGGGTTATATGTGGATGGTATGACAATGGTATGAGGTCTCTGAAATGCCTATAGTTAGCTGAGTTGTGGATTAAATAAGCATGGCGCGGTCGCAGTTCGGCGGTACTACCCTATACATTATAAGATTGCTAACTATTAACATATCCACTTATTCGAATATGACAATATAAAAATACATTAACATATCGTAATATAACAATATGTGGTTATGATTTGTATATCTATTTATAGATACGGGGCGAAAACGTCGCGACGTGACCATGTGACAGTGCAACCTTTTATACCGTCGCACAATTATTCTATATATAGTCAATATTGTTGTGATTTTCTATAAAATCCCATATACTATATATAGGTCATAAAGTTTGACCAAATAAAAGAAGGTGGTTTTCATAATGAAAATGAGTTCAAAAGTGAATGGAAGCAAAGTAGAAGCGCAAATCGAAGCATACGCTGTTTATAAGAAAAGCAACGATGAAGCGCGAAGGTGCAAAGCACTTAATGAAGCAATGCATACGAGAGAAGCATTGAAGGGGTTAAGCAACGGCGACGGCGTAAAGGCGCAAAGCAATTCAACAAAACGTACGTTATCAGTAAACCTGCAAGTGAATAAAGCAGTGCACATTACTAGAGAAAAGAGAAGCATGGAAGCTTCACCCGTTGCAACGTTTACCGAAACGTATGAAGCCCCGCATAAGCTTAATAGTTACAATTTACCATTAGATAGAATCAATCATGACAATATAGCAATTCAAGTAGAATATAAAGCGCCTACAACTTCAGATAATAAAGGCAAAAAGACCGCATGGGTATTAACAGATGACTTGAAGCGAACAGCAGTATTTGATGATGCTGAAGCGTGCCTTGAAAATAATGACATTGATGGATATCTAAGTGCAATTCATGAAGTATTAACCTATAGCATATCAAAGTACTTAATGCGCAAGGGCTTCTTTACCGCGACAAGTAAGGAAATTATTCCAAATACTGCTGACCATGATGACTATAAGTCTTTATGTTACCTTGCATCATGGGAAGTGCTTAATGAATGGAAGCTTGATGGGATTAAAGACAAACCACTTTGCACATATGATTCAAAAGACGTGTATAACCTTCTTAAAGGGTATACAGGCAATAAAGTTATGGACGCGCTCCGAAAAATATATACCATGTATAGATACGATAATATTCAAGTTAATGATATTGCACTGAACGAATATAAGTATATCGGCGGAGCGGTTTTCAATAACCATATAAATGGTATACAAAATTTATACGATACCATGGCAGTCGATGATACTATCAAAAGCATCAATAAAGCACTAACAAAAAAAGAAGCTGAATATTTGGGAATCATTGCACATTATGGAAGTAAAGCAGTCGCGCAAGGTAAGACAAGCGACGGCGTAAAAGTGAAGCGTATAAAAAGCAATAAAGTTAATGACTTGAAACACTTATGCCATACTATGGCAAGCGGGTATAAATTAACAGACGCGCAAATCATAGACCTTGCACACAGACACTCAGACCACTTTACAACGAAACAAATTATCAAAGCATAACATAACATCATTTACCACTTGCCGCCGCTTACATTCGATTGTAAGCGGCGGCATTTTTTTTGTGTAAATGTATAGCAAATAAAAAGGTGCAACCTTTTAAAGCTTCACACTATTATTAAGTGTATTGAACTTTTACATTTTAATTGTATTGAACTTTTTAAGTTTGTATTTTATTTTAAACATTTTATATGTTTTTAAAAAAGTGCAACGTTTTAAAGTTTCATACTATTATTAAGTGTAAAGCAATTTACAAAAAGGGTATCCATTGCTATTAAGTGTATTTTAAACATATGCTTAATAGCATTGGATATTATCCAATGACTTTATTTAAGGAAGTAACCCGATGATAAAATTAAACTTAAAGACAGCCATTGTAAGACCCGCAGACCGAGTGTGCGAAGTAGTCTCCAAAGTCGGAGAAATTGAACTTCCATACAAAAACCTCGTAACTGAGTTCGTCATGTATGAAGGCAAGTTGTGTCTTGATGAAGGATTTTACAAAAGAGACAAGACAAAAGTCGATGATGCTGGCAAAGTGATTCCCAATCGTGAATTGAAATCAACGCGCAGTTTTCGTTTACCTCTTGAATTTTTTGAAGACGCAGGCGAAGGTAATGCAGTCGCATTAGTTGAAGCTAGAATTAAGACTCTTAGGAGTGCTTTAAAATGGCTTAAAACGTACGACTTCAAAACTGGCAAAACTACAGAAGCATAACCGCTTCTGTAGTGGATACCCTTTTTTTGTGGCTAAGTCACTTGAACTGGGTGAATGGTCCATGACAAAACGTAAGGCAATACAACTAATATGGGTTCTATGTCGATGATATGTACGTGCAGGATTGCGTGTAGTGGGTTCAATTCCCACTGCGTACACATATACAGGAGGTATAGGAATGGTTTACGCATTACTCGTGGACGTAGTATGCGCTGATATTTCTTACCCTCACGATATTAGTGAGGGTACAAAAATATTGGGTGTGTACTCTACGGAAGAAAAGGCTAAAGATGTGGCAATGGCGCACATAGTCGAGAATGGTGATGAAGAGTTCATCGTTAAGTCAGACGAGCCAGGCATAGTTTGCTCGCGCTTATTAGCTTACGGTGAGAAAGCAGGCATGCAAGAACAAGTAGTTACACGCCTATATTGGGAAGAGTTCACAATGGACGAAGTGAACCTTTACGCAGGGTACAGGAGGTACAGGAATGGCTAAGAATGTAGTTAAAGACCTAGCAACACATACAGAGTTACTAGGCGACGTGAACGTAGGGTTCACGATCTTCATGCAAGGCAAAGAAGCAGTCATGGGTGTTCGGAAGTCGGACGGCTGCTACGTAACATGGTCTTACGTGGTAGAAGATGATGGCACAGATACATTTATAGGTAACTATTGTTGGGGTACATACAGCCAAAACTTGGGCGACGTAATAGCTAAGTTCGAAGAGAAAGAGGGTGTCGCATGATACCCATAATAGGCAACCAGTGGGTCGCGTTTGTACTACTTGCAATACTTGTGGTATGTATTGGGGTATACATGATAGTGGATTGGGGTATAGATGATGACGAAGATTGTTGGTAAATACAGAATACGCAGGGTCGACACGTCGAACTGCGCGGATAACGAAGTCGTCTACTATGGGTTATACAGCTCAAAGTGGGACGCACTAATAGCTTGCGTTACTAAGGCGCAGCAGGTAAGTATGGGTAGGGAAGAACACCCTGAGTGGGGGTTATACCCAAACCTAGATGCGACATCAGGCGAGATAACAGGATTATGGGTTGAATACGGTGGACCTTATGAACATGGTATAAGCTTCATCATAGTTAATGCGCACTAGCGCAGGAAGGAACATAATGCATACTATAACCATAAGGAACAACACCAAGAACAAGCGCATTAGCGTGTGTGACGGAGTCACTAAGCGAAGGATTATAAAGCTTAGAGACACAGTACACTTAAGGGGTAGCACAGAAGACCTTTACGTGTTCAAGATTCTGGGTGACGGAATGGTGATGTTGGTACACAGCCTAACAGCTGAGCTTATCATTACTAACGTACACAAGGTAGTAAAAACAGTGGGGGTAGCAGTATGAGAGAAGCAGGAGATATGGACCACATTGAACTTTTTAACACAATGTGCGCACTATGGTATCAGGAGAGAGAGAACTTACAAAACGGTATTGTAAGTGGCACCCCGTCGTGGGGCGACTTCGATGAGATGGAAACTCTTATGTCTTCGTGGAATGACACTGGTATATGTGATTCTCACCTATGGGAAGTAGTACGGGAGTATCAGGAATACGATTCACTCACCGTGTACTGTGAGTTTGAAACATATGAAGAATTAGGCAAAGGCGACGTTGAGGGCAGTGGTGACTGTGCGGATTGGATGTATCAGTACATTGACTTCGACGACTTAGGAAGAGACAGGGCGGAAGATAACGAGAGGTACTATGTATGTAATGACGATACTATAGTGGAAGTGAGTGTGTAATATGTTATTAAAAGACGTAGACAGAGATAAAAGGGTAGGTGCTAAGTGTGTAATAAGCCAAAACACGAGCACTGACACAGGTATGGTGACACCTTTAATGGAGGAATACAGACCTGAGTGCACAGTTATAGCACTGATAGGGACGGTTGATATCCCTGGTAATTTAGTACTTGTGAAGTTCACAGAAGATGATGACAGTGGCGAGCTGTTCGGCAACGTAAAGAGCCACCTATCAATAACGGAGTGTGACGAAAGGCTACCTGATGAAGAGCTTGGGGAGTACCTTAACTCATATGGTGAGCTAGAGTCAGGATGGTTTATTAGGGCAAATGAACTTGAGGTAATAGCAGATAACAAACCTGATTGGAGTGAGGTGTGATATGGCTACTATAACACACAAGGTTCCTAAGTTTAAAGCAGGCGACACACTTCGATGCGTAGATCCCGTAGGAACCTCGAAGTTAATTCTATCAGAAGAATACACAGCTAAAGAGGTGTATAACAATGGCTATGGGTATCGCGTAAGAATAGAAGGTGCTGAGTATAGGGGCATGGAGTACCATGTGTCACGGTTTGTTAAGGTAAATGAAAACAAACCTGATTGGAGCACATTATGACATATGAGCAGTTTCAAGAGTACTTGCGTGCAAACCTGATAAAACCAGGGACACACTTGTCATTCGTGAATGACAACAGCAACGACAAAATTGGAGGCATTGTGATTACATATTACACATCAGCTAACCACACAGAGGCACTATTACACATAACAAGTAAGGTTAGTGAGACCAGTGTGATGAAGGGGAGAGGCTTTGCGAGTGGTGTTGATGAAATACATGATAGATTCAGCGATAACAGTATGTCTAAGGAACAGATACATGCTCTTATGGATGAGGGGGCAGTCGAGTTAGAACATAACATGTGGACACATAACCTGGAAAATGAGGGCTACGACAACGTGACAATGGGGCGTAGTAACATACCTGATTGGAGCAAAATCTAAGAAAAACAAAAAGTCCCACCTTTTTTGTTGGCAAGACAATAATTGATGGGACTATTAGTTAGAGCACAACGCCGCAAGGCTATAATATATATTTGTGTTAGTGTGCATAAGCACATGGAGAGGAGAGCGTAATGCTCAATATTAAAGTTTTATTCATGCCTGGAACAAGCAAAATGGTAGAAGCAGAAGAAGGAGACACAGTTAAAGATGTAGTTACGACTGCATTGGGAGCCGCTGACATCAGCGACGGACAGACTATTGACTGGTCTGAGTCCACTTACAAACTCAACAGTGAAGCGGTTGACATAGACACCGAACTTACTGATGAGGATGACATGGGCAGACTGCTTGTAGCAGTGAAAATCAAGGGTGAATAGTTAAACCATGTAACCCGCCTGCCTCGTATGATACGGGGCAGGGTGTTTACACATGAATTAAAGAAGGAGGTACGCTTATGCTACCTGAATATTTAAAAGATGCGCTTGCGGGAGTGTTACCTAATTACACTATAACAGAGCACAACCCTGGGATTGCAAGAAGCACAGGAGAGGTAGCCGTTGAGATTATGCACGGACGGTTACACCCATGGAGATTTGGTGAGAAGTACACCGCATACAATGGCACAACACACGCCTTGATAGGTAGAGAAGCACCATTAAGTGTGTTTGACATGGCTACATACGGAGTAGAAGTGTTACACCCTCCCGAAGGAGAGTTAATATACATGCCTGATCCGTTTGAGTTTAAGATAGCAACACACTCAGACGTGATGACGTTGGCAGATAGTTTTAACAGCTATGAGATTATACAAGCGAGCAACGACGTAAAGTTTGCGCAGCTTAACGAAATGTTGGGGATACACTCAGTTAACGTGCCTATAGCAGCGTGGGATAAGAACACATGCACACTAAGAGTCGTGCCTTTTCACAGGGAAATGATGGACGTAATGCACGAAGATGTGCGTTGGACACACGAAGAGCAAGGCGACGACATAATCGCTGCAAGAACTAAGTTAGTTAAGTATGCAGCTGATTACTTTGAATCGTTCAAGCAAACTATATGCGAGTTCATGGTTACTAAGAGGGATAGCGGAGAGTTAGACGACGCGTTCAACAAACGGGTTGACAACTTTGTTAAGCACTTCATTAACCCTGCATACAAGACATACGAGGACGCACTTAAGAACGCAGAGGACCAAGTTACATATAGACTGAAGCAAATAAGAGACCTTAAAGCGCAATTGGTTACATACGGGGACACTAAGGAGAAGTATGAGAGCAAACTTGCATCAACAACTAAGGAAATAGACCTCACACCACAGCTAGATGTTATACGTAATATTGCTAAGGTGGAGAGTGTTGACATAAATGAGAATGAAATAAACGTTGTGTACAAGAATGTGGAGATGCGTGTAAAGGGTGTACGATACTCCTTGCCTAACAGAATAAGCACAAAATTCTTATACGATGGGCACATGTACACAAAGAACTTAATAGAAGGAGATAATATTGCTCCGCACCCACATATACAAAACACAGCAGGAGAGATGTGTGCAGGCAATGCAGGTGAGGTGTTCCCTGACCTATTCTCTGAGGGTAGATACGATGACATAGTAGACTACATGCTCGTATTCCTAGAGACAGCAGACCCTAACGACACATGGGGTAAAAACTACCCGCTGTACCACTTCATAGACATAAGCGGGCAAGACAGAGGGCTTCTTTGGAGTTGTGAGATTGCTAAGATATGGAACACCTTTATTGAGTTAGCACTTGTGCCTGCAAACTACGAGGGAGACATCAAGGTATGTAAAATACATGGTCCCAACGTCGGGTCATTTTGTATACCAGTCCCAGTAGACACAGACGAGGATGCAGTGGTGTCAACAGCTACTAAGTTTATGAAGCACATAGGGTACAACAAGTACTCGCGTATGAACCTATATATTGATTGTACATACGACAAGTATGTAAAATTTAGTTACGATGACATAATCAGTGATGCAGAACAACTGACTTATTCGCATGTGGCGGATAGGAATGTGGAATGTGCAGTAACTACTGGTAGCAATCCAGGGTATGTTACATATGCAATAGGGTGCAGCATTGACGCAGAATACATAAAGGAAGTGAGGGATGACGATGAAGTGGCATAAGGAAAGAAGAGACGCTACTACAAAGGTTGTGCACACCAGTCCAAAGGAGGTTGTTGTCTTAGTTAAGCCTAAGGCATACATGAAGGTGAACACAATCGTTGACTTAGCAGACAAGGAAGTAGGTTGGATGGAAGAAGTCACACGTGATGTTATAAAGAACAAAGTAATACTCACGATACATGACATCCACATATTAGAGCAGACTGTTACAGGCGCAACATTTGACTTTACAGATGATGCGTGGCTGAAGTTTGCTGATAGTTTCGGAAATAACTTTGATGAACTTGAAGCGGTTAACGAGAGACTGCGAGGTTGCGGACATTCACACGTAAACATGGGAGTGTTTCAATCTACAGCTGACGAGGACATGACAAAGCTGTTCAGTCAGAACGGCATATGTAAATGGTTCCTGGTATCACGCGCTAACAAGAAAGGCGATAGACAGTTCGACTACTCTGACGCAGAGGCAGGACTGTTGTATATGGATGTTCCGTGGATAGTAGACCACGCATACAACTCGTATGAAGAGTTCATAAAGAGTGAACTAGCTACCAAAGTTGTTAAGCTACCAAGCAAACCATACAAATGGCATGGGAGTAACTACTGCTATGACGACTACTTGACACCAAACTACAATAAGCAATGGTGGAGAGATGAGTTTGATAAGGATGTTAATGTATGGGGCAAAGCAACACCTATTGAGGACAAATACATCGAGCCTAAGGCATACGTAATGGTAGACATACCTGATGCCACATGGGAATGGGATGAAGTAAACAAGGGGTGGATAGATGCAGACGGTAACTTGTGGCGACGTAACATAGAGAACACGCTCACCTATATGGTACCCGATGAAGACTTAGCATCTAATGTTTAAGCGTGGCGACAGAATACGATGTATTGACTCGGACGGTACTAATTACCTTAATACAGGAGATATATACCCTGTCGGTAGTGCAAGAGACGATGGTATTTTTGGAGTGAACTTGTATGATAGCGAGGGGTATGAATACAGGCTAGATAGATTTGAGTTGGTACGTAAACCTAACGTACCTGATTGGAGTATAGAATGAATTTTGCAAGACAGACGCACACGTTCAATCGTGTAGCGTTTAACAAAGAACACAGCGTAACTGTGATAGGTGTCGGAGCGGGAGGCTCGCACCTAGTGTACAACCTAGCTAAGATGGGTGTTGAAAGTATGCACGTATATGACTTCGACGTGGTTGAGGAACGTAACATACCTAACCAATTATACACACCTGATGACGTTGGCAAGCTGAAGGTTAATGCACTTCAAGATAGACTAGGAAGCTACAGGTTATGTAACACAATAATAGCGCACAACGAAAGGTACACAGCCGAGCACGCTAAGGCGGAAACATCTACAGTGGTGTACTTAGCAGTAGACACAATGAGTGCACGTGCTGAGATATTTGATGAACTACAACGTAACAAGAATGTTAAGTATGTTATCGACGGACGCATGGGAGGAGACAGCATACGAGTGTATTTCATACCTATGTACAGTACCCGTAAGGTAAAGTTGTATATAGAAACACTGTACACAGATGAAGAAGCAGAGAAGTCGATGTGCGGCACCTCGGTATCAGTAGGAGCGACAGCTAACATGCTCGCCTCGTTCAAAGCGTGGCAAGTTATAAGAATACAACGTAACGCAGACGACGTGGTCTGGTACGAGATGTTTTTTGACTGTGAACGCATGGTGGCGGTGACATTTTAGAGTAAGCATGGCATAAACCCGCTGAATATGGTATACTTATGGGGGAGGTGAGCATGAAAAAGTATATACAAACAACACGCATAGACCAACATGGTAGAGTAGTCCTACCTGCGGAAGTCAGAAGGTTTTTAGGCTATGATGCGGGAACTAAATTTGAAGTAGACTACACAGTAGCGGGGAGCATAACCCTTACTCCAACAGTAGCACTCTATGAGTGTGGAGAATGTGGGAGCATGGTGCATGTAGACCGATTGAAGAAAGGACACAATGGAAAACAAACCAAAGTTTAGCATTGTTGAAAACATACACAGTACTAAGGTACGTGCTATGGCAGACGAAATGCGCAACGCTAAGCTATACAAGGAACGAGCGCAGCTAAAAGCGTTACCTCTTATCGAGTCAGGTGAGTTTGAGAAACATCTCAAGCCTATTGCGTTGGAGAACCAACGGCAAGCAACCCTGCTCATAGACGTAATGGACACGCTGTACTCTAAGTTCCCCGACATGAGCGTAGTTGTTGGCACTCTGTACATCTCGCTCATAGACATACTAGCTACAATGAGTGAAGATGATAAGTTAGATGTAAGGTTGTCTGCTATGACTAAGCTACTAGCAGTACACATGGAACAAATGACAGAGTGGGTACTCGACGTTGTGGAGGCAAGCGCTATATATGACACACTAAAGAGTATCGAGGAGGCTGATGATGTTACCAGTTAAAGTATCCTATGAGGCAGGTAAGGTAGTATTATTTGCTACATACCAACAAAAAGACAGGTGTAAGTCAGTCCTATCAGGCACGTGGAGTTCTCGCAAGAAGTGTTGGCTCTTCTCGGAGGAGGCACTGTTTTGGATTGATGCAATGTTTTTTGACGTTGAGATTGACTATGATGAATACTGCTCGCAAGCTTTGATTGAGCAGCGACACAGATACGAGATGATGTTCCACATAAAGAACGGGTACTACGACGACAAGTTTGGCGACCCTGTGCTTATGCTTCACCAATGGAAGTGCACAATGATAGCTGCACTGTTCAACAAGTTCCCATTCTACATGGATACTGGGACAGGCAAGACGCTAACAGCATTGGCGATAATGGACCAACAGAAGGACGCAACCTACATGGTTGTGTGTCCAAAGGCTATCATCAAATCCGCATGGCTTGAAGACCAAGACAAGTTCTACCCTAACATGGCGCTCTTGCCACTGAGCAAGAACATGAAAGCTAAGGATTACCTGGCTCTTCTTGAGACATGGATAGAACGTAAGGTGGCACCGAAGCCACAAAGAATGTACAAAATGAGCCGCGCTAAACTGCTTGCACATATGATGTTGTACGCAGACCATTACGTTATCAATCCACAGATGTTCAAGCGCCTAGAGTTTGAAGACGGTGTCCCTATTAACTGGGGTACCAAAGATGGTACAGACCTTGAGGTATCATTACCTTGCGGAACAAACGGTATCATATTCGATGAGAGTGCAATCCTAAAGAACGCACAGAGCGACATATCCAAGTGCATGTACAAGGTTTCACAGCACATGAAGTATGTTTACTTACTCTCAGGGAAACCTGCACCTAACAATGAGATGGAATACTTCTCACAGATGCGAGTGGTGGATGACACCCTGTTCGGCAAGAGTTACTACAAGTTCAGAGAGTTCTTCTTTGAACAACATGGGTGGTTACCTGCACATATGCAGGCGTATAGACCGTGGAGATTGTGTGAAGAAAAGAGTGACGCATTCTTTGGTAGACTGTCGCACAAAACATACTTTATACGTAAGGAAGACTGCTTAGACTTACCTGCGAAGACATACGATAAGCGTATCTTTGAGTTGAGTCCTGCAGCACGTAAACAGTACGAACTGTTTGAGAAGCAACAGCTTCTAATCCTTGAGGACGAGGTGATTGCCGCAGCAATTAAGGTATCGGCACTGATGAAGCTAAGACAAATGTCATCAGGGTTCGTGTACTCATCAGAGCATGAGGGCAAAGTCATACCGATACACATGGACAAGATCAAGGCGCTCGCTGAGTTACTAGATGAACTAGGTGAGGTGCAACTAATCATATGGGTTCAGTTCAAACCTGAGATTGCAATGATAGAAGAACTGTTACTCAAGAGAAAGGCTACATATGTTACAGCGTACAGCAAGACGAAGGATGTGGACGAAAGTATCTCGCAATTCAAGAACCGTAAGGTTCAATACATCATTGCGCATCCACGAACGCTTCAGTATGGGGCGACATTTACGAACTGCACGTATGCACTGTACTATTCTATGTCTCATTCATATGAGGAGTATTACCAATCGCATGACCGCATATACAGGAAAGGTCAAACGAAACCATGTACCTATCTATTCCTTGTGGCTGATGACACTATAGATTCAACAGTGAGGCAAGCCGTAACGAACAAAGACACCAACGCAACTATGATTGAAAACATACTGCGTGAGAGGAGAAAGTAGATGCCACAAGATAGAAAGAGCTCACCACCTGGGTTCAACGCACGTAAGGTAAGCTTACCTATTACCCCTCACTCTGAAGAGATTAAAGACTTACGGAAACGCAATGTCATATTGCAGAAAAAAGTGTACAATCTTGAGGGTACTGTTGATGGACTGAGAGAGAGGTTACGCGATGCCACGAAGAAGTGAAGCAGAACTGGAAGAGAAGAAGTTTCGTGATGAGAGTGCGTTCCGCACATTTGTAATGAAGCGAGTAAAGCACTACCGACAACAGGGTAAACCGATATATGCAGTTAAGATTAACGACCGCACCACTGCGGGAATATCTGACATACTTGTGTGTATCAAGGGTAGGTTTGTAGCTGTTGAATTAAAGCAACCTGACAAGAAAGCGTCAGCGTTGCAAATCTATTTCATTGACTGTATACGTACCGCAGGTGGAATAGGTGGGGTGTGTTACAACTGGGGCGATGTTAAGCGATTGTTTATCAACGCAGGGTTGGACACTCGAACAGAATAGATACAAGAATATAAGAGGAGGTTCCTATGGAACTAAACTTAAAGGAAGCTACTAGGGAGTACCTAGAGCTGAAGATGAAGAACACAAGCCTGGGCAACGAGATTAAAGAAAATAAATCTCGCATGGCGGAGATTGAACGTGACTTCAAGTTCTACATGACTGACGCAGAAGTTAAATCTGTTGAGACTGACTTCGGTAGGTTTAAGTTAGTAGACAAAGACACGTACCAAATATCTGACAAGCAGGCTATGATTGACTGGTGTGCACAAGCGGGTAGAGCCGATGTCGTGCAGTCGCGAGTTAATTCAGCAGTGTTGAGAGAGATGCTAAAGGAAGACGGACTCTTACCTGAAGGTGTCAACATGAATATCATACCACTAGCACAATTTAGTGTGGTACGTAAGAAATAGGAGGCTTATAAATGGCTAAAAACGAAGTAGTTAAGACAAAGAAGAATGAAGTAGCAGACGCAACTAACACAGGGCAGAGGCGTGGGTTCGAAAACATGGACAAGACTGGTGTAAAGTTCCCTGAGATAAGACTAGGGCAGTCAGGTTCACCTGAAGTAAAACTGGAAGAGTTCAGAGAGTTTAACATCCGCCCAGGCGACATCTTCAATGGTGTGAGCCTGGAGAAGCTGAGTGGTGAGTTCATACCCATTATGATATGGGATGACAAGATACTGTTCAAGCCTATGGAAGACGCAAAGGTTCCTGAACTTGCTAAGTTCATAAAGGATAACACTGGTACAGAGATGTCACTTGACGGCGATATAATTTGCCGTGCACCTGACAACATCACAGGCGAGACATACGGTAAATGTAAAGAATGTCCTATGTCTAAATGGATTAACGGAGAACCCCCTAAGTGCAGGTTCAACGTAAATGTACTGGCAATCACACCTGAAAGCGGTATGCCTGCAGTAATAAGGTTCTCAAGTACATCTTACAAGACAGGTATCACACTGAAGAGTATGACATTGTTCGGTGGGGGAGACGTGTTCAGTAAGAAGTACAAGGTAGGTTCCAAGCCTATGTCAAAAGGCAAGATGGACTGGTTCGAGTACACCGTAATACCTAAAGGTAAAGTAACCGAGGACGAATATGAGATGGGCGAAGCCTTCTACAATGAGTTCAAGGATATGGTAATCCAGGTACACGGCGAAGGAGAAGACGCACCCGCCACCTCAGACGAGTACTAACATTCTTTAATATAGCGTGGGGTCTTCGGACCCTGCGCACTTTTTTAGGAGAGGAGTAAGGTATGAAAATAATAATTAAACAAGGCGTACTACGTATTAAACCAACAAAGGTCTACAAAACTCATCATTGGGCTTGTGGTACAAAATTCAGCTATGAGAGAGAAGATGTTACGGTTGCGTATAGTGGTGCAGAGTTAATATGCCCGTTCTGTGGTGGGCATGTAATCACACGATTAACTCGTGCTTTAGATTTTAGTGTTGGGTTTTAGGAGAGGAGTAATGAATTATGAAAGTATATTACAGAGAGCCAGTAGACAGAATATCAAGAGCAATGACGGAGTTTAAACGGAAGCATGATAAATACCCGAATGTTATTGATATGAGTACAGAAGAATTTGAAGAACTGTATTTTGAATGTAATAAGAAAAAACCAACCATAGAAAACCCAAGTTTTCCCACAGAAGAAATGCAAGAATTCAGAGGAATGACAATAACAATAGTTGATGAACCAAAACCATGTAGGGTTGATTATAGAGAAGGAAAATATAATGTATAAACTAGGAGACCCAGTAGATTATATATTTATGGGGAAGAAGTACACGGGCAACATAATTGACTTAGGAAATTCTAGGCTTGTGCCAAATTATTTTAAATTAGATAAGCTCCATAATGGGAAAAATAGAATAAATGCAAATGACGTAATCCCTTCGCCAATAGCCAAGATACAGGACATGAGAGAAAGTGCTGATAGATTAGCCGAAACATTAAAACAAGCATCTGAACTTAAATGGACTAAAGGTTTCCAGTTCGGATATAAAAAGGCTTGTGAAGAAGTTTTAGAACTCTTAGGGGGTAAGGTATGAATACAATATTAGGGATAGTATGGGGATGTGTTTTATGTTTAGTAGGCGTATTAGTCGGAGTATTAATTATTTGGGGCATTGTAATTATAATACTTGAAATAAAAGATACGTGAGTTTGGAGAGGAGTAAGATGTGTATAAAGTAGGAGAACCAGTATTCTTAGTTACAGAAATTATGGATGCTTATATTGGACACAAGACTAAAAAGGAAAGATATGAAATATTTGTTAATGGTGAGGTTATTCCTATTGGTAATGATGATATTTTAATCCCAAATCCAATAGCCAAGATACAGGCATGGAAACAGAATTGTAAAAATGAACTTGAACACTATGAGAAAAACAATATGTTGAATTGTCCAATAGAAACAGAAGTATCTTTGAATACAAGTGTTGAAACTTATAAAAAGGTTTTAGAACTCTTAGGGGGTAAATTATGAGAAGCATACTGTTAATTATATTAATAACACTAATAGGAGTAGGCGCACCTTGCGAAATGGCTGAGCCTATACAAGAAGATTACAGCACGTACATGGGTAGCCTAAAGAGGTTTCTGTGGAGAGGTGACTTCGATGAAACGATACTAGCAGCGCACGATTATCTTACACTTAGCGTAACCTATGCGCACAAGGACGAAGGCACAGCTTACCAAGCTATTGTGGAGCAGGAAACTAACTGCAAGGGATACTCAGAAGCAATGCAGGAGATACTTCAAATGTGGAACATCAAGTGTGAAGTAGTTTACGGAGTATACAACGGTGGTATGCACGCATGGAACAGAGTCAAGTTTTCAGATGGGTGGTACTATGTGGACGTTACTCTTGACGACACTGGTGACGGGTTGCTATCGAAACTTTGGTACAAGAAAGAAGTATTTGAAGACCATGTAGAACTATATATTGAAAGGACAGATTATGAATAAAGAACACAAGGGTACGTTGTCTATGTGCATTTTACTTGTGGTGTGCATACTCATGGTAACTATGCTTGGTAGCTATTTCGCAGGGTACAAACAAGCACAGGAAGAGATACCTACAATAGCAAACATTGAAGAAGTGTTTAACAGATACGATGCACGCATAAGCTTATTGTGCATCAAGGTGGATGACATAATGGATAAGCTAGAGGAGGGAACAGAATGAAGAAATGGGTAAGGGAGTGTGTACAGTGGTGTACCGAGTACTTCGCTTTACGGAAACAACTGGTCGACAAGCGAGATGCTATTATAATTCAGCGAATAATGTGGTCAGAGCGCAACAACCCAAAAGGACGTTCTAAGGACCACCGAATAACAAATGAATTTGCGCGCATTAAAGGACTTAAGCGCACACACAAGAAACATAGGCGGAGGTAAGTAATGAATATAAATTGTTACCAGGATTGGTCAAAGAAACACCCGCGAGCAGTAGTGGATTATGTGCTACACAACAAGGAAGCAATTAAAGTTATAGCAGTTGACACTGAGACATCATTCGTGCAGAAGGCACAGGATTACGGCGCTGTCACGAGGTTCATAGGTAGAGAGAAGAACAAGAATAACATACCATTTGGTGTGTCACTGTATTACGAACATGACGAGGTGCCTTACGGCTTTTGGTTTGACTACGATTTGATTGAACTCAAACCTTTGCTTGAGTGTGAGGATATACTGAAGGTGTTTCATAATGTGAAGTTCGACATGCACATGCTAGCCAACATAGGGATACACCCTAGAGGTGGATTAGCAGACACGTCTGTTATGATACAAGACATAGACGAAGAGTTTATGTGTGAGATGCCGAGCGGTAAAATGCGAAGAAGCAAACGCCTAAAGGACTTAGGGTATCACTTCGTAACAACTAAGGCGCACAAGGGAGAAGACGAACTTAAAAAGCTGAAGCGTGTCGTTGCTAAGGAGCAAGATACTACACCCAATCGGGTGAGTTACCTGGATTTATACAAGCAAGACCACGATGCGATGGTGCACTATGCAATCTTCGATACGGAATTAACATACAAATTGTATTACAAGTTGCTGCCTCAGATAATAGAGCAGGAACTTGAGAAGGTTGTAGAGCTAGACATCGAGGCAACAATATCCGTATACGATATGGAGCGTACAGGTGTAAAACTTGACGCGGCAAAACTTGCAACAGACATGGCGAATGTAAACGCAATGCGAGATGGTTGCATATCCGAGATGCACAAACTCGCAGGCATGTTCTTTCCTGTGGATAATTCACGAGCTATAGTAAGTGTATTCCTTTTGCTCGGCTCAGGAAAATGGCTATGGTTTACAGACGCAGGTAGGGAACAAACCACAGGGGATGTCCTCAAGAAGCTTGAAGCAGAGGGTAAAACTCCTGAAGTTAAGCAGTTCGCAAAACTTGTACAAGATTACAGGTCCCTGAATAAGATATACACCACGTACCTTCTAAACCTAGAGTTCTATAATCAGAATGGAAGGATACACTGCTCGTATAACATAGCACCTGATGAACGAGGACAGGGGGGTACTAAAACAGGACGAACATCAAGTTCACACCCGAACATGCAGAACATACCTAAGGAAGCAATCATGCTGCCTAATGGGGAGAAACTTAAGATGCGTGAGTACTTCATTCCTACGAGTGAGGAGTATATGTTCTTTGCTATGGACGCTGACCAAGAGGAGTATAGATTACTGGCACACTACGGCAGAGACGAACGGTTTATGAAGTTCGTAAAAGAGGGTAAAGATATTCATGCAAGCACCGCCGCAATGATGTTCAGCACCTCATACGAGAACGCAACACTTGATAAGAAGCTTAGAGCAAAGGGTAAGACAATGAACTTCGCGCTGTCATACGGTCTCGGTGTAGCTTCCATGACAAATGTATTGTTTAAGGAGTTCGATGAAGCAATCTACAAGACAGCATCCAAGTATCTGTACAACAAGGTAAAGGTTTATGACCTGCCACCGTACAAGGACAAATACAGTGTTACTGACTTCATTGAAGTTGGTATGGACGATGCCCTAGTGTTTGCACTTAGGTACTTCTTCCACTATAAAACATGTGAGATGATACAGGAAGCGGTTGACACACGAGAACAATACTTTAAGATATTCCCTGGCATACGTAGATTTATTAAAGGAGCAGGGGATGTAGGGTCGCAACGTGGTTGGGTTAAAACATGGTATGGTCGAAGGCGGCACTTCAAGAACCCACAAAGAGAAGGGTACAAAGCACCTAACTCTATAATACAGGGCGGGTGTGGTGACATACTCAAGCTTAAGCTGTGGGAACTACGGTTATATCTAACTAATAAACGTAGCCGAATGGTGTTGCAGACGCACGATGAAATCTTGTTTGAGATACACCGCGACGATGCGGAGTTGATTAAGAAAATCAACCGTAAATTACAAGACCTTGATTTCAGGGTACCTATCACATGGGGAACTGAAGGAAGTGTAAAGAGTTGGAGCCACTGCTCCAAAGAGTACGCTGCCGAGTTAGCAAACTGGCGCACAGGGTACGGAACGATTGAGGTGGAAGAATGAAACATGCTGCCCAACAAAGAATGGCATACCTAGAGGGACTTCTACAGGAACGTGAAGAGAATGGTGACTATATGTCATCAGAAATAGAATGTTACCGTGAAGAGTACGAACGATTACAGACTGCCGCAGATGACGAACTTATGGAGCAGTCAAGACACTGGTAATACTAAGCAGACATGCTTACAAACGTATAAAAGAGCGCATCGGCATACCTAAAAGAGCGGCAATTAGACAAGCCGAACTCGCTCTTGCACGTGGGGTGCACCGTACTGCCTTAAATGGAAGTATACGTAAGTACGTAGACTCACTGTGGCACAAGTACGGACACCACCAAGACTTAATCATATTCAACAACAGAGTGTTTGCGTTTGACGGTGAAATGTTAATCACAGTGATGCCTTTACCTAGCGTGTTCGCTAAGTATTTCAGCACATAATATGTTATTTAATACATTCCCGACCTGTACTTTTCAAGCGCCTGCGAGAACGTACTGCGTTCATCAGACGGCAGTGCCGTAGTTCTATTCTTATAGAATACTGCAGGGAACTCACCGAGTTCTTTAATCATCTCGATGTCTTCATCCGATAACTGCTGTATCATCTCTATATCCATCTTGTTAAGGTCAGGCACAGGAACTCCTTGAGACTTAAGATACTGTACCTTGTTAGCAAGTGCACGGTTGTATGAATACGAAGCATCAAGTTTAGCTTCTTGACTATCAAACTCTTTGAATAGCGAATTAGTTATTCTAAGTGGAGACCCCTCAAACTGTGGCTTCATTGTGGCGCCTTCGTAGTCGCGCGGGCTAATAGTCTGAGCGATGTCATTAACTATTCCGAACTGCTGTTGCGCATGTTTGGCTAGTTTTTCACCCTTCTCATATTCATTACTGTATATAGGTGCGCCTGTCATCATGTTTTGATTCATTAACATTTCAATCGGTGCCTTAAGCAACGGATTAGACATACTAGCTAAGTCACGCCCAAACCCAGGAGAACCTAGCATAGCGAGGTCAGCCTGTGGAACACCTATGTTTGCCATAGGTATGTTATCCTCGTCTGTCATACCAAGACCAAGTCTAGGCATTGCAAGTGCCATGTTTTCTTGAACATAATCAGGCAGGTCGGTAAGGTCATACCCTTCCGCCGCTGAAATGTTACGGTTCCACTTATTAACAAATGTAGCACGTACTGGCTTATTCAGCAGTTCTTCTAACTGCAACGGTGCGTTCTTCCTGAACCATGTATAGAAAGGTAGCAATCTACGTATACCTTTAATCTCTGCATTGGTCAAATCACCATAATCAAAATGGTACTTTCGTACCTGTTCACCCGCGGCTTCAAACGCGGCATCGACTGACATCCCATTACCTAAGAATGTATCAACGTTAGCTAAGAAGTTACTTGTACGAACCTGTCCTTCTATAGTTTCGCCAACAGCTTTACCTGCCTCAGCAGCACCGTGTAGCGGATGCCTAGCTATGTTCTGCAAAGTGCCATCTTGCGCACGCGCGAACTTTATCTGATGTGTCTTTGCGACATCGCCGAACTCGGCAATGTGAAGGTTCATCTTAACAGCTTGTTTCTCAATTTGGTCTCTTATTTCACCCACAGTAAATCGTGTCCCACCTAACTCTATACTGTCAGTATTTTTTGTGGCTTTACGTAACACCTTAGCAGCCATACCCTGCGTCTTAGGGTCAATAGCTTTAAAGCCTACATCGTACATATTATTCATAGTCGAGCCAAATAGATTTCGTATGTGATAGTCAGGTCTCAAGCCTGTAACAGTAGGTTTCCACAATGAATAGAACTTATCTACCATCTTGGTTAGTGCTTTCGTGCCTGCTTCAGTCTGTGCACGCGCAGAACCATTTATCTTTTGGACCATGCCCTTCGGCAATGCTACCATGTCACCACTTCTAAGTGGATTGGATAGCTGTCCTGTCTGCCCAAAATATTTCATAATTAAATTAACTTCATCATCATCAAGTGTTAAGTACGGAGATAACGGGTCCGCCTGGAATGACTTAAGTTGTTGTAATATATTCTCGTCTATACGCGCTTTCTTAGCGTATGATTGAGGCATTACTATAACTTGACCTGCCCTACGCGCGTCGCGTATCTCGTCTACATTTCTTATGGTTCGCCCAAACGCAGACTTAACATCCTCTATAAAGCCTGCTTCAGATATAATTTTATTATGCTGCAGCGCACGTGACATCCATGATTTAACTGCTGATGTTTCAAAGAACCCTGATACACCGTCTAAGCCATCAGCATTTCGTGACAATATGTTGTAAGCTGCTGTGCCTTTGATGCCCTCGTCAGCTAATATGCCTGTTAAGTCGGAGTACTTACGAACTTTACGTATGTCCATAACACGCGAAGGAACCTGGTTAGCTATAGAGTTTAGGTACGCCCGCCTTGCCGCGTCGCCTGAAGTGTCGAAGTTAATAAGTATGTTAGATACATCTACATCATCTCCGAACTTTCTAGCCTGTGCAGCACGGTTATAAACATCAAAGCCTGTGCCACTATCCCCGCCTCGTGCGAACTTCTGCAGTATCTCCTGGTCTCCTTTAGATAAGTCCCATGCCTGAACATGAGGTGCATAGTTCTTAGCCTGCTTTTTAAGTTTCATTATAGCTGTTTCGCTCAAGCCAATATCTTCGAGGTTTTTGGCTATGTCCATATACACTGTCTTGATGTCATCAGGCACTTTATCAAGAGTAACCCTACCCTCAAGTATGTTCATTAAGGTCTTATCATATTTATCGAAGTCTTCCTTGCTGTGCCTTCCGAGTACGTCAAGGAACTGCTTGTATTGTTTCTCTGTTCCTGAGTCGAGTAGGTGCCTAGCACCTTTCTTACGTTGTTCAAGTATCTTAAATATCTTCTGTGTATTCTTGTCAACCCCTGAGATATGCTTAGAACTAAACACAGTAGACACCATGTCGTTAAATTTAGTGGCTGTCTTACCCACAATATTATCTGCGCCAAGTACTTTTTTGTTCAGCGCTGCACCGAGGTCCTGCATCTTACCCGCGGTTGCAAATTCTTTGCCCGCGATCTTCAACCCACGCCCCTTAGATTTTAATAGTATGTCTTGGTTTTTCTGTATAGCATTGGTTGCAGTATCCAGTATGTCATCCCATAACCTAGCACTATCCGCTGAGTTTGCGATACTTGACTTTGCTAAACGTAACATATCATCCGTACTAGCGCCCAATCCTTTAAGTATACCGCCTGCGCCCGTCTTCATTGCGTTACGGATAACACCACCTTTTACACTCTTACCTGCAAACTTAGCACTTTTTCTAATTGCTGTTTCGGACACCTCTCTTAGTGCTGCCTTAGCTAACTGTTCGGCACCCTCGCGTGTCAGCGTCTTAGCTGAGCCTGTTAATGCTCCCTTTGTAAAAGAACCTGCACCTAATGATACGAGGTTCAACGGGTCTAGTATTGCCTCAGCCGCGAAGCCTCCGACACCTTTGGCAAACTTATTCTTAACGCCGAAGTCTTCCATGAGGTCAGTACCATAGTACTTCTCTTCACCTGTCCAACCTTCTTTAAGACCCTGCATAAAAGAGTTCTCTCCTTTAGCAGAGTCCTCAAGTGCGTTCCATACAGCGTTACGAGGTTTATCTATTGCTTCAATAGCCTTGAAAAACCAGTTCTTTTTTTTAGTTTCTTCAGGCGCAACATCTTCGTTAATAGCACCCAAGCGAGTATTATAATTCGTAGCTTGTGTCTGATTTGATTGCAACCGCTTGTTAAACTCAGTCAAAGGTGGCGGTTGCAGTGATGATATAGGTATCCCATATTTCTGTCTTATTTCAAGTAGGGTTTTCCAATCTGTTGCCATCTATATTCTCCTTATCTTACCCTATTTATTCCCTGCATTGGGGTTAGACCCTTTAAAACTCCAATCAATGTTTCCTACCATTTTGTCCCACCAAGTATCATCTGCTGTATACTCAGGTCTATCAAAAACTTCTCCTACTTTTTTGTCCACATAAGGACTTACTCTTTCCTGTGGTTCATTAGCGGTTCCTGCCATAGCGCCCGCAGCCATCTGTCTTAGATTATCTGAGATACGTCCCCCGTACATGCCACTCCACATATTTATAAGTGCGTCAATTTCTCTTTGCTTACTAGCGTCATCGCTGTCACTTGCTAGTATCGCGTTTATAGGGTCCATCGCCTGCTGTGTCATTGTTACGATGTTGTATTCATCTTCGTTAGTGTTATCCCCATTAGCCATTTCTGTCTCGTATTGGGAAGCTTGCTGAGCTAATTGCTGTTGCTGTATGCCTATCTGTGAATTACGATACTCTTGGTTCTGATTAGCTTCAATCAATCCTGCTTGGTCGCCGTATATACCCTGTGTACGTTGCTGTGTTGTATCGGCAGCACCAAACTGGTTATTAGCTAGGTCTCCTAGTGCTCCGAAGTTTTCCATTCCTGCTCCGTACTGCGCTGCGGATAACCCTGCTAATTGTCCTTGTCCTGCTAACTGCTGATTAAGGAAATTAGAAGCATTGCCTGATGCCTCTCCTAACAGAGAATTGTACAAGTCTGAACCTGCTCTAATAGCGTCACCTTCGATACCTGCGGCTGCATTAGATGCTTCAGTTGACGCACCGAAGCCACGTCTCTCGTCCATTGTTCTCTGTCTTACCAGTGCTTCAGGTAATTGTCCTTGTATATCTTGTAAACCCTGCTGATATTGAGGGTCTAGGTTTGTCATCTGTTGATTGATTAACATCTGCATATGTTCAGGAGTCATTAGGTTCTGCAATGCCGCCCTGTCGCCCTGCATCTGTTGGTCGTACTGACCTAATCTTCCGCCTATATCTTCACGCAACCCACCAATCTGTGAGGTGTACAATTCATTACTAGAGTTAATAGATTTAAGCATTTCACCGAACTGGCTGTACAGGTCTGAGTACTGTCCTTGGTTCCCGCCTGTTACATCTGTGGAACCTTGTCCGCCTGCGCCTGGTGTAGGTAAGTACGTGCCATCCCCTGAAAGTAAATTATTTTCACCTTGTCCTGGCACATTGCCACCCCCATTCAAAAGTGCAGAGTTATTTTCATTAACACCACCTGTGTTTACGCCATTATTATTTCCACCGTCTGTGTATCTAGCAACTTGATTAGTAGGCTGTCGATATTGATTTGGCGCTTGGGAATACCCATCAACCCCCTTGTACTGTGTGTTTGGCTGTGTGTAAGGTACCCCAGGAAATCTCTCTGACCTAACATTCTCAGGTGTGTACGCACGCGGAGGTGCTGCTCCGCCTGTACCTCCGTCAGTCATACCCTGTCTATTTATATCATTAACATTACGGAATGTAGGATTAGCTGCGTTTCCACGTGTATTACCATCAGTGTATTGTCCTATGTTATTCTGCATCGCAGGTTTCTGTATAGGAGACCGAGGTGCTAGCGTTGCCTGGTTCTGCCCACCATCTGTAGGAGGTCTCTGTAACGGTGCTATCATCTGTGCAGGTTTCTGTATAGCTAACCTTTGGTCACTACCGTCGCCGTACTGCCTAATAGGGTTTAAAGGTGCTTGCATATTATGTTGCCCAGGCTTAATAACCCCTGGCGCTCCTTTAGGCATAGCACGCAAGTTTCTTTCATTTCTTATTTGCGCAGGTGTCATCTGAGGTTGTGCAGGGTTCAATGGGTATATCTGCCGTTCCTGCCTAATTTGGTTAGGTGTCATCTGTAAAGCCATGTTACATTCCTCCTGTGTTTATTATATCACATATCTTCGCGCACTCTTGCGTCCGCGTCAATGAGTTTCCACTGTGGAATATCAGGGTACCTCTTTGTAACATCCCATGAATATTCCCAGTCTTCTGTTGTTACCATTCCGTATGCAGTGCCGCGGCAGTGTACAGTCTTTCCGTCTCCTATGTATACCCCAACATGTACTTCTCTGCCACCACTACGCTTGAACTGCAAATCACCTGGTTCAGGAGAAGATACATCTGAACATCTATCTTCTATTTTGTCTGCGTTCATGTCTACATCATACATATCCATAAGCCCAAGTATGTACATTATTAGTCCTGAGCAGTCTGCAGCTTTCTTACCTAACCACTTACGCACACGATCTGTGTGGTAGTAGTGATCAGTACCGCTTCCTCTAGGACCGTACCATTGCTCTAGTCGTAGTAATTCGGCATCAGTCATAAGTTCTCCCTGCGCACCCCAAACATAACCGAACTCTCCTTCAGGGTACACAGCCGTCATAGCTTTCGCAAATGCGTGCAGTCCATTCAGTTTTTGCTGAAGTATATCAGGCATATTATAACCCCGCTGTGTTTGTACTATCGTTAATCCCCATTACTATTGGCACACCACCGTATATGAGTATGTCCAGTATGAGTTCTAGGAACTCAATAGGAATTTCCCAACCGAACTGGTTACGTAAGTAGTTGAGTATGAGCATTATCATACCTATAACTATTACAGGACTCTTAAACCTCTTTAAAACATCACTCCATGATGTTGTGTTTCCTAATAGTTTGTTCATGTTATCTCCTTAGTTTTTATATGCTAGGATAGAGCCACTTGTTAAATCTATACCTACAAATCTGCCTACAATTTCAAAATTCACTGGGTATGCAACACCTGTCATAGTGCCTATTACTGTGAACCCATCCTCTGCTGTTAGCACTGCGAATGTTGTAGCTGTTATAACTTTTATCTTAGTGATAACATCGGTCTCTTCATATCCTGAATCTCTACCTGCTCCTGCTGTGGTGTTAGTAGATGCACCAAACGTAGAGCCTGTTGTATCCGTATCAACGAACCCAAATGCTAAAGTTGCATCATTAGCTACACCTAGTTTTGGAGTTAATGTAACAGTTGTAGATGCCCCACCAATAACGAAGTATGAAGTAATAGTATTATTAGCATTAAGTGCTGCCTTCAATTTAACCACAACTTCTGCTATGGTATCTCCTTCTGCCAATGCTACTACTGTATCTTCAGGTGAACCTAACATCCCTGACGAAGTTATTGTCATAGTAATGTCGCCTGATACATCAGCAACTCCTGCTGTGGTATTAGTAGATGCCCCACATGTAACACCAGTAGTGTCTGTGTCAACAAAACCAAAGGCTAGTGTTGCATCATTAGCAGCAAATGCTAGTGGTGTAAGTGTAACAAATTCTCCTGTTCCACCAACTGTGAAGAAAGCGGCTACATCTGCATCATCACCAAGATGTGTCCTAAGTAGTGTTGCTACTTCGTCTACACTATCCCCATCTCCAATAGGAACGACAACAGCTTTAGGAGAGCTTCCCATGCCTGACGAAGTTATAGTCATTGTTATATCGCCTGCTGCGGTTACTGCTCCTTCTGTAACTTCTATGGTTTCCACTTGCTTAACTGCGGCTACCAATCCTGCCGTACATGTAATAGTTTCAACCTGCTTAACACTCCTTAGTAAATGTAAAGCATTATCTGCTATTATCTGCACTCCGCTCCTGCCTGCCTGCCCAAGAAATACTCTTGCGGCTTCATCTATTTTACCCATTATTCTTTCCTCCTACTTAATTTTACTTAATAGATGTGTGTCTATTTCATCTGCCATATCCTTGACCTCTTGCTTGCTGCCATTAGCCATTGGTATCAGCACTCTTAAAATTATAGAGTTACTCTTTACACTAAGTCTAGCCGTTTCGCACAGCCTGTCAAGTCTTTCACTAATGCCTGCATGCTCGCTGTCGTTTTGGTCTTTGTCAATCTTGTGCCTGTCATCAACAAACTTCTTCCTGTCATTGTACTTCTTCTCTGCCGCGCCCATTGTTTTGGTTACCTTGTTCAACTCTGATTGCTGTCCTGCCAAGATGCTGTCCTCCTCAGTATTTAATTCTCTCGTTACTTCTGCCACAATTCTCTTCTTTAGCTTAACAGCTATAGTTGTAACAAACCCAGTAATTAAAATAGCACACCCTATTATAGGTACCCAATATTGTACTACTATGTCCCAAAATGTAAGCTGTGTCATGCTATTCTCCTATTACGTAGTTACCCTCGCCGAGGTATTTGTCAAGCTGTCTTATAACATACTCAGCATTACTGCGCACTATCTGCTCTGTCAATGGCTGCCCGTATGCAATTACGTCGTTAATAAATCTAACAAACAAATTACTTGCACTTATTTGTACAACATTCTCAGCAGTTACAATAGCCTGTGTGTTAATATCTTCAGATGTCATAGGAATTAACGTGTTAAACCTGCCTGAGCGTGGTTCATACACATCATACGTTTTCTTATCTCGCGGGCTATAAAACTTCCCAACTAAAGTAGCAGGCTCAACAACCATATCTGAAACGGGAACATGATTTACAGACCATTCTGTTGGAGCACCTAGTCCTGCTTCGGTAACTACGTTACCATTTAATAATAAATATCCGTACATAATAATCTCCTTATACTAATCCATATACATAAAATGGGTAATCTCTTGTGCTAGCTCCTGTCCAAGAACCATTTTCGTAGTATACATAGTTTCCGCTGTGCGTTGGTGATAAACCGTCTCTAGCAAGGTTGCAAACACTAGACCCATTTCGTGTTATAACGATTGCGTATTTTTGACCACTAACCATACTGTACTGCTCTGCCCCTGTAAATAAGAAATCAACTAGATTATAACCGCTACTAGGTATATCATAATTATCAATAGGGTCTGACACAGCTAATGGTGAGCCAACTGGGTATGCCCATACCCCATAATTCCCAGTAATTGCATATAACTCAGCAATCCAAGCATCAGTTTCGTCACCGCCAACTCTTTCTAAGTAGAATTTAGCTTTGCTAATGTCAGCATCAATTCCACAGGAGAATGTTTGACCATAAGAGGGGATATTAACTTGGCTGTACCCATTCTTCTTGGACTCACTATAGGAGTCAATTAGTGTTTCTTCTCCACCTGCACCTAAATTAACTTGTTGCTGTAAAATGCCTGTAGGTATCTTCATTAGCTATCACACCCCACTAACCACCATTCTTCTGTTCCTATTTTCTTTATAGAAGCTACATTGTACTGCACTGATATTGTATCAAAAGCACCACCTGAGCGAATTGTAACTCCACTTCCAGGGGCTATAGTTACCTCTCCTGCTCCGTACATACCTATTTCAACAAGCGTTCCTATAGGAAATGCAACACCTGAGGTAGGAGGAACTGTGAGAGTGATTGCTCCCGCATTAGACATCTTGAGCCATTTGGCACTATCTGTAAGAACTAAAGTATACGTAGTACCTGTCTGCGAGTTTATGTTAGTGCCTTTGTATGCAAACTTAGTACCCTCGATTATATCGAACTCAACATCATCAGTTGTATCAAGTCCTAGACTTGATTTAGTTGATGCAGTTTGTATAGCACTATCAGCTTTGTCTAAACTTGCGTTTACTGATGTATCTAACTTCGTTTCGTCTATTGAGCCTGACTTCAATGAAGCACTAATATCCTGTCCTGTTAGTGTTAGGTCTATCTCTGCTGTGTCTGTAACTGTAACAGCGGCATGTATCTTAGCTATCTCTGTATCAGCTACAAGGGAACTCCCCGCAACTTTCACAACTAGTTCACTTAAGTCTTGGTCGTCACTTCCTGAAGCATGTATCTTTGATATCTCCGTGTCAAACACTAGAGATTTAGTAGCTACTTTTACAACCAATCCACTTAAGTCTTGGTCGTCACTTCCTGAAGCATGTATCTTTGATATCTCCGTGTCAAACACTAGAGATTTAGTAGCTACTTTTACAACCAATCCACTTAAATCTTGGTCGTCACTTCCTGAAGCATGTATCTTTG
>Ga0208647_1000067_pt1 | contig 47143 bp, 51 predicted proteins | sample AntAceMetag02UKA_FD_184765 | JGI IMG/M metagenome (GOLD analysis project Ga0208647, IMG submission 184765) | Saline lake microbial communities from Ace Lake, Antarctica - Antarctic Ace Lake Metagenome 02UKA (SPAdes) (version 2) | ecosystem: Environmental > Aquatic > Non-marine Saline and... | reverse complement strand
AAGTGCGTTAGACCACTATCTAAAAGTACAAACTGTGATATAGATTGAACCGCCGTATACGTGAACCGTATGTACGGTGGTGTGAGAGGGGCGAAAGTTATTAAAACTTAGCCTCTACTCGATTTTGGTTTTGTTTTTTAGATATATTTTTGATTTATCATATATTTTTAGTGTAAAGAATACACCAAATATTATTACATATGATAATAAACGAGAGTTATTTAGGAATAATAAATGTAAAAATAGTAATAAATAGACTAAATATGCTATTTCATGAAGTTTCTTCCATTCTTTATATGAATATTGTTTTCTAATAAATCTAAATGAAGTTAAAAACAATGGGACAATCGCGATTAGAGAAAACAATCCGAGTACAGGTACTATATTTGTGAGTAACTTACCTTCATCAATTAAGAACTCTAGGAATCCATAAGCGTGCGGAATCAAGAATATACTTCCTAAAACAGCGTTTTCAGCTCTTACCATCATTAGTCTTTTTCTAATTTTCCCACGTTCGAATACACCTGTATACATCACTACTACAAAGAATGATAGTGGGACAAAACCTAAACTAAAGATATTTGCTTCTTCATTCACCGTAACTAATGATACGATAAATGCAACTGCATATATATAGTAATTGTACTTATGAATTTGTTTTGGAATCAGAAGTGAGATAATCAATATTAAAGATACTAATATAAGCAGAATCATTAGTCATCATCCTCTTCATCATCGTCATCATAAAATCCTGTTGTCGCTCCAGCAACTGAATCCAAAGTTATTGTGTATGTAGAATTAGTTGATCCAGCTAAAGCATCGGCGACATCATTTATAGGTTCTTTTATTATTGAGATAATTAGAACAATTATAAACGCTAATAATATAGTTAGATTTCTCATTAATATCACTTCCTAGTCAAATAAGTCTGTTGATAAATAACGTTCACCATTACTTGGTGAAACTGTTAGTATTATTTTTTTTGGTCCAACTCTTTTTGCTAATTGAAGAGCTGCATACACATTTGCACCAGTTGAAATTCCGGAAAAGATTCCAAGTTCAGTTGCAAGTAATCTTGCAGTTTTATAAGCATCATCATCAGATACTGTTAAAACTTCATCATAAATACTTGTGTCTAAAACTTCAGGTATAAATCCTGCTCCAATTCCCTGTATCTTATGTGGCCCAGGAGGCATTCCACTTAGGACAGCTGAAGTCGTTGGTTCAATTGCTTTTATGCTAATTTTCGGATTATATTCTTTTAATATGGTTCCTACTCCTGTAATTGTTCCACCTGTTCCAACAGAAGCTATAAAGTAGTCTAAGTTTGGTAATTCATTAATAATCTCTATCGCTGTATACTTCATATGCGCTTTTGGGTTATTAATATTTTTAAACTGCATTGGCATAAAATAGCCATGTTTATTTGCTAAATCAGTTGCTACCTTGATAGATTCATTAATCCCTTTTTTTGCATCAGTTAATATTAGTTGTGCACCATAACCTTTCAGTATTTTTCTTCTTTCAATACTGAGACTATCTGGCATTGTAAGGATTGTCTTATATCCCTTTGCAGCAGCAACCATTGCAATTCCAATACCGGTGTTACCACTAGTAGGTTCAATGATTGTATCTCCAAATTTTAACAATCCTTCTTTTTCTGCTACTTCAATCATATTAATAGCAATTCTATCTTTTACACTACCGCCTGGATTAAACCATTCTAACTTTAAATAGATGTCTGCCATTTCAGAATTTACTAATTTACTCAATTTAATTATTGGAGTGTTTCCTATTAATTCGTATATATTATTATATATCATCTTCATCACCTCATTATTCTTCTCTTGTAAATAGTATATGTTTTCTTTATATTTTAAACTAATAATATGCTAAAAAAAGAGCTGAATATAATGTATTCAACTCTTAATAATATTATTTTCCTCTTGGTTTCATATGTGGGAATAAGAGTACATCTCTAATAGATGGAGAATCTGTAAGGAGCATAATCAAGCGATCAATACCAACTCCAAGTCCACCAGTAGGCGGCATTCCATATTCTAATGCCTCAACGTAATCAATATCCATTTCATTGGCTTCATCATTACCTAGTTCTTTTTCTGCAAGTTGAGCTAAGAAACGTTCCTTTTGGTCTATTGGGTCATTTAACTCAGTAAATGCATTTGCATATTCTCTTCCACCAATAAACAATTCGAAACGATCAGTAAAACGAGGATCTTCAACATTCTTTTTAGCTAAAGGACTAATTTCGATAGGATGTCCGAAAACAAAAGTAGGTTGAACAACTTGTTCTTCAACGTATTCTTCGAATAATAGATTTAAGATGTGGCCTGTTCCAGTATAGTGAGCTGGTACCTCTAAGTCTTTTTTAAGTGCGAAAGCTTTGGCTTTTTCAAAAGTCATGTCTTTATCCCAAAAATCAATTCCAACAATATCTCTTACAGCATCTGCCATATGTAATTTAGTCCATGGAGCTGCTAAATGTATTTCTTCTCCACCATAAACAACTGTATCTTTATCAAATGCTTTCGCAACTGTAGACACTAATTCTTCAGTTAATTCCATCATGGTATCAATATTTCCATAAGCTTGATATAATTCAAGCATAGTAAATTCAGGATTATGTTTTACACTCATACCTTCATTTCTAAATGTTCTTCCAAATTCATAAACTCCATCAAATCCACCAACTATAAGTCTTTTTAAGTAAAGTTCGGTAGCGATTCTTAAATAGAAGGGCATATCTAATGTATTATGATGAGTAATAAAAGGTCTTGCATTTGCTCCACCTAGAATTGGATGTAATACTGGTGTTTCAACTTCAAGAAATCCTTTTTCATCTAGAATTAATCTCATCATTGAAATTACTTTTGAACGAAGGATAAATGTTTCTCTTGATTTAGTATTAGTTATTAAATCAACGTATCTACGACGATATCTTTCTTCGATATCGGTAAGACCATGATATTTTTCTGGTAAAGGTCTAAGAGCTTTGGTTAGATGAGTGAATTTAGAAACTTTTACACTTAGTTCCTCAGTTCTTGTTTTCATAATTGAACCATTAATTCCAACTATGTCTCCGATATCTGATTTATTAAATATTTCAAATGCTTCTTCACCAAGAACATCTAATCTAATATAAAGTTGAATTTGTCCAGCTTGATCCATAATATGTGCGAATCCAGCTTTCCCTTTTCCTCTTTTTGTCATTATACGTCCAGCAATAGCTATTTCTGGAGTCTCCATATCATGTAACTCTTCTTTAGTGTATTCTGAATACTTATCTTTTAAAGACTGAGTATTATTATTTCTGTCAAATCTTTGCCCATAAGGATCAATATTATGCTCTTTTAAGAACTCTAGTTTTTCTCTTCTTACAATCTCTTGATCTGATAATTTTTCCATTTAAGTCACCTCATTTATTTTGTTCAATTAATACTATTTAAAATTTTGAAACAAAGAAAATAGTACAAGACTGTACTATTTTGTAGCTTCTTTAAGTGTATCTAAGTTGTCATACATAATAGAAATGTATGTTGCATCTATTTCTTCTTCTTTTTCAGTTCTATTTCCAAGACCATGCATGTAAAGTTTAGATGCAAGTTCATCTTCTTTACTAAGTTCAAGTAAAACTTGGTCTCCAGCAGGAGAGTTAGTGTTTTTCTCGAAGATTATTTCATGAATTCCGTAAAAAATAGCTTTGTCTTTAAATGCTATTATTTCACTAGGTACACTTTCAGATGAATGTGCATCCGAAACTATTGACATTATTTCGATATCATAACGCACATACAAGTAAGAAAACAGCATTACAGTTGTTATTATTGGCTTTACAGCTTCATCGGCCATTTCTTGATACATATCATCAAGTTTTTCTAAAGCAGCAGAAAGAACTGTGAAGTTATTTTCATATAAAACAGCGTTTTCTGGATAAGTTACTATTAATTTATCTTTTACAAGCATTGCTACTTGTAACATTCTTACTGGATCTAACCAAAAGTGTGGATCTTGTGCAAGTGAATGATCATCACAATCAGTAATAGGTTCCATATCATGTTCTAAAAAGGAATGATCGCTAGAATAACACACTGTATTGTAAGATATGTTTTGAGATATATCGATAAACTCAACAGAACCATCATTAAAAGTAGAATCTATGTTATCTGGAATGTATGTATCAACACCAGCATTGACATAAAACAGAAGGTCTGCATTACTCATATCAATAATTTCTTTTGCACTCCAATCAATAGACTCGCTATGAACTGTAGAACCGGGTACTCTTTTAACTAAAACTGTGTCACCTGCTATTTCTTCAACCAAATATTGCATTGGATAAACAGTAACATATACTATCTCATCAATATCGTCATCTGGCTTACATGCAGATAATGACATAAATAGCACAACAGATAGAATGAGCATAATTAATTTTTTCATTTTTATCACCTATTTCTTATGTGGGATAATTATATATTAAACGAGTGAATAAGTCAACCTATTATAGCTTTTTTTCTTCGATAATTTCAAACATATTTTTGGCATCTTCTTTTTTAGTAGAAAGTTGTAATTCAAGAACTTTTATAGTAACAATCTTATTACCAAAATGGATACTTACTAAATCCCCTACTACAAGTGTAGTGCTTGATTTAGCCACTCTATCATTAACGAAAATTCTTTTGTTATCTGCAACTTCTTTTGCAACTGTTCTTCTTTTAATAATTCTGGATACTTTTAAAAATTTATCTAATCTCATATTATCACCAACTATATTATAGCATACAAAAAGGATATCTGTGATATCCTTTTTTTGACTATTGTTCTACTTTTTCAGTTTCTTCTTTAACCACAGTTTCTTCTTCTACAACTGAAGCTTCTTCTTTTACTTCGGGTTCAACAGGAGTATTAGCTTTTTTTTCTGCAACTTCTTTTTCTTTTGCAGCAATTTTTACTTTTTTTCTTTCCCACCAACCTAAAGATCCTTTATCTACTATTTCATAAATATCTTCTTTTGTTAAAGTTTCAACTTCTAACAAGTAACTAGCTATAAGTTTAACTAAATCAAGATTATCAGTTAAAACTTTAGTAGCTCTTTTGTAACATCCATCAATAATTGATCTAACTTCATTATCAATTTCAAGGGCTACTTGATCACTAAACATTTTATCTACATTATAATCTCTTCCTAAAAAGACTTGTCCACTACGTTTTTCATATTGTATTGGTCCAAGAGCACTCATTCCGTATTCAGTTACCATAGATCTTGCGATTTCGGTAGCTTTTTGGAAGTCATTGTGAGCTCCTGTAGATACATCATCAAAGATGATTTCTTCACTTACACGTCCACCAAGTAATCCTGTGATTCTATCTAGTAAACCAGTTTTAGTAGCTAAGAAAGACTCTTCTTCTTCAGGAAGCATCAATGCATAACCACCAGCTTCCCCACGGGGAATTATTGTTACTTTATGAACTATGTTTGCGTTATCTAATTTAATTCCAAGAACAGCATGCCCAGCTTCATGATGAGCAATAAAGTTTCGTTCTCTTTTTGATAGTACTCTTGATTTTTTAGCTGGTCCCATCATTACTCTATCAACCGCTTCGTCGATATGATAAAGTTTTATAAAAGGTTTGCTTTCTCTAGCTGTAAGAATAGCAGCTTCATTCAGTAAGTTTTCAAGGTCTGCACCTGTGAATCCTGGAGTTCTTTTAGCTATTTCTGAGAACGTAATGTTAGGATCTATTTTTTTATTCTTTGCATGTACTTTTAAGATTGCTTCTCTACTCTTAATATCAGGTCTAGCAATCATGATTTGACGGTCGAATCTTCCGGGTCTTAGTAATGCGGGATCTAATACATCAGCTCTGTTTGTAGCTGCAATTACGATTATTCCCGAGTTTTCTCCAAATCCATCCATTTCAACTAATAATTGGTTTAGTGTTTGTTCTCTTTCATCATGTCCTCCACCAACTCCAGCACCTCTTTGGCGACCTACTGCATCTATTTCATCAATAAATACGATACATGGTGCATTTTGTTTTGCTGTTTTGAACATGTCACGTACACGACTTGCTCCAACACCAACAAACATTTCAACAAAATCAGATCCACTGATTGAGTAAAAAGGAACATTTGCTTCTCCAGCAACAGCTCTTGCAAGTAATGTTTTACCAGTACCTGGTGGGCCAACGAGTAATACACCAGTTGGTATTCTTGCACCAAGAGACATATATTTCTTTGGATCTTTCAAGAAGTCTATTAGTTCAGCCATTTCTGCTTTCTCTTCTTCAATACCAGCTACATGTTCAAATGTAGTTGTTTTACCTTTATTTAATTTAGCTCTGTTTTTACCAAATTCAAATGCTTTATTGTTTCCACCTTGGCCTTTCATAAAGAATCCTATTATGAAAATCAATAAGATAAGTGGTAAAAGGATCATTAAGATACTCCAAAAACTATAAGAAGAAGCAGGTTCATGATCGAAATCAACGTTATTTACTCCTGCACGTTCAATTAAATAATTTAATGAATCTTCAGTTGGAACTATTAATTCATATGTTCCACCGTTCTTTAGTGTTCCTGTGATTTTAAAAGAACCTAGGTTTGAATCTCCTGAGATAGGCTCAGACAGCATAGTTGCTATTTCTCCAGCTTCTATCTTTGTTGTAAAAGTTGTATATTTGTATACGATTGGTTTTTCATCTTGATATGAAAACATATATACTGCCGCAAAAACAAATAGCAATATTATTGCTACTACAATTAGACTACCTAGTCTTCCTTGCGGACGTTTCAATTGTTTTTTTTCTGCCATATTAACACTCCTTATTTATTGTAAACTGCCGGTTTTAATACTCCTACATATGGCAAGTTACGATATTTTTCATCATAATCAAGTCCAAACCCAACAACAAATTCTTTGGGTATCGTTTTTCCAATGTATTCAGGAACAAGATTAACAATTCTTCCTGCCGGTTTATCTAATAATGTTGCAATTTTTACACTTTTTGCTCCACGATACATTAACAAATCTCTAATTACTTTAATTGTTTTTCCTGTGTCAACTATATCTTCTGTAATTATGATATGACGATCATGAACCGGAATCCCTAAATCTTTAAGGATTTTAACATCTCCTGTAGATTCAATTCCACCGTGGTAACTAGATACATCCATAAAACCAACTTCAAGATGGATATCCATCTCTGTAAGTAGGTATCCCATAAAAGGAACACAGCCTTTTAAAAGGCCTATTACTAGTGGAAATTTGTCTTTGTAATCTTCAGCTATTTGTTTTCCCATAGTTTCGGCAACTTCAATTATTTCTTCTTTAGATACTAAAACTCTTTCAATGTCTTTTTCTAACATTATTTCACCTCATAGATATAGATTTTTTTTAATGATGTATTGTCTTGTAGAGATTTTTTGATTCCAGGAATCCACAAAACACTCTTTGAATCCGCAACAACAAACATTTTATCTCTTATTGACAATGGAATTTTCTGATCAATTAAGATATCTTTCACTTTTTTAGTCCCAATTTTTAAAGTCATTGTATCCCCATTTTTTCTGTTTCTAAGGTAAAGCGGAAATACCTTATTATTATAACACAGTTCTATAAAATTTGAACTGTATTGCGATATTTTATTTTCACTTAAAATGAAACTATCGTTATCATTTACAAAATACTCTCCATAGCCATTTACTTCAATAATTTTCTTTTCAATCTTTACTTTTTTTTCAATAAAAATGTATTCATATTCTTTTACAAAATCGAAGTCTTTACCAATAGATAAAGATTTATTCGAGTTTTCTGCAGAGCATAATCCTATCATTTGATTGTATTGTATATAACTGACTTCGACAGTGTTATCTGTCATAATATTTACTAAGTGTTTTAGAACTTTTATCTTTATAATTTTATCTAAGTTATTAAAGGTTTTCAAGTTAATATTATTATAAAAACAATTATCTTTAATAAACTCATCTTTTAATCTGTTCAAGACAAGATCTGCTGATTCGATATAGTCTTTGAACTGCATGATTTTTTCATTTAAATTAGGATTTTCATTTTTTAACAATGGGATAATGTTGTGTCTATATCTATTTCTAGTATAGTAGTCTTCTTTATTTGAAGAATCTTCGAAAAAAGCGACATTATACTTTTTAGAATAAGCAATTATTTCATCTTTTGTTACTTCCATCAGTGGTCTGATTATTGAAATATTACGATCTTTTCTTATTTCTGGAATACCGGCATAACCGCTGAATGATGTGCCTCTAGTAATTCTCATAAGTGTTGTTTCCACTTGATCATCTAAATGGTGAGCTACAATTATTTTAGATGATTTATATTTTTGTGCAACTGCTTTAAAGAAGCTGTATCTTTGATTTCTTGAATCATCGTGAAAATTAACCTTTTCGTTTTCTTTTACTGAGTATCCTTCGAAAGGAATCTTCAATTTTATAGCTAGTTTTTTTATATGTTCATATTCATTGATAGATTCAACTCTTACATTGTGATTTACATGTGAAATGATTAATTTCAAATTAAGATCTATATTATTTAATATATCCAAAAGAACCATCGAGTCTACTCCACCACTAAGAGCTACAACAACAGTTTCATTTTTAGAAAATATTCCTTTATCTAGTACTAATGTTCTTAAATTTCTTTCCATATTTATCACCTAACTTTTATTATATCATAATAATTCTTATTAAATATTATATATCAGTATACTTTGAAATACAAAATATTTTTTAGTTGGTAGTTATTTATGATATAATATATCGAGTACAAAAAAAATTGATTGGAGAGCGATTATGTTTAAATTCCTGAAATTAAGTAAGAAAGAGCGTGCATGGGTATTATATGATGTAGCTAATTCTGCTTTTGTTTTAACAGTAATTACAGTTTTATTTCCTATCTTATACAACGAGGTTTATATGGATCAATCTGGTGCTGATTGGGCACAAGGATCTGCCATATTTAAATACCTTACGAGTGCAATTGCATTAACAGTAGCTTTACTAAGCCCGGTTATTGGAGCTTGGTCTAATTACCGTGGAAATAAGAAAAAGTTTTTCAAGATATTTTTAATTATTGGAATAATTGGTGGATTTGGGATTGCAATACCTGGACTTGATTGGGTTTTATTGTTAGCCATTTTTACAATATCTAGTATTGGTTATAATCTTACAAATGTAGTTTATGATGCATTCTTAGTAGATGTTACTGGTGAAGACAGAATGGATGAAATTAGTTCAACTGGATTTGCATGGGGATATCTTGGTAGTTTGATTCCTTTCTTCATAGGAATGATACCTTATTTATTAGTTACTTTCGGAATGTTAGACGAATCTGTCGGACATTTAGCAATTAGTTTTGGATTTATAGTTGCTGTTCTTTGGTGGTTGTATTACTCATTGCCGATTTTGAAAGATGTTGAACAAACATATACTATTGATAGTGAAAACAATGGGTTAAAAGAGTCTTTAAAAAGATTAGGAAAAACATTTAAAGAGATTCGTGCATATCGTTATATTTTCTTATTCTTGATTTCATATTTATTATATATCGATGTTGTAAACACAGTCATTAGATTAGCTGTAAACATTAGTTCTGACTTAGAAGTTAGTAGTCCAACAATTTTAGGGGTTATTATTTTAGTCCAGCTTATTGGATTCCCATCTGCCATAATTTATGGTAGATTAACAAAAAAATTCGGCGGTAAAAGAATGATATTTTACGGAATTTTAATTTATTCATTAAGCATTTATGTCGTAAGTTTAATCGTAAGCGCTGAAACAACTTACTTAATGTGGGTTGTAGGGATTCTAATAGGGACTGCACAAGGTGGAATTCAAGCTGTTTCTAGAAGCTATTTTGCAAGAATGGTTCCAAGAGAAAAAGCAAATGATTTCTTTGGATTTTTCAGTGTGTTCGGAAGATTCGGTGGAATTGTATCTCCATTCATATTAGCCTTTTTAGCAACACAGTATAGTAAAAGCACAAATGAAGCGATTTTATACTTATTAATTCCACTAGCTATAGCTAGTATACTATTATTCTTTGTAAGACCTCCAAAGGTTAAAGTTGTTGAAGAAAAATAAATACATTCTTGCTAGTAAATCTCCTAGAAGAATTGAGCTTATGGAAGTTTTGAATGTCGATTTCGAAGTTATTCCTAGCCACGTTGATGAAATAATTAAAGAAGGATTAACTTGTGAAGAAGTTGTTATTGATATAGCGTTTCAAAAAGCTTGTGATATAAGTCAAAAGCATCCAAACAAATACGTTTTAGGTTTTGACACATTGGTAATTCTAGATAGAAACCCTCTAGGAAAGCCAGTTGACAAAGACGATGCTTTTAAGATGTTAAAGTCGCTTAGTGGTAGAAGTCACACTGTATTTACAGGATGCGCAATTGTAAAAGGTGACTATAAAGATTCGTTTTATAGTAAAGCCGATGTTACATTCTATGATATGTCTGATAGCGAGATATGGGAATATATTGAAACTAAAGAACCAATGGATAAGGCTGGTGCATATGGAATACAGGCATATGGAGCTAAGTTTATAAAAGAGGTTCATGGTGATTATTTCACAATTGTAGGAATGCCTATCGCGAAACTATACAGAAAACTAAAAGAACTGTAAAAGAGACCTTAAACGGTCTCTTTTTAACTACTAATCTATCCTTTTAGTGTAGTTTAGTGTAAAATAAATGTATGATACCCAAATACCATTTTAAAAAATTTAAAGAAGTGATATTCTAGATGTGACTTCAGAGGGAGGCAGTTTTATGTTTAATTTAAAAGTATCAAAAAGTGAACATAAAATAATTAAAGAGAGGCTTAACCTTGTTGAGACAGTTGATTATGATTATGTATTAACTGATGACAAGGAACTGATTGAAGACGATAAGATAAATATCGTATTTCGTCTTGCAGACATTGTTAAAGTTTCTAACCTACTTGACTTGATCGTAAAAGGTGAAGAATTATACATCGTTGGAAGCAATGAATTTGGACAAAAGAGTGTAGAATCACGTAATTTCTACTATTTCATTGTTGAAGAAGATGATGTGTATGGTGTTTTAAGTAATACAAGGATGTTAATTAAATCAAAATTGTATGAAATAGAAACATTACTTGAAAACAAGAACTTCATCAGAATAAGCAAGTACTGCTTAGTAAACATTGGTAAGATTGATTATATTAAGCCCGCTCTTAACTCTAAACTCGACTTGTTACTTAAAAACAAAGAACACCTCGAAGTGAATCGTGGATATTATAAGGATTTTAAAAAAGCTTTAGAAATTTAGGGAGGTATCATAATGATTTTTTTAATTAATAACCCGGTAATTGCATTTGCATTACTAGTAGTTGTAGGTTTTGTAGTAATAATGATTTCAAAGATTATCGAAGAAGTAAAATTGAATAACCTATTATCAAGAAAACAAACACAGATGAGAATAAGCAATCCAGTAAAAGGCTTTGGAGCTCGAATTGCATTTTTATCTAGTGCAGCACTCGCGCCTGTTGCAGCTGTAGTAATAATGGTTAGTGTTGCATTAAACCCTGCAGCAATACCTACAGGGGATCGATTATTTGTTGGTTCAGCACAAGATGTTTTAAATATTTATACTGCATTTAATGACAGAGTAAGTATTAACTATTCTGGTTGGCAAAGAGATGGCCTTGAAATGGTAGATACCATGGATGGAGTATCAGCTCCTGAAAGTGATTCAATATTGTTTGATACCAATTCATCGGTTAAAGTCACTACAACTGGTATTGATTATTTAATGGGTTCTGGAAGTGACGATTATTCAGAAACAAATAACCAAGTTATTGGTGTAGATGAAATGGATAATGTTCTTACTGATGGTAAGTTTATTTATACAATGTATGATAACAAAGTTCAAATTACATTGGCATATACAAAAGAAGTTGGACCAAGTGTACTTGGACTATATAAAACATTCGAATACAGCGCAGATTATTGCGCGGAAGATCAGTTTTATCCTCAAGGTATGTTTGTAGATGGAGATTACTTAGTAGTAATTGGAAATCAATATTCATACAATTGTGAAGAAGTTCAATACCCTACAGATGTTGATGGTGAAGACGGTGAAATGGAAATTTATATTGATTATTACCCTTACTGGCTTCAATCAAGTAGTAGTATAAAAGTTTTAGTATATGATAAGGAAAATGATTTTGAACTTAAAGATGAATATTCAATGAATGGATATTTCACAGGAACAAGAAAAATTGAAACAGTTGAAGGAAACAGTTTATACATAGTAACAAATAACTATATTCCATTCTACAACGAAGATATAGAAGTTGATGACTATTTATCAGAATATACAGTTAACGGAGAAGTAACACAAGCTAATTATGAAGATATAATATATATCGAAGGAACTAATCCAAATGCATTTACAACTTTTTATGGTATTAATTTAGATACTACTGAAGTGGATATGGAAACAGTACTTGGAGATAGTGGATATAATTTATATGTATCAAATGAAAATATGTATTTAGTAGGATCTTCTTATTACTTCTTTCCAATGATAGATTTTATAGAAACAGAAGAACCTAGTTACGAAACAAAAACAGCAATCATCAAAGTTGAAATTACCGAAGGTAAAGTTGAATTCTTTGGAAATGGACATGTTGAAGGAAACGTGTTAAATCAATTCTCTATGGACGAATACAATGGATACTTAAGAGTTACCACAACTGAAGGTTGGGGCGAAGAAATAAGTAATAGACTATTTGTTTTAGATGAAAATCTTAAAGAAGTATCAATGCTTGAAGGACTTGGAAAACCAGGAGAAAGAATTCAATCTACAAGATTTGTAGGGGATTATGGATATGTAGTTACTTTCTTACAACAAGACCCGTTCTATATCATTAATCTATCAGATCCAGAAAATCCATTTATTGAAGGTGAATTATCAATGCCTGGATTCAGTTCATACATGCAACCACTTGGTGTTAACCACGTTCTAGGAATTGGATTTGGTGACAATGATGGCGGAACACAAGGACTAAAAATTGCAATATATGATGTTACAGACAAAACAGCACCAGTTGAATTAGACAATGTAATATTTGATTATTCTCAATTTGGTTGGGGAAACAGTTCTGCAACATATAATCATAAAGATTTACTTGTAAGTTTAGATAAAGGAATTATCGCTCTTCCTTTCAACACATACAGTACTATCAAAACACCAAATAATGGGTACGAATATACTTATAATAGTGGAATTCTAGTTTTCAATATTAATTTAGAAACAGGATTTGATGATCATCCAGCATATGTTACTCATGCAACAGATTCTGAGGAAAATATATATGTGTATAAGAGTAAATTCATTAGTGAATTCTTCTACACTGTATCAAATCAATACATTAAAGTGTCAACATTGTTAGATCCTGAAAATATTTTATATTCAACAGATTTGAACTAGATAATAAAAATAACCGCCAATAGCGGTTATTTTTTTATGTGCGATATAGGTTTAATCGATATACTTCTTCTTCTACAGCTTTACTTACAGCTTCTACAACTCTTTTATCGAAAGGTGAAGGAATAATATAGTCTCTTCTTAATTCATCATCTTTTATAATATAAGCGATTGCTTGTGCTGCTTTAATTTTCATGCTTTCTGTAATGCTCTTCGATTTAGCATTTAGTACTCCTCTAAAGAGACCAGGGAATGCCAATACATTATTAATTTGATTTGGGAAATCAGATCTTCCTGTACCTACTACATAAGCATTTGCTTCTAAAGCAACGTCAGGCATTATTTCTGGATCAGGATTTGCCATTGCAAAGATAAATGAATCTTTGTTCATGGACATAACCATATCTTTTGTTAGAAGTCCTTTAGCGGATACTCCGATAAAGACATCTTTATTTTTTAATAAAGCCTTTAAGGTATCATTCTCAAGGTTTTCTGGTGTATCTATAATTGATTGATCAATCAATTCTTTCTCTAAGAAAGAATATGACTCGTATTTGCTTTTTAGGATTACGCCGTTTAGGTTATATCCATATACTTTTTTTACACCAATATCTTTGAGTAATCTCGCTATTGAGCTTCCTGCTGCTCCAGTTCCGCTTAAAACAATCTCTAAATCTTCTAGTTTTCTACCTGATAACCTACAAGAATTGATTAGTGCAGCAGTAGTAACTATTGCTGTACCATGTTGATCGTCATGAAAAACAGGAATATCTAATTCTGCTTTTAGTCTTCTTTCAATAAATACACAGTTTGGAGCACTTATGTCTTCTAAGTTTATGCCACCAAATGTTGGAGATATCATTTTAACGATTTTGATTATTTCTTCTGGATCTTGAGTATCTAAACAAATAGGAAAGGCATCTACATCAGCGAATTCTTTAAATAAAATAGCTTTACCTTCCATTACAGGCATACTAGCGTGAGGTCCAATATTACCAAGACCAAGTACAGCAGTACCATCAGTTACTATTGCGACTAAATTTCCTTTTGAAGTATACTTATATATGTCATTTTGATTTTCTTTTATTTTTAAACAAGGTTCAGCTACTCCTGGACTATACGCCAAAGATAAATCATCACTATTCTGAACTCTAACTTTTGAGTTCACAGTAATTTTCCCGCAATGTAATTCATGAAGTTCTAAACTTCTTCTTTTAATATCCTCATCCATTAGTTTTTATCCTTAAATATGTCATTTCCATAGATGTCATACGCTACAAAGCAGGGGAAATCCTGGACTTGTAATTTGTAAATGGCTTCAGCGCCTAAGTCCTCATACATGATTACTTCACTTTCTATTATTTTGCTACTTAATAGTGCCCCTGCACCACCTGTAGAAATTAAATAGACAGCATTATTCTTAATCATCTCTTGTCTAAACTCTTCGCTTCTGTCGCCTTTACCAATCATAATTTTTAAACCTTTTTCCATAAGGGGAACAGCAAGTTTATCCATTCTATAGCTTGATGTAGGGCCACTTGCACCTATAGAAAAACCTTCTCTTTTTGGTGTTGGACCAACATAGTAAATAACAGAACCATTAATCTCAAACAACGGATTTTCTTCATTTATTAGACGTGAATGTGCTTGATCTCTTGCGGTAAAAATAGTTCCTGAAATAAGTACTTTTTCTCCGACTTTTAACTTTTTAATATCCTCATTTGTTATAGGTGTTTGTATTTTAATCATAACTCCACCTCGATATGTCTTGCAGAGTGACATTGGATATTTATCGCAACAGGAAGGCTTGCGATATGCATTGGGAAGTAATTAATTTTAACAGCTAAACAAGTAGTATCTCCCCCAACGCCCATAGGACCTACTCCAAGATCATTTATTTCTTTATACAACTCATCTTCTAATTTTTTTATTATGTTATCATGACTAGAATCATCTAAGTCTCTAAATAATGCTTCTTTTGCAAGAAGAGCACTTTTTTCAAAATTTCCACCAATCCCAATTCCAACAATTAGAGGAGGACAGGGTTTCCCACCTGCATTAAATATAGTATCTAAAACTAATTTTTTAACCCCAACTATTCCTTCGGTAGGAGTTAACATTGTTACTTTACTCATATTTTCACTGCCACCACCTTTTGCGGCAATCTTCATTTTAATTTTGTTTCCAGCAATCATTTTAGTATGAATAATAGCTGGAGTGTTGTCTTGTGTGTTAGACCTATCAAAAGGGTGGGTTACCATAGATTTACGCAAGTATCCTTCTTTATAACCTTGTCTTACACCTTCGTTTATAGCTTCGTAGATATCTCCATTAATTTGTACTTCATTTCCTATTTCTAAAAAAACAACAACTACTCCGGTATCCTGGCAAAGAGGAATATTGCCTTCTCTAGCTATTTCTTGATTTTCTAGAATATCAGCTAGAATTGATTTTGATAAGTCTTTTGTTTCTTTTTCTTTCGCTTTTCTAATCAAAGAAACAAGTGAGTTATCTAATTTGTAGTTAATTTCTATTACAGAGTTTTTAACAAGCTTTGTAATTTCTAATAAATTGATTAAACGCATTGTTTTCACCTTCTTTTTCTCAAGTTAATTATAACATATTTGTTTGTTTATGATATAATATAACTAATAAAATATATTAATTAAAAAAACATATATTTTACTTGATTATCTAATTGGAGTTTGATATAATTTGATAGCGCATAAAACTTACTATGGGAAACCATGGCGGAAGGAGTAATAACGATGAAAAAAGGAATACATCCAGAATTTAAAAAAGTATCAATAACTTGCACAACTTGCGGGAACGTATTTGAAGGTGCTAGCACATTAAAAGAATTACGTGTCGATACATGTTCAAATTGTCACCCATTCTATACAGGTGAACAAAAATTTGCAGCTGCAACTGGTCGTGTTGAGAGATTCAACAGACGTTACAAAGCGGTAAAAGAAACAAAAGAAGTAAAAGAAACAAAAGAAACAAAAGAAGTAAAAGAAGTAAAAGAAACAAAAGAAACAAAAGAAGTAAAAAATTAATAAATATAGCCACTTAGGTGGCTTTTTATTTGCACTAAAAACGTACTTAAAAGGCACTAAAAAACCCAAAATTTAATTTGGGTTATTTTATTATTTATAGAATTTTCTAGCTTTATAATCAGTATGAATTAGTTCATGAGCAAAATCTGAACCTGGTTCAATTAGCCAATCTTTATATAATTTTAATATATTCTTGTTAGTATGAGATTCCCTATGTTTCTTATGATCATCAATACTATACAGAGATTGTGTTCTAAGTGCACTTATATCAACTGTATCTTGGATTTTAGCAGGGTGAATAGGTTGTCCACCACCATTAATACATCCTCCGATGCATCCCATAAATTCAACAAAGTGATAATTTTTCTTTACTTTCTTCATTCTTTCAAAGAAATCTTTTATACTAGCTCCACTATGTACAACGGCAATGTTTAATTCTTGCCCTGCAAGAGTATATGTAGCTTCTTTAATACCTTTATGCCCTCTAACAGGCTTAAAGTCTATCTCACTAGCTTTTTCTCCTAAAACTTCTGAGATTGTACGAAGTGATGCTTCCATTACTCCACCAGTAACTCCAAAAATAACACCTGCGCCGGTATATTTTGCCAGATAACCAAAAGGTTTTGCATCTTCTAATTTCATTAGATTGATACCTTTACGTTTTAGTAATCTAGCATATTCTCTAGTTGTAAGAACGTAATCAACATCTCTTACACCCTCATGTTCCATTTCAGGACGTCTTGCTTCTTCTTTTTTAGCTATACAAGGCATTATTGAAACAAATACAATGTCTTCAATGTTATAACCAAGTTCAAAAGCATAGTGATGTTTAGCTATAATCCCACCAGTTTGTTGTGGAGATTTTGCTGTCGATAAATGACTTAAATAATCTGGTTCATATTGTTCGATGTAGTTTATCCAACCAGGTGAACAAGAAGTAAATTGTGGTAAGTTTTTACCGGATTTTACTCTTTCAAGAAGTTCATGTCCTTCTTCCATAATTGTCAAATCAGCAGCAAAATTAATGTCCATTATTTCATCAAATCCAACAAGTTCAAATGACTTAAACATTTTACCTTCAACGTTTTCACCGATTTTAGAACCAAATTCTTCTCCAAGTGCTACTCGCACAGATGGAGCTGGTCCAACAACAACTTTTTTGTTTTTATCTTTAAGTGCAGCAAGCACTAAATCAATTTCAGATTTTTCTTTTATTGCAGCAACAGGACAAGCCTGGATACATTTCCCGCAAGAAATACAACCACTATCTTCCATATTACGGTTTAAAGCTGGTCCTACATATGTTATATTACCACGTTGGTTGAAACCAAGAATATTTAACCCAGTATGAACTTCACAAGCAGTAACACATCTTCCACATAATATACATTTCCCACTATCTAAAACTATTGATAGTGAAGAATCATTGATTAATCTTTCTTTCTTAGAGAAATCTCCACTCTCACCATAGATGTTTTCAACGTTATATCTTCTCATTAGGTCAAGTAATTCACAATTGTGTTCTCTTTCACATGCCCAGCATTCAAATATATGATTACTAGCAAGTAATTGTAAGTTTTGTACAACTGATTCTTGAATTTCTTCTGTATCGGTTTTTACAATCATTCCATCTTGTACAGCTAATGTACAAGAGTTTTTAAGCCCTCTTATATTTTCAACGTCAACAACACATAATCGACAACTTGATGTTTCGTTGATTCCTTTTAAGAAACATAATCTTGGGATATTGAATCCCATTTCTTCAGCAGCTCTCATTACAGTGTAATCTTCTGGCACTGTTGTATCTATACCATTAATGTTTAAAGTAATATTTTTCATATTTTCATCCTCCTAGACAGTAATTACAGCATCAACAGGACATACGTTTTTACATACGCCACATTTAATACAAGCTGTAGTGTCAATAGTGTGTAGTTGTTTGACGGTACCATCAATACATCCTACTGGACAATTTATTGCGCATTTTCTGCAGCCAATACAATCATCTGTAATGAAATATTTAATTAATGGTTTACAAATTCCACCAGGACATACTTTATCTACAACATGAGATTCAAATTCTGGTCTGAAATGTTCAAGCATTGATAAGACGGGGTTAGGAGCTGCTTGCCCTAAACCACAAAGTGATGAATTTTTAACAGACAAAGCTAATTGTTCTAATTTGTCTATATCTTCCAAAGTACCATTACCTGAAGTGATAAGTTCTAACATTTCAAGCATTTTTTTTGTACCTTCACGACAAGGGGTACATTTTCCACAAGACTCATCAACAGTAAATTCCATGTAGAAACGACAGATATCAACCATACATGCATCTTCGTCAATAACTACCATCCCGCCTGATCCCATCATTGAACCAACTTCAACTAATGTTTCATATTCAATTTTTAGATCAAGTAGGCTTTCTGGTATTGCTCCACCAGATGGTCCACCAGTTTGAACTGCTTTTAATTGTCTATTTTTAGGGATTCCCCCACCAATTTCATATACAACTTCTCTTAAAGTTGTTCCCATTGGAACTTCTACAAGACCAGCATTTTTAATATTTCCACCTAAACTAAATACTTTAGTACCTTTTGATTTTTCAGTACCAATTCTTGCGAACCATTTAGCTCCTTGGAATAATATTTCAGGTATATTTGCTAGTGTTTCAACATTATTTATAATTGTTGGTTTACCCCAAAGTCCTTTTTCAGCTGGGAAAGGAGGTTTATTTCTAGACATACCTCTTCCACCTTCAATCGAAGCAATTAAGGCTGTTTCTTCTCCACAAACAAAAGCACCTGCACCAAGTCTAATTTCGATATCGAAATTAAATCCAGATCCAAATATATTTTTACCTATTAATCCTAGGTCTTTAGCTTGAGAAATTGCTGTTTTAAGTTTTTCAATGGCTGTTGGGTATTCAATACGAACGTAAACATAACCTTTGTCTGCACCAATTGCATAACCAGCAATCATTAATCCTTCTAAAATACTATGAGGATCACCCTCAAGTAATGCTCTATCCATAAATGCACCTGGGTCTCCCTCATCTGCATTACAAATTACATATTTTTGATCAGATTCGTTGTTATAAGCGAATTTCCATTTAAGACCTGTTGGAAATCCACCACCACCACGACCACGTAAACCGGATGCTAACATTTCTTCAATAACTTCCATACGAGTCATTTCAAGTAATGCACGTCCAAGACCACGATATCCATCTTTAGCAATATATTCTTCAATATCATCAGGATTGATTAACCCGCAGTTTCTTAAAGCTACACGAGTTTGTTTTGAGTAGAATTTAATTTCATTAAAAGCTTTTACTTCTTTATTTTCTGTTAAAGCTTCATCAAATACTAATTTCTCAACAATACGGCCTTTGTAAAGATGTTCTTCACAAATTTCCTTTATGTGTTTGTTCTTAATCAAGGCATAAAATACACCTTCAGGATAAACAATAACAAACGGTCCTTGTTCACAAAGTCCAATACAACCAGTATTAACTAATTTGATTTCGTTTCTAATTCCGAGTCTTTCTAAATGTTCTTCAAATTCATCACGTAATGACTTTGCACCACGAGCAATACAGTTAGATCCACTACATATAAGTACATGGGCTCTTTCTATCATCTGTCATTCACCTACAATCTATATTTACCAATCACATAATCTAAGACAACTTTGCCACCGATAATATGTTCATTGACAATTCTTTCTGCGACTTCTTCATCAACCCTACAATAAGTTGTTCTTTCTTCACCTTGAAGAACTTCAACTATGGGTTCTATTGCACATTCACCGATACATCCAACTGGAGTTACGGTAACTTTTTCTATTTTGTTTTCAGCTATCATTTCAACAAACTTGTTCATTACTGGGCGAGCTCCTGCACTAATTCCACAAGTGGCCATACCAACAAGTATTCTCATACCGTCATTTTTACCACGCATTGTAACTTTGCTTTGTGCAGCGTCTCGAATCTTCTTTAAATCATCTAAAGATTTCATCTTGATTCCTCCTCTAAAATTGTCTTGATTCCTTCTCTTATATCATTTTTTATCCACGTAATTACATTGTAATCGGTGAATGGAATTCCTTCTAGAATGGTTTTTACTTCTCTTGTATCAAAAACGAAAACTTTATTATTAAATGTATGCTTATAATATATATCTATGTCTTTTTCATTTAAGGCAAGAATAATAATTGTATCTTCGATATCTCCTAGTGGAGCTCTATCAATATGATCATGACCAAAAATCGTTGTTACAGTTGTTCCTTTATTTACCTTTGAAGCTATAACCATATTGCCATTTGTCATTTCGGCAGCCATTTTAAATAATGATAATCCAAGTCCAACATTTCTAGTTGTTCTTGTTGTAAAGAAAGGATCTGATACTTCCGATAATGTTAATTCGTTCATACCGTGTCCATTATCAATAATATCGATTCTGAATAGATTATCTTCAATATTTTCAGTTATAATAATTTCTATTAATTTTGCATCAGCTTTTATTGAATTTTCACAAACATCAAGAATGTGTAGAGATAACTCATTCATTTTTTTTCACCTCTAAAATATTCAAAAAAACTTTCAATTGTTTTATCCTTTAATTCTAGAGAATATACTCTTTCTGAAATAGAAAGTAATGTATGCGCATCTGAATTGGATAATATCTTATATTTTTTAAGTTCTGGATGTTTTTTAAGAAATGCTTCTCTTGCGTATGTTGATATTTCAACTGCATCAAATTCAATATCGTTAAAATCAACAATATTATATGCACCCTTAGATGATCTAGCTATATGACATAATATTAGAACTCCATCATACTTTCTTACCTCTTTAACAAGTTCTTTGTAAGGTATTGATGTTGAGGTTAATGGCTTATGGAAATTTCCAATTTCAGTATCATATATATCTGTGAGTATTTGATCTGCTGGAGTAAATATTCCCCACTCCCCATTTAAGTGCTTTTCTAAGAATTTATCAAATACTAGCGCATCATTAAATGACCTAAAGAAACAAAGAACATCGAAATTCTCTTTTACTGTAACTTCTACCCCGGGAATAAACACGAACTCGTATGAATCTTCTAATTCTCTGATTACCTTAAGTTGTTTGGTTGTATTGTGATCTGTAATAGCTACAAAGTCCAATTTTTTAAGCATCGCCATATTTAATATATTATTTGGTGTCATAAAATCATCTGCACAAGGTGAGAGAATTGAATGCATATGCAAATCGTAATAAAATTTAATTTTTTACTCCGATTTCGTGCAAAGTTATAACGGTTTCTGATGTAGGAAGTTTTGTTCTTAATAGAGGTATATTAAGGGCGTTTGCCTTATCTATAATTGCTTGTTTTACTTGAGTATTGTGTGAAAATATCACACAACTTAAATCTAGTAAACTAGCAACCCCTAGAACATTTATGTTATTCAAAACTGTTATCAATATATTGCTTTCTTTGGCGAATCCCATTACTTGACTGAGTAAATCACATGAAAACATACCATTTACTTCGTTTTCAATTCCAGAATCATCTGAAACTAATTGAAAATGTTTTGAAGCTAAGACATCTTTAACTTTCATAATTATCACTACTAATATTAAATTTTATATATAGTCTTGTTCCTTCTATAGAAGATGTGAGTTCCATTTCATCAGATACTGCTTTGATGTTAGGTAATCCCATTCCAGCACCAAATCCATTTTCGATTGCATATGAACTTGCTGTTGAAAATCCTTCGCTCATTGCTTCATCTATTGATTCAATACCAGGTCCTCTATCAGTAAAAACAATTTCAACTACTTCATCGTCTATATGGATTGTTACTTCTCCCCCATATGAATGAATAACTACATTTATTTCAGCTTCGTATATCCCTATAGTAACCATTTTTACATAATCTCGAGTTAATCCTCTTCGCTTTAGTTCTCTTTTTGTTAGGCTTGCTATAGTCCCTGCGTTTGCAATATCATGTTTTTCAATTTTATATTCCTTGTAATAAGGTTCCAATTAGTCTGCTTCCTCAAGTACAGATTCGTAACTCTTAACACCGTTCATGAATAGCAAACCACTAGTTCTATACATTGTAAGACCAGTCCCAATAAGTGTAATACCGATTTCGTCTGCTAAATCAATTACAGATTGAGAAGGAGTTTTTCCCCTAACAAATATTATTGTTTCAAGATCTAAAATTTCTGCAGTTCTTAATGCTTGATTGGTAACTAAACCAGTTACAAGAGCACCATGAGCTCCGATGTAACTTGGCATTTGTTTAAGTAGCATTAAAGCATCACTCATTAAATCACAAACAAATGCGTAATTAATTTCCTTAACACATCTAGGGCATTCTAAATTGCATTGCTTTGCTTCTAGCAAATCTAATACACTATTCATTTCCATTATTTTCCCCTCGCATCTTTAATTATTTTTTTTGCTTTTGTTACACTCATTTCACCATATACATTTTCATCAAAACTCATTACTGGTGCCATACCACATGTTCCAATGCATCTAATTGCTTCTAAAGTAATTAATCCATCTTTGGTAGTTTCTCCAACATCGATTCCGAGTTCTCTTTTTACTGAATCAAGAATTGTTTGTGCCCCTCTAACATAACAAGGAGTTCCTAAACAAACTCCTAGAATGTGTTCACCTTTTGGGTCAAGCGAGAAACTTGAGTAAAATGTAACAATTCCATTTATTTCTGCTATAGAAGTACCCGTTGCTTCGGATACTACTTTTTGTACTGGTATTGGGATACACCCAAAAATCCTTTGTGCCTCGTGTAAGATAGGCAGTAGTGGTCCAGGACTTTTTAAGTGTTGTGTAATTTCTTTAAGTAATTCCTGTTTTTTTTCTTCTAATACCTCAAATTTTTTGCCCATTATTTTCTCCTTACTCAAATTATATTTTAGATTTCAAACAATTATAACATAATTGTCAAATTTTATAAAGTTTTTTTATGTTATTTTTAAATATTATAAATAACGGTTTTTCCTTTTATTAAGCCATCTAAAAGCAATACTTCAAGACTTTTGAAAATATTTTAGTTCTAGAAATATAATAATTTATAATATAAAATAATTTTTGTTTTCTCTTGTTTCTATTTTTGAAATATTTATTGTTTTTTAAGAGTGTTTATTGTATCATAAAATTAGTTGATTAAAGGGGTGGAATTATGTATCTAAATCAAAAAGACGGTTGGATTGAAGTTATTACAGGTCCAATGTTCGCTGGTAAAACAGAGGAACTACTAAGAAGAGTAAAACGTCTAGAATATGCAAAAAAACATATTGTTGTTTTCAAACCTCTTTTGGATAATCGATTTTCAGATGGCGAAGTTGTTTCACATAGTGATAGAAGAACCAAATCTGTCAATATTTCATTTGCTAGACAGATCTTTGATTATATAGATGACATGACTGAGGTTGTTGTTGTTGATGAAATTCAATTTTTGGATCAGGAAGCTGTAGAAATTGTAGAGTATTTAGCCAGTAAAGGTGTTAGAGTAATTGTTAGTGGATTAGATAAAGATTTTAGGGGTGAGCCCTTTAGCTTTATGCCTAAATTACTTTCATTGGCAGAATATGTCACGAAACTAACCGCTATTTGTGTTAAATGTGGCCGTCCTGCAACGAGAACACAAAGAATTGTAAATGGAAAACCTGCTAGATATCAAGACCCAATTGTGTTGATTGGAGCTGAAGAATCTTATGAAGCAAGATGCCGTTCTTGCCATAAAGTGTACAGAAAGCCAAACCTTTATAAAGGAAGAATAAGGAAAGCTAATGGATCACAATAAATTTATGAAACTGGCTTTGAAACAAGCTAAAAAAGGGTCCAAAAAGGGAGAAGTACCTGTTGGTGCAGTGTTAGTTAGAGATGGAAAAATCATTGCTAAAGCACATAATACAAGAGAAAAGTCAAACCTAGCAACAGGGCATGCTGAAATTAACGTAATTGAAAAAGCAAATAAAATATTGAAAAGTTGGAGACTTGACAGTTGTACACTTTATGTTACAATTGAGCCTTGTCCAATGTGTGCAGGTGCAATAATACAATCAAGAATAAAAAATGTTGTTTATGGAGCAAAAGATATTAAATCTGGAGCACACAATAGTGTAACAAATTTATTTGATCTCACATTTAATCACAGAGTAAATGTGAAGAATGGAATTATGGAAGAAGAATGTGGAGCAATAATTACAGATTTCTTCAAAGATAAAAGAAAAAAATAAATTGGATGTATCTCTTTTCAATCATCCTCATTCAATAGCCAGTAACGAATTAGGTCAGGTCGGGAACGAAGCAGCCTTAAGTTTTCTATCTATGTGAGTGGGGATGCTTGAGAAGAGATATTTTTTTAGGGTTGAAATCTTTATTACTCTATGGTAATATTACTATGAAGTTATATTGCTACTCAGTAATGGAGGCTTAAAAAATGGATAAATTTATGGTTATAAAATTACTCTCAGATCAGAACAGATTTAATATATTTATGAAACTATTAGAATACGACGAGCTATGTGTATGCGAGATTGAAGACTTACTTGGAATTAAGCAGGCTAATACTTCTAAACATTTAAAAAGATTTAAGGATCTTAATATTATATCATCAAGAAGAATGAAGAACATGGTAAAATACAGCATTAAGGAAGACTTTCTTAACGATAATGAAACTTTAATTAAGTACCTAGTGATTTAATGTTTTGTTTGCAATATATGGCCATTCTTGGTGGTTGAATTGATTGTTTTATGATTTTTATACGTTAAATATAATAATAGGAGTGGTTTGAATGATGGAAATTAAAATACTAGGTGGAGGATGTCCAAATTGCAAAGTCCTTTATAACAATGTTTCTTCAGCATGTAGAGAACTTGGAATCGATGCAGAAATTATCAAAGTTCAGGAATATGTTGATATAATGAAATACGATGTTATGACTACGCCTGCACTAGTTATCAACGAAAAAGTTGTTGGTTTAGGGAAACTAAAATATAAAAAAGTATTGGAACTAATTAAAAGTGAGTAAGAAATATATCTTCATCGATCTAGATGGAACAATAATTGATCATTCAACTAATAGTATTCCAGAATCTGCGAAGATTGCAATTAATTTACTACAAGAAAATGGACACGAGATAATAATAGCCTCAGGAAGACCTCCTGCACTATTTTATGGGATAGATAAAACACTTAATATTGATTCATATATTGCTTCAAACGGTAGAATAGTGGTATATAAAGGTAAACTAATTCATAGTGACTACATTGATAAAAAAGTCGTAGATAGATTAGTAAAACTAGCAGAGAAAGAAAAAATTGATTTAGCTTTTGAAAGCATGACGGATTACGTTCTGAACACAGATATTACTGACTTATCTTTTAAATTTAGTGATGTTTATCATTTAAAGTACCCGACAGTACATCATAATTATCACTTGCAAAATGATGTTTACCAAATGGTCTTGTTTTATACAAAAGATGATTATAAAAGATTTGAAGAATTATTCCCAACATTAAGTTTTCATTTTTCAAATGAATACGGGATCGATATAAATGCAACTGGTGGTATGAAAGAAATAGGAATAAAGAGAATAATAGAAGAAATGGGAATTAATATTGAGGATACTATTGCTGTAGGAGATGGGTTTAATGATATCTCAATGATTGAATATGCTCACTTTGGGATTGCAATGGGTAATTCTCATAATCCTGTAAAAGAAGCTGCGGATATGGTCACAGATAATGTAAATGATGATGGATTATACAAAGCATTTAAGATGCTTGGAATGATATAAAAAAAGTAGATATCTTAATCTACTTTTTTTATATAGAAATATGCTTTTACTCCATTTTCAACATTTTCAATACCAAATTCACAGTTGTGAGCTTTTAAAATTTCACTTACTAAATAGAGCCCTATACCTGTACCTCGATTTTCTAATCTTGAATTCCCCCTTTTTTCTGTTCTAAAGAATGGCATCCAAATATTATCTAAATCCTCAGTTTTTATATTAGAACCGAAATTGGTTAATTCAAAATATGCTCTATCTTTATCTTCACTAATTTCAATGTATATTTTTTCTCCTTCATCAGTATATTTGATAGCATTTGTAAAGAAGTTTGATATTGCTCTTGAAATTAACTTCATATCAGCTTCTATGTATACTGCTTTTGGGATGTTTAAATCAAGCTTAAAATTGTATTTGTTAATTATATGTTCAAAGTCCCCTATGAAGAATTTCACTGATTCAGACAAGTCGAATTCACTTATTTCTAGTTCAGTATTAGCATTGTCTAAACGGTATATTTGAAGCATATCTTGAATCATTGTTGATGATTTATTTATCTCATCAACAACATTTAATAGTTCCCTTTCTTGTTCATCTGTAGGGATTACTCCATCTAAAATACCTTGAATAATAACCTGCATAATCATTAATGGTGTTTTTAACTCATGAGATATTGAAGATACTAATTGTTTCTTGAGAGCTACTTGTTTTGTTTGATCATTATAAAGGGTTGTAACCTCTTTATTTTTTGTGTTCAGAGTTTCAAGGGCTTCCTTTAAGTTTCTTGAAATTAAGTTAATACTCCGAGATAATGAAGCACTTTCTTTATTCTTATATTCATGTGCTTCCATGTTGAAGTTTAAATTCGCTATTTCTCTAGAGACAAGATCAATGTTTTTGATTGGCGTAGACAACATATTAGATAATCTAAAGCTCCAAAGGAAAATAATAACAATTGCAGTAAGATAAACATAGTAATTGTATGAAGACACGATTTCTATAATATCTTGAGTGTCTTCAATAGGAACAATAGTTATTATATAGTCCCAAGTTTTAAGCCCATGAACGAATACTAGTGTATCAAATGGTCCATCTGTAGATTTATACCAGTAGCCATCTTCCATATATTCATGAGCAGGAAGATCTATAAAAGCTGAAGATAATTTTATTAATTCTTGTCTTACGATTGCATTACTATCAAAGGTATAGTTGAGATTGTTTGGTTTGTTTATTTCAACAACATTTCCATTGAATCTGATGCATTCAATTTCATTACATGAGATATTTCCATTAAAAACACTACCTGTAGAGTTGTTTATCGTGGATGGACTATAGTAATCTTCTGAATATGAATAAATAGTTAAGGCAATAACTTCGTCTACTGTATACTGATAGTCATTGTTTGGCACTATCATTGTATATAGGTTATCAGTTACAATGTCTTGTACAACTATTGTGTAATCAGTATATGAAGAAGTGAACATTCTAAAGTCACTTCGATTCACAATAACTGAATAAGAGTTGTTTTGAGACGTAAAATCATACATCTCATCATAGTAATTGGTTGTAGGCACATCATTCATTGCTTCAACATATGTCATTAAATCTTCATGAATTGCATTAAACTCTCTTTCAGTATAGAAGTTTTTAAAGAACTGAGCGTTAAGTAAAGATTGAAGAGCGAAAAATGAAGCGAATAGTAATATTATTGTAATAATTAGTTGAGTAGATATTGATCTATTTTTAAACAGATTGATGAAGGTTTTCCATACTTTTTGAAATCTTTTAAAGAAGTTTCTGAATTTATTCATTGATTACTTCAAACCTGTACCCTACCCCAAAAACAGTTTTAATGTAATGTGAATTTGGACCAAGGTATTTCCTAAGTTTCTTTACATAGGTATCAACAATTCTATCCTCTACATAGACATCAATTCCCCAAATTTCATCAAGAAGCAAATTTCTGGAACATATTTTACTTTGATGTTCTAGGAAGTATTTTAATAAGTCATATTCTGTTTTTGATAAATTTACCTCAATATCTTTTAGATATACACGGTGAGTTTCTAAATCCATTTTGATACCATCTACATTTAGAATCCCAGATGTTTGATTACTTGGTTCTGGGTTGCTTAGTCTTTCAAGCAAGTTCTTGACTTTAGCAACTAATATTTTAGGATTAAATGGCTTAGTAATATAATCATCAACCTTTAAAGAATATCCTTTTAGGATGTCTTCTTCTTCTGATAATGCGCTCATCATAATGATTGGAACATTAGAAGTCTCACGAATTGTTTTGGCGACATCCCAACCATTTATATTTGGCATCAAAATATCTAGACATACTAAATCAACTTTGTTTTTACTGATAAGTTGTAATCCCTTGATTCCATCAAGAGCACTTAGCACTTTGTATTTTTCTTTTAGAAAGTAATTAGATACTATTCTATTTATAGTTGGTTCATCTTCAATAATTAAAATTGTCTCTTTATCCATGTGATTCACCTCTTTAAGGATATTATATAATATAAATGTGAATAATTAAAGAATTGTAGTAGTTATATGCTTTACTAATAGCTCATTTAGTAATACAATGATTTTTATAAAGGTGATAATATGTATGATGTAATTGTAATTGGTGGAGGGCACGCAGGAAGTGAAGCAGCATTAGCTAGTGCTAGGTTGAATAACTCCACATTATTAGTAACAGGTAACATAAAAATGATTGCTTCAATGCCTTGCAATCCTTCAATCGGAGGCCCTGCTAAAGGAATTGTAGTTAGAGAAATTGATGCACTTGGAGGAGAAATGGGTCGTAATACTGATAAAACCCAACTTCAAATGCGTCTCTTAAACATATCTAAAGGACCTGCTGTTAGAGCGCTTCGAGCTCAAAGCGATAAAGTTCTTTACTCTAAAGAAATGCAAAATACGATAATGAAACAAGATAATCTCGATGTTATAGAAGCATATGTAGATAAACTAATTATTGAGAATGATGAAGCAAAAGGTGTTGTATTAGAAGATGGAAACAAATATTATTCTAAGGCAGTTATAGTTACTACTGGAACATTCATGCAAGCAATTATATTGGTGGGTAATGAAAAAACTAACAGTGGACCAGATAATCAAAAAGCATCTATTGGGCTTAGTCCTCAATTAAGAGAACTTGGGTTTGAAACACAAAGATTAAAAACTGGAACACCTCCAAGAATTAGAAGAGATTCAGTTGATTTTTCAAAGACTGAACTTCATGAAGGTGATCAAGTTGAAAGATATTTCAGTTTCGATAATATTAGCTACTTAAAAGTAGAAAATCAATGGCCTTGTTATCTAACTTACACTCATGCTAAAACACACGAGATTATTCACTTAAATTTAACAAAATCAGCGATGTATAGCGGAAATGTCGAAGGAGTTGGACCAAGATATTGTCCTTCAATTGAAGATAAAGTTGTGAGATTCCATGATAAAGAACGTCATCAAATATTCTTAGAACCTGAAAGCCAGTTTATTGATGAAATCTATGTACAAGGATTCTCTACATCCATGCCACATGATGTGCAAGAAGAGATGTTAAAATCAATTCCTGGACTAGAAAATGCGGTAATTGCAAAATATGCTTACGCAATAGAATATGACGCAATTGATCCAAGAACACTTTATCCAACGTTAGAAAGTAAAGACTATCCTGGGTTATATTTCGCAGGACAAGTAAATGGAACAAGTGGTTATGAGGAAGCTGCCTGCCAAGGATTAATGGCTGCAATAAATGCTGACTTAAAACTAAAAGGGAGAGAACCTTTAGTTTTAAAAAGAAGTGAAGCATATATTGGAGTACTTATTGATGACTTAGTTACTAAAGGAGTTAAAGACCCATATCGATTACTAACTTCAAGAGCTGAATACAGATTATTATTAAGACATGATAATGCCGATATTAGACTTAGAGAATATGGCCATGATATAGGATTAATAGATGAAGCGAGATATTCAAACTTCCTAATAAAAAAGAACAATATTGATGAGTTAAAAAAAGTACTAAGAGAACATTCTATATATCCAAAAAAAGAGGTTAACGATTATCTAATTAGTATTGGTTCAACAATACTAAAAGATAAATCAAGTATGTATGCACTTATTCGAAGACCTGAAATTAAAATCGAACATGTAAACTTTTTTGAGAATATAAGCAAATTTAGCACAGAAGAACTTGAACAAGTAGAGATTGATATTAAGTATGAAGGATATATCGATAAAGCCATGAAGCAAGCAAATAAGTTACTTAAAATGGAAGACTATTCAATACCAAAAGAAATAGATTACTCTTTAATCCAAAACCTTGCCCTTGAAGCAAGAGAAAAACTAATTAAGATTAAACCACTTACTATCGGGCAAGCATCGAGGATTAGTGGAGTTAATCCTTCAGATATCTCTATTTTGTTAGTATATTTGAAATCAAAAAAATAATAGTCATATAATATGATTATTATTTTTATGTTATTTTAAATAAATATATATTATGTTAAAATATAGACTAGGTGGTAACAATGAAAGCTAAATTTTATGAAATGTTAGAAACTCTGGGAATAACTATAAACGATGATCAATATAATAAGTTTGTTACTTATTTTGAATTGCTTATTGAGTGGAACGAAAATATAAATTTAACATCTATCACTGAATTAAAAGATGTCTTTATAAAACATTTCTTTGATAGTTTGTGTTTAGTTAAAGGAATAGACTTGAATAATCAAACACTGCTTGATGTGGGGAGCGGGGCTGGATTCCCTAGTATTCCATTAAAAATAGTTTTTAATAACCTTGAGGTAACAATTATTGATTCTTTGAACAAAAGAATTAAATTCTTAGAAGCTCTTACCAAAGCTCTAGATATGGATGTTAGACTGATTCACGGTCGAGTTGAAGAACATAACTATAAGAACCATTATGATATTGTTACTGCAAGAGCTGTATCAAATCTGAGAGTACTAAGTGAACTTTGTATTCCTTTTGTAAAAGTGAATGGAGTTTTTATCGCACTTAAAGGTCCAAAATTTCATGAAGAGTATTTAGACAGTATAAATGCTATTGATATTCTTGGAGGAAAATTATCTAAAAATATAGAGTATGATATAGCTGATCAAAAAAGAGTTTTAACAATAATTGATAAAGTAAAAAGAACAAACGATAAATACCCAAGAATATATGGTAAAATAAAAAGTAAACCCTTATAGAGGTGATTCTATGAAACAAGAAACAGAAAAATATCAATTTGCACAATTAGGAATTTATAAAGAATCATTAGAATTAGCACATTTAAAAATAAAGACAAAAATATTCAACTTATTTGTCTTCGTTTTGGCTGGAATAGTTTTATATTTTCTATTACAACTTGGAGCTGAATTAAATACTATAATTTCATCAATGATTATGTTTGTCATATTACTTACAATTAACTTCGCTTTTTATTCTTATGAAGAAGATCTATATAATAACCTAAAAATCTCAATGTATGTAAGTACTTTGGCTGTTTATGTTATTGCTATTTCATTGATTCTTCAATATCAAACACCAAGCATGTTTACTGCATTGTTCTTGGCTTATGCGGTTACTTCGATATTCCAAGAATATAAAACAATGATTTTAAGTAATTTTGCTTTATTCATTTCTGGGACTTTACTAATAGTGCGATTCCCTGATATATTTGAGATTGTTGGAGTAGCTGAACCACAAACATTCTTTATATTAGTATTTCTGCTTATATTTGTATTATTACTTACTTTATCATCTTACATTTTAATTAAGAGAAAAGCATTCTTCTATAATCAATTAGCCGAGATTAAAGAATCTGAAATAAGAAATATGGAACTTCTAATGGAAGTTGAAAAAATAAAAACTCATTCAAATTTAGATTCAAAAGAATATTATAAATCCCTTAAAGCTTTCTCGGTAGAACTATCTAAAAAGATAGGTATAGAGAATGTTTTTGAACGTAAGATTGAGCTACTTAAAGACTTAAAGACTTTGAAAACCGATGACATATTAAAAAAATATACTGAGTATAATATCAAAGAGGTTGAAGAAATTAAAATGATGGAACTAGAAGTAAGAAAGAAAATGAAGATGATTGGAATAAAAGCTAGTAAATCTTTTGGTATAGAAGTATCAAGGAAAGAGATCTTTTCAGAGTCTCAGTTTAAATCATTTAAGCATTTTGGAGATGCACATTATGTTAAAATAATATCGTTTGTTGTATTTTATACCTTACTTAAATTAGACAAACCTTACTTATCTGCATTGGAAGAAGATAAGGTTAAGGATATTTTATGCAATTCGGAATATTTTTATCGAATTGATCGAGAGATTATTAATATCTATTTAGAAAATAATATGGTTTTCGATACTATCATAAATGACCACATGAAGGGGGATAGATAGTATGAGAGCAATTGCTGATCGCATTCTAAATAGTGAATTTCTTACTTTTAATGAAGTGTTGAGATTAAAAGTAGCAATAGTTACTATCTTCCTATTTGTTTTTATTTTCCTAAGTATTCCACTATCAAGTTTTAATGATTTTACACTGGATATTAATATTATTGTTCCAGTTGGATTTGCTTTGTTATTAACATTGACACTTATCTTGATGATTTTCAATTTAAATAGATGGGCAATGCATTTGAGTATTTATACAATTATAGGATTAACAATTTTCTATGTTGGTGGATCTAATCACTTCTATGGGTATATATTGTTCTTTGTTACATTGACAATTATTATATTTTATCAAGATGTAATTACCTATTTAATCTATGGTGGAGCAATCACAGTTTACGGTGTGTTCTACACAATTCAAAATGGTTCGTTTATCTTAGGTATCAACTCACCAGGAGCTGAAATTTCAGTGCTTACATATCAAATCATTTTAATAGGATTTTATATAGTGTTTTTAGTTCAATTTATCATTTCAGATAACATATATGAGAAAATGAATAATGAATGGGTTAGGATGAATAAAGTGCTTGAAAAATATCAGGACTTTAGTCTTGAGTATCTAATTGAGATTAGTGAAAAAAATGAAGAGGATCTAATATATAAGAATGTGAAGTTCCAACAAACAATTAGTGAACAAGCAGTGTTTATAAATGAATTTTTCGAAGAAGAAGGAGACAATATAGCTGAATTTGTAGAGTTTTATTTTTTCTTGCATGATCAAAACATTGATGATATCATTTCTGATGAATCTGTTCCTCCAGTTACTAGAAAATATTCAATGGAATTCCAAAAATACTTATTAAATAAAAGAAGTGAATTAGTTTCATTATTGTTTAATTTTTCAACTTTATATAAAGGAGATAACAAATATGATGAAAAGAGATATGAATATAGTTTAGACAAATTATTCTCAAATAAAATAGATAAATTGTTATCTCTTGCTATTCTTTATAAGTATCTAAAAACAGAAATTACTCAGTACGATAAGTGGGGTAAAATTGAAAGAATTTTGAATCACGAAGAGATAACTGAATTATTTGTTTCCAAAGAATTTAGAGAATTTATATCATTTGAACAAGTGAACTTTTACTTGGATAATCAAGAATTATTCGAGAAGTTTTTATAAAATGGTTATCCACAATTTTTGTGGATAACTTTTATGCTATTTCTATGTAATTAGAGATTTAACTATGATAAAATATAATTGCTTTTTAAATTAATGAGAATGCGTAATCAAGAGGTGTAGAATATGGGGAAGATATTATCAATTAGTAATCAAAAAGGTGGCGTTGGGAAAACAACTACCAGCGTTAATCTTGCGAGTTCTCTTTCGTATTTAGGAAAGAAAGTACTATTAGTAGATGTTGATCATCAAGCTAATGCTACAACTTATATGGGTATAAATAGAGCAAACTTAGTATATACAGTTGCTGATATTTTTAATGAAACTGCAAATATAAGAGATATTATTAAAAGAGTTGAAAGTGTGAATGTAGATATCATACCAGCAAGGTATGAACTAGGGAATATTGAAAGCAATTTGATTTCACATGAAAATAAAGATTTCATTCTTTCTAATGCTCTTGAAGAAATTAGAGATGATTATGATTTCATTTTAATTGATTGTCCACCTTCACTTGGAATAGTTACTATAAATGCATTAACTGCATCTGATAGTGTATTAATTCCAGTGCAATGTGAGTTTTTAGCATTAGATGGATTAACGCAATTATTAAACACAATCAGAATGATCCAAAATAAACAAAAACACAATCGTAAAACTTTGACTATTGAAGGTGTATTGCTAACTATGCTTGATACAAGAAGTAATATTGGATACGAAGTAATAAACGAAGTAAAAACATATTTTAAAGAAAAGGTTTTTAAAACGATAATACCTAGAAATGTAAAATGTTCTGCTGCTCCAAGTTACGGGTTACCTGTTACTGAATTCTCGCCACGATCAAAAGGTTCAATAAGTTATCAAAACTTAGCAAGAGAAATGGTAGAAATAAGTGAGTGACACTAAACTAGGAAGAAAATTCAGTGATTTAATGGCAGAGAACAAAATCGATTTTAAAGAAAATGAAGAGATATTAGAAATTGAAATAAATTTAATTAAACCTAATCCAGATCAACCAAGAACGATTTTTGATGAAAAAAGTCTAATTGAATTAGCTGGATCTATAAAAGAACATGGTATTTTTCAACCAGTAATCCTAAAACCTTCTGGGAACGGTTATACTTTAGTTGCCGGAGAAAGAAGAGTTAAAGCCGCTAAAATGGCAGGATTATATACAATTCCATCAATTATTAGAGATTACAACTCTATATATCTTTCCGAACTTGCGATATTAGAAAATCTTCAAAGAGAAGATTTGACACCAATGGAAGAAGCGATAGCTTTTCAAAAAGCTATCTTTAATTTGAAATATACACATGAAGAACTCGGTAAAAAAATCGGGAAGAGTAGAGTGTATGTTACTAACATTATTGGATTACTAAATTTACCAGCAAGTGTTATTAATGATGTAAACCTTGGTACAATAACAATGGGACATGCAAGAGCACTAAGTAAACTTAAAGATCATAATTTATGCATTAAGTTAAGAGATAGAATCATTAGAGAAGGTTTGACAGTAAGAGATATCGAAGGTATAATTAGAGGACTTTCTAAAGAAAAAGAACATCCAATAGTCTCAAATGATGATCTTCAAAAAGCAGAAAAGAGATTATTTAGTAAAATTGATCCTGGGATCAATTTTAGATTTAGAAAGAACAACATCACATTTACATTTTCTAGTCCGGAAGAACTAGAAAAGTTAATAGATTATTTGACTAGGGAGGAATAACAGATGACAAGCATAAAAGAAGTATTATTTGATTTATTAACAGGGTTATCGATCCCTGAAGCAGCATCTAATTTAATTATTGTTGTAATGATGATAATTCTTTGGATAATAATAGGTATTGTTGCTCGAATAGTTGTCAGAAGGCTACTTCATAGAGTATTGAGAATTAAGAAAAAAGGTCCGCGAGCTGTAACAATTGGAAAAATGACTTCAAGCTTAAGTAAATATTTCATTTGGTTTATTGTTGTCATGGCAATACTAAATGAATTGAATGTAGATTTAACTCCATTTATTGCAAGTGCTGGAGTTATCGGGATTGCTCTTGGTTTTGGAGCTCAAGCAATTGTTAAAGACTTTATCAGAGGATTTTTTATCATCTTTGAAGAATCATTTAATATTGATGATGTTGTAGAGATTGGTGGATTTAAAGGAACTGTTATATCTTTAGGTTTAAGAATAACTAAAATTCAAAATTGGAAAGGCGAAATTAAAATACTTAATAACGGAGATATAGATAGTATTATTAATTATTCAAGAGCTGATAGTATCGCAATAGTAGAATTTGGTGTTGCATATGATACTGATTTATTGAAATTACAGAGCTTAATGCCTGATTTTGCTAAGGTTACTTATGATAAATATAAAGAAATTCTAGATACTCCTACTTTTTCTGGAATTATTAAACTCGCAGATTCTAGTATTAATATGAGATTTATTGCAAAAGTTGTGGCTATGAAGCATTTTCAGATTGAAAGAGATATACGAAGAGATTTAGTATTATTCTTAAGAAGTAACGACATAGAGATTCCGTTCCCTCAAGTGGTTATTCATAATGCAAAAGATTAATATTGGAGACATATTAGTACTTAAAAAAGGACATCCTTGCGGAGAAAACAAATGGGAAGTAATTAGAATTGGTGCAGATGTTAAACTTAAATGTCTTGGATGCGAAAGAGTTGTTATGATTGATCGTCCAACACTAACTAAAAGAATAAAAAAAGTAATTAATCTTGAAGATTAATTACTTTTTAATTTGAAATGAAAATGATACACCATCTGTAACATTCTTCGCCATACACACAGAATCAATTTGTGATAGTGTTTGTTGGACAATGTAAAGCCCAAGGCCTGTACTTCCTTCAGCGCGGCTGCGGGACTTGTCTACTCGGTAAAACGCATCAAATAGTTTGTCTATTTTGTCGTTATCGATTGAAGTTCCATAGTTAATAATTTCAAATTTTATGAATTCATTTAAATTTAAAACTTTAATTTCAATTTTTGAGCCTTTTGGAGTATATTTTATAGCATTTGTAAATAGGTTACTTACTATCAATTCCATTTTCATCTGATCGGCCATTATGATTGAATCTTCTAATGTTAATTTAACTTCAATACTAGAGTTTGTATAGAGAAGTTTAAGAGACTCATCAATGTTTTTAACAATAGATGATAAATTTATTTCTTTCCATTCACTTGTATAATTTGGATTATCTAGGTTATATATTGTAATCATGTTATTTATTAGTTTATTTGTTTTCTGTACTTCTTGTTGAATAAGGGATAGATTTGTAATTCTCTCCTCTTCAGTTTCAAAGATATTTTTCTCAAGAGCTTCAGCAGAAGCTTGAATTACTGATAAAGGAGTTTTTAGTTCATGACTCATGCCACTAACAAAATCTCTTCTTGTATTTTCATTTTTATTTTCTCTATCTAAACTAGTTGATAGTTGGATATTTTGTTCATTTAGACGTTCTAATGTAGATTTAAGATTTAAACTTAATGAATTAATATTCTTCGCAAGTTCTGAGAATTCATCTTGAGTGTTAATCTCAATTAATGGATTACTGAAATCTAGATTTGATAAATCTTTTGTAGCCTTGTTTATGAATAACAAAGGTTTTGAGAATTGTTTTGAAGAAACAAAGGCAAAACCAATGAGCAATGCTAAAACAATTGAAAATATATAGATATTTACTATTTGAACAGCATCAACTATATCCTCAATATGACTCATAGGGTAAACACTTATCAATACATTGGATTCACCATCGATTGAAGTGTTTGCTACAAAAACGAGATTAGAAAATTTTGAATCATCATTTGATGTATAGTAATAAAATCCTTCATCAAATTCTGTGGTTGAATCAAAACTTTCAGCCACGATATTTATTACTTCATTTGAAATAATCGGGCTGATTATATTTGAGGTAAGTAAAACATTACTACTTACATTTGTAATCTCACCATTAATTTGAATTTTAGCACCTGAATCTAGTCCAGATATTAAACTGGAGTACATTGGGTCGATAGTATGCATTCTAGACTGGATAATCATACTCCCGTTAAGCCTTAACATAGAAGGAACATAATTACCGGTATCAGAGTGATAATACAATGAAGCGACTATTTCATCTCCTATATGGTATTCTCGTTCATGGAGGATAGGAGCAAAAATAGTATATACAGTAGAATTATATTCAACATTGATTTCATCTAATCCTAATTTAGTGATGTCTTGAAATTGACTTATAGGTAAAATAATTGAAGTAGTTTGAGTTTCTTGTGAGAAATTCCCAACTTCTTCAACAAGATTCGTACTATTAATAGTTTCAAAAAGAATAGATATTTCTTCTTTAGTATTGCTTATTGTTCTTTGAGTGTAGAACGTTCTAAAGATGAGTCCTTGAAAAATGAATAAGAGAATAAACACAGAGAGGTAAATGAGTATAAGACTAAAGAATAATTTCTTTATGAAGCTACTCTTAATATTAATTTTCTTCATCAAACTTATATCCTATTCCAAATACTGTTTGGATATACTTTCCCAAATCTCCTAGTTTCTTTCTTAATACCTTTATATTAGTGTCCACTACTCTTTCTTCGACATAGACATCCATTCCCCAGACTTCATCTAATATCGTTACTCTGTCTAAAACAATGCCTTTATTTTTTATTATATATATTAATAAATCAAATTCTGTTTTAGAAAGATGAATTACTTCATCATTTATTTTAACCACTCTGGAATCAATATTTATGTTTAAGTCTCCTATAATCATTAAATTAGTATTGTTTATAGATTTTGTTGAGTGATATCTTTTTAATACCGAGTTAGTTTTAGCTACTAAAACGGAAGGTGAAAAAGGTTTAGTAACATAATCATCTACTTCTAAATCAAATCCTTTTAATTGATCCTTCTCGCTATCTAAGGCTGTCATCATTATTATTGGTATATTACTCGTTTGTCTGATGCTTCTTACAACATCCCAACCATTAACATTAGGCATCATAACATCACAACAAACAATATCAATATTGTTTAATCTGAATTTCTCTAAACCTTCTAATCCATCATTTGCAGTTAAAACTTTGAAATTACTTTTTCTAAAATAAGCTGCGATTATATTTTGAAGACTTAGTTCATCTTCTATTATTAAAATTGTGTATGACATGATACCACCTCTTTAGATATAATATATCATATTAATATACATAAATCTTTATTTTTCACAAGACCTTCACATTTGAAGATAAAAATATAATAACAACTGATATTTATGATACAATAAATTAATAGAGGTGAGAGCATGAAACAAATTATAGATGAGATAATCGATTTTAGAGATAAAAGAGGTTGGAAGAAAAACGATAAACCAGATAGTTTAGCGAAATCAATTATTATTGAAGCAGCAGAATTACTAGAGAATTACCAATGGGGAACAGAATTTGCTGACATTCAAAACGTAAAAGAAGAGATAGCAGATGTGTTAATTTACTCCATTGCTTTTGCATATGATCAAGGCTTTGATATAGAAGAAATTATTAGAGAAAAACTTGTTAAGAATTCTATAAAATATCCAGAGAAAAAATAACTTGATTTATCCACCCAATTAGTATAGAATAATATTTGCGAGTTTGGGAGGGGTAGCGAAGAGGCTAAACGCGACAGACTGTAACTCTGTTCCTTAGGGTTCGGCGGTTCGAATCCGTCCCCCTCCACCATTATTGGGCTATGGCCAAGTGGTTAAGGCACCGGACTTTGACTCCGGGATCGATAGTTCGACTCTATCTAGCCCAGCCATTTTTCATATTAAAAGAAATTGCAAAAAAACGTTCAAATGTGTTGACATTAGCAATAAGAAATAGTAAAATAATCTACGCACTTATGTCTTTTTGGTGGGGGGCCTGTAGCTCAGTTGGTTAGAGCGCACGCCTGATAAGCGTGAGGTCGATGGTTCAACTCCATTCAGGCCCACCAAAAATATATGGGGCCTTAGCTCAGCTGGGAGAGCGCCTGCCTTGCACGCAGGAGGTCAGCGGTTCGATCCCGCTAGGCTCCACCATATTTTGTTTTAAATCTTTGATAAGTAAATGTTTTTAATAAATGGAGGATTAGCTCAGTTGGGAGAGCACTTGCCTTACAAGCAAGGGGTCACTGGTTCGAGCCCAGTATTCTCCACCATTTATGCCGAAATAGCTCAGCGTGGTAGAGCAACTGACTTGTAATCAGTAGGTCACGGGTTCGACTCCTGTTTTCGGCACCATTAATGTGTCCTGTTAGCTCAGTTGGTAGAGCATCTGACTTTTAATCAGAGGGTCAGAGGTTCAAATCCTCTACAGGATACCATTTGCCTGGGTGGCGGAATTGGTAGACGCGTTGGACTTAAAATCCAATGGTAGTAATACTGTGCCGGTTCAAGTCCGGCCCTAGGTACCATGCTTTTTTTATAGTATGTTCGAACACGGGTTAGTTCATTTAATGACCTAACCGATAAGTAAAGAGTAAACGATAACTCGTTTTCTCTTAAAAATATTTACGAAGTAAATCTGGCGGTGTAGCTCAGATGGCTAGAGCATCCGGTTCATACCCGGAAGGTCGTGGGTTCGACCCCCTCTGCCGCTACCAATTTTGGACCCGTAGCTCAGTTGGTTTAGAGCCCCCGGCTCATAACCGGTAGGTCGCAGGTTCGAGTCCTGCCGGGTCCACCATCTTTTTTACTAATTCAGCTTTGGAGGAATACCCAAGTCCGGCTGAAGGGATCAGTCTTGAAAACTGACAGGGCGTTTATAGCGCCGCGGGGGTTCGAATCCCTCTTCCTCCGCCATTACAATTTTCAGAGCATTATTTAACACATGAGTTAATTACTCATAATATCGCGGGGTGGAGCAGTCTGGTAGCTCATTGGGCTCATAACCCAAAGGTCGTAGGTTCAAATCCTTCCCCCGCAACCAATGGTCCCGTGGTGTAGCGGTTAACATGCCTGACTGTCACTCAGGAGATCGCGAGTTCGATTCTCGTCGGGACCGCCATTTTTTGGCTCTGTAGCTCAGTCGGTAGAGCAATGGATTGAAAATCCATGTGTCGACGGTTCAATTCCGCCCGGAGCCACCATCAACATCTAATTAAAGCCCTTTAAGGGCTTTTTTATTTGCGTTTTATTGCTATTTTTTAGTGGATGTCCATGTGTCGTGAGAGGGGGTAGTAACTTTTTAACAAGTAGAAAATCCTTTGTTTTTACTGATTCTATTTCCATAACTTTTAGTTTGATATATTTACTATAAAAGGTATAATATACATGGGAAAGGGTGATAGGGTATGGATAAACTCAGATTATTGCATGTTTTATTGTATTTATCTGTTGTAGTATCGTTGTATATGGCTATAACGGGAGGATGGAATTTTGGAATTTTCATAGTTCTACTCGCATTAACAATATTAGTAAAACTTGCTCGATTTTTAACTGGAGATTAAGTCTAATTTGTTTTAAGTTTTTTTTATTAGTTTTTAAAGGATGTTTTCATCCTTTTTTTATTTCATTATATCCATATAGTTGGAAATAATATCCCCTTTACTTAAATGTAAGTATTTTTGAGTTGTTTTCAGATTGGAATGTCCTAGTAATAATCTTAAAGTTTCTAAATCTCCACCCTTTTTTAGGAAGTTAGTTGCAAATGTATGTCTCCATTTATGGGGAGTTATATTCTCTTCAATTTTAAGCTTGATTTTTAGCCTGTATACGAAGCTTTCAACAGAAGATGTAGTCATCTTGTTTCCTGTTTTAAAATCATAAAATATGTAATCTTTTATACTGTTTGATACAACATATCTTTTCATGAGATCTCTTGTAGATTTTGTGAAACACACATATCTATCTACATCTGTTTTTGTCACTTTTACATGTATAGAAGATGTAGAAAAATCTATGTCATAAAGTTTAATATTTGTTATTTCACTCAATCTCAATCCTGTATCTAGTAGAAGCTTAAGAAATACATAGTTTCTGAATGTATTTTTATCTCTCATATTCTTTTGATAATACTCAAATATTCTATTGCTAGTTTTAAAGGACACAGTAGGAATGATTTTCTTTTGCTCCCTCAACTTAGCAAATTTAATTTCAATACCGGTTGCATATTTGACAACTGTTTTTAATGTCATAACAACCTTATTCAAAGTCGAATTAGAAACACTTGGATTTATATTTTTTCTTTTCATTATAAGTGCAAGGATGATTTTGTTAGTTATTGAACTACAGTCTTGAGAACCTAACTCATCATTGATGATATTTAAGTAGAATCTATAATAATCTTGTGTTCCGATTGATTTTGTAATTTCTGTGTATTGTTTAAAATCATTTATTGCTTCAGATACTAACATGAGCCAAACTCCCTTCGTTTTTATCTATATTATTATATATGCTATTAAGAAATTTATATACATTGTCATATGAGTCATAGAATTTCTCTCTAACATACTCGTTTTCAAAGTCACATTGAATAGGTGCTGTATAATTTTCTATCTCAAATATTGTTTGAGGTTTCTTGAGACCTTTTGAGACTAAGTATCTTTGCTTGTTGAATTCGAACATCAAATCTTTTGTTATGTATTTTGTTATATAGTTTCCAACAGCATTAATATCTCTTACTTTTTCAAGAGATGTGAATCCGAATTTTTCATCCCAACTAGTCCAGTTGTATCTCATGGCACCTTTTTTTGATAATCTAAATTCTTTTATATCTTCTATACCTGATATGAGTCCATGGAAATGAAAGTGTTTTAAATCTCGGTGTAATTCTGGAATTAATAAATACTTCAGATTTTTGTTTCTTCTTTTTTTGTAATTGTTTAACCATTGCCCTACTTGTTTTTTTAGAAGAATAATATCAGTAGCATTAATCTTCTTTCTGTCAAATGTAAATGTTACGAAATATTCAAAATCATTACATAGTGCATATGCCCTTACATTCTTTCTGGTTCTTGAAAAGCTTTGTAATAGATACTCAACGCTCGTAGTATCGTTTTCAACTTTCTCAAGAGGTAATTCTGTCTTGTTGAGCTTTTCTTCTTCATATCCTGGTTTTCGAACTCTTCGTTTAAATTGTATTACTTTATAATTATTATCATTATATTTAATTACTTTCAAATAATTATCCCTGAAAATTTCAATTTTGCTATACTTAAGTTTTATCATTTTCCCTCCCTTCTGACTTAATTGTGTCACTTAGTCAAGTAGTGACAATGTTGCTGGCACACCTGCCAAGGCAGGTGGCCAAGCAACACCATTAAACATTATTATCATATAATCAACTCCCAAATTTCACGATACCTGAATATGTATTCACCTTTATTATAGTTTCACGATACCTGAATGTCAAGAAAAATATTTCACGGTACCTGAAATGTATGTTATAATGTATTTGAGGTGATATGATGAAGAAAGATGATAAACTTCTTATAGGAGAAAAATTAATTAAATTAAGAGATAAAAAAGGCGTTACTCAAAAAGTAATTGCGGAAAAATTTGGAATTGCTATAAGTACCTATTCTCAATATGAAAGTAACATTAACAAACCTAATTATTCTGATCTTAAAAAAATATCGGAATACTTTGAAGTTCCGATAAACTATTTTTTTGAGAAGAATTATAATAATGAATTAGCAAGTATTAACTCTTTATTAGGAAACTTAGCTGTAATAATATTAAAAGCAGAGGGAATTTTAAGTAAACTAGACTCTATTAAAGAGAGCGGCGATAAATATAACGAGTATTCTAAATACAAAGATAGACTTGGGCAAACTTTCAGTGAGTATTTAAATACAAATGAACTTTTAGATAATTTTATTGATCTTTATGGTATTGAAGATAGAATTATAGAAAATATGAAATAATAAAAAGGGGAAATGTAAATGAAACGAATTAATTTTTCCATTGTTCTAATTACTATTTTGTTCATGGGTTCAATAGCTTTGTCTTTATGGGGTGCGGGGACTTTACACGATGTAGGAAATAGCTTTATTGCTGGGTGTATATTCTATTTCGTTGTTACCATTACACCAAAAATAAGATATTTTAATGTAAGAAGACTTGTTAAAAGAAAATCAAAAGAATCAATTATCGAAGCTATAAATAACTATTTTTTTGTTATGTTGATGAAAAAAAGCATTCTTAAAAAAGAATACTCTAAAAGTGAATTTAGTGAAATTGCAGAGGAGTCTTTAACTGCCTCACTAACTACTTTTACTATGTCCATTGAAAACGCGCAAGCTTTTTCTTTCAGATATGAGCAAATTTTAATAAAAGTAGATATAATGCGGAAATATGTTGATTTTAATAACGCTGATATATTGGAGATTCTTTATAGGTTTGAATCTAGTGAAATGAGTAAAATGTTGGAGCAATTAAGAAAATATGATTTAACTTATATAAAAAAATTAAGTTTTACAAGTACAGATTTTATAAGTGATATCTATAAAATATACAAAGCAGGAAGAGATTTTGACAAGATATTTAAAACATAATTATAATTGAAGGAAGTGGTTTTGTGATAGAGTTTCTAAAAAATATTATTAACGATGATTCATTATTAATAGCTACAGGATCTTTAGCTTTGGCTACAATTGTTTTTTTATTTGGTATCTATTCTAGAATCAAAGATGAAAGAAACAGAATAAGACCATTGTTTAGAGTAAAAGTGGGATTGAATAAGAAAGAAACAGATTCCAAATATAAAAGTGCAATGTCTCCAAGATATACTTCAATGTCTTTAAATCATGATAATAAGTATTGTCTAAAAATTACAAATATTACAGATCAATTGCTAATATTAAGACATTTTGGAGTATCTTTTAAATATGAAGGTAGAAGTTTTAATAGTGATTTAAATCATAATAAGAACATTATTGTAGATTACCATGAACAAGTTAATATTCAATATGAGTTATTAAAAGGTGAGTCCTTGATATTGATTCTAAATTATTCGATAATTGATGAAGATGTTTTTGACCCTTCTTTGAAAAGATTAAAAATTGAGTTTTTTGATAAATTCTTTAATATGTATACTTACAATTCTAGAAGTACTGAAGCGGTACCGAGACTTAGAAGAAAATCATATAAAATAAAATTGCTTAAATCAATCATTATAAATTCTTTAAGAATGCTGAAAGTCAAATATAAAATTAGAAAAGGAAAATCGGCAGAAGCTAGTATTGGTAAGGATTCTGAGACAAAGTGAATTGTTTAGAGTATGCATTATAGGTCTCCAACACCGTTAGTCGAAAAAGAAGTCATTTACTGGCTTCTTCTATAAGTTAAAATATCAAAGTAGTGCTTATTGCATTTAGCTTTTTTGAGTAGTATACTAAAAGTGTCTAAAAAGGGGGTATAGTTTATGCAAGCATTTGTTTCAATTATTGGTTTATTTTCAATAATAATTTCCATATTTGGATTCTCTATTGCAATCAGGCAAGGTGCAGAATCGTCACATAATATAAATGTATCAATTATATTTTTTGTAGTTGGAATAGTATTATTTATAATTGCTTCTATGTTGGGAAAACAAGATCAAACTAATGTCAGATTAGATTTAAAAACTAGAGAATTAGAAAATAAAATTAAAGAACTTGAGAAAGAAAATAAAAACAATAAGAAGTTATCTACTGCTCCGACAGAAAATATAGATAAAGATAAAGATAAAGATAAAGATAAAGATAAAGATAAAGAGTCTAATAACATAGCTAATTGGTATAAATGATTGAAAACCCATATGTCTTATATCCATTTTAGATCTCCAACACCGTTATGCAATAAATAAAAAAGACCCCCTCACATCATGTGTGAGAAGACCTCTTTGTTTTTTCTTAAGTGAATGACATTGCTAAAATGTCTCTTTTTTTGTGCAGTTTTGGATTGAAAATCCATGTGTCGACGGTTCAATTCCGCCCGGAGCCACCATCTACATCTAATTAAAGCCCTGTAAAGGGTTTTTTTATTTACCCTTTTTTGCATTTTGTCCATGTCTCACGGGTATAGTGTTAGTTTTAGAATATATCATGGTAACATTTAAGAATGTCATCTCGGTTTAAATGTAAGTATTTTTGAGTAGTTTTTAGATTGCTATGTCCAAGCATTGTACGAAGTGCTTCTATGTTGCCTCCAGCTCTTGCGAATGAAGTTGCAAAAGTATGTCTCCACTTGTGTGGTGTAATGCTACCTTTTATTTCAAGTTTCTTTTTTAATCTGGAGATGAAAGATTCAACCGCACTTGGTGTAAGCATATTCCCAGTTTTAAAATCAAAAAATATATAATCCCTTTTAATATAAATAAGGATATACTTTTTAAGTATTTCAGCAGTAGCATCAGTAAAAGGAACATATCTTGCAACTCCTGATTTTGTCACTGTAGCTAATAACACATTGTATGTTAAATCAATATTTTCCAAACGGATGTTACACAATTCATTCATTCTTAATCCAGTATCAAGGAGTAATCTAAAATATAAATAGTTTCTAAAACAATATTTATTGTCAATATTTTGTTCGTAATGTTTGAATATTTTACTTTTAACTTGATCTTCAACTAAAACTGTTTCCTTTTTCTCTTCTTTTAATTGATTATACTTTAATTTTGTTCCTGTATGGAATTTAAAGTATATTTTTAAATTAGTTATAAATTTGTTAAGTGAAACATTTGATATGTTTGGACTTTCGGCACGCTTGCTATTAACAAGGTAATCTATATCTCGCCTTGTTATTTCTATAATTTTCTTCTCTCCTAAATATTTTGATATGTAGCCTAAGTATTGTTTGTAATTACTGTGAGTGGCTGGTCTTAATCTAGCTTTGACATTTTCAAGGTATTCATCAATACCTTCTTTTACAGTTAAGTCTTCATTTCTCATATTAATTATCTCCTTTGTTAAAACTTTATTGGTATCATTAAATCTCATTTGAATCTTCCTTTCGGTTTTCAATAGGATGTCTTTTCTTCCTATGGTTTACATAGTGTAGGCTCATATCCCTATATTTACGATTTAGAAAAGAAAACTACAAAAGGAATTAATTTTTAACTAAAAGCTTATAGAGAAGCCGTTTATTAGAATCCAAAATATTTTATTTAATTT
>Ga0208647_1000066_pt1 | contig 47393 bp, 70 predicted proteins | sample AntAceMetag02UKA_FD_184765 | JGI IMG/M metagenome (GOLD analysis project Ga0208647, IMG submission 184765) | Saline lake microbial communities from Ace Lake, Antarctica - Antarctic Ace Lake Metagenome 02UKA (SPAdes) (version 2) | ecosystem: Environmental > Aquatic > Non-marine Saline and... | reverse complement strand
AGAAAAGATAGAAGATAGCAAATGCCCTGAATCAATATGGGATAAGTGGGAGAAAGAGGAATTAAAGGTAGAAGATTCTGGTAGCGAAGCAGATTTCGGTACCAAAGATAAGCAAGAGAGTTGGGAAGACTTTTGCAACTTATGTACTTGTAAATGTGATTTTAGAGGTAGCATTAAAACACCTGCTTTCCAATGTTGTTCGTATTTAGACTTCATCAAGTCCCTACTAGAAGCAGAGAAGAAGAAAGCTGTAGAGGAATACGGCCATAAGTTTATTGAAGATGTTATAGGTATAAGCAATTTAGATGGTGGCAAGTGGGGTATAACTCATGCAAACATGTTAAAACTTAAAGCAAAGTATGCAGAAGATAAAGATATGTCTTGGAAGGCTGGCAAAGGACTTAAAGCAAAGTATAAGAAAGGAGATAAGTAATGAACAGTGTGTTTTGGTTTTTTGTAATAATGTTTCATCTTTGGTATGTATTCTAATGGAGGGCTTGATAGCTTTTTTAATAACATGGGTATTGGCGAGTAGCATAGGGTTCGATACCGGAGTACAACACCAGATATACTACGATAAAGTAATGAGAGAAGATGCAGGCAATACTATATATCGAGAAGGATATGAGCTGGGGTTGCGTAAGGCGGAGCTTGATAGAAAAATTAAGATGATTGAGTTAGGTATAGGGTTTATGGGAGATGAAGATTAGACTGCTCATAATCTTCTTGATGTTAGTGAGCACAAGCTTTTCAAAGCTAATCACCGTGTCCAACCACGTTGACACAGCGGACACCTTTGATACAAACACTATTGTTAATATGGGAGTGTCGGGTGAGAGTTTGTACATCTATTACACAGAAGATGAGGCGGTAAAGCATACTCAGATAAGGTTTGAAGATTTTGATACGGCATTCGAAGAGTTTAAATATATTATGAAGGAGATGAGATAAAATGGGCAGAGCAAAAAAGTTCAGTTCAATAGAAGAAGGAAAATCACAGTTGTTTTGTTGGGATAATCTTATAAAGAGAACAGCCTCTGAAAGTATCGTAAAAAAAGATGGAAGCAATCAGATTATCAACGTGTATGGCATATCAAGAGGGACTCTTAGAGCTTTGATATCAGAAGGAGTCGATATAGTACGAGAAGAAGATACCTGTTATGTAATAGAGACGGGCAACTTCTGCCTTCCAAAGGAATGGTTTAAGAAAGCAGTGGTGCCCCAATGGTCATGATAAATCCGACACATTTTATTTATCGCAGAGACTATCCGATATCTAAGCGTAAAGTAGAGGTTATGGGCAAGGCTAAGAAGGCTAAGGCATGAGCACAGAACACTATTGTAAATATTGTAAGAAGAAGACGAGAGGCTTCATTATAAATATATATGATAAGAGCACATTCAAATGTTTGGAATGTAAAAATGAATCGGAGCATACCCGGGCGAAAAAGAAAAGCGCCCCTATAATTATACGCAAAGGCGGAGGTTGGGGTGGCGGTGATTGGTAATATGAGAATTATTTTATTAATTTTACTACTCAACCTAGCATCAGCAGAGAGCTACATCTACCTAGGTCAAGGAGATGATGGGAAGCTAATGGCTGGAGTAACTGTTAAAATAAATATAGGAGGAGACGCTTATATTGAATCAGATACGAAAAGTACAGGACTCGGCAAAGCACCTAAAGGCGTTGGTTTTTCACCGAAAGAGATAGAGTATCATTTGAAGCTCCACTATAAAGGAGCTTCGTATAGGCATTATTGCGTCCATAATTTAGACGCGATAAGCACCACCTCCAGGACAGGCGACTATATAGGATACGAGTACGAAGTTTCAAAAAGCGAATAGATTACAAACAACGAATTTGTTGTTTCTATATAAGTGTTATATAATATAAGTATAGAAAAAATAAAGGAGATGGCCATTATGGGTAACTTAGGATTTAGAATTTATAATTGTTTTGATAAATTTGATATAAATGATTTATTGGAATTTGGAAAGATTGCAAAGATTAAGCTCGTCAATACTACAGTTAATAGTGATTCAGTATTTTACGAAATAGAGTTTTACAGCGATTTTAGAAAAAAAGTGCATAACTACTTAGAAAGGTACGGTGCTTAAGATGGATATATGGGAACCAAGTAGCAGCGAATGGGAAATAGCACAAGAAGCGTTAGAAATGAGCGATGGAGACGATGACGAAATAGACTACGACTTACTAAATAAGGGGTAAATATGAGAGATAAACAGATACTAATAGCAGGCTACGGTTACGTTGGGAAAGCAGTACATAAGCTATTTAAGAACGTTGATGTGTACGACCCTTATATCACAGGACTAGATATAAATATTGAAATGTTCGATTATGAATATTGTATGGTTTGTGCATCTACACCAATGAACGAAGATGGCTCCTGTAACTTTAGCGCAATAGAAGATATTGTATCTAAGGTATCAGCAGAAGTCTTTATTATTAGGTCTACAATGCCCCCGTCTGCGCTTGATAAGCTTAGAATGGAGTATGGTGCTCATGTTGTCTTCCAGCCTGAATACGTTGCCAGCTCCAGTCCTTATCCTGCGCCTATGGACGATATCAAGAAACATCCATTTATAGTACTGGGTGGTGATAAAGTAAGTGTTAAGAAAGTAAGAAGATTATACGAAACTGTGTATCCTCCAACCACTCGGATACTGGAAACGGATATGCAGACTGCCAGTGTTATCAAATATGCAGAGAATTGTTTCATAGCTACTAAGGTAACATTCTGCAATGAGCTTTACAATATTTGTGAGGCGACGGGAGTAGATTACGATGTAGTGAAAGAAGGGGTATTTGATTTAGACCCTAGAATGAATACTTGGTGGACAAACATTTATAAAGATAACCGAGGCTGGGGAGGCCATTGTTTGCCTAAAGATGTTAGAGCCATAATAGAGGAGAGCATGAGCGAAGGATATAATCCCCTGTTTCTAGCGGACCTCGTTTTCAATAATAAGAGACACAAAACATGAGGCAGTATTACCTGACTTCAGACATGAAAAAACCACATTCCAGAGAAGAAGTGCTCCAAGCACTAATTACAATTGGGGACGTATTCTCAATTGAGAATATAATATTTTATGAAAATAGTATAAAAATATTTCCCAGACATAAACAAGACAAAGGTGTTATCTTAAGATTTAATCCGGATTCGAAACTTCATAGAAGGCCATATCCCTCGAACTTACGGAAAGAGGAGTAATTATGCAAATATACAGTCCTTCTGAGAATACATCATATTATGTAATAAATGAGGTAACCCCTTCAGCCGAGGGGGCCAAGAGAGTAGCGCCAGAAGAGGCAGCGCAGTTTAATAAAGGAAACCACGGTGTCTTTTTTGCTTTACAGAAATTCCAAGACGATAGAAGAATTAAGACTAAACTGACGCAAATACGGACAGTAGCACTAGACCTAGATAACGGTACTAAAGAAGAATTGGAGTCGTTGATAGATACATCCCCACTATTACCATCGCTTGTAGTGGAGACTAAAAACGGATTTCACGTTTATTTCTACATAAGACCGATTATGGTGACCGAACACACTAGAAATGCAATACTGGCTGAATTTAACGTGGTTATGGCGCATATATTGCCCCACTTCCAGTACAGAGATGACAGAACTGGCAATTTATTGCTTCGAAACAATAAAGCAGTAGGTGCAGATAACAATGCTAAGGATGTTTGTCGAGTACTGAGAGTACCTGGATACGAGCATAGAAAGCAAGTAAACGAACCATTTACGATAACAGTATCTGCGGAGACAAACTGCCTGTATACGTTCGATGAGTTAAAGAACAACTTCGCTTTAATCGAAGAGAGGACAGAAAATGGAGCTTTTGAGAGCGAAATAACGCCTAATTATAATATCTTTTGGGACGACTTAATATCAAGACCAGTAAGAGATTGCCTCAGTGTTCTTTCAGGCAGAACCTGTGTTGGCGGAGATAAATTCACATTCTCACAGAATAGCAACAAAACAACGCAGATAATAGCAAACAAAAAACCCACATCATGCTTTATCGATTTAGAAAATAAGATAGGAAGCAGTGATAAAGGAGGCCCTACTATAATTCAATGGCTTCAATGGTATGGTCATACTTATGCACAGATTGCTCATATTGCTAAGGATACATTAAAAATAGAAGCATCTAAACCCACTAACTATAAACTCATGTTACAACTAACTAAAAACAAAGAGCTAATAGCGTACAAGGGAGAAGTATTCATATACGATAAAAAAGAACATATATGGAAACACCAAGAAGATTCGTTCGTGCGCAAGATTATACACAAAATATGTCTAGATAATAGAATAGACCCGACCAATGGAAAAGTAACAGATATCCATAATCTAGCCTTAGACCATTTCTTCGAAAAAGATATACATTTCAATGTAAACAAAGATATACTGACTTTTAAGAACGCAGTCTTAGACATAAGTAACCCGCTAAAACCCAAAGTCCTGCCGTTTTCACCTCAATATTATAGTACTATTCTGTTGCCGTATGAGTACAAGCCTCAGCAAAAGTCGCCAATATGGAATAAATTCTTAAACGAAGTACTGCCTGATAACGAAAGCCAAAGACTAGTTCAGGAAATGTTCGGATATTGTTTGACTACTTCAACAGTACACCACGTAGCTTTCTTTTTAGATGGTGGTGGAAGAAACGGGAAGTCGACGTTTATGGAAGTATTAGCTAAGACTTTAGGCGAAGAAAACGTATCATCGGTCAGCTTCCATTCACTCAGTAATCGGTTTGGACTTCAAGATATGGAAAATAAATTGATAAACTACGACCCTGAGATAAGTAGCGAACATATCGCGAACACATCTATTTTTAAAGCAATTGTTGGAGGAGACCCAGTTGAGATAGAGCGTAAGTTTAAAAACAGTTATAGAGCTCGATTCTTTTGCAAGTTAATATATGCAGCGAATGAGTTGCCGAGTATCCGAGATAGGAGCCATGGGTTCTTTAGTAGATTAATCATTATACCTTTTGAGCAAACGTTTTCTGAAGAGAAAGGCAACATAGATAGGAACATAGGCATGAAGCTAAGTAAGGAGATGAGCGGGGTTTTTAATTGGGCGTTTACAGGATTACAACGCTTGACAAAAGAAAGCAGTTTTACTAAACCAGTTAAATCAAAGCTAAGGCTCGATGAGTATAAGCTGGAGAATAACAGTCTCCTACAGTTTGTCGAAGAGCTATGTGTCTTTGATTTACATGGAAAAGTAACATCGAGGAGATTCTTTAGTGAATATGTGCAGTTCTGCAAAGAGAGCAATTTAAGAGCATTTTCAATAAAGAAAGTAGGTATTGAATTAGCAAAGCTAGAAAATATACAACGCAAGTACATGAGCAATGTTGCTACATATGTAGGCATAACTCTTAGAGATGCTGATATGTATTGACGATATTGAGTATGTAGAAGGGTTGCCTATTGTATATAGATACTATATAATTAAAAATGAAGGAGGTGAGTAATATGGTAGATAAAGATAATAGAGTACAATTTAATTTGTGGGTTGATAAAGGCGACGTTAAATGGATAAATGACATGACTGAAAAATATCCGTTTTATGTTTCAGCAAATGAGTTTCTGCGTCAGTTAATTGGTGAGAGTAAGCATGAGTGGGAAAACGGTGGTATGAAAAAAGACCCTTCGTTTTTTGTATACATTGAAGGAAAATTTAGATAAGAAGGAGAGATAGATGTTTTATTTGCAAAAGACAATGGAAATAAGCGGCTCACATAAGCTGAAACTAAATTATGATAGCCCTTGCTCAAGAGTACACGGCCATAATTGGATGGTTACAGTTTATTGTAAAAGCGATAAATTAGATGAAAACGGCATGATTGTTGATTTCTCTAAAATTAAAAAAGTAGTTTTCGCCCTAGACCACGAACACATTAACGACCATGTTACTTTTAATCCTACTGCAGAGCTATTAGCAGAATGGATTTGCGCTAGAGTCCCGTCTTGTTACAAAGTAGATGTAGAAGAAACTAAGAATAACGTTGCTACTTACGTGAGGGATGACGCATGAAGATAAATGAAATATTTTATTCAATTCAAGGTGAAGGAACTCACGTAGGAACTCCTGTTATATTCATTAGATTGAGTGGATGTAATTTAAGTTGCGAGTGGTGTGATACTAAATACCACGACACTGTATACTTTGATTTGAATCCGGTTACTCTTAATAACTACTTGAGCGATAAGTTCCCAGCATACAGACACGTACCTATAGTATTTACAGGTGGAGAGCCTATGTTACAGTACGCTGAAATATATACATTTATCCAAATGTATGAGTTAAATTGCTATGTCGAAACAAATGGTACTTTGAATTCATTTAAGAATCAAGCGAATCTGATTGATTGGATTACGTGTTCGCCAAAGAACGGAGAAATGCCAAAAATTAGCGAGGTAGATGAGTTAAAAGTAGTATGGGACAGTGGGCCGAAGGTTACTAAGGAGAGATTAGATTTATATGAATTGTGGGCAGCAGAACACCATGTACGTGCCCTTTATTTACAACCTTGTTTTGGAAAAGATAACTTAGAAGAAGTAATTCAGATTATTGAAGAAAGAGAAGGAATGTGGAAACTATCGGTACAACTGCACAAGATGATAAACATTTCATAGATTGGGAAACTTACGGCGCTCTCATTAGATTATTGGGGGTTGAGTTACTCAAGCATGGACGCACTTTTAGTGGGGTATATGGACTGCCGCGCGGAGGCTCTATAATAGCAGTAGCGTTGTCTCATTTCTTGGGAATACCTTTTGTTACTTCGAAAGAGAACATCGAGCCGGAGACATTGATAGTAGATGATTTAGTTGATACCGGAGCACAATTATCCGCTTATCCAAATAATTTTAAAGCTACTTTGATTTGCAAACCTTGGGGGATACCTAAACCTGATTTATATATTTATGCAACAGAAGCATGGGTTGTGTATCCGTACGAAGAAGCAGGCACCAGTACCGTACGCAGCGAGGGCGCTATTGGTGAAAGTGAAGGAATTTATCCAGGTATGATTTCAGGCGTTCTTTAAATAACGGGTGACTTTCTTAGATAAGTGTTATATAATATTAATATAACATTCGGGAGGTATGAAATGGTAAAATGTAAAAAGTGTGGTAGACATAGAGATAGTGATTTTATAAAGGTAACACCTTGTCTTACATGTGGTGACACATCAGACATGGACCAAGTCTTTCGAGATAAATTAGAAAAGACAAAAGAGGAATCGTTGAAACGTAAAAAAGACAGACTAGAACTAATATCAACTTCGGACTGCGAAGGTGGTTCTCAGGGGGAGATACTCAGATTATATAAACAAGGTAAAACCTTTGAAGAGATACAAGCAACAGTACTTAGTGTTAAAGACAGTACTATTAAAGCTACCATCTCAGAATATGAAAGGCTCATTTTGAAAAAGACAGCACAAAAGGGAAAAGGAATTTGTGAGCAGATAAGAGATTTGATAAATAAAGGGAAGACTGACGAAGAAATTTTAAAGGAGTTATCTGCGCAATCTCCTAGTATGAACACAGTGCGCACACAACGTTACAACTTAAAAAGAAAGGAGAAAAAGCATGGATGATGAAAAGACAGCAGTAGTAATAATTAGTGGAGGTATGGATTCGACGACCCTGTTATACGATATTATAGATAGAGGATATAAAGTATTCGCATTATCGTTTGACTATAATCAGAAGCACAGAAGAGAATTAGAATGTGCAGTCGCAACTTGTAAGAAGTTGGGAGTATCTCATAAAATATTAGACTTATCAATACTGAATGATATTGCGCCCTCAGCTCTAACAAGAGATGATTGGGAAGTACCGACAGGGCACTATAAAGCAGATAATATGAAAGAGACAGTGGTTGCTAACAGGAATATGATTATGTTAAGTTTGGCAGGAGCTTATGCAATAAGCAATAAGGCGACTAAATTATATTACGGGGCTCATGCTGGAGACCATGCTATTTATCCAGACTGTAGAGCAGAGTTTATTGATGCGATGAAAGTAGCATTTCTACTTTGTGATTGGAGTCTACTCCGACTAGAGGCGCCTTACTGGGCCATAGATAAGGGCGACATAGTAATGATAGGTACACACCTCGGTGTAGATTATAGCCTTACTCACACTTGTTATAACGCAGGACCTGAGGCGTGTGGTAAGTGCGGTTCTTGTACGGAGCGATTAGAAGGATTCAAAAAAGCAGGGCTAATAGACCCTGTTGTGTACAAGGGACTGTAGCGTGAGAACAAAACCTAAGTTTCATGCTAAGTTAAAGCCGGAGTTTTTCAAGAAGTATCTACGCAGACGGTACAATCTTGTAAAAGCAGACGAGCTTGAATTAGAATTTGGTAGGCGCGGCGTTAGGATGTCTGTGCATTTAGATAAAAAAGAAAAGGAGATATTATGTTCAATAAAGAGAAAGTTAAAAACGCAATAACATTATTGCTAGAAGGTCTTGGCGAAGACATTACCAGAGACGGGCTACTCGCCACCCCTGACCGAGTAGCCCGCATGTATGAAGCAGTATTAACCGGATACGATGAAGATACAGAACAACATGTTCGTATGTTTGAGAGCGACAGCACTGATATGGTAATCGTAAAAAATATACCTATCTACAGCTTCTGCGAACACCACATAGCCCTATTCCAAGGAGTTATGCATATCGGATATATTCCGAATGGTAAAGTTATAGGAATAAGTAAGCTCGTAAGGATTGCTAGAGTATTCGCCAAACGGCTTCAGATTCAAGAACGTTTAACTATGCAGGTGGTTGATGAGTTGCAGAAATTATTAGCCCCAGTTGGTGTGGCAGTTTATATGGAAGCAGAACATACTTGTATGACAATTAGAGGTGTGAGAGCACCTGGAGCTACAACAGTTACGTCAGCTATGCGTGGTGTGTTTCTAGAAAAAGATAATAACGCTCGTATGGAATTTATGGCGGCGATAGCAAAATGAGTTGACAGTGATAACAGTGAAAGGTCAAAGATACAAGTGACTAATTATGTATACGCATTAAAACGAGGAGGATTAATAAAATGAAGGCAAAAGATTACATATTACAATACACAGCGGACATTGCAGAGCCCTGGCTCTCGAAGGACATAGTCCGATACGTAACGGAAAAAAGCGGAGGTACTTATAAACCGAATTATTTGAAATTATTATTACCCAAATTAGTTGTTAATAACTCAGGGCGCCCTTTTGTTGGAGTAAGTGGTGACTTTTTCTATCAACGAGACGGGAAGTTGTTTGCGTACAATAAAGAAGAGTATTCCGGCGACTATTTTGGAGCTTTGACAGAAGGTACTTCTGTAGAACGAGTAGCGCGGTTCTTAAACAACGTAAATCCCCCCAAAGAACTGAAAGTAGATACAAGCAATCCCACTATATTATTAATTACACAGTGCAGCGCTTCTAAAGAAAAAAAAGAATGTCCTGCACAGGATATGTACTTGGGGAAGGGAGCTCTCCTTATAAAAGAACTTCTAGAACAGCGCCTCGGTAAAACCCCGAGCATCTCCCACTATATACTATCAGCCGGATATGGACTGGTGCACGGTGAAACTCGCATTAAGCCCTATGACAATACTTTCAAAATGTTGAAACCGGGAGATTACAGACAAGTAGATGAAGCTCTCAAAGTTACAGAAAATTTCACAATGCTACTGGAGCACATCCAAGCCTCCCTAGTAGTACTCTGTCTAGGTAAAAAGTATCTAGGTTTGATAAATATAAATAGGATACCTGTGAAGCATCGTTCAAAAGTAGTGCTGTTGGGACATCCCGGATTAAGAACCCCTGGTTTTAAAACTATCAACTATAACAAAGAACAGTTGAAACGCTTTGGTACTGGTGAAATCACTCGGAAAGAAGCTATCATATCGTATTTACTTACAGAATATACTTTAGAAGAACTCCAAGAAGATGTTACTTACGAGCTTTTCAACGGAGGTGATTCAGAATGAGTTGGTTAGGTGACCATGAGAAGCCTAAATCAGTAATACCGCCGTACAGAACAAGCCGTTGGCCAAATGACCATACGAAAGTGGATGACGGTTTCAAAGAAGCAATAAATCCATCGCACTATCGTAAAGGAGGCGTAGAAACGATTGATTTTATCGAAGCAAAAAAGTTAAATTTCAACAGAGGTAACGTAGTTAAATATACAACGAGAGCAGGCTCTAAGTACGATGAGTTAGAAGACTTAGACAAAGCAGAATGGTATATTCAAAGAGAGAAAGCGAGGATAAGAAATGCAATTAGCACTAATACCGCCACATAAGTATTTAAAAACGTATCAAGACGAAAGTGATTTATTCATGTGCCTGGCTCCTTTTCTCGAGGACCCAGCTTATTTTGAGTTCTTTGTTCAAAAAGCAAGAGAAGGTAAGTATGTTATAATGGATAATGGTGCAGCTGAAGGAAAGTTGCTCACCGGAAAAGAGCAAATGCAATGGGCACTAGCTCTAAAGCCACATGAGGTTATAGCCCCAGATTATCTGCACGATGGTCAAAAAACGAGAGGCGCTACTGAACAATTTTTAGACGAACACTACGACGAACTAGCAGAGCATAACATAGCAGTTAACGCAGTAGTTCAAGGAGCTACACTAGAAGACGCCCTATGTACATTAGATACTTTTGAGGCAGATGGACGCATTGAGGTAATAAGCTTACCGTTTGCAGGATTAGACTTCTTCAGTGATTTTAATGTTCCTGAAGCAATAAACAAAACACAGCGTAACGCTTTAAGTCGCCTCTGGTTTACGAAGACAGTTTATATTACTAAGCCGGTGCACTTGCTGGGATTATATCAACCTTTAGAATTGTCATACCACAACGATACTATCCGGAGCTGTGATACTAGCCTACCTTTTAAAATGACGCTGGTACACGATTTAATACTGGGGTCAGGTATTGGTGAAAAGCCTGATTTCGGAGATGAATATTTTACTTCTTCTCTAGACAACGTACAATCTCTGGCAGCCCATAATATAAGGGAGTTACAAAATCATGCTAAAAATAAATTTAACTAATAAAGACGCAAAGAAACCAACAAGAGCTTATAAAGGAGACGTAGGACTTGACTGCTATGCATCTGAGGAGATTGCGATAGCACCAGGCGGGCGCGCTGAAATTAAACTAGGTATCTCGCTGGATATCCCTGAGGGGTATTGGGTTCATATCCAGACAAGGTCTTCAATAGCGAGGCGCGGCGTTCAGATGCACGGAGGTGTTGTTGATTCTGGTTTTAAAGGCGAATTATCCCTATTTACGTTCAATCACGGTGACAAAAGATTTGCTGTTGTCAAAGGAGATAAAGTCTGCCAGCTTATACTTCATAAAGTATACGACGACGGGGTAGCGCCTCAAATAGTGCACGAGAGAGGGGAAAATGGATATGGAAGCTCAAATCACGTCTAAACTAATAGCGATAGATACTGAAACTACGGGCTTTCGATATTATGATGGCCAGTATCCTTTCCTGTTAACGGCCTGGGACGGTAAAAAAGGATACGCTTTTAAGAACATAGAAGAAGCTCGATATTTTCTAGAAGATGAAACTATTACAAAAATAGGACATAACCTGAAGTTTGATTTAAAAATGTTAAAGAGCATAGGAATAGAGGTCAAAGGCCAATGTTATGATACTATGGTTATGGCACACCTCTTTAATGAAAACCTAGCCTCAAAGAGCCTAGCGTACCTATCCACCACATTCCTAGATGATGAAAAAACAGCAGACACCGTTACAGCATGGCGTAAAGCTAATAAGTATACGGACAAACGTATGAAAGAGGAGGATAGGTCCTTTTACGAATTGGTTCCTGACGAGATTATGATTCCGTATGGTATCAAAGATACTGAATTGACTTATAAATTGTTCTTCTTTTTCAAAGAGCGAATAGAGGATATGGATTTATGGCCCTTGTTTATGAACGAATGCGCTCTTATGCAAGTACTGACCGAGGTAGAATACAGAGGAGTAGAAGTAGACATAGAATATCTTGAGCAATTTAAAAAAGAATTAGAACCAGATTTAGAAGAAGCTGCTCAAAAAGTATTTGAGATGGTCCAAGAAGAATTTGATATCGCATCTAACAAACAGCTGGGAGAGATTCTAAAGCGTAAATTAGGTATTCAACTTACGCTAACAGCTAAAGGAAATCCAAACGCAGCCAAAGACGCCCTACAAAAGCTAGGTCACCCTATAGCTCAGTTAATCCTCAACTACAGACACCTCTACAAGATTTATAAGACATATGTAGTAGGTTTACTTGAGGCGCAGAAAGACGGAGTAGTACATTGCGATTTACATCAAATAGGAGCTCGTACAGGGCGCTTCAGTTCTTTTTCTCCGAACCTACAGAATATCCCTAAGAAAGACCCTAGGATACGACGTTCTTTTCTAAGTAGAGAAGGATACACCACTTACTATATTGATTATAAACAGATGGAGTATCGTATGTTTGCTGAGTACGCTCAGGACGAATGGCTTATCAACGAAATAAAAAATGGAGCCGATTTCCACGATGTAGTAGCACAACAGTTGAACTTAAACAGAGTGCAGGCTAAGAATCTAAACTTCGGTCTTATATATGGTATGGGAGTACCTACCCTAATGGAGAAGTTAGAGTTAGTAGTAACCCCTGAAGAATTGAAGAATCCACTGTTACTAGAAGAGGCGCAAGGCTACTACAACTGGTATATGAAGCGCTTTAAAAGAGAGCCTTTTGCGAACACACCTGAAGTATTTATCAAGTATGGCAAAGCTAAGAAAATAAAAGATGCTTATTTCAGTAGGTTCAAAACAGTAGACCCTTTCATAAGAAATATTAAAAAGACCGTTCAAGAAAGAGGATTTATATTTAATAAATTCAAGCGAAGACGTAGACTCGAAAAAGATAAAGCATACAAAGCAGTAAACGCACTTTGTCAAGGATGCTGCGCCGACGTAGTTAAGCACTCAATGGTAAGCATTGGTAAAGACTTAGAGGGCACTCAGTCGAATCTAATCCTTATGATTCACGATGAGGTTTGGGTTGAAATAAGAGATGGTGAGGAATATCTTTTAGAAAAAGTAGTACATCATTTAACCAATTGGGGTCATATGTTCGATGTCCCACTAGAGGTAGATATAGAGTATTCAAATACCCATTGGGGAGATAAGAAATTACAGGAGGCAACCAGTGCTTGAGATTAAACTACAATCTAAATGGATAGCCAAGTTGAAGAAAGATTTAAGGAACTGTTGGATTATGAAAGCGACTGTTACAAATAAGGCAGGTGCTCCTGACGCTATTTTGATTTATAAAGGGAGAGCTGTTGCAATTGAATTTAAGATACACCCTAATAAACTGTCTATGAAACAAGAGTATGAACGTACCTTATTACTCAACGCAGGAGCTCTATATTTCGTAGTCGACCAGTTTACAGATTATAAGAAAACATTAGAAACAATAAATGCGAAGTGCCCTGGATTTTACCACGTTCAAGATATATAATTAAACTATAAGAGGAGGATAAAAATGAAAATAGTGAGTTTAACAGATGAGGCTGAGTACTTTGGAGATGTAGAAAGACACGGGCTCTGGAAGCCAGAGTGTCCGTATTGTCCTAACGAAAGTGGCATTGAGGCAGAAGCAGATGCTTATTTCGTAGCTACCTGCAATAGTTGCGGTAAACAATTCAGAGTGGAGGGAATTTAATGACACAATTAGTAGACCATTGGTCTTATTCATCAATAGCGCAATACTTGAGATGTCCTTGGGCCTGGTACAAGACATATGTAGAGAAAGTACCTAGAGAAAGTAAAGATGTATTTAAAATAGGAACAGCACTGCATTATATGCTTGAATGCAACGCTATCGAGTTTGCCCGGACAGGAAAGAGGTTGAGTCAAGCAGATTCAGTGCTCAAATTTAAAGAAGAATGGGCGAAAAGTCATACACTACTGGTTCAATCGTATTTTCAAGCAGATAAATGGCTTGAACCTATGGGCGAAGACTTCATAGAGCATAAGTTTAAATTAGACTGCTTCGGAGTACCTCTTCACGGAGTTATTGATATTATAACTAAAGATGAGAGAGTAGTTGACTATAAAACATCGAAAAAACCGTATTATACGCATCAAGTAGAGGAGTCGCTTCAATTGTCTTTATACGCGGGCGTTTATTACAATTTATTTAATAAGTTGCCTAAGAAAGTAGGGTATCAGGTTATTATAAAAGATTATAGCGGTGTTCAAAATCTGTGGGATACAAGGACACTTAAACAGATTGAAGAAGCTAAGCTACTAGTAAAAAAATGCGATGACGAAGTTAATAGTAAAGAAATATTTGAAAAGAAAAAAGGCAGGCTGTGCCCTTGGTGTGTCTATGAAGGGGTATGTAATAATGAATCTAGATAAATATGTAAATGGAGAATATGATGCTCAGATAACGGAATTAATAAATGAAAAAGAAATAGATATGGTTGAGGGCATGCAGTGGATAAAACGATGCCAAGTGAGAGGTAACCGCACGGCAGAAGCTGTACACACTACTTTAAGCATGATGCAGGCTGTGTTTTTTACGAAAGACGAAGAGGTTCAAAAGGCCTTCCACGCAGCCGCCGTCCAAGACAATGTAGCACAGGTAGGAATAAGTACACTGGCCAGTACTCCTATGATTCCTCGAAATAAGGATTTAAAAAAATTAGCAGATACTTTTGTAAAGAAAGCCAAGGAATTCCAAGCTACCAAGAAACTGGTTATATTTCCTTACATCTGGCCAGTAGCTTTCGGTGATTCGATAGTAATGCTTCAATATATGATGCTTGAGAAACTTAAAGGCTGTACGGTTCTGGCAATATGTCCTACTAATAGGGACGATTTAAGAGAACTTTTCGAGACGTGTACTTGGTTAGATGGGGTAATTGATATTACTCTTATGGAAGAAGAAAAGAACAGGCAAATCTCCCTCACATTAAAACACCCAACAGGATTCCTAAACGTAGCTATACAAGAATACATTATCACTAGGATGTTAAGAGCTCTTCCGAAGGCTGCTATTTTTAAATATAGATATCTGCCTTATCTATTTGGAATGGAAAACAATCCTAAAATACAGACAGGCCTTCGAATATGGGAAGAAAGAGCCAGACTGTACTCACTAGGTATAACGCTCCCTAAGATAGTACCTACTCCTGCAGCTGAGCCTCTTAAGAAAATAACCGTTCACTTCAGAGAAGGTAAATATGGGGACTCTGAGGGTAGAGACATTAATCCTAACTACAGCCAAGATTTAATAGATGCTTTGGCAAAAGAGTATCCTGATTATGAAATAGTTAGGCTTGGAGATTCTTCAATGACTTTTCTAAACAATTGTTACAATGCTAGCCACGCTGATTTATCGGTGAGAGCTCAGATGGAACAGATACAGCAGTCCGAATTATTTATCGGCTGTCATTCAGCACCACAGATGCTTGCGGTAGCTTGTTCAGACACACCTATAATCTGTATAAATTATACGGCACAGGAGACTACTACAGATATGGAAACCGAAAACATTGCTAAACTTAGTTACGAGCCTATAAGTAAGCAGGTTAAGAAGATATTCTATGTGAAAATGCTGGGCAAAGACGGTGTTGAATTAATCCCAACTCAGAATAACCCACAGCGCGTAAGAGTAGAATATGAACCGATTGAGAACATAATGAAAGAAGTAAAAGGGGTATTGAATCATGGTTAGACGTCCACTAGAGAGAGAAAAGATTCCTAATTTCAATACGTTGTCATGTCTCATAGACAGAATGGTTATTGAACAAGTGAAGAAGACTATTTTTGAACTGAAGCAAGAGGAAGAAAAAGTGAATTATAAGGATAAGATACATATGCAGAAGAAAGCTTTAAAGAGCTTGCAAAGAGCTTTTATCGACTTTTGTATAAAGGCATGGTATCTAGGTGAGTACGAATACATAGAAGAAACGAGGACGTTTAAATGAGGTTTATGAAGAAAGCTCAAGCCAAAGGCCACGCTCTGGTATTTTTTAATGCAATAATACGAATATATAGAAGAAACGAGGACGTTTAAATGAGGTTTATGAAGAAAGCTCAAGCCAAAGGCCACGCTCTAGTATTTTTTAATGCAATAATACGGCTATCTGAGGCTAATTACCTCACAGGGGTTTGGGATAATAGAAGAAATTCACTTTGTAAGAAAGCATTTGAAGAGTTCACAGACCAAGAAAAAGCTTATCTTTATCATACTGAGAAAATGTCTAGAAAAAATGTTGAGCTACGTGCTGTTCATAGAACCGCTATCGACAGAGTTTTTAGAGAAATAATAAATATAAGTGAAAACTTGCCTTATGACGAGTAATCATATATAATTATATTATGGGTAGAAAAAAAATGTTAAGTCCTAAAGCTAAGATTCTTTCGATTGCTTTAACAACAGAGCAGTATGATAAGGTAGAAGCAGAGTGTCCAAAGGATATGAAGATATCTGTTTATGGGAGATTAAAATTGTTAGGAGAAATAAAATGAAATATTGGTTGTATAGATTAAAATGGCATTTAGCAAAGTACATAACTTGGGAGTATCCATTGCATGTTGATTTTGAATTAAGTACGCATTGTAATTTATCCTGTAGCTTTTGCCCACACAGCGAACATATACAGGACTTTAAAAAAGGCTTCATGGATTTTGATAGATACAAACAAATAATAGATGAGATAGCAGGTAAAGTACCCAGTATTAAATTCAATCTAAGAGGAGAATCAACATTACATCCCGATTTCGATTTATTCCTTAAATATGCACATAAGAAATTTATAGATATAAGAATTAATACTAATGGACAGTATAGAAATAAGGCTGTGTCGTTGTGGATGGCTCAGTATTGTACTGACATAAGCTTTAGTGTAGATGCTTTTTATAAAGATACGTATAAAGAAAAACGTGGTGGTGATTTTCAACTGCTCGAGAATAATATACTAGATACTATAAGAATGGTAGGTGGCTACCAACACAGGGCTAAGCTGACCTTATCATATGTATATACATCCAGTCATGAGTATGTAGAAATCGCAAAGTTTCGTATGCTTTGGGCCGCTCGATATCATAAAGTAAAATTTAATATAAGAGCAGCAATGGATAGAGTAACCCTAAAGGAGCAAATTACTAAAAAAGGTAAAATAAAAAAATTAGGAGATAAGGTTGCTGTAGGGAGAAAAGATTGTTTAATGCCGAGGAGAAGGCTTGTTGTTACTCATGATTTTAAAGTAGGATATTGCTGCTTACTTTGGCATAAACCAAGCTATCTACCGTTCAGTATTGATAGTAAAGAAGTAAAGCTATTAGATTATTGGAATCATCCGAGCTTATTGTGTATACGAGATAATCTCAAATTTCTTAGATTCGATGTATTGCCTAAAATGTGTAAAAATTGCGATAGTTCAGAATCTTACAAGTGGAGTAACTTATGATACACCCTAAAGCAATTATATTAATTCAATGCAGATACGACAGCAAAAGAGCACCTGGTAAAATACTGAGAGAATTAAAACCGGGTCTTTCATGCTTGGAGTATTTAATTCAAAGACTTGGGAAAACATCCTATAATTGTATAATAGCTACTACGGATAGAGATGCAGATTCGCCTATTTTCGACGCGTACTTACGTCTAAAAGGTAAATATAAGTACTTACTCGGATGCTTTCGTGGTGATGAAAAGAATATAGCTAGGAGGTTGTACGATGCTTCTAAAGGGTACGATTACATTATAAGAGTTACAGGTGATGATTTTTTCGTTGATACAGCTATTCTAGATTCAATGGCGGTAGAGGCGGTGTTGGCAGATGCGTCTTATACTTATCCTGAAAATCTCATAAGAGGTTGCGACAGTGATGTATTTAAAAGAGATTCTCTTGTAAAAGCCTTAGGGGAATACGACATGGCTGATGTCGAGAGCATAGAATTTCTATTTAAAAATACCGATACCTCAAAAGTATTCAAGGTTCCAGGCTCATACAAAAATCCAAGTATCAATTTAACACTGGATACGGAGGACGATTGGAAAGTAGTACAGTTGGTCTGGAAAAAACTATCTGTCATTAACTATTGCTTCAATACATGGGATATAGTAGAATTTATTACACGCAACTCATTTATAACAGATATGAATAAAGTGCCCTTGGTGACTGTGTATACTGTTTTTAAGGATTACCCTATTAAGTGGCTTCAAAATGCTATTGCGAGTTTGCAAGAACAAACATTTACTGATTACGAATTTATACTAATCGATTATGGTAGCAAGCAGATACACCAGTATTTAAAAGAAGTAAATAACGAAGAAAAAGTAAGAACCTTTTTTACCGATGAGCTGAACTTCATAGACAGCATCAACCTAGCTATAAAGAAAGCGAGAGGTAAGTATATTCTTAGGTTGGATGCCGACGATATGTTAATGCCGGATGCTTTAGAGAAGATGGTTAACTACCTGACGGAGCACAATTTCTACAGCGCTGTTATCCCGAATTTCGACGCTTTAACAGATAAACTGCTCATACACAATGTACCTGGTGATAAAGACAACATTATGTCTTGTGCTCTTATCGAGAAAAAAAAGTACAGTTTCGTTAAATTTAAAGAAACACAGTCTTTCAGAGATGGGACTACTTTACTTAAAAGTTTCAAAGAATACGGATTTAAAACAGGATATCTAGCGGAGCCTTTGTTTATTTACAGAGTACACGACAGAAGTTTAACGCACGACCCCAGTCGCCGCGGGCTAATAAAAGAAACGGATGCCGCAATAAATGACAAATAAAATAATAGATATACTGATGGCGGATTTAGATTTAACAGGATTGCGCCTAAGCGCCATGACTAATGTAGAGATGCTGGAGCTGTTTAAACACGACTTCCTAGTTATAAATGACTATGTGCCCTCGAATCAATTTGATAAAACTCAGATATTTCAGTACAGTAAATGTTTCATCGACGATTTTAAGAGAAGAGTATCCAAAGACTCACTGGGTCAAATCGTTGACTTTGCACAAATGATACAACAGTTAATGAAAAACGACGCTACTATAATAGACAGCTACTATACCAGAACTTTATTAAGGCTATACAGTTATGCAGTGGCCCAGCTTCGTAAAAGTGAAATCCCAGATGCGATGCTGACAAAGGATTTTCTATAAAATGGCATTGCTTAAAATATTATCAAGCGGTGAGGAAAATAATACACTTACCGCGGCAATGCTGACTGAGAATTTTTTTGTATCCCTCGGCGAGTTAATGAGATGCTCACATGACTCAGACATGACGAAGGAAATAGAAGAAAACAACAATATAGTATTTATGAAAGTGGAGGGTAATCAATGGAAATTATAGCAGGTCCGTGTAGTTTTGAATCGTATAAACAAACAAAAGATACAGTAAAATTTTTAACAGAACTAGGTATAAAATACATAAGGGGAGGGGCTCTAAAGTACAGGTCTATGCCGAAAGATTATCAAGGTACGCCAGCTGTATATAGGTGGATTGCAGATTTAAAAAAGGAATATTACTTTGAATTTGTTAATGAAATGTATGATTCTGAATCCGATTATAGACAAGATGTTGATATGATACAGGTAGGTAGCAGAAATCAAATGAATACTCATCTTTTAAAAGGATTAAACGGAATTGATAAACCGATACTATTAAAACGACATTATGCATCTAGTATAAGTTCTTTTCTTGACCACGCTTCTTATTTAGATGAGTCAGAAGTAATATTGTGTCTCAGAGGTATAATGGGGTTATGGCCCCAAGAGCAGCGCTTTATGCCTGACGTTACAGACATCGCCAGACTAAGAGAATTAATGCACCAAAGAGGGCTTTTTAATAAGCGCGTAGATGTTTTAAAAGTAAAAGATATTAAATTAAAACATAAAATATGCTACGACGTAAGTCATTCTGCGTGCGATAGTAAATACGTTAAGAATTTAATCAAATGCGCTAAAGTTTATGAACCTGATTACCTAATGATTGAAGTACACAATCGTCCGAAGAAAGCGCTATCAGATGCTCAGCAACAAATAAATTTCGCGACCTTTGAGTCTTGGGTTAACGAAGGTCTTTTCGAAACAAATAAGAAGGAGTAAATATGTTAAACAAATTAGAGCCAATTAATAAAACGATAGAAGTTACTATGATGTACGATAAAAGCAGAGTAGAAATAGAATGTCCCTTATGTCACAAAGAGGAGTGGGAGTTCCTAGACCATATCAGAAAACCAATAGTAGATAATCATCTATGTATTTGCAGAAATTGCGGGTTCATTAGTTATAATCCACAGCTGAAAGATATTCAAGAGTGGTATAACAAAGAGGTACGCTCCCAAGACCTGGCTTTTCTTAATACTAAATTTAGTAAACTTGAGATGCATAAGAAAATGATAGGTGCTTATATGGCTGATAATATAGATAAAGGCAATACCTATAATAACGCATTAGATTTCGGATGCAGTGATGGTTATCTATTGAAGTATCTACGTGACGAAAATTTAATAAAAACAGCAAAAGGAATAGAACTTAACCCGGGACATGCCAACTGGGCAAGGCATATTTATGATTTAGATATCTCATCCAGTGATGATACCTCTGTGTATAAGGACGGTAGCTTCGATTTAATCGTGTGTTACCATGTACTTGAGCATATCCAACAGCCAGATTTACTTCTCAAGGAATTCAACAGAATTCTGTCGGATACGGGGATTCTATACATAGGATTGCCTACTATAGATAGACTAGATTACACTACGCGCTATGATTTATTCAAAGATGAGCATATTAACATGTTTTCAGACAACACCCTTCGATATTTTTTAGCAGTAAATGGCTTTGAATCTGTATTTGAAAATAATTATTTATATGGCACCGCTATTATATTTAAGAAAACAAAAACAAAAGCACCTAAAATGTCCTGCTACGATGAAAATATTGAGTTACTTGACCGCATAAACGCCTGTTATACGTTAAGAGATAGAGCAGATAAGTGTACAGCTACAGGTGATGTCGGAGGTACAAAAAAGAATTTAGTCGAAGCATTGAAGAATTACAACAACTTTCCAGAATTGATTATTAAGTATTCCAGCTTAAATGACGCTATCGATGAACAAGACATTCTTGAAGAGTATATTAAATTCAAACCTCACTTCTGGGAGCTCCACACAGCTCTCGGGCTCAGCTTATTTAGAGAAGGTAATTTTGATAAAGCGGAAGAATCACTCTTAAAAGCTACCGAGCTAAAGGGGAAAAATGCTATGTGCCTGATTCACCTGGGTCAAATAAAGTATTATCAAAAAGATTTTATTGGAGCTATCGAGTATCTACGGGAATGCTGGAAAATGGAACCTTACAATCAAAGTGCTTTTGAATTGCTTGCTACTATATTGGCTAAAATGTAATATGGCTGATTTCACTTATATTACGGAGCCATATAAGCATCAGGCTGAGGCGCTTGAGCTCTACAAAGACAGAGATTCTTTAGCCTTATTCTGGGAAATGGGAACAGGTAAGACCAAAGCTACTATAGACCTTATGCGATATAAGTCATACGGTCTCGGACACCCTTGCAGAGCCCTGGTAGTGGCCCCTAATATTGCGCTACAAAACTGGGTTAATGAAATTGAGATGCACAGCAAACTAAAGGGAATAGTATTGCAAGGCACTAAAGCTAAGCGACTCCGCAACTTGGCAAATGAAGACTTCTCTATTAAAGTAATAAATTACGAGGGACTAAAAACTATACAAAAAGAGTTATCCGCGACGCCATTCGACTGCCTAGTTATAGATGAGAGCCAACGCGTTAAGAATAGCAAGGCTATTAGAACTAGGATATTGACTCATATGTCGAAGAAGATAGATATCAGGTACTTATTGTCTGGAACACCGGTCCTTAACAATTCGTTAGATATATTTAGCCAATACTTAATACTTGATAGAGGTGAAATCTTTGGGTCGAGTTTTTATGCGTTCCGGAATAAATACTTCGAAGATAAGAACGCAGGAAGAGCTGGTACAAGATATTACTTTCCTAACTTTGCACCGAAACCAGATACTACTAAATTATTAAATAAACTTATAATGCAGAAGGCGGATAGGCGTAAAAAAGAGGAATGCCTAGATTTACCACCAAAGGTTTATCAAACATTACAAATCCCTATGGAGCCTGAGCAGCAGAAGGCGTATAATGAGATGAAGAAAGAACTGATTACTTTCTTCCAAGAACACCCAGTAACTGCGTCTACGGCTGTAGTCAAACTAGTGCGCTTGAACCAGATTGCATCAGGGTACGTAGGTTCCGAAAATGCAGGCGAGATAGCTTTTAAACGTAATCCTAAGATAGAAGCCTTAAAAGAAATACTGGCAGATATAGCACAAGACCATAAAGTTATCATCTGGGCGATATTTAGAAACAATATTAAAGCCTTAGAAAAGGCGCTGCAAGAATATAATCCATCAGTTATATACGGAGACACAAAGGATAAAGTTGCTGAGCAAGATAAATTTAGGAAAGACCCAACGTGCAGAATATGTATAGCTAATCCTCAATCTGCGGGCCTTGCAATTAATCTCGTAGAAGCTGATTATACTATTTATTTCAGCCATAGCTTTAACCTAGAGCACAGATTACAGAGTGAAGATAGAAATCACAGAGGAGGCTCAGAAATCCACGAAAAAATAACTTACATCGATTTAGTGAGCGCAGGCTCAGTTGACGAGGTTATTTTAAAAGCATTGAAAAGTAAAGAGAACCTCGCAAAAACGATAATTGAAAGACTTCCTGAGATTCTGTGATATCCATTAAAAAATCGAAATATATATATATCTTGATATTCTTATGTATTTGCTATATTATTATAATATAACATGAGGAGGTGAGAAAATGAGGAAAATGACAAGACTCGCAGAAAAATTAGCTAAGCTACGCTTGCGTAAGGAAAAAGCTAAAGCTACGGCAGACGCGATAGATACTCAGATAGAGGAAACTCAAGAACGCATGATTCAAGATATGCTTAACAACAATCTACAGAGTTTTAATTTAGTAGGAGTTGGTACTATATTCCTATCAAAATCAGACTATCCATCAATCGAGGATGTGAGCGTCTTCTATAAGTATCTAAGGGATACGAAGCAAGGCGATATTATCAAAGAGACAGTCCACTCTCAAACTTTAAGAGGATGGTGGAATGGCCAAGAAGAGAAACCTGTAGCTGCAGCAATAGGCTTAGGTGTTTATAGTAAGATGCAAGTATCAATCAGAAAATAAGGAGGAAAGAAAATGGCAAAAGAAAAAACATTAGAAGATATCATGAAAGAAGACGCAGGCCTGGGACTTGAAGCATACGACCCAGCAGAAGAAAATAGAATCGGATTCATTAAGATAGTTCAAAAACTATCAAAGGAGTTTGATTTAGGAAAAGGAGTAGGTTCCTTAATCAATGGAGCTACAAAACAGACATTAGCTGAAGAGGGAGATGTGTTTAAATTCATTCCACTATACTATTTCAAGGATTACAGTATATGGGACAAAAAGAAATTTACGCTTATTAAAAGGTCATTAAATAAGGCAGATTTTACAGACGAAGAATTAGCATGGCACGACAGAGTTCCGCCAACAGCTCAAGAAAGTTTGAACTTCGTAGTTCTAAATGCGGCTGACCCGACAATACCTATGATACTATCGTTCACACGTACGAATGTAAAACAAGGTCAGGAATTTAGAATCTTATTATCTGATAAGATGACTACTGAGAATATCCCTACTTTCGGAGGCATCTATTCAATTAGGACTGTGGAAGAAAAGAACGCCAGTGGTAAATGGTCTACTTTTGCATCTGCTAAGTTCGTAGAAAAAGTAACTGATGTTGAGCTGTATACTAAGTTAAGAGGTTATCATAAAGAAATTTCTGCTATCAATTTTAACGTATTACTTGGTGGAGGCTCAGAGGCCTCTAAGGCAATACCTGAAGCAACTGCTACTATTGATTCAGACGCTAAATACTAGAGAGTAAAAAGATATCCCCAGAGTCAAGAGGAGTAGAGCCTCTGGGGATATGTAGTAAAAGTGATTATTTAAAGTTTGATTCCTTTTAGCCCTTTATCCCAGCCCTTATCGAAATCATCCCCAGCAACATTTAAATCTGTTGCTATCTTATTCCTTAACTTAATATCTTTAATTTTTTTTAACATATTATAATACACGAATAAACCTAGCTTGTTACCTACTGGTGCTCCACCTTCTTGAATTGCTTTACTTATTCCAGACTTAATCCATAGCCATACCCATATACCTCCTGTAAACAAACCGATTATGCTTGCTCCTATAGTAGTTACCATTTCGTTACCTATTAAATTCATGAAAATTTCCATTTTTTACCTCCTTCTTCCTTGGCTAGCGCCCCGTATAGGCTTAGAGTCACCTTTTTTTCCGACTCGTGGCGTTCCACCACAACTTCCTTTTTTAGCTGTCATTTTTTATCTCCTTTACATACATCTCAAAACCAAAATAATATCTCATCAAATCTTGCATAGAGCCTAGAAACTGCTGCGCCTCTTTCCACACGCAGTACTCTACATCTTTTCCGTTTTCTCGCATAAACCACTCTCGGTCATCTTTCGTTATAACTATCTTGTAACTCATTTATATCAACTACTTTCACGCCCGTTTTAGGGCTATATAGTAATATCTTACCTGAAGTTACTGCTCCTCTCTTGGTTGGATTATCGATATCGTCCATGACGTCCAGGTGCACCCAGTTGATATCTATCTCAAGACATTTAATGTGTTCAAACTTATTAATATTATCTATTATGAATTGCCTTACCTCAGCCGCCGGAATCATTTTACCATCCTTATAGCAATCGAAATCTAGAGCCATGCCTTTATAATGAGCCCCTTGCTTAGCACCAGTAGTAGAGGTAGATAGTCTATATCCTCTTTGACTCCATCTGCCAAACTTACCGCTTCTGAAACCCCACGTGTTAGCTATAATAGTCCAACCTGTTAATTTCTTTAAGGTATCCATAGTAAGCAGTATTCTAATATCGAAGAGCTTCCACGCTTCCTCTCCTAGAAAATCATATGTTTCTTTATCTACCCATTCCTTTATCCCAAACCCATCTGGCGTAAATCTTTTTCCGTACATCTAATTACTCCCTTATTCCTGAGTCTGAGCGAAACATTACACGCTCTAACGCGTCGATATCATCTTGATTCATCTCGATTTTCGCTTCATTTTTAATAACGATATCTTTAATCTCGAATACTGTTGTAGCTACCTGCATAAACCAGAACAAATAACCTGTAAGAATCACGGTGCATAAAGTGCCAACAAGCCCCCACATTATTTTAGCCCATTTAGAGCGCTCTTTTAAATAGAAGTCTGATTTATCAAAAAAAGTCCCTGTTTTTGGAGGTGCGTGTGTATACGTACAAGCATCACATTTCTTTTTTATTTGTTTCAGGTCGAAATAAATACCGTCTACAATACTCTGCTGAATCCCAATCAGCTCATCCAAAAATATTTCTATCTCTAATCTAAGTTCCTTTTCAGGAACCTTATCAGATAAAAATTTCAAGACAGCTCCTTTAAGTTTATCTCTTTCTACTTGTAGCAATGTTGGCAATGGTACCATTGTTATTTCCCCCTTTGGTTATTTTTTTTTATCAATATCATCTTAATTTCCAAAAAACAAGATATATACTCTTGCTGTGTCATAAGCTCCTCCATTACTAGTAACCGATGTTCTAAATGAAGATGTCGTTTTATATGCCGCGTTCCTATATGGATTTATATTAATATCACTATTTGCCGCGTCAGTTGCTAAATCATAAACTCCACCACCTGCAATTAGATATTCAGCGTCAGTCATATCTGTATCAAATGAAAAAGAAAAGCTCCCGGTAGCATTGTCAATAAGTGAACTACAGTTGAAATCATCAATTATTTCAGCTGTGGCAGTTGCTTTAAAATTAATCCAAGCTCTACAAGCTCCATCAACTAAATCACCAGTGTCTATTGTTTTTGTTCCGGCTACGTTAGATATTGCTTCAGCTTTTACTCCACCCATTACATCTCCTCAATAATTGCTTTCAATTCATGTACATCCGCAGCACCATCTATATCTGTTTGAAACAAATCGTATTTAGCTCTTACTAAAACTCTTCCAGCTTCTACAGCTACTTCATCAGTACCTGGTAGTTTCTTCATTATTTGCTCATCTAACGGTTCAAACTCCTTAGCTCTTGCAACTCGTCTTAAAACATGAGTATGTTCCTTTGCTTTATCTAAATCAATTCCTACCGTTTTACCGTCTTTCTTCCAAGCGTTTCTGAAGATTCTATCATTTGGTATTATTGATGTATCAACTATCTCAAACGCTTTCCCTAAAGGAACGTCTTTCTTTGCTATTTCTTCTATACTTAACTTACAGTTAGGTGATGGTATTAATACACTTACCCCACCTTCATCATTTTCAAATATTACTCTTTGCATTTTTTCCTCCTTTTTAACTTCCAAATACTGCTACGTGTGCTTCAAGGCAATCAGCAGGAATGGTATTGTAACTACCTGCAAACAATGCAAATGCTGATGTAGTCTGTGCTACGTTCCATCTAAGCATTATATTATTTAAGTATGAACTAGTGGGTTTTGAAGTACCTACAACACAATAATCTGCATCGTTCATGTTACTTGTAAAATTTACTGTATATAATCCATTACCATCGTCTGTAATACTTGATACGTTAAACTCATCATCAATAGCAGGGGTTCCTGCCGTTATTGTAAAACTGGCCCAGGCTCTGCATTGCGAAGACCCCAAGTTAGAAACAGATATATCACTACCGCTATCGGCTGCATTATTTAAAGTGTTTACATTTAATTGACTCATTATTTCTCCTTTAATATCCAGTTATTTCTTTTGCCGTAAGTGTTGATATAGGTACACCATTATAAATAGCAATACTATCAGTATAATTTTGGGTTCTATTTAAATATATGTTTGTAGCTTGACTTATATATTGGACTTTATATGTTACTGATGAACTTGTTGCTGGAGCATCTAAAAATTCAAACGAGTTACTTACTGATACATTCGCATCACCAGTTGTGTTTGCTCTAGTAGAAAAGCCAATCCTGCTACCAGTTGGAATCCCTACCCCAACAGTTGTACTCCCTCTTACAAGTCTAAATGCTACTGAAGCAGAAGTTGATGTGTGCATCCATAAAACCCATGTTATTAATACTTTATTTGTTGAATCTTGAGGAGTTAACGCTACGCTAAATCCCGGAACATCAGTCCACGTGTTAATAGTACATGTAAAAGTTGATGGGTCATCTAATACTGTTTGTTCTATACCTACCATAATTTTTGAACTTCCTGCAATTTTAACCATTATTTATTCCTTCATTCTCCATGTTACTAATTATTGTTTTTAAAGAATCTACGTCAGTTGCACTATCAATATTAGTTTGCACAACATCATACTTATCTCTTACTAAAACTCTATCAGCTTCCACTGCTACTTCATCAGTTCCTGGTAGTTTCTTCATTATTTGCTCATCTAACGGTTCAAACTCTTTAGCTCTTACAACTCGTCTTAAAACATGAGTATGTTCCTTTGCTTTATCTAAATCAATTCCTACCGTTTTACCGTCTTTCTTCCAAGCGTTTCTGAAGATTCTATCATTTGGTATTATTGATGTATCAACTATCTCAAACGCTTTCCCTAAAGGAACGTCTTTCTTTGCTATTTCTTCTATACTTAACTTACAGTTAGGTGATGGTATTAATACACTTACCCCACCTTCATCATTTTCAAATATTACTCTTTGCATTTTTTCCTCCTTTTTAACTTCCAAATACTGCTACGTGTGCTTCAAGGCAATCAGCAGGAATGGTATTGTAACTACCTGCAAACAATGCAAATGCTGATGTAGTCTGTGCTACGTTCCATCTAAGCATTATATTATTTAAGTATGAACTAGTGGGTTTTGAAGTACCTACAACACAATAATCTGCATCGTTCATGTTACTTGTAAAATTTACTGTATATAATCCATTACCATCGTCTGTAATACTTGATACGTTAAACTCATCATCAATAGCAGGGGTTCCTGCCGTTATTGTAAAACTGGCCCAGGCTCTGCATTGCGAAGACCCCAAGTTAGAAACAGATATATCACTACCGCTATCGGCTGCATTATTTAAAGTGTTTACATTTAATTGACTCATTATTTCTCCTTTAATATCCAGTTATTTCTTTTGCCGTAAGTGTTGATATAGGTACACCATTATAAATAGCAATACTATCAGTATAATTTTGGGTTCTATTTAAATATATGTTTGTAGCTTGACTTATATATTGGACTTTATATGTTACTGATGAACTTGTTGCTGGAGCATCTAAAAATTCAAACGAGTTACTTACTGATACATTCGCATCACCAGTTGTGTTTGCTCTAGTAGAAAAGCCAATCCTGCTACCAGTTGGAATCCCTACCCCAACAGTTGTACTCCCTCTTACAAGTCTAAATGCTACTGAAGCAGAAGTTGATGTGTGCATCCATAAAACCCATGTTATTAATACTTTATTTGTTGAATCTTGAGGAGTTAACGCTACGCTAAATCCCGGAACATCAGTCCACGTGTTAATAGTGCATGTAAAAGTTGATGGGTCATCTAATACTGTTTGTTCTATACCTACCATAATTTTTGAACTTCCTGCAATTTTAACCATTATTCATTCCTCCTATACTATTACCCATGTAGCGCCAACAGCTACTGTTATTGTATCACCTGTTGCTATCGTGAATGGCCCTGCTGTCATTGCGTTTCGCGTAGCAGCTACAGTATATGTATAACTGCTTCCGGGTGTGGTCTGCGCGTTTTCATAGAATATATCATCTATTGAACCACTACCTATAGCGTCTATGTATGTTTTTACTGCTTTTTCAGTTGGTAAAGCAGCATCTGAATCCCCCGCTAATGTACCGTCGGTCGATATCTCAGTAGCAGAATTTCCTCCGAGGTTTAAAAAACCCGACAATGTCAAGTTTGTCCACGATGCTGTACCGTCAAGTAAAGCCTCGAAGTTCTCCATTATCTTATTCTTACCTATAAAAGTATCGTTTCTTAATTCATGCCATGTCATTTTCTACTAATGCTCCTTTCGTTAACGTATTCTCAGTATTGAACCAAGCGCTGGGTGAGAAACAGAAGCGCTGGCAATTTCTATTCCTACAGCGCTTGACGCTACTATGGTCCAAGAGCCCCCACTAACTGTTGTATACGTCTCAACATCACCCGCTGTTCTTAAATACGCAAACCCAAAAACATGCCATGTTGCACCGGCGCTAGACACGACATTTACTTGATAAATTTCACCAATAGTCATATCTGCAATAGGTAGGACTACTAGATTAGCCGCTGGTGTTGGAGTTCCGCTAATAAGCGTATGATACACAGGTCCTGTGAAGGGCTGCGTACCCTCTACCATAGCCTCGAAGTTCGCCATTATTTTATTTTTTCTTATAAAAGTATCATCTCTTAAATCGTACCATGCCATTTTACTATACCTCCTCTATACTTCTCTTAACGTATACTGCGTGCTCTGGTCTCTCCAGGAATGCCTATATGCTATTACCCAGAAATCTTTAGAATCCCAGTCTATATTACCTATACTGCTGCCTACGTCGTCACTGTCGTAGTCTGTTCCTTCATATACTGCTGGATTATCCGAATCAGGACGCCAATTGATAGTTACCTTATCAAATAATTCTAAATCTCCTTCTAGAAATTCTGTTTTTATAGATATGCGCTCCTTAGGTTGGGCTTTTTCTTCGAGAAATGCGTCCGCTATATCGTAGATATAGTCTATATCATCTTGGAGGTATGGTGTCGTATTAAGCGAGTATGTCTTTTTACCATACTCATAAGCCGACGAAGTATCCTCGCGTACCAAGTAGTTATAAACTAGAGTATTGGTTGATAGTTCGAAGTTGACGTGCTGTACAGTCTCCTGCATCACTTGCGCGGGTATAGGTATAGCGAAATCTTGGGTGCCGAAATATCCTTTATATTTTTCTAACGATGTTAACGAGAACAAAGTCAAGGTAGCAGCTGTGGTGTGTCTTAGGCTGAAGAAGCCCAGCGCGTATCCTGACAGCTCTTCTGTGTTTAATTGTGCGCTCACATCTATGTAGCTAGTGGTGCCTGTAGCGTCTATCGTATATGTTAAGAACGGCTGTGTATCAAATAATGTAGCTAACTCCGTATCGTTCCGGAATCCATGTATAGTATTGTCTAACATCGTATTATCATTATAAAACCCAACATAACTGTACATAGTGGTGTCGCTTGGATATGTGAAGGCAAAACTCGATTTATATAAACTGTAGGCGGTCAGGGTAATATTACTATAAGTAACTCTGTTTCTGACTTTGGATATGCCATCGTCGTAGCTTGTTATAGCTAGGATATTATTGTTGCTGCCGTAATTATAAAAATTATGCGTTCCGTAGGGCTCATATTCTATATTATTGCTGAGCCGGTACGCTATATCTTTATAATCCGCGATAGCTCCGATGGTTGGACTTGATATTTTTAATGTATCAAATTCTATATCTATATTATTGAAAGTAGAAAATAATTTAAGGCCTGCTGTAGCTAAAGCATTATTGAGGACGGAACCAGGATATTCATCCGAAACATAAGTCCAATCTGAAACATATTTTCCATTTAATATGAATCTTCTTTTATTCTCTGCTGAATCAAATTCACTCGCAAAATAATAGGTTAATCCTGTTCTCAAATATAAAGGGAACTCTGTATCGTACACACTGCTGGTTAATATATCACTGGTGGCGCCAAAGCCGAAGGGGGGATCAGCTCCAATAATGCCGTTTAAATCGTAATAGCCAAAACCGTCTCTTGTTAAATTTATAAAATGATTATCGCCTGCCGTGGTTTTATTATACATACTAAATAGAGCTGTATCTGCCCCAAAATTTTGCCTAAGAATAGTTGAAGACGTTATTTCTACAGTCGCCTGGCTATTATAAACAGAAGCAGGTAATGATAAAACTAGTCCGATAGAACCCCGCTCTTTGTAGTAATAGGCCGGAAACGCCGATATGTTGTTTATTTTAAATACCATCTCAAAATTCTTCTGCGATGTCGTTAAAGCTATATCAAAAATGTTATCTTTATCCGAATAGAACTTTCTACTATTGTCTGAAGACAGCCCGCTACAGAGGGTGTTTGGTACAGTAGTTGTTCCTGAATATGCTATGCTAATATCAGTAGCTCCCATCGCGTCGATTATGTTCGAAGTGGTAGTGTTCTCATCGAAATTGTAATAATTTATAGCTCCTGCGGTTGGTATTAATATAGATGAAGAAGTATCTGTTACATAAGGACTGTCAAAATAAGTCATAAATATACTGCCATTTCTACTCATACCGAATAAGCTGTCAGTATCGTTAGCTACTTGCTCCATGATGTCGTACAGGTTACTAGTTTGTGCGTTGGTGTCTACTAGGTAGGGGTTATATCTTGGGGCGTTATATTTACAGTCTAGCCCGGACGCTTTAATCAGTGTATTTGAAATACTGAGGTAATCAGTCACAGCTACAACAGAGTTGGGTAAGTATTCACTGACAAGAACTTCTTTTAAATCTTCTATGAAACTCCTAACTCCTACAACAGCGCCATTGCTGTTCACGTTGTAGCGCATATTATCCCCTATGATTTTGCCTGTGAAGTTAGGGTCTTCTCTATAGTACGTATTTCCGTCTAACTTAAACCCGAAAGATATTTTTATTTTAGATTCATCTATATAATATTCCGTAGCTGCATCGTACCAAAGCGATTGCGCGCTGTCTCTTCTATTAAATTTTCTACTACTATTATCAAAAGTAAGACTTATATAATCTGACCTGACCACTCCGCTTAGATACTCTGTGTCATCTACTCCGGCTGATAAATCACCTATGCCGTCTAAGGTAAGATACTCAGTTATGTCTTGCCAATCCGCATCGTATGTATTAACTCCTGCAACTACGTAACGTCTCTTCAGCTCAACCATAGCGGTGGGTATAATTCCTTCTACTTTCATTAATGAAAGAAAAGTTGCTTTATCTAATGTCCCGCTCGCTCCGAAATCGGGGTATTGATTATCTATATCTGGAAGCCCATTCTGTGCTAAATGTGCCATTTTTCCCCTCCTCTATTTATTGCATCTCTTCGATTGTATACTGTACCTTTATAATATTAGTTAAATTTCTACTCGAGAACTCATACACGGTTTCAGGCGTAGTAATTTTACACTTAAACACATGTTGCGGTAACCAAGTATACATATTGACGTCAGACCCATTAGCATTGGGCCAGAACAAAAAAGACGTCTTTCTGCGCGCAAGTTCACTTACGAACTTTAAATCAGTACTCACCGCAGGGTCGACGTCTCCAATTAAATGGTCCCAAGCTATCTTTGCTGTGAAGTAATTACCTGAAGTTGAATAAACTGACCTACCTCCGTACAGTCTTTTAAAATTACTAAGGTCTACCATAGCTGGTACATATTTGCTTGGATTATAATTAAGGGTGAATTTCTCCTTTGTCATTATCATCTCACCGATATATGCTACATCATTATCTTGGGTGCCATCGAAAGTGACACCCATACCGTAGCAATCTACTGTACTAGATAAAGCACTATACGTAGTGCTCAGCGTATTATTAGTGTACGTAGTACTTGTATACCACGTAGTCCCTGTGTTTAAAACTATGCTGAAGTTGCTCAGGTTATGCTCACATATAAAGAAATTAGAGCAAGTATAGTAATCAGTAGTAGTAAGATACATAGCTCCGACAGCCGCCGAAAAATCCATAGTAGGAACCGCTCTGTTAATCAATAACATTGCCAACGGTTCAGACAATACCGAAGTACCTGTATAACTAGAGTAATACTCCAAGTAATTAATATCAAAAAACATCATATTATTTAGTGTCATAGTCTTCCCTGCTTTCTTAGCTTCTCTTTATTATTTTCGAACTTCTGCGTCATTAAGTCGAATTGGTCGCCTTCAATTACCATCGTGTTATGGATGACAGTCTCTCCACCAATCCCGCTGCCGAGCGCCTCTCTCAGTAGGTCCTTTGAGCTTTCGTTCTCAAGAGGGATAACCGCCTCTTTCTTGTTCTTTTCACCCATTCTATAGATACCTTCACCTGCGACGATTCCGCCTGTCTCTAATCCCTGAATAGTCGATATCCCGGTAGTAAACGCAGCGGCTGAAACACCCGCCTGTACTCCAAGCACTGCTGCTCCAAGATAATTCTTTGAGCCTATTGCCTTTGCTATTTGGCCTGCGAACCATGCAGCCGACTTAGCAGCTTCTGCCAATAGATAGTCGGTAGCCATCTTCTTGTACAGGTTCTTCATTATCTCAGCGTCCTCTTCCTTAGCCTTTCTTGTTTTAGCATCGTTATCTTCTATCATCCTTTGCTTTTTTATTTCCAAAGCTTCTATACTTTCCTGATATCTTTTGTTAGCTGATATTCTTTGGGTTAGGGTGCCAACTTCTGCTTGGGCGTAATCTCGGTCAATATCTTCACGCGCCCGGGCGAGGTCTGTCTCCATATCCTCACGCATTTCCTTAGCTTCTTTATCTATATCTATTTTACCTTGCACTACGTCCATGTATGCTTCGAGACTATCTACTGCTATGTCGCCTATTATATCATAGAACTCTTTTTCTCTTTTTATTTCTAACTTACGCTTCTGATTAAGTATATCCGCCCTATCATCATCATAGAGCTCAAGGTTCCCCATATACTTATCGTATATTGCAATTTTTTTATCTGCGTTATCGCCTACCTCCGTTAGCTCGGCGCGCATATCATCTTTGATTTCTTTTATGCGAGCGTCTCTATATCCTTTTTCTTTACCGAGATACTTAACTTTTAAATCACTGACTTGTTTCTCGGTCAGCCCATCTACTATTTTTAAATCTAATAATTCTTTCCGAGACATCTTTTCAGCACCTAGCAGCTCTACTATCAATGCTTGCTCTGCTAATACCCTGGCGGAGCCCTCACCCGCTAATGCCGCCATCTTCTCCTGCATAATATCAATAGGAGTTACTTTACCTCTTCCGGATTTAGCAGAAGCTAGCTTCAGCATTTTTTCCATCGCATCTTGTTGCTTCTTAGCCTCATCCTCAGCGACTTGGGCTAGGATTGCTGCTTCACCGCCTCTTTTCTTTATCTCAGCTTCCCATATTCTAAGAGCTGTCCCTGGTTTTACACCTGTTCCGCTTACCGAAGCTGTTATGTCTAATTGCTTCAGCATTAATAAATCAGTTCCTCCAGTTTGCGACATAGCACGTGCGTAAGCATCATCGGCACTTTCTCCAGAACCTCTACTCAAAGCTCTCGACTTGAGAGCTGGTAAAATATCTTCTTTGGTTCGTTTAAATTCAGTCATGGCTGCTCGAGCAGTACCTATTAGTTTATTTAACATAGACATAGCTGGACTCAGAATCCAAAGTAAATTATCTCCTAAAGTAGCACCTATAATTAAAACGTTATCTTTTAACTCGGACCATTGCCCAAGGAAGGTTTTGTTTTGACGGTCCATCATATTATAGAAACGGCCGCCTTCTTCAGACATGCCTTTAAATGCTTCCATTACAGACCCGAAGCCTATTTCACCGCGTTCAACCATCTTCTTAATCTCAGCTTCGGTTTTATTAAGAGCTGACGCAAGAGCTTTCGTCATAGGTACCCCTGCTATATTAAAATCCCTTAATTCCCTTCCGGTTAAATATGTTTGTGTTTTTACCTGGCCTAAGTTAAGAATTAATCGCTCAACTGGGACTGATAGACCTGAGGCGACATCACCTACTGCTTTCAAAGTAGGTATTAGTTGGTCTGCTTCAAATCCAACAGCAAGTAGCTGTTTTGCAGATGCCATAATCCCTGGGATTTGGAAAGGTGTTTTAGCTGCAAAGTCAACTAGGTCCTTAACTGCGTCTCTGGCTCTTTCGGCGCTGCCAAGCATGACCTCGAAAGATAAACTCCATTGTTCAAACTTAGCCGCGATGCCTACTGTACCTGCTATTGCTTTTTTAAGTAACTCTATGGCTAGGCGCATGGCTCCTATCGCGTCTACTACTGGTATGATGCCTGCTTTACCGAGTTTCTTAAACGCACCCGAAAGCTTATTGACACTCTTAGTACCTTCATCTAATTTCTTGGTCGTCTTATTTAAGTTATTAACTGTCTTATCAAATGTGTTAGTAACATCGACTACCTTACCTAATGTCGCGGTATATTTATCTTCGGCTGATATTTCTATTCCGTATTGTATATCAGACACTGTTTAATTCCTTATATATTTGTTTGAATGTTTCTATATCATTCTGCAGCAATACTATTTGTAAGATTCTGAGTATCTGTTTGTAAGTAATTGTCTTTTTAAGATACTCCATAAGTACTACTATGTCCTCACCTGGTCTTAGGAAAAGGTAAGTAAGGGCGGGGTAGAAGCTCTCCTGTTTTATCATCTCATCCAGCGTAACGGCATCTTTATTTAAAAGTATAAGCTGCATCATCTTACTTATTTGCCAATGTCGCAAAGGCCTTAGCGTATATACGCGCTCTCCAGCTATCGCTATTAGCGGCTTTGTATATTTCTCTGCAGTAGTCAGTTCTTCGGCTTTAAAGTTTTCTTTTACAATTTTATCTGTTCTTTTTATAAGATACTTAAGTCTGAGTATAAACCAGATAACAAATATTCCTACTCCTATGAAAATGCTCCCTAAAATATTTAATATCATCTTAAATTACCTGCTCCCTTTGTTATTTTGTCATTTGCTTCTTGTTCCCGAGTATATCTATTTTCTATTAACTGGAGGTACAAATTAACCTGCAGTACTGTCATTTCTCTTATCTCGGCCAGTGTCCAGCTGTATTCTTTTCCAAATATATCAAGCCATGTATAAAACATATGCTCTTCTATTTTTTGGACTGAGCTATTTTTTTTTTACCCCCTAATAATCCGAATGCTTTTAACGCTCTATCGATGTCGTTTTGAATCTGTATTACTTCTAATACTCTCGTTATTTGGTCTAAGGTGGCGTGTTTCCTAAGGTACTCGTATTCCTTATGAGTGCCTTCATACTGCTTTACCTCTGTTTCCTCGGCGGAGTGATTACTAAAGTATAGAATCAGCGCAATAGCTTTGAAATACTCATCCTCTAGAACCTCCATTGAGTCTCCGATGGCAGAAGACATGTCGTCGAACTGCATTCCATTTTCGGATAGCTTCTGGAGCATCTTTGAAAATAAAATACATAATCTTGTGTACTGTCTATATTTGAGCGGTTTTAATAAATAGAATCTATCCCCTACGAACACTTCGCGGGGAGTTTCATCAATAATAGACAGTTTATCATCTTCTTTGAAACCTTGTAGGTAGTCTCTTATTTGTAAATCTCTTTTTTTAATCTTACGTTTCCGCAACTTAAAAAAGGCTCTACGTACCGCGCTTCCTCCGAAAAAAACTGAAAAGCAAAACAGTACAACTAATAAACTACCTATAAGTATCAACATAATTAATAAGTACCAATAGTATTCGCGTCGGTAACTACTGTAATCAACATTGTAGTGGTACTGGCATCGCTAAAAATACTTCTAATAGGGTAGGATGCTTTGATTAACTCTGAAGGCCCTCCAACATTAGCGGTAGTTCCATTAAAATAACAGTTAAACGATTCAAATTGAATTGAATGTGTGTGTGTACTTGCAATCGTGTCACCACTATCAAATAAGGCGTATACATAACTTGTTGTTCCATTTAAGAATCTATTATATAGAGTTGTGTCATCAAACTGAGCACTAACATCGTATGTAACATCTTGCATTCCGGGAGTAAGTCCCTGTAAAGATGCACTTCCAATTCCTCTTGATTCTACAAAGTTATTACTAAGCGAACATGACCAAGAATCAACTACGGGTGCTGTTGCTGATGCGCTAGCATCTCCTATTTTGACTGAGCCGCCGACGAATGTATAAGGATTCAACGTTCTGTAGCTGGCTGTTCCGATAGTAGCCGCTGCTGCTTCATCTTTGGCAAGAATATCTACATCACACTTAAGAATATCATTAACACCACAGCTGAATTTAATTGAATTAAAAGCGCTTCCAGTATAGTTGAATGATGTACTTGTATCACTTGTATCTCTACACGCTCTGAATGTCATAGAAGTAAAGCTATTAATCCCTGCGATAAACTTATACTGATATACTCCTGCTGTCAAAGTGGTCATAGAATACGAATCTCCTATTGCGTTCTTCAAAAAACGAAGTACTGTTCCTGGAACAAGTGGAAAAGTTAATGAACCTCCTGCGCTGCTGTCAAGAGTAACTCTTTTTTTGTAGTGCTGCGTCCCATTTATTGCATCAACTAATTTCTCAGTAATGTCTTTTTTAAAACCCTCTGTATTATACTCAACAAAACCTGTAGGTGTAACTGCTGTTCCAAATGTTGTTTCCTCAGCATAACCTATATGACTCTTATACCCTATCTTCGCCATTGTCATCTACCTCCTTTTTTTCTACTTTCTTTGCTGCTTTCTTTTCTTTTACCACCTTAAAATGGCCCTGCCCTACTAAATCGTGGGCTTCCTTATCAGTAACTTCCATGACTTGCTCCTCCTCAGGGAGAGGCGCCATAGTACTGTAATTTAATAATGGAAAAGTAACACCCATTGGGCGATTCTTTAATGTTGGTATTTCCAACCCGTACTTCTTTATAAACTGTACTTTAACCATTTGTCATTACCTCCTTTCTTATTCTTGCTTGCTTCTGTATCTTTAGGATTCCAGACCCTGTTATATTAACAGTATCTATTCCTTTTTTATGCATCTGAGCCACAAACCCTAGTAACCATTTAGCGCTGAACTGCATGTTGTGGCTACATTGCACTATATTACCCGCTAAATCAATCATAGTGTAGTGGTTGTATAAACTCTTCTTTTTAATTTTTAAATTAAAATCTATAGGCTCTTCGCTCTGCTCCCCATAATAATCCCCCAATAGTGGAAAACTATAATTATAAGCAGCTAAATAAATTGCTCTATATCCTAAGATTAAGGCAGTCAACGCGTAAGCAGCATTTCCTACGTTGCTTCCAGCCGGAATTAAGTAAGTAGCTTTGTCTTTAAAATATTTACCAAAAATACGATGCGTCCTAATACTGTCTTTGTTTAAGTAAAAATATACTTTACCTTTACTCTTATTCCAATGCTCTGCCCATTTATAATTAGCAGTCGAAGCACTGAGTAAGGTAATGCGAGCACAAACTTCAGGAGCTATATCCCCATATTCTTCAAAACTGACTTGTGCATCACTTATCACACAGTACTTGGGAATTATTCCCATTACAAGACATGTCTTTAATGCTTTATCTATACAGATAACATCACACTCATAATGAAGTTTGCTACTCTTTATATCTCTGATATTCTCTTTCAACGATGTTCCGAAACTGAATATGATAGCTTTCTTGTTTTGACCTATTCCTGCTATATCATCTGCTTTCTCTGCAAAGGCAGCATTCTTTGAAGCATTTACATGCCATAGGTCGTGCCACCTCTCATAGGCGTGGTTCGATTGGGATTCTATTTCTGACTTACTTAGTAATTGCATTTTCCGAGCTCCTCTTCTTTTTAAATGCTTTTCAACAAACCTTTAACTTCCAAATTAATATTAGCTGCCATCTGAAATACGGATGATTCTCCTTTAAACTTGGCAACAAAATTTGTACTCTTAGGTAGTATATGTTCTACCTTGAAGCCGCCGCTTCTATACTTCCACAGCACTCTATTATACCTTAATATAGCTTCTATATTACTTACTAACTTCCATAAATTAACTTCAGCATCTGATAAACTGTGGTACAGCGCTTCTATTTTCATATCTAAGAATACTGTTCTATTATAATTAGTCCCTGTATTTGCACCAGGATACTCTCGCCTGTCAATTAGGCGTACATTTACTATGGGGTAATCTGGAAGCATTTCGGGATGTATATCGAGGTCAACTCGCCTGACGTGCTGAACTCTCTTACCCATTCCATCTGATAAATCATAAGGAGCAGTTACGCTGTTGGCAGTTGTTAACTCCGTAACAAAAGTATCTACAATGGCGTTATAATCACATATATACATTATGCAACCTCCGCATCATCTAAATAACATTTCACAGTTAAACTTGTTCGGGCAGCTTTAGTAAAAGCATCTTCATTGGCTACAAGCGCTTTAAATAAGAAATTCCCAAAAGAAGCTCCCATAAATTCTATGCTGAAACTTCCACCTGTTGTAAAAGTCGCTACTACTTTCATATCTTCTTCGTAGTTGCTTAACGTAGGATATTCTCTGAGTATTGCATCTATATTCCGCACAGCGGTCCACACTTCTTCTTCGCTGTTTGTAAATTTTTCTGAAACACAAATAATTCTAAATATGAACTCAATTTCTCTTCCCCTTCTATTGCCATTATAATCTACAATTGCTTCTCTCTTCGATTCTAATGAAACAGCGATAAGTGGATATTTTGGTTTAAACTCTGGTCTAATAAAGAGGTCATCCCTATTTATATACTGTATTCTTCTAGTTAACCCAAGCGATAAATCATAGCTCGACGTAGCTGTATTGTGGCTACTCAATATATCAACTATTCTATTAGTTATGTTGTTATAGTCTATTTGCTGGGTCATTTCTTCTTAGCTCCTTCGAAAAAATAATTTAATGTGTTTATGAGTTTGCCTCTTCCTTCTTCGCTGATATATAGCCATTCTCTTTTTGGATATCCAGAAGTTGACTTAGCAAAGATAGGCCCTGTTCTTCCAATATGGAATACTAGGTGGCTTCCGTTCTTTGGTAGAATCTGTCCTTTTCCGTATTGGTGATATATCCCGTAATCTGCAGGAGTACCTACTAATACTTTATAATCAGATTCAACACTGTAAGATATAGCGCGCAGCTTACCTGTATCTACCAAGGTCTGTCCGTTTTCCATAGTCGCGCGTATCGATGGTTTCCATTTTATTTTTTTACTGTCTTCTTGCCTATCAAAGTTACGTTTAATGCTTGCCTCCGCAGATACACCAACAGCACTCATAAGCTTTTGTTTATCGGTCATAGCTCTTAATGTGCTTTTAAGCTTATCCAACACTCCTGCATCTTTATATCTGATACGAATTAGACTCACGACGCTGATTGTCTACCTGTATCTATAATATCAAGCAACCCACTAGACACCTTAGTGTTGTAGTCACTGTCCATATTAAAGATTGGAGGTATTCCTTCGAGATTTGATTCCATATTTATATTAAGGTCCATAGAAGCCACTGTCCCAGCGGAATATACTATTCTAATAGTGTCGTCTGCTAACATTTTTAACTTATTGTAAGCCGCCTCCCCCATACCTACTACCCAATTATTGACGTTTTGATTCTGCTGACTGTATAAATAATTAAGCAGCTCATACGCTGTTAAATCTTTTGTTATTTTAGCCAGAATGACTGGTACATTTGTTAATGAGGTAGGTACTATAGGCATGCTGTACCTTTTACTAATAAAACTATCGACTATCGACTCTGAGTCTTCAAGAAAGGTAGATACAATCTCCGTATCTACTACAGTGCTGCTCAGGCCATATATTCTAACGTCGTATATATCTGACGGCTCGATGTATCTACCCATTTAATCACGCCCCCGCTACTTTAGTCGTTTTCTTAGACCTTGAACGCTTTGCCGCAGGTACAGGTATTTTAACAATTTCTACTTCTGTTTTAACTTCAACAACTTCTGTTTCAACAACTGCTTCAACAATTTCTACTTCTGTTTTAACTGTTTTGAAAGCAGCGCCCTGTCTTTCAGCCGCATCTGCTGTTTCTTTTGCAGCTTCTGCTTTTTTAGCTTCTAGTTGAGCTACTCTATAGTTTTTAGCAACTCCTGCGCCTTTTGTTTTAGCGCCTTTTATCTCTACCGCGACACCCTTTTTAAGAAACTCAGGTACGCGTTTTTTTATCTCTTCAGGTAATTTAGTACTGTCATAAGTATTCCCTTTTAATAACCAAGCGTACTTATAACTTATTGCTACATCTCTTTTCATTTTTATTAACATTAAATTGCCTCCTCTATAATTGAGATTCGAGAGGCTAATATAGTACTAGCCTCTCGAAGTAATAACTGGTCTTTAAGCTACTGCGCCGAATATTGTATATCCGCAATTTGTTGAAACAATCTTATCATCATAATAAAGACCTGCTTCTACCCATACGCCATCTTCTTCCTTAACTTCCCATCTCTTAACCCTAACATTGCCTGTTTGCTTAACAAACTGATAACCAAAAGACATAGCTTTTTTAGCTGGTCTTGGATTAACGTAAGCTAAGTTAACATTTTTACCCCAAATAAAAGCAGTTGCTTCAGAGCTAATGCCCTCTGGAGTTGACATGTAGACTGCGCTTCCAACTAGAAGTTCGTCTAGGTCCATACAAGATGCCACCAAATCAGGACTTAACACACCTTTTTGTGTGTATTTTATTCTGTCAAGAATATCTGCATGGTTCTTTAGAACCGTCCATACTTCAAAACCGATAGTCGCTTTGTTTGGTCTCTTACCTACTGTCTGAATTACTGCTGCTGCGGCCGTTTCCATATTTACTAATGGAGTAGTCGTAGTAGTGTATCCCCACTTAGACGCTGTTGCTAATGAAGTGTACTGTGCAACCGATGCCGTAGCAAATACGGTAGCTGCAACCTGAGCTTCTTTGTTAACTAATAACTGTTCAGTAATATCTACAACCGCGTCTTGTTCTGGTTGTAATGGTGCATCTGCTTCATCAATTACTCTAAAAGGTACGATGTCGTACAATGCGTGTTCATCAATACTGTAAGTATCTGTGCTTAATTCTGGTGAATTGGTTCTATTTGGTTTAGTACCTGGAGCACGTTTGTCGTCTCCTGTTCTCCAGTTTCCTCTGTCAAAAGTAAAATACTTATCCGACTCTTTACTAACACGCAAAGGTGGAAGTACTTTATCTGCAATAAAAGTTGATTGGTCCTGCAAGTATCTTAGTGCGAAATCGCTTAACGGTGCGCTGACGTGAACATCTGATTTACTATATGCCATTTTCTATTTCCTCCTTATTTATGCTAGTATAGCGCCGCTATACATTGTTGGAAAGTACTCGACCTTAGTACCTGAGGCTGAGCCTCCTCTAATTGCTATTCCTAAAACGGTGTTGACAGTTAGTGTTCCTGCCGCGTCAATCAAATACCCTGTAGATGACTGAGCTACTAATCTTGCGCCAGCAGTTACTGCTGCGCCTGCTAAACCTACTTTTGTAGGCCAGAACAAATCAATACCTACTACCTCTCCTGCTCCTGTACATTTTTCTACGACTGTTCCAATTGGCATTGTTGTAGTAGTAGCTGCATCAATTACTGATACAGTATTACTTGCCGATACATATACCGACGTGTTTAGCACCGACATTGTAGCTGCTCCGAGGAACGTCGCGAAATTATTTCCGCCTCTATTGCCTATCATAATGTTTTCTCCCTTCTCTTTTTACTATTTCGTAAGTGCCATTAGCACATTATTTTGAATACAAGTCTGGTCTTGCTTTACTTACTGCAATTTGTGCTTCACCATAAGTTACTTCGTTCTCATCCATATACTTTTTTTCGAGTTCTGCTCTTAAAACATCTGGATTTGAAGCAGTAGCTTCTTGTGAAGTAAATTCTTTTAACATTCCCATATCAGGATTAGATTTCAACAATGCTCTAACTGTTTCAGATAAAGTCATTTGTTCTTTTAATCCGTAAAGGTCTGACTGTGTAAACTCTAACGTAGCTTCTGTTTCAGGTAAGTTGAATAAAATTTCTTCAGCCATTTTTTGCTGAAAAGGAAGAATTCTATTTTCTTTTACTAGGGTATCTACAAACAATGATACTTCATCTTTTCTTGCTTTACTAAGTGTAGCGTCATATGTTACTTTCGTAGCTGCTACTTCTTTTTGCTGTGCCTGAAAATCAAGAACTGCTTTCTTCATATCCTCAATGCCCTCGAACATATTCCCTAACTCTTCATACTTAGCTACCACAGTGGCTTGTCCAGTAATTTCACTTTTCAATGCCTCTATTTCGTCTGTGTACTTTTTCTCGATATCCTGCTTTTCCTCTGCAAACTTCTTTTCAAGTTCTGCTGTCTTATCTACAACTGGCTTCTCTACTGTCATGTTTACTTCACTTCCTTCCGTATTTTCTTCATGAGGGATTTCTTCCTCAAAATTTTCACTGAATTCAATTGTCCTGAATGCGCCTTCGCTCTCTGAATAAAGAGCTGCTACATCTTGCAATGTTGTTACAGCAGGCGTGTCTGCCCCAAGTAGTGCTACTGCTTTCAGCGCCCATGGGTATGTAACTCCCTCTCTTGCGTAGTTCTCAAACAATTCACAACTAACTCTTTTATAGGCTTTCCTATTAACTAAGTCCGCTATAATCGCGGGTACGTCTTTGAACGTAGCTACTAGTTTGTTGCCTTGCTTTACCAAACTTTCCATCCAGCCTAATGCGGGTTTTCCGTCTTTGAAAAATCCTGATTTCTTCGCCAACTCCTGCTCTTCATTATGACCCAGCTTTAAATACGGTTTGACTTGCGCTCCTATTGCGTTGTGACTTTTAATAATCTCGTCTAAATCCGCATCGGAAAACTTATCATTGTTCCACGTACCTGTAGCAAAAACGTCCATCTCAAGCTCTGCATAGACTTTATCTGAAGGTGTATCATCGACACATACTATAACTTCTTCAGTGGTAATAACTTCTTCTTCTAACTTTTTTTCTATAACCATTTTTCTTACCTCACCTCCTTCACTTTTGTTTTCATTGTATAAGTTCTAAGTGGTGCTGTATCTTGGTCTATACAGCTAGCTAGTTTTTTTCTTCCGAATCTATCTTCTTCAAATTCTACACCTACGAAGAATCTTCCGAAGCCCGTAGTCTCAATTTCAATCTGAGCACCGCTCCACCCTGCAATGTTTGTATTCACATCACTGTGCATACTGGTATCCTGGGCCCAAAGTCGATACACTACAAACCTGTTGGCTTTGTCTGCCAGATATATTCTGACGGTGTCATCTTTAGTAGCTCTCGCTATGTCAATGCTTATTCTCTTTATTGTCAAGCTTCCACCTTTTATTTTAGGCGTCACTATTTGCAATAGAGGTCTATTTGTCTCGAAACTTCTATACATACATACTCCTATAGTTATATTATATATTAATTCTTTGTAATATATCAAGTTTTGATTGGGTTTATTTAGGAAGAGTTGTCCTTATTGGAATAATCTACGTGTGGGATAAGTAAAACTGTATATTCTCCCACGGCCATAATTATCCTCCTTTATTCGTATATTACTGTTACGCAAGCGTCTCGTGCTGTTATGTATAATCTTAATCCGTTACTAAACGGCAATCCATGAAAGTCTATTGCTGTTGGTAGCTCAAATAGTTTACCTGATGTGAATGTCCATATAGTCGGTGTGATTGCCGTTGTGCTATCGCTTAATGTTATTACTGCTAACTTTACGCAGTTACTTACGATTATGCTCCTTTTGACTTTTCTTTCTTTTCTTCCTTTTCTTCCTTTTCCGGCCCAGCTACTGCCTCTTGCTGTTGCTGTTGCTGTTGTCGTTGTTGTTTAATAGCTTCTATTACAACTCTGTTATATTCATTTCTTTCAGCCGTAAGAGACTCAATTTGCAAATTTATATCATATATCCGTATCTTTAAATCATTCACTGTTACTTCTGTACTCATGTTATATCTCCTCTGTTTTTAATTAATTTCTTTTACTCAGTTGCTTCTATAGCTGTTAACTTAACTTGCGCAGCAGTCTTTTGCGCTCCAAGGGAGCTTATCTGACCGTCTATGTTAGCTATTATGCTCTCTACTTGTTCTTTAGTGGTTATTGAAACAACACCTTGGCCTATAACGGCTCCGGATGCGTCTTTAACGTCCCCTAAAATCTGATATCTATCTGTTCCTGTTGTTACTGTTTCACCTTCTATCTTTACTACTTCCATTTCATCTCACCTCCTTTTATTCGTAAACTATCTTAATTCTTGTACTTTTGTTAAAGTTTTAAATTATCAACCAATTAGCATTGTTTGACATTATTTTGATATTGTCCCATTGCTCAATAGTCTGTGTTAATTCTCCATCTATTGTTTCTGTAGTAGCTCCATCAATAGTTATACTTCCTGCACCTGTATTCTTCATTGAGTAAACTCTACCCTCTATTCCTACTGCTGTTGGTAAAGTTAGTGTAAAACTATTAGCTGTACATTCAATCTGATAATCACTTGCAGTTAAAGTATAGTTTGCTGTCTTAGCTACATAAGCGTGAGCAATAGAACCTTCTACGTGTAGAGTTGAAGTTGGACTATCTGTTCCTATTCCTACATTTCCCTTTAATGCTGTTTTTGTAATACTATCATTTCCTAATACTACTGTATTACTTCCTATACCAGTTGCATCATAACCAATTACTATTTCATTTGTATCCCCATCAGCGTTAGCTTTTGTATTAGCACCTAAATAAACTGAAGTAGTAGAAGTCGCATTTGCAGTAGAACCATCAGCTATATATCTTCCTGCTTGATATCCATTAGCTGTGTTATAAGCTCCTGTTGTGTTTGAAAATAGAGAAGCATATCCATTAGCTGTGTTTCTATATCCAGTTGTGTTTGGATATAGAGAATACATTCCATTAGCTGTGTTATTAGCTCCTGTTGTGTTTGAACGTAGAGAATACATTCCATTGGCTGTGTTAGAATATCCTGTTGTGTTTAAAAGTAGAGATTGATATCCTATTCCAGTATTATATGAAGCGTGATAAGTCTGAGTTGCAGTAGAACCCATAGTTAAATTACCAGCACCTCCTACAAAAGTATTAAATCCATCAGTAGTAACCGTCCCATTATCTCCATAATTAAAGTTATGCATAAAAGGAATTGCACCTTTATAGATAATTCCGTATGGATTACCTGAATTATAAGTAGTAGTAGGTAATTCAAAATTCTTAGTAATTTCAAGTTGTTGAGATGGAGAAGTTGTTCCTATTCCTACATTTCCATCACCAGTAATAACCATTTTTTGACTTACATCATCATCTGCTGCTCCCTCTGCTGTATAGAATTGCATTTCTGTAGGCATTCTATTACTTGCTGGAGTTCCATTTATTTCATATCTAATTTCAGCACCAATAGTTGCATAGTTAGAACCATCATATCCATAACCAAGTATTTTACCTAAAATAGCATTATCATCTATAAGAGCAGGACTTGCTTCTGTTCCATCACTTTTCTTAAACATTAGTCTTGGAGAATGTGATTCTGTATTTGAATGAACCATTATTGCTAAGTCAGCATCATTAGCTGCTTTTGTAATTGTTAATTGTTCTGTTGGACTATCTGTCCCTATTCCTACATTTCCACTAGATAATATAGTCATTTGATTAGGGTCACCAATTCCACTTGCAGTAAAACCAATTCCATTATCAGATTTTAAATTCATCTGCACACCATCTCCATGCTTGTTTTCGTCATAAAGTCCAACCCAACCCCTAGAGGTATCTGCTGTATCTCCAAACATGATATGAGCTCCTTTGTTACTGCTTCCTGTTGGTGTTGAGTTTTGCTGTAGGTTTAACATTCCAATTCCAGCTTCACCACTTCCATATAATTGTAAAAGATTATCTGGCGTACTCGTCCCTATTCCTACATTTCCACTTTTAATAAAACTATCCCCATCACCATTTAAACTAATTCCATTAGTCATAGAGCCACTTTTGTATAATCTCAAACCACCGCTCGTTCCTTTCGCTGTTAATCTAACTGTTGAATTAGCTGAACCAGAGGCTTCTATATATATTCCTTGGTTATCTGATGCTGGTTTGATATGTAAAGGATAAATTGGACTAGCTGTCCCTATTCCTAATCTATTATTTGTATCGTCCCAAAAGAACTTTGCATTATCTTGAGATAATCCATCGGCTGCCTGAAAAAGAACTGAACCTGTGGTTAGAGAACCTAAATCTCCACCATTCAAATCTCCATATTCTGCTGAAGTTAAATGATAGTATTCAGAACTTGTACCACCCTGTAATCCTGTTGTGTTGTT
>Ga0208647_1000064_pt1 | contig 47933 bp, 73 predicted proteins | sample AntAceMetag02UKA_FD_184765 | JGI IMG/M metagenome (GOLD analysis project Ga0208647, IMG submission 184765) | Saline lake microbial communities from Ace Lake, Antarctica - Antarctic Ace Lake Metagenome 02UKA (SPAdes) (version 2) | ecosystem: Environmental > Aquatic > Non-marine Saline and... | reverse complement strand
GTTCGAAATCAGGACGAGCACCACGAGACTGTTTGGGCTTGCTAGTTACACATATATGAAGCCCCACTTTTTCGCGTAGCGAAAAACTCGTCCGAAGGGCGAGCCTTTAGGGTGGGGAGCACGTCACATTACCAACACTATACCATCTACTAATAGAGGAGAAGGAGGTAAAAATGTATAATAACAAGAGAGGACAAGCAGCTTTGGAATTCTTAATGACATATGGTTGGGCAATTCTTTCAGCAATTATAGTTATCGGAGCTTTAGGTTCATACTTCTACTTTAATCAAGACGGAAGCACATCTATCTTTGTAAACGCACCATTCTACGGTGTAGCAGCAAGCGCAACAGGAACTACCCTTAGTCTAGAAATAGACAACCGAGGAGGAGAAACCTTAAGCAGCGTAGAAGTTGCAGTGGACACGTGCACTACAAACACTACTGGATTTAATTCATCAGCATCGGGACCACAGATAATTACATTATCAAGTTGTGATATGGATTCAGGAGAACCATTTAGAGGAGATATCAGTGTATCATATCTAAGGCCAGAAAGCGCACTCCCACTAACAGCTACAGGATCTGTTTCTACACCTGTCGCATAAAACCAAACATTTTTATTTTTTTTATTTTTTCCGAGAAAGAATTTTATAACGTCTTAAAATTATTCAAACTTCCAGAATAAGGTTTGGATGAAACATTTACCCCAACTTTGCCACAAATATTGTACGAGAAGATATCAGTAGAATGGTTTGTTCCCCTCATTTTATAAATTTCTAAAAAACGCTCCCTCTTTCTTTTGATACGAGTAAAATAAAGGAAAATTAAAGAGTCTGCTTCAAATTCTAAAATCCTAGAAGAACCCCTTTTGTCAATCAACGGATCTCTTTCATAAACCAAAAGCGAAGTACAAGTCCAACTTCGAAGCAAAGAAAACAAAGCCAAAGCCTTAGCCCTCATCTCTACATCATTATCAAACAACATAACAAAAGTCGTGATACTATCCATCGCAATCCTTTGAATTTTCTTACCCAAAACAATAGTCTCAATATCACCTCCTCCTTCTTCAAGCATCGTCTTAATCTTCTCCGGCGTATAAGACAAAAAGAAAAATTTCCCAGACTTCTCAAGCTTCGTCAAATCCCATCCAAATCTCAACATGTTAGCATAAAACTCACTCTTCTCTTCCTCAAAAGCGATATACAAAACTGTTTCTCCCTTTTTAACACCCTCCATCAAAAACTGCAATGCAAAAATAGATTTCCCACTTCCACTTCCTCCAACAACCAGATTTGTAGAATTTTTCTCGAACCCACCTTCAATTATAGAGTTCAAATTCTTAATACCACTAGACACTCTTTTAGAACTATCCTTAGAAATCTTGCACCCCGAACTCTTAGCCCGAACACTTCTTTTCACCATAACACTATCCAGCAAGTCACATATAAAAACATTACGTCGACTATCACACTAAGCAAACCCAGCCATAACACCGCTCAAAATCTTCCCCAAACTAAAAAATATTCCCAAACTTAAAATTAACATAACAGGCAAATATCTCAAACCTTCCTTCTCGCTCCCCTTTCCAACCAAACCCAGAACAAGCGAAGCCAGAACATCCATAACAATAATAAAGAGAATGGAAAAGTAATGAATAAAACCAACAGAAATATTCACAGAAGAAAAAGAAATAGGAATATTTTGAGGCAAAGACGCCGGATCAACTCCACCCATCAAATTTGTCATGGTTTGAACCAAAACACCAGACAAAGAAAAAAGTCCAGGCGAAAAAATAGAAACAGCTAGAAAAATAAAGATAGTATACATCAAAACTTGCGAAGCCGCTTTCTTCTCGATAAAATCCCGTTGTCTCATGCTTCTCGAAGTCTCCTCTAGTAGAATAGCCAGATTACCACCAGCCCGAATCCCAGACAGAATAATCGAAAGTGTCTTATCGATTTTCTCAGAATTAATTCGCTTAGATAGTGTCTTCAGGGCAAAACTAACAGGCTTTCCTGTAGAAATATCTCTACCAGATTGTAGAATCTCCTTATCTAGCGGAGCGAACTCGGGACGAGCACTAAGAAGCATAGCTCTATCCACAGTCATACCGGCTCTTAAATTACTAGAAACCAATTGCAAAAAATCAGGAAAGATATCTTCTATTTTTTTAACTCGAGCCGATTTTTTCAGTGAACTCATAAGCTTCGAACTAGAAAAAACAACAAAGAATCCAGCAAAAATTCCAATAGTCATAGAAATAAAATTACCATAAATAAGATACACAGCAAGTCCAACCAAAAGCGCAGCACCACCCGAAACTATTCCTCGCCTCCTCTCCATCAAAACCTTTTCTCGATCCACCTTAACTAAATTTTTCCTTACCATTATAAAAGACTAGGTCGTTTCGATTTAATTAAACCCAAAAATATAATCTGAAAAAATACAACCATAACAAAAAGCCCAACAAACATCCCCTTCGTCAAATTCTCTTCTAATCCAATCATCGAAGCAATCACCGTCATAAAACTAACCGACAGTGCCGGAACAATAACCGAAATAAGCATATACATCATAATCAAAGGATTCAATTTGTTCCCATAATTCTGAATCTGAATTACTTCTTCCTGATTCAAAGTCTTAATATTATCCCTAATAATTATAGACATATCACTTCCAGCATTCAACCCATTACTAATCTGCCAAAGTGTCCTCTTAAAAAAAACCGAATGACTATTGGCACTCAAACTCGCCATAACCTCAGCCTCAGGCTCACCCGAACCAATCCTCTTAACAGCTTTCCTAAACTCAACACTCAACTCTCCATAATTCGAAAAAGAAATATTCGTCAAGATATCAAACAACGGGATACCAGAATCCAACTGAATCAAAATATCCTCCAAAGCAAAAATTAAATTCTTCTCAATATCTTTTTCTTTTTTCAAAACAAAAACTTTAGGATAAGCCAATTGACTAAATGAAAAAAACCCAGCAAAAATAAATGATAATCCAGCCGCAATCAGATAAGCAAAATTAATCATAAAAGGAAATAAAATAGCACTAAAAATAATAAACATAAACATCAAAAAATTAACATAAGACTGAGCAACAACACCTAAATATTCTTCACGAGTCAACTTAGCATCAATCCATTTCAAATAATTTTCCAAAGACGAATTTTTCTTATGATGAAATCTAGAAGAAAACAATCGAGACCGAGACTTTAATTTATTAACATTCGAAAACGTAAAAGGAACTCTAAACTCCATAAACCTTCTCCAAAAAATTATTTCTTCCGCTCATTCCCAACCACCTTAAACAGTTTCACATTATTTTGCTTAATCTCCTTCAACAAAAGCTCCTTGTCTGAATAATAATAATTCATAACCTTTCCAAATTCATCCAAGCTCCGAATCTTATTCTTCATCAACCAATTCAAAACGCCTTCCTTCTCCTTAAGATTTTTATTAACCTCATTCTGCGTCATCCCAGTATTCCTAGAAATGTCCTCAAAAAACTTCGAACTCTGACTATGACGAATAATTTTATCCCCTTCCGGAACCCATCTATAAAGAATACTAGCATCCGTCAGATCTCCTTTAACATTAAATTCCCCAACCTGAAAAACTCTACGAATTCCTCTTCTTCTATCCCTAAACATAACAACATTCAAGTTAACAGCACCAAGCAAATTCGCAGGAACGCTCAAAGGCGGATTAATCAAACGAGAAACAGTTTCGGCCGCAGAATTCGCATGCATGGTAGCATAAACAGAGTGACCAGTATGCATAGCTTCAAACAAAACCATCGCCTCTTCCTTCCGTCTCATCTCACCCAAAACAATACGATCTGGTCTCATCCTCAAAGAATTAACAAGCAAATCCAACATTGTAATCAAACCCTTCCCTTCAGGATTTGGGCTTCGAGTCACAAGCGGAGTCCAATACAAAAACTCAGGCAACATCAACTCACGAGTATCCTCAACACTAATTATTCTATGATTCGGCGGAACAAACGGCATACACGCATTCAAAAGCACAGTCTTTCCCGAAGCAGTCCCACCAGAAACAATAACATTCATTTCGTACTCAACAGCCAACCACAACAAAACCGCAATCTCAATACTACAAGTTCTATTCTGAATCAAATCAACAATAGTATAAGGGTCCCTAGAAAAACGCCGAATCGTAATAGTATTCCCCTTGGTAGAAACCGGATAAAGCACCGCATTAACTCTATCTCCAGAAACCAAATGTGCATCCAATAACGGATTCAAAACCGTAATCTGCCTGCCAACTCGCCGAGCAATAATATTAGAATAATTAATAATCTCATCCTCTCGCTCTATCCGAAAATTCGTCGGAAGCCAACCAAACTTCTTATGAAAAACTCTTATCGGCTCCGTAGCAGAAGGAATAACAATCTCTTCCAAATTCGAATCATTCACCAAAAACTCAATCTCACCCAAACCCAACATATCCTGCATCAACTTATTCACAAGAATATCTTTCGTCTCCTTAGTTAAGGTAGGAAGTTTCCTCTCAAGAAGTTCCCCAGCATCTCTCACAAAATCTTTTCGAATTTTCTCAATTGCGTCCGGTTTAATAGCTTCTCCGGCACCCAAACTTGTCGTACTAATCAACTCATTCCTAACATCTTCAAGCAACACCCTAGTAGCAGGATCAATTTTAGGCGCCTCCAAATGATAAGTAATAATCGTTCCAACTTTCCTAATACTCGCCTTGATAGTAGTAGAACCATCTGATGTAATTACATAACTCTCCAGCACAGAATCACGAATTTCCTTTTGCTTACTAAAATCCACTTTCTTCACAGTAGACTTCCCCTCAACTTTCTTTCCTCCTCCATTTTTATTCTTCCCCTCAACTTCCCTCTTTACAACCCTCCACTCCTCATTAGCTTTCTTAATCGTCTTAACTTTTTTCACCATCTAACTATTTTTTCACTCTCCTTTTTGTAACTTTCTTAACAATCTTTTTCTTAGAAGAAGCAGAAGTCCTAACTTTTTTCCGAGACAATACCTTTTTTCTTTTGCTCTTCACATGTACTTTTTGTTTTTTTTGTTTAACCATTTTTCTTTTGCCTTTCACAGATATTCTTTGTTTTTTTGGTGTAACAGTTTTAGCAACCAGTACTTCCACATCTTCCTTTTCATCCTCAACCAACAACAAAACTGGCTTCCCAAATCTAGGATAATCGATCACAGCCAAGTCACCATTCTCCAAAATCTTCGCCCATTCAATAGCAACCTTAGAATCAATCTTAAACGCCCTTTCAACGTCATACATGTTAACCTTTTTCTTTCGTTTCAAAACCTCATACAATGTATCAAGATCAGTTCGTGATGCCCCAGTTTTTTCCTTGAAAAAATCCTGTTTAATAGAATCTCGTTTCTTACGAATCTTTCTAATAATTAAAAAAATAAGAACAACGATAATAATTCCAGCCACAAACTTAAACAAGAGGGAAAGTCGATTATCAAAAGAAGAAGTCTCATAAATTTGAGTCACCTTCACACTAACAAAATTACCAGATACCGCATTCACAAATCCAGCACCCTCAAAAATATAAAAACCAACCAAAGCCAAAACCAGCAAACCTACCACAAAACCGACTACTCTTTTTTTCACCATTCTCTAAAATCAAACGACCCTCAATCTTATAAAGATATTGTTTAACCGTACCCGGTAACACCTCCTCAAAACCCTATAGACCACCTCGACAAATTACTCAAAAAAACTTTAGCCAAACCAATCATCTAAGCATTTTACGCGGGCGTTCTCAAGCGCCCTTACCAAAAACCAAAATCCAAGAACAACCTGCGTTAGTAGGTACGTTTAGCCCGTCTATATTTCAACAACTTTATTAACTAAATTCCCTAGCTAAAAAAAGAGATGATACACAAAAATAAAACCGCTCAATCTTCCATGGAGTTTCTAATTCTCATGGGTTTTCTAACTTTCATCATAATCGGAGTCTTAGGAATAGGATACTTTTACAGCGAAACAATCAACGACAGAATCAAAGCAACCCAAATCTCAAATTTCGCAAACAAAATCGCCATAACAGCAGAAACCGTCTTCTACTCCGGCGAACCATCCAAAGCAACAATCTCAGTACATCTACCAGAAGGAGTAGACGACATAGAAATAATCGACGACATGATCGTCATCACATACCATCTAGCAACCGGAGAAAACATAATCTCATTCTCTAGCAATGTTCCGCTAGCAGAAACACCAACAGAAGAAATCACCACATATTCCGGACTAAAAACTCTCACGATAACAGCAAACCAAACTCACGCAGTAATCGCACAAAATTAAAATGAAAACAGAAAATATCCCAATAACTTCGTCGAACAAGTCGCGCGAACTAAGAGCGCAAAAGTTACCAAATACCAAATACCAAATACCAAATACCCCTCGACTTTGTCGAGGTCAGACCGGAATCGAATTCGTAATAATAGTAGGAGCACTAATGGCCTTCGTCTCAATCTTCCTTCTAGCAATCCAACAAAACACAAGCGAACAATCCTACATAAAAGAAAACATCCTCCTAAAAGATATAGCACTAACAGTTCAAAACGAAATCAACCTAGCTTCAGAATCAGCTGACGGATACTCCAGACAATTCGAAATACCAGAAAGAGCCGGAAATCTAGAATACGAAATAACAATAGACGAAAAAATAATCTACATAAAAACAAATCCTCTTCGCCATGCGCTAACAGTTTCAACCCAAGAAGTCACCGGCGACATAAATAAAACATACAACACAATAAGAAAAACTTCCGGAACAATTTATCTAAATCAATGAAATCAAAAAAAAGAGGACAGATCTGGAGCTTCGATCTCCTAGCGGGAATAACGCTTTTCGTAGTCGGCATAGTAGCATTTTTCATCTACTCCCTAAACCAACCAACACAAACCCAAGACACATTCGAACTCCTATACTACGAAGGAAACATCGTGGCTAACAACCTCCTCTCATCGGGCTATCCACAAAACTGGGAAGCAGACAGCGTAATGACACTCGGGATAACAGACAACAACAAAATCAACCAAACAAAACTCGAACAACTTTACGAAATGATATACACCGACAACAACTACACCAAAACAAAAAACCTCCTCAACACACAATACGACTATTACTTTTTCCTAGACCAAAACATGACAATCAATTCAAACTCAATAGAAGGCATCGGAAAACCTGGCACAACAATAAACAACGTCACATCAAGAAACCTAATCAAAACAACAAGATACACAATCTATCAAAATAAAACAACACCGTTATACATCTACACATGGGAACAATGAAAACTAAAGCTCAATTCTTCACTATAGATGCCCTAATAGCTCTAACAATAATCCTCATAACAATTCTACTAATAGCCCCAGAACTAAAACAATCCCCAAAAGAATCAACAATAACAGCAGACATCCTAGAATCCCTAGACTCACTATCAATCGGAGAATTCGACAACTCCTACACGCAACAACTAATATCCGAAGGAAAAATCACGGACACAACAAAATCAGTTCTAGAACAGATAGGAGAATTCTACATAACAAATACAACCATAGCAGAAAACCTCGCGACAGAAGTACTCTCTTTAATATCTCCAAACGAAAACATCGGAATATGGTACGGCACATCGCTCCTAGCATCACAAAACACGACACCAATAGAAACAGCCGAAAACATTTTCACAGACAGACAAATAATATCAGGAATTGGAGGAAACGGAACGAGCGTAACCGGATTCTCAACCCGAGCATTCTTATCTTCATCATCCCAAACAGAAATAACATACTTCGGAGGATACGTCGGAGAAGGAAACATTACATCACAAATTGAATACCAAGGAACAATAAACTCAGCAAAAATAGAACTAGTAATAAACAACGACTTCGAAATCCTAGTCAACGATATCTCTCAAGGAACATTCACAAAATCCTCAGACGACTTCACACCAGTCTCCTACACAATCCCCATAACAAATTTCGCATCTGGAACAAACACTCTCCAACTAAAAGGAACAAACCTCCACATTGCCGGCGGATTCATAAAAATAAAATATGACAGCAACGTAACATACGAACAACCGACAAGATACAACTTTCCAGGAATCGAAGGAATCATAAACCTCTACGACGGATTCTACATACCAGGAAACCTAACAGCCCTAACAATATCACTCCACTTTAATAACTCATTAGACACCTTCCTATCTCTCGGCAAAACTCAAGTCTTCAACTCATCCTCCGACGGAACATCCGCAATAACAATATCAGATACAACTCTATCATCTCTCCTAAACTACTCAGACCTAAGCGAAAAAACAATCCCAATAAGATTCGGAATGGAAGATGCAGAATACTCATCAAACAACACACTAGACATCGACGTATTCTCAGCAACAGACATTTCAGGAAGCATGCAAGCGAGTTGTTCAGGAACATCCCCATGGTACTGCTGCTGGTTCAACGATTGCTCAAGTGAAACAGGGTGTAACACTTGCAGCGGAACATTAGAAAACAAAATCCAAGACGCAAAAGACGCAAACGAAGTATTCATCGACATGATTCTCAACACCACAGGAAACCAAGTCGGACTAACAGCCTACTCAAGCAGTGCATTAGACACAGATTACCACGCATTATCAGCCGACGAAACCTCACTAAAGTCCGAAGTAAACTCTTGGAACGAAGGCGGCGGCACATGTATCTGCTGCGGAATAAATAAAGCAGTAGCCGGGATACTAGCAGATTCAGACCCAGCAAAATTCCAATCCATAGTAATGATGAGCGACGGAGACGCAACCGTAGAATGCTCAGAACAAGGAACAGGCACCGCATCAGGAGATGCCATCCAAGCCGCATGCGACGCATACAACGACCATGACATAAGAATCTACACAATCGGATTAGGAGTAGATGTAAACGTAGCAACCCTAACCCAAATGGCATCCTGCGCAGACGGCTCATTCTACTCAGCAATCGACGACCTAGCAGACATCTACGAAAAAATAGCAGAAGAATTAGTCGAAACAGCTTACGTCGAGCAAACCGTTCAGATCGCAGGAGATTTCTTCTCACAACTTTTCTCAGATTCATACATCGAATTTAATTACACCGAAGAAAACCCAACAACAGGACTCCTCACAACAATAGAACAACCTTTCTCCACACCAGGCACCGCAACATTCGAGCTACCCCTAAACTCAACACTAATAGAGGCAACAGCAATATCTTACTCCGGACCAGAATGGACAAGCCTAGTAGAAATAAACAACCAACCAATATACAACCTCAGCGAATACGAGACAGAATTCATAAGACTAGGAGACCCATACTCAGTCAACATTCCAACATCATTAACATCCCAAAGCAACACACTAACTCTACAAACAGCATTATCTTCCGCAAACTCAACCGAAGGCTCCATCAACAACAAGGTCATCTACACAATATCAAAAGACCTTGCATCATACACATCAGTATCAGCAACAGCCGACGGATGCAACTGGAACATTCAATTCAATGACTACAACCTAACAACAACAATCCCAGAAGACTACGCCGGAACAGAAACCTGCGAATACTCAACCGACTCCTATTGCGGGATATACACAGACTGCGAAGGCGCAACCGACTCAACACAAATCGCAACCTACAACATCTTCAAAATCCTAGACTTCGATTCCGACGGCAAAGTAGATGTAGATCTCTCAGAAGACGACCTACAAATCTCAACATCAAACCTCGAAGGCGTCCCATTCTTATTCTCAACGGAGGTCCAAATAAGACAATGGCGATAAAATCATCAACCATCAACCATCAACCATCAACCATCAGCTACGGCAAACAAGCCATGCTGTTCACTCTAGTCGCAATCACAATCCTATCCCTCTTCGCAATATCCTACGGAACATACATCGCGGTCCAAGACAGGTCCTCAATCAACTCAAGAATCACAACACTAAACAACTTCGTCGCATCAGTCGAACAAGATCTCCCAAGACAAACCTACATCTCAGGCTACCGAACAGTCTTCCTATTCAGCAAAGAAATCCTAGACACCGGAACATACATTCCAGATCCCGAAACCTCCCTAAACGAACTCTTCTTCAACGGCACCCTAAACGGAGCAACACAAGATTTAATGGACGACGCCACATTCTCAAGCATCCAATCCTTCCTAACTTCAAACGCAAACAAAATCAATGCAGACATCCAACTCCTAGACCCGACAATCTCAATATCCCAAATCGACCCCTGGAATCTAGCCGTTACACTAAATACAACCTTAATCATCCAAGACCAAGGCGACCTAGCGAGCTGGAACAAATCAACATCAATAACATCTCTAATCCCAATCACCTCCTTCAACGATCCAATCTACTCCGTCAACACAGCCGGAAGAATCCTACTCCAAATCAACCAAACCCCATATACAAACTTCGTCACAGACTCCGACTACTCAAACCTCCAAGACCACTTCACAAACTCCCTATACCTAGCAAGCACCTCAGCTCCGTCCTTCCTAATGCGACTCCAAGGAAACCTATCAGCCTCCCCAAACGGAATCGAATCCCTAGTAAACCCACAACTCCTAGCCAACGTAGGAATCTCCGCAAAATACAAATCAGTCATAGACTACACATACTTCTCAACATCAACCCCAACAAAATACACAGTCCCAGCAGTCACCAACCTAATCCTAGACGACGAAGACAACCACCTAACAACCTACAACATATCATCCGTAGCAATATCCGCATAAACCTACATCTAACCACCATAATAATTATAAACAATAAAAATAAAACCACCGCATGGCAAAACCCGCGCGGGAACTCCCAGAAACAACAGGCCCAGGATACGTAAAAGCACTTAAAGAACATCCCGAGTACACAATAAAAGATAGACACGTATACCACGAAGACTTCGGACCTCCAATAGCTGAATACGAAGGACTAAACGGCAAATCGATTGGAACAGCAAGCATTCTTATAGAACATCCAAAGAATAATAATAAAAAATTAAAACTAACTCTTGAATTGGCAGCGTTATTAGAAAGAGAAGGCTGCTCAGATTTCTCAGAAGACCCGCCAACAGAATATCTAAAAACAATATTCAAATATAGATTTTGAAAACGAAATATATAGAAACACAAAATCAAGGACAAGAAGAAATAGTATCAATCGCAATCCCAAAAAGATTACCTTTAAACTTCTTATGAATTTTAGAAAGATTTTCTAAAACATCTTCACCGAGACATTTTACAATTCCAGAAGGATTCTCCAAAGACCTAGCATAATATTCTACCTGATAACCAAACCCATCAATAATTCTTTTATTAATCCCAGGCAAAAGTTCTTGCAAAGAATATGCTCTATCATAGAAAGAATCTGGAGTATGCGCATTCATCTCAAGCTTAATGTTTTCCATAATAAAACCAAACAAAGAACCTTTTTAACAATTTATATAATCAACTATCACTCTTCAAAACCCACCAAACATCATACCCTCTCGCCACCTTAACAATCAAACCCATCCGAACAAACTTCTTCCCCATTCTCCCAAGTAAATTATCATCAATATCGCACTCACTCATAATCTCACTAAACGAAACCTCGCCCCTCTTCCCAACAAACTTCAAAACCCTCCTCTCCCTCTTCTTCAAAAAATTCCTCAACTCCAAACGCCTCCGATTAGCAAAACTCCTAACCCGCAAAATCCCCTTCCCCCTCAACCCCTTAACCACCTTCTCCATCTCCTTCCGAGAAATCCCAACCTCCCCAGAAACCTTCACAAAAAACCCAATACCATCCCCCTTCACCAAAACATCATAAACCTTCCTCTCCAAACCATCCAACTCAATGTCCGTGCGAGTCCGTGCGGTCCGTGGTTTAAATTTCCCCTTCCCAAATCTTTCCCCAAAAAAATACCCAACACCTCCACCACCAAAAATACCCAATCCCAAAATCCACCAACTCATCTAAAAACCAAAACATTCAAACATTATAAATCCATCCCAAAAAGAAGTGTGACAAACCCCAGCCACACATCTCCCTCCCCACCAAATCCCAGACAAAAACCCAAAAAACACCCTCGACAAAATCCCTAAATAAAAAAAGAAGTGTGACAAGTGTGATTCACACTTGTCACACATCAAACTCATAAAAATACAAATTAACAACCCCTCACAAACCTACTTCTTAACAATCCGATCCAACCCACCCATATACGGCCGCAAAACCTCAGGCACCCTAACACTCCCATCCTCATTCTGAAAATTCTCCAATATAGCAACCAAAGCCCGAGAAGTAGCAATAGCAGTATTATTCAAAGTATGAGGCACAACCCTATCCCCATCCTTAGTCCTAGTATAAATCTTCAACTTCCGAGCCTGACACTCCGTCAAATTCGAACACGAACCAACCTCAAACCAATCCTTCCTCCGCGGACTCCAAGCCTCAACATCAATCTGCTCATACTTCAAATCCCCCAAATCACCAGAACAAATCTTCAAAATCCTAACCGGAATCCCCATGTTCTTAAAAATCTCAACCGTAATCTCCTGCATCTCTTTCCAAATAGCCTCGCTCTGTTTCAAATCAGGCTCACAAATACAAACCATCTCAATCTTGTTAAACTGATGCGTCCGAAACAAACCCTTCTCATCAATCCCATGCGCCCCAATCTCCTTCCTAAAACACATAGAATAACTAGTCTGCTTAATCGGAAGCTTAGTCCTATCAACCTCAGTCCCAGCAAAACGCCCAATCAAAGAATGCTCACTCGTCCCAATCAAAGCCAACTTGTCCTTGTCGTCAGTCAAATAAATCTGCGCAGTCTTATCCCCCAAATCCGTAACCTCGTCGATAATTTTCTCCCTCAACAAATACGGCGTCTCAACATAACGATAACCCTTAGTCCTCATCACATCCCTCGCATAACTAATCAAAGCAACATTCAACATCGCCGCCTCATCCTCAAGATAATAAAACCCAGTCCCCGAAACTCTACCAGCACTCTCAAAATCAACCATCCCCAAATTCTCCAAAATCTCAACATGACTCTTCGGCTCAAAACCCAACTCAACAGGCTCCGCACTCCGACTCTCCTCGACGTTTTCATCCTCGCTCTTCCCAATCACAACCCGCTCACTCATAATATTAGGCAACTTCATCTGCAACTCCAAAATCTCCCCTTCCAACCTCTTCCTCTCCTCGCCAACCTCAGCAATCTTCCCCGGAATCTCCTTAGCCTCAGCCATCTTAACATCAGCATCCTCACCCGCCTTCTTCAAAGCAGCAATCTCCTCCGAAACTTTATTCCTAGAACTCCGCAAACCATCTTCATCATATTTCAACTTCCGCCACTTATCATCCAAAACCAAAACCTCGTCGACAATCCCCAAATCATCCCGACCCTTCCGCGTCATATTCGCCTTAACAACATCAACATTCTCCCGCACAAACTTAATATCTAACATAAACCAACCAGCAAGAACTATCTTATAAACTTTATCGTACTCAAAGATTCGCGCGCATTCGCGGTTATTCGCGGCTAAAACACAACCCAAGCAAAACCTAAACCTACCTATCAAAAACTAATTCCTCTTCCAACAAATTAGATTCTTGTTTCTTACGATATACATTCATAGCTTTTCGAGTTCCAACATAAGTCAAAGCTCCAGTAATTCCCATTGGAATATCCATCAAATCAGGATGAGAAGTAAATCCATAAATTTCCTCTAAAGCGACTACAACAGATGCAACAATTCCACCAACATAACTAAAAAAATCAGTTTTCTCATAAACACTTTCTATCAACCCTCTAACAACCCCACCTTCCTCTAAATTATCACAAGACCAAGAGTATAGTTTTTCACTAGCCTGAGTCAAAATAATATCAGTCCAAAGAGCACCAATATACCCACTCATAAAATCCCCAGTATTATTATAATAAAAATCTTGAACCCCTTTCGAGACTGGCAAATTAACAGAAGCTTCTCTCAGAGGAACTTTAACCAAGCACTCCTCAATTCCAAGTGCACAGCCAACTAAACCTTCAATCCCACAGTCAGACTTTTTACTCATAAAATTAAGAGAAATTTTTATTATTTAAGTGTTTCTAAAAGTAATCCCTAAATAGTAACAAAACAATCCTCTACAAACCCAACCAAAGATTCGCGCGCATTCGCGTAAATTCGCGGCCAAAACACAACCCAATCACAACCCAAAAACCCTTCTCTTAAACTCCGGCTCCTCTCCCCCAAAATTCAACAACAACCCAATCTGCTTCCCAGTCCCTTTCAAATAATTAATCAATTGCGCATCATCAACCCGAGACAAACAACTCTTCGCCTTAATTTCAACAACAACATCTCCAACAATAAAATCAACCACATAATCCTTACACTTCTCACCCTTATACAAAACATCAATCCCAACCTGCCGACCAAAATCAACCCCCCTTCGTTTAAACTCCAAAGCCATCGCTTCCTCATAAACCGCCTCCAAAAAACCAAATCCTAACTTATTATAAACCTCATAAAAAACATTAATAATCTCCCGCGTCCCGTCATCAAAATCCATATCCCACAATCCCCAAATCTCCCCGACCCTTCCGCGTCATATTCGCCTTAACAACATCAACATTCTCCCGCACAAACTTTACATCTAACATAAACCAACCAACAAGAACTATCTTATAAACTTTATCGTGTTCAATTTCCCAACCCCCCAATCTGTCGTCCCCCAAAAATTCCCTGTCACTAAATCAGAATTCTGTCCCTACTACATATGGACGAAATTCCACAGCAAAACTTATAAGCCATTCAACTCTAATATATACATTGGAACATATACTTCCAAACAAACACTATGGCAGAAAACTTTGACCTATTCTTCAGACGAAAACCAGCAATGATGCTGATCGCCCTCGGAAAAGTCTCCCGCGCAAAATACGGCTCACAACTCGCAAAAGAAGTCGACTGCACATACTCCCACGCCGTAAAAATTCTACAAACACTAGAAGAATTCGGACTAGTTTCTTTCGAAAAAAAAGGCCGAATCAAAATAATCAAACTAACAAAAAAAGGACAAGAAGTCTCCGAACACATCGCAGCAATTCGAAAAATCGTTTCTTAAAATGAAAAAAATAGAAAATTCCTATGTTGAAAAAGAAGTAAGAAAATGTGTAGCTTATCAGTTAAATAGATACGATACAGATAAAAAAAATCATGTTTCCCCAGAAAGAATAGATATGCAATTAGATTTAGAAAATGTAGGTATAGATTCTATTTCTTTGATTGATTTAGCTCTAAACCTAGAAGAGAAATTTAGGAGAGATGACATCTATAAAGAGATGTTCGAAAGAAATAATTTTACAGGACAAGGGTTAGTCGAGATAATTTCTAGCTAACAATACTTTTTTAAATCAAAATTTCTCTAGTTAACCATTGGCTTCGTAGCTCAGCCTGGTTAGAGCACTAGACTCTTAATCTAGGTGTCGGGGGTTCAAATCCCCTCGAGGCCATATTTATTTTCTAAAAGAGAGTCTACCCAACCCGACAAGTCTTTCCACACTTCACACACTTAAAAAATTGCGACTCCGGTTCGTCTCCACTCCTCATCTGCCGAGTCCAAAACTCTGCCTTCTTAGCACCACAAGCATGACAATCCCAATCACATATAGGATTAATACTCTCCTGCTTCCCACAAGCAACCCGAACCTCACACCCCTCATCAACCTCCTCCTTCATCTCCATATCAACCTCCCCCTTCGCGACATAATCACACTTAGGACAACCAACTTTCTTCGTCTTCATCATCAAAATACTACCACACTTCGGACAAAATTCCATACAACAAACTCTACATTCTCAACTTTAAAAAACTAACTACACATTCCCTTATTATTGACAGGCTGTCTCCCCTCAAAAAAAATCAACTTCGCCCACCCAACAAACGGCACCTTAAACAAAGCCTTCCCAATCAACCTATCTTCCGCAATAGATTTCTCAGCAGACCTCTGCCCAGAATTAGTCTTATAATTATCGCCCTTAGTAGAATAAACACCATCCTCAACAGACACAACACGATGAATCAAAGGATATTGAACATTCTCATTAAAAATAATCACATCACCAACCTCTACATCATCAGCTCCAACAACAAAAATAACATCTCCCTTAGCAAACCCATTCTGAAAATCCCAACCTAAACTATCCAACAAACTCAACCCATAATCCTCATAAACTGAACTCTCAAAACTCTTCGCCATCCCATCCTCATGATGATACATCGAACAACTCTCAACAATCACCAAAGGCAAACTACTTCCCGTCAAAAAACTAAGTCCCGGAAAAAACACAAACTTAATCACAACAAAAGCAATCAAAAGCGTCACAACAAAAGACGGCCAACTATCCTCCTGCAAAAAATCCCAAGTCTTCTTAAAATAATCCATAATCAAAACAACCAACACTCATTTATAACCCTTGCCGAAAAAGTCGCGCGAACTATGCCCCAACACTCCGCAATTCGGGGTACGCCGAGCGGCGGGAGCGCAACACTCAAACCAAAAACCAACAACCAAAAACCAACAACCAAAAACCAACAACAGATTTTGTAAAACAAAATCTTTAAATAATATACACACCTCGTATACACATGACAGACATCTTCGAAAACACAATCCTCTGCAAACACTGCAACAAAAAAATGCAACCCTGCCAGATATCAAAGAAAGGCTACGTTCTCAGAGCCCTAGTCTGCGAAACCTGCAAAAACCAAATCATCCACCCAGAAGACTTAAAAGAATACGAAAACTTCCAAAATCTCAAGAAAAAACAGTTCAAAGTAAAACTACGATTCGTCGGGAATTCCTACGCGGTATCTATCCCCAGAGAAATAATCGACTTTATGAACGAACAAGAAAAGGAAATGGATAATATAGTAAACATGTGCATGGAGGACCTCGGGAGACTTTCCCTAAGATTCAGATGAGTAAAGAAATTCAACCAGTCCTAAAATTCAAAGTAGTCGAAGCGCTACAAGAAGACGCATACAAAGGAATCGTAAGAATAGATCCTAAACTAATGCGAAAACTAAACCTAGAAAGAGGAGACGTCATCTCAATTTCCGGAGGTCGCGAAACACATGCAATAGTTGACCAAGCCTACCCCGCAGACCACGGCGAAGACATAATTAGAATGGACGGCATCACAAGAAAAAACGCCAAGACAGGAATCGGAGAACAAGTTCAAGTATCCAAAGCAAAAGTAGTCGAAGCAAAAAAAGTTACAGTCGCGCCAGCCCAACAAGGAATCCTAATAAAAGGAAATCCCGATAACTTCAAACGAGGACTTCTAGGAAAACCAGTTAACAAAGGAGACATCGTAGTAATGGGAGGCACCGGAGCAAGAAAAGATATTATGTCAGAAGACTTCGGAAATATGTTTGGAGGCGAAATGAGCGAAATGATAAACCAAATGGGATTCGGCGGTATACCAGGAGGACTAACTCAAGTCAGGTTCGCAATAGTATCAACAACACCAAGCAAACCCTGCATAATCACGGAAAGCACGGACATAACACTAAGCCCAAAAGCAGTAGAAGTCTCAGACGATTCAATCCCACAAATAACTTACGAAGACATAGGCGGACTAACAGAAGAAGTAAAGAAAGTCAGAGAGATGGTAGAACTCCCACTAAAGCGACCAGAAATTTTCATGCAACTAGGAATCCAACCACCAAAAGGAGTCCTTCTCTACGGACCACCAGGCACAGGTAAAACACTTCTAGCGCGAGTAGTAGCAAGCGAATCCGAAGCACACTTCATAGCGATCAACGGACCAGAAATTCACAACGCACTCCTAGGAGGATCCGAAAAGAAAATAAGAGAAATCTTCGACGAAGCAGAAAAGAACGCGCCATCAATAATCTTCATAGACGAAATAGACGCGATAGCACCAAAGCGAGAAGATTCACACGGAGAGGTAGAAAGAAGAGTCGTCTCACAATTACTAACAATGATGGACGGCCTAAAATCCAGAGGAAAAGTCGTAGTAATAGCAGCAACAAATCGACCAGACTCAATAGACCCAGCACTCCGAAGAGCAGGACGTTTCGACAGAGAAGTCCTAATATCAATCCCAGACAAAAAAAGCAGACTCGAAATATTAAAAATCCATACAAGAGGAATGCCTCTAACAAAATCAGTCAACCTCGAAGAACTATCCTCAAAAACACACGGATTCGTTGGAGCAGACCTAGCCTCCCTAGCAAAAGAAGCAGCCATGGAAGTTCTAAAGAGAAACATCCATAAATTCAAACTAGATAAATATGAAGACGAAGAAATTCCCCAAGAAATTTTAGATAATTTAAAGATAGGAAAAAATGATTTTGCCATAGCTCTTAAGTCAGTCAAGCCTTCAGCAATGCGAGAGATATCAGTAGAAGCACCAAGTACAGAATGGAAAGATATCGGCGGAATAGACGAAGTAAAAAGAGACATGAGAGAAGCAGTAGAATGGCCACTCAAATTTCCAAAATCTTTCAAGAGAATGGGAGTAAATCCGCCAAGAGGAGTCCTTCTCTACGGACCACCAGGCACAGGGAAAACTCTTCTAGCGAAAGCCGTAGCAAACGAAGCAGAAGCAAACTTCATCTCAGTCAAAGGACCAGAACTCCTAAGCAAATGGATAAACGAAAGCCCAAAGATAGTAAAGAAATTCTTCCAAAGAGCACGAGAAGTTTCACCCTGCATAATCTTCTTCGACGAAATAGATTCCATAGCTTCCCATAGAGGAATGCAAAACAACTCATCGCAAGAAAGCGCTAAAACACTAAACCAACTCCTAACCGAAATGGACGGGCTCAACACATCTTCAGACATCCTAATCATCGGAGCAACAAACCGACCAGACATCCTAGATCCAGCAATCCTAAGACCAGGAAGATTCGACAGAATAGTATACGTCCCAGTCCCAGAAGAAGAAGGCCGACTACAAATCCTAAAAATACACACAGAAAAAATGCCACTAGATAAATCAGTCGACCTAGAAAGACTATCCAAAGAAACCGAAGGGTATACCGGAGCAGACATAGAATCCCTAGCAAGAGAAGCAGCAATGATCGCACTTAGAGAAAACATCGAAACGAAGAAAGTCAAAAAAGAACACTTCACCAAAGCAATGGAAAAAGTCCAGCCATCAGTTTCCAAAAACGATCAAGAGCGATATAAACAAGTCGAATCAAAATACCTCCGATCAGCAAAAGCCGCACTAACCAACACAAGCGCCAGCTACACAGGATAAATACTAAACAGCTAACTATCTATAAAACAACAGGTAATAAAAATGCACATGTTCCTCCATCCAATTATAAACCTAATATTAGGAATTCCAATACTCTTACTAGCCAACAAAAACATAGTATCATACGAGATGTTAATAATCATACTCTCAGGATTCCTAATAGATTTAGACCACCTATTCGCAGACATAAATAAAGAATCCATAAAAGACATAAAAAAACTCATAAGCTATTGGTGGAACGTCGAAAATAAATATGAAGGAAAATTCCAGATATTTCATTCATATGAATTCTTACTCCTAGCGCTAATTCTGTCATTTTTCAACTACTGGTTCATATTCATATTCATAGGTTTATTCTTGCATTGGATAACAGACGCGGCCACAAATATTAAAATAACAAAATCATTAGAGTGGACAAAAGACTATAGTATAATAATGAAACTATTGAAATAATAACTCTATCAATCAGACAAAACTAATTCTCCCCTAGAAACATATCCAAGAACTTTTTCAAAGGCCGCTCTAAGCCATTCTTCCTTAACAGGAGGAATCACACCACATTCATATTCAGCACCCTCGGCCATTGCCTTAAGACTAGAAACTTTTGAAGTACCGATACAAAGGAAAAGTCTCTGAACAGCATCAATATTTCCTCTAGTTTCCGGGAAACATTCCTTAACTATCTCGCAAAGATTAGGATCAATTCTATTATAGGGCTCTTCTTTTATCCAGTCGTACATAAAACCTCACCATCCGAAATCAAAAACGTATTCTCAAACTGACTAACCACCCCATGACTTCCCTCAAACAAAATAGCATACTCATAAAAAACTCCACTCCTAACAAGCATCCCCAAAGCAAACTTCAACTTCCTCTCCTCAACATCCAACTCCCCATCCCGAACTCCCCGAACCAAATACCTCAAACAAAAAGGCCGACCTTCAAACTTCTCCCGAACAAAATCCACAACCTTTCGAGCATCCCTATCTCTCACAACACCCTTTCCCTTCAAAACAAAAATCCCACCAGCCTTCCCCTCGACAATCTCACCAGTCCCCATCGAAACAAAAGGCTCAACCGCAAAAGCCGTATCGTCAAAAATATGCCCATTTTTATTTCTATGATTAGAAACAGTAGGAGAAGTATGAATAGTATTATGAGCAAGCGAATGACCACACAAACTCTTCACAACAACAAAGTCCTCACTCCCCTCTTCCGAAACAAAATCAGCAACAGCATTCCCAACATCCGACACCTTCATCCCACTCCGAATCACTTCAGTCGCCCGAGCCAAAGCCTTTTCATTAAACTCAAGCATATCCTCAAACTCACCGTCCTCAGTTAAATCCATACTAAAAGCCGTATCCGCAATAAACCCATCAACAGCAACACCAACATCAATCTTCAAAACACCCTCCGCAACTTCCTCACAACCAGGCACCGGGGTATAATGCGCAGCAACTTCATTCATTCCCAAGCCAACAGGAAACCCAAACTCGCCACCCAATTCCAAAATCTTCGCATCAATTTTCTCGGCAATATCAATCAACTTCATCCCAGGCCTAATAATCTCTCTAGCAAAAACCTTAACCTGCTTAGCAATCTCCCCCGCCTTCACATAAGATTCAATATCAGACTTATCCATAAAATAAATAAATAAAAATACTATTTAGACTTTTCTAGCCAATGTATCAAGAAGTTAGTCACTGAGAAGTAATTACAGATGAAAAGATTTAAAAACTAAAAAGTATTTACATATATATGGGAAATGAGGCAATACCAATGAGAGGACATCACTTAGATAGAATAGCCGGATTAGATATGAGCTTCGATGAATACTCACAATTAATGATAAAAGACGGATATTCCAAAACAAAAGAAGATCCATTTACAGTAGAGACATATGGTTTTCTTAAAAGACTCAGAGAAAATCCACTTCAAAAAGTTATTTTAGTGTCAGACGAAGAAGATCTTATTTGCAAAAGATGTTCAGAAGAAATGAAATCAAAATGCGTGCGAGATGCAGAATATCAAAAAGCTTTCTATAAAAGTCCATTTTGGAAAAAGGATATACCAGAACCTGCAGATATAATAGCAGCAAAAGAAGCGGGACTTGAAATGGGTTCAGAGTATACAGTAAAGCGAATAATAGAAGCAACTAGAAAACAATCAAAAGCCTACAAAAAAAGATTAGAAAATCGCTAAGGAAACAGTATACAAAACAAAAGCCAGATACATCAAGAGTAATACCACAGCATTCTTTTTAGTCAATACATGATCTTCCGCAAAGAAATAAAGAACTAATATTGTTGCCCCCAGTAATCCAAGAATAATCTCCAAATTCGCAAATTCTATTAAAACTGCTCCCTTATAACAAACATAAATCAACAAAGGAAGACCAATACCAACAAGGATATCAAAAATATTTGAACCAAAAACATTCGAAGTAGCATCATCAATATTTCCCTTCTTCGCATTCGTAACAGAAATAACAGTATCAGGAATAGATGTCGCAGCTGCAATTATTGTAAAAGCAATTATAATAGGAGAAATTCCTAAAAGATTAGAAAGGTCTATTGCCGAATCTGTAAGAAAAAAAGTAAAGGCACCTATGACAATTAGAAGTAAAAAGAAAATTGAAAACTCTTTCTTTAAGTTAATTTCCTCCGTTTCCTTAGGCTTATTATTTTTTCTATGAGCCCTTGCATGTCCAATTATTTCTCCAAGATAAACAAGATATAAAAACAATAAGAAAAGAGCAATAACTAATCCCCATGTTTGAAAATAAAGAAGTAATACAATTAACGTAAAGACAGCAATCATATAGAATAGCGCATCTCTACTAATAACTTTCTTAGAAACCTTAAACGCAACAGGAGCAACAAGAACACAAAGTCCAGGAATAACCAATAAATTAAACAAAGCAGAACCTGCTATTGTTCCAATACCTACTTCAAACTGCTTAAAGAAAACTACAGAATAAAGGGCAACAAGCAATTCTGGCAAAGAACTAGAAACGGCATCAAAGGTCGCACCTTTAACATCACGTGGCAAATTAAAATAATCTCCTACCTTAGAAGAACTTTCCGCAAATCTCTCACCAGCAAAATAAATGACGATACTAGAAAGAAGTATTATTCCTAAAGCTATTATCACACTCATATAGAGATATAATACTTAGAGTTTTAAAACATATCGTAGGCCCAATCTAACTTGTCCGCTCCTTCCTCCATCTCCCCTCAGGCAAAACCTCAATAAATCATTCTGCTAACCATCCCAATCTCCAAACATCCTAATCTAGCTCCTTCAAAATTTTATCAATCTTCCCACTTCCCTCTCTAAACTCAACCCCTCTTTCCTTCAAAGCACTAATCATGTTGCCACCAACTTTCTCAGCAACCATCAACTTGACATCTTTATCAGCAAGCATATATGCCACAGAAAAACCAGCTCCACCAGAACCACTCGCAAAAGGATTCTTCACAACTTCAACAACTTCACTTTTCTCAAAGATAAGATAGTAAGGCGCTCTTCCACCTTTTGAACTTATTTCAGACTCAGCAGTTTCACCTTCCGACGCTATCGCAATTTTCATTTATTAACCTCCATCAATTTATTTATCAATATCCCCTGAATAATAGAAAAAATAATCATAACAATCGTCAAAACAAGAATATACTGCCAACTAAAATATATAATCGCCAACGGCAACAACGGAATTTTTATCGCCCTATTATACAAAAAACAAGCAATCAACCCGTAACTCAATCCTTTCTTCTTCAAATCTCCCAAGAGCGGATACCACATATAAATCGGCCCCGATGACAAGATTCCACCAGCAACCATAAAAAACCATTTCTTAATCCCCTTTTCTTTCAGATGCTTCATAATAAATTCAGGAGTTATAAAATAATTCGATAGAGACATAAGAACAAAGATAAGAACAAAAATAGGTATCATTTTGTAAATCAACTGACAGAAAAAAGTCAAACTATCCAAAATAGCTTCCTGACGAAATACTAAAAGCAAAATATAAATCAATACTATCGTCATCAAAAAATACCAAGAACCCGGAATCTGTTTTAACTTATCTTTAAACTTCACATTATCACCCCCAAAATTAAAACCGTCAAAACCGCAACAACAATCGAAAACAAAAACGCACCAAGATTTCTAAGCAACGCAAATTTCTTACCAAGTATTGCAGACTCTGCAGGAAGTTGCACCAACCCGACAGTCACCCATGAAACCAAAAATGCAGTCACCGCAACCAAACTCACACCTTGTTCCAACATCTCCCCACCAAAAATATAACTCGTTATCGGATTACCCGCGGAGATACTTCCCACAATACTACCAATAAAAGAATCCAAAAAAGAACTTTTACTAAATAAAAACAGATAAAAAGAATTTGGAATTATCGTAGACATCAAACTAACAAGCAAAATAGTTCCCAATATCATAGGAAACGCATTCCACAATCCCTTCGCAGATTTAAACATCGACTGCTTCATACTAATACTCGCATCCCACATCCAACTCACCAAGATTTTCCAAATTATCAAGAACCTCTTCAACCGTATTATAATCCCCCGTACTAATCTCCACATCCTTTTCATTAAACAAACTAATCGCTCTCTGTCCCATACCCTTAGAAAAAACAACATCAGGTCGAAACTTCATAGTCTGATCAACCGGAGTCATATTCTTATCAGAATGATCCAATTCATTTTTCACAATTTCCAGTTTCTTATTTTCCGTTTCATAAATAGCAAAATAAGGGCAGTGTCCAAAGTGCTCACTCAAAACCGACTCCTTCCCATTATTTTCATTTATAGCTATCAATATTCTCATTTTTCGATCCTAATCCCCTTTCCATTAACAAGACAATCCGCAATCTTCCTTCTCCCAACCGACAACATCCTAGACAAAGTACTCTGAGAAATATGCATCTTATCACCAGCATCAACCTGCGAAACTCCCTCAAAATCAATCAACCGAATAGCCTCAAACTCATCCATAGTCAAGACCACTTCGACCAACTCATTCATCCTAATACCCGCTGGCTTGAAGTAAGAAGAGTTTGGTTTCCCCACAACTCTTCTCATCTTTCGCGGTCTAGGCATCCTGATTTCGCCTAAAGCCCCGTCCTCTTCCAAGTCCCCGTCCACAAGGTCCAAGTCCCTTTCTAACAACAGGTTCCGCGTCTTCACACTCGCCCATTTGTCTTCCAGTCCTAGGTCCTTCCTCGGCCGGTCCTTTTCCATTTTTGTTTGCCATCTTAGTCTCCTAACTATTTAGTTATGAATACCAATGCATAAAACTATTTAAACCTTTCGTTTTGAATATATATTCATAATTAATTTTCCTAACTCATCCTCTCTTTCCGTCGCCTCTCCTTAGGCAAAAACCCAAACAAAATATCCCCATCAGCATTAACCTTCCCAACCCCAACAAAATCCTCACCACTTCGAACCGAAACAAATCCAGTCTCCATCTTCTGATCCTCCCTAAGCGAAACATACCGCCCCAAAAACCAATCACTCTCCTGCGCCTCATCCAAATCCAAAATCCTCCCAGTCAACTGTTCCTTCCACGTATGCATCCCATCCAAAGCCAACCTAATCTCATGAACCCCATTCCTATTCATCATATCCTTCCCAACATAAAGCCCAATCCCCTCAATCGGCAAAATCCGCCACAAATCCAAAATCTCACTCTTCTCCAAATCCCCACTAAACGCCCGAATCTTCTCCTTCCCACTCCGAACCAACATCTGCGAAATCTTCCCAACCCCCAACTCCGACAACCCCTCAACAAACTTCTTCTTCTTAGCCCTAGTCAAAACATCAATCCTCATCCCAAATGCCCCGCACAATTTAACAATTCCAGTTTCATCTTCCCATCTTTATTATCAAAAATACTAACTGAAGTATTCTTCAATTTAAGTTCATCTAAATCTTCAAAAGTTTTATCCATAAGAATAGCCATAATCATCTTGTTGACTCCCCTATGTCCAACTAGCAAAATATTTTCCCTTTCTCTTTTCAAAATATCTTCCACCAAAGATTTAGCTCTAACAAAAATCTCATCATTACTTTCAACTTCACCATCTTTAAAAAAATCTCTAAGTCTCATTCCTTCAGTAATCCCCCGACTCTTTCCGGTAAATTCCCTAAAATCTTTATTCCTCAACCTCTCATCAAAAACAATTTCAACATCATGAAACCCAGCAATCTCTTTCGCCGTATCCGTAGCCCGAGCCAAATCACTAGAAACAATCAAATCAATCTTCTCATCCTTCAACCTTCCCGCCAATTTCCTAGCCTGCTCCTTTCCCAAATCAGAAAGAACCCCAGGCAAATGCCCCTGAATAATCCCAGCCTTATTCTCTTCCGTTTCCCCATGCCGAGTAATAATAATCCTCATCCCAATTCCCTCCTAGCTTGCTCAAGTTTTTCAACAACCAAAGGCTTCACTTTATCCGACAACTTAGAATAACTTCTTTCCAACTTAGCCAATGTCTTTTTCTTATCACCATCAAAAACCCTTTCAGTTATACCGTCAATATTATCAAAATGAGACATAGCATCAGCATCCGCCAAAATCTGAGCCTCGCAAGTTTCTCTTTTTAGTGCAAGAGAGCCCCTATGAGAAAGAATGCAATGTTTTACTATTTCAATTTTATCACTAGGATAGTCAAGACTTCTTAATAATTCAGCAGCAACATCAGCTCCAAAAATATGATGATCTTCATATCTACCCATAGCACTGCCAATATCATGCAACCAAGCAGCAATCTCAACAACTTCCCCATCAACATCCTTTCCTCGAGATAATTCCAAAGCATGCTTAACTACAAATTTTACATGATTATCTAAACTTCCCTTAAAGTAAGCATCAGGTTTTTTAAATTCCTTTTTGGCAAATTCTTTTACCTCATTTAAAACATTACTTCCCATTCCTCACCTCCCCCAACTTCCGAATCCGAGCCACAAAAAACCCATCCGTATCATTGTCCTGCGGATACAACCTCAAACACTTCCCACACTCCTCACTAAAATCCTCACCCATCCAACTAGTAACACCCTCACGAAACTTCAAAGGCAACGAAACCCTCTCAACCTTCACATCAAAATTCCTAACCAAATAATCAACAATCATCTCATCCTCCTCAGGCGCCAAAGTACAAGTTGAATAAATCATAACACCACCAACCTTCAACAAACCCATAGCAGCCTCAGCCAACCTCCTCTGAGTCTTCGCAATATTAGAAATCATCTTCTCGTTCCACATTTGAAAAGTCTTAGGCGACTTCCGAAGCGTCCCCTCCCCCGAACAAGGCGCATCCACAAGAATCTTATCAAACCTCAACTTCGACTTCTTCAACAACTGATTACAAAGCGCAACCCCTTCCTTCCGAGTCACAATCTGATTCATAACCCCACACCTCTCAAGATTAGAATTCAAAATCCCAATCCGCCCCATATTAATTTCATTCGCCAAAATAAAACCTTCGTTCTCCATCATCGCCGCAGCCTGCGTAGTCTTACTCCCAGGCGAAGCACACAAATCCAAAACAAAATCTCCAGCCTCAGGTTTCAAAACAAGCATCGGCAACATCGACGAAATCTCCTGAACATAAAAATACCCAAGCAAATGCTCCTTCGTATTCCCAAGTTCCCCTGGCTTCAAACCCGCAACAACCATAATCTCAGGATACTCCTTCATCGGCTGCCTAATTTCCCAACCATATGCCTCCAGTCTCTTCAACAACTCCTCCGGCTTCATCTTCAAAGTATTACAACGAATCGAACTCGGACACTTAGTATACGAAATCTCAAAAAACTTCTTAGCATCATCCTTCCCAAGCAAAGCCTCCATCCTCTCAACAAACCTAGCCTTAGGCGGGAACTTCCCCTTCAAATACTCCGAATAACTTTTCCTTTCTTCCATCAAAACAAAACACTTCTTCGATATAAAAATCTACCCAAGGGAACAAAAACAAAACATAGCAACTAAACAAGTATATTACAAAGCAATAATGGCTTTAAACACAAACAATCTTAATAAAACATGCTTAAAAAAAAGATGAAATTAGCATTATCAACAATACTTTTTGGAACCATGTTGCTAAGCCCAGTTAATTCGGTTGCAAAGAATACAAAAAATAAAATACCTTCATTTCCCGGAAGTACTTACGCTAAGATTTTCCAACCCACAGTCAAAGGTTCACTCGATTATCCATTCAACGAAAAAACTCGAAAATTCATCAAACAAAAAATTCCAGAAGAGGTTTCAAGAAAGATATCAGCAAATCAACTAATAGAAATAAACCTTCCAGCATACAAATTAACACTTTATTCAAAAGACGAAAAAGGAGAGATAACAGATTTCTCCATACCAATAGCAATCGGGAAAGGAGCTTATGGGAAAAGGCAAACTCCAATATCAGTAGGAATAGCATACGAAAAAAGAGAAAGTATAAATTTTAGATACGGAAAAAGTTATCCCGCCTTAAAGATAGAAGCAGGAGATATAATAAAATGGACAAATACTTTTGACGAAGAAGGAAATCCAATAGGGTATAGAATACCTTATAAAAAAATGAGAGGAATAGGAATGAAACTCTGGAAGAAAAAAGAATCTGCCCCATTCAAAAGATTCGTGATCCATTCTACAACAGATGAATTTACATTAGGGACAGCGGCTTCAAGCGGATGCCTAAGAGTAGGGACAGAAGATATGCTCTCACTGTACGAAAAATTTTCACCAGAAACAAAAACATACAAAGTAGAAACTCCAGTTCCAGTAATAATAAGCTACGATCTAATAGAACGTCTAAAAAATAACAAGATAGTATTACATGCCAATATATATGATAAAGACAAAAATTTATTTGAAGAATTTCAAAAGATAGTGTCCCCAACCGAATTTCCAAAAGGAATAAATAAAACATATATTTCATCAAAATTTTCAGAATACACAAAAGAATTCCCAAATATACATAGTCAAATATTAAAGAGATATGATAATTCGTTTCCTAAAAATTACCAAGACAAAGATGCAAAAAAGAGATTACATAAAATTTTTACCTTAGAAGAGCTTTCAACAAATTAACAAATCTTAACACAAAATATACTTTCAATCCCGATAATAATTACAACTCTTACGCTCATCCACAAAAAAAATAAACTCCTCACTCTATAAAAACCTAATTGACAATATACTTCTTCTTGTTACTAGCCCCATCCTTATCAAGAATCTGTTTTCTTGCGTTGTATTTTCTCTGTTCATTGTTCCCAGCCCTATAAGCAGCAATAGCGATACGTCTAGACTTAGAATTAAGGCTATCAGACATACAGTCTTCACATATTTCTTCAATACGGCTTTTCTGTTTTATGTCAATGGTAGAACGATAATCATCCATAATTCCTTCGGCGACATCTAAGGGAAAATTAAAATAAAGAGAATTAGCTGCATCTTCAATTCGAAATTCATGGCTACTTAGATCAATAATTTCCCCATTCATAGTAAGCCAACTATCATTTTTCATCTTCCAAAAACCAAACAACCCTTTATAAAATTTTCTATAAGTAACCACTAGAAGATGACAAATAAGAACACACAATCAATCCCAACAATCCTTATAACCAAAAAACCCCTAACAACTCCATGGCCAAAAGACTAGTCAACCAAATAATCACAAACCTAATTCGCCTAATCCTAATCCTAACAATACTCTTCACCATAAACCAAAACCGAATACTCCTCCAAACAGTCGCCGCCATAGCCCTTCTAATAACCTTCATCCCAATCACCCTACAAAAAATCTTCAAAATAAGAATCCCAGCCTCAGCAGAAATAATCTACCTAATGTTCATCTACGGACTCCTAATACTAGGCGAACTCAGAGGATTCTATCACGACCATCTCTGGTGGAACATTCTAATGACCTTCACCGCCTCAATTGCACTAGGCCTCGTAGGACTATCCGTGGTATACGTCCTAAACAAAACCGAAAGAATCAACACAAGCCCTATCCTCGCCGCAATACTAATCTTCTCCTTCACCATATCCCTTGCAACAATCTGGGAACTCTTCGAATTCACACTAGACCTAATCCTAAATTCCGGTCTCCAAAAAAACCTCCTAGATACAATGCAAGACCTAACAATAAACATCATCGGCGCAATCCTAATCTCAATCGCAGGCTACAAAACAATCCCTAAAAAATCCTCAGTCCTAACCTCCAACTTCCTAACAAAAGCTCTAGAAAAAAACGCAACCCTCCTCGGCCCAAAACTTCCCAAAAAAGATCCGCACCAGATAATACAAGACATCCTAAAAATCGGAGAAACCGCAAAAATAGAATTCAAATCAACGCTCCGAACAAACCTTTATACAAAACAAACCGACAAAAAAATAGAACTAAGCGTCCTAAAAACCCTAACCGCATTCCTAAACACATCAGGCGGATACCTACTTATCGGAATAGAAGATAACTCCAATATCCTAGGACTAGAAGCAGACAACTTCCCAAACGAAGACAAAATCCGACTCCATCTAACCAACATGATAAAATCCCACATCGGAAACGAATTCGCCCCATTCATCAAACCAAGAATAATAAAATTCCAAGATAAAACTCTAATCCTAATCTCCTGCTTACCATCCCAATCCCGAGTCTTCCTAAAAGCCGAAGACAAAGAAGAATTCTACATCAGAAACGGACCATCAAGCACAAAAATCGAAGGCAACGAACTAATCGACTACATCAACTACAGATTCCCAAAAGAAAACTAATGAAAATGCCCACACTTCTTACAAGCCTTATCAACAAATAACAAAGGAAAAACAATATCCGAAATACAACAAGGAACATAAACAGCAACAAAAACTAAAACAGAAATCAAAATAATTCCAAGACTACCAAGCTCAGCACTAAATGCCAACAAATAAAACAAACTAGCAAACACAGACAAGAAGATATGAAGTGAATGACTAACATTGAAAAAATTACGATACATTCCAATAATACTTCCAATCAAAGCAACACTCAGAATCAAAATTGGTTTTTCAACAATCGGCAAATGAAGATGCGTATGCAAAGAAAACAAATTCCCAGCAAACCACGGCAACAAAACATCACTAAGCGTCCCAATCAAAATCGCCCCAACAATACCAACCAAAACAGTCTTCCCCCATACGACCACCGACCACCGACTACCCATAACCGAACCCTTATACTTAAAATAAATCGCCGAAGTCGCAACAGCCGAAACCAAAACATGCGCCGGATGCAAAAACTCAAACAATTCCTCACTAGGCACACTTCCAAAACTATAAAGAACAGCAACCAAAATCCCAGCCAACAAACTCGCCCCCAAGCTAAACGGCAGATGCTCCCTCAACTCACTCCAAATCGCCTCACTCTTCTTCATACAATCAAAACCTAATCACAATTTATAACCCTATCTGAATCATCAATCAAATATCTAATTCCAATCTCCAAACCAAGCTAGCCTTTCCCCCATCAATATTAGTAGAAGCAAGAACATCGCTATGTAAAAATTTAATTTCTTTAAAACTTAGTGAAAAACAAAAAACAATAAACAAGGTTGGACACCCTGATGAAGCATGGTCAGACCACACTAAGATATAACAATAAAAGCAGTTAACTGTTTATAACCCTTTCCATTTCAATATTGTTAATAGCACTATATAACTTGTAAATATTTTTTACTACCTCAGATTTTTTATTCATCCTGTATAATTTTGATTTTCCTATTTGCCTTTCAGTGATAATGACACCCTTATCCAAAAGCTTAGGAATTAGTTTTTTCAAAGTAGAATATCCTATGTTAGTTTGTTCCACAATTTCCAAGAGATTCCATTCATTGTGATCATTTTCAATCAAAAAATCTAATACTCTATTAATAGGGTAGTCTCCCATAACTTCTATGAAAGAAGTTTTTAGTTCTTGCTTCTCTATTGTTTTCATCCTTATTTTATCTCTCATTAATCACCTCCTTTCAAGTAGAAGAGGGGGCTTAGCCCCCATCATCTTCTATGATAGTTTTGATTTCTGCAATTCTCTTAACGTTCAAAGTTAAAGCTTTTTTGGATTTTTTCTTCCACTCAATCAATCCTTCATTCACCAGTTCCTTAATAGCTTTTTTTACTAATCCTTTTTCGTGTGGTTTCCAACCACACTTCATCAGAGTGTCCAATCTCAAATGACTAGTATTTATAGCTCGTCTCGAGAATAGTTTTTTCAAAACTATCCTTTTTAGGTCTTCCATATTTTCCTCCATGTATTATTTATTTAATCGACAATCAGTCAAGAGAGTCCATAGTCACGAGCAAAGACAGACGATTTTTTTAATGAAGGTTTTCAGAGAACCTAATAATATCAAAAGAAACTACTATATAAATGTTTACCTAGATAGCTTTTAATGGCTATTAAAATATATACTTTGTAGATAACACAATTACTTCACCATAACGGATTAATCACCTCAATCCCCTCTGCTTCTTCAAAAACAACATCACTAATCAGTATAAAATTAATTTCATTATTCTTCATAATCAAACTATGTATCGCATTCCGAATCTCTTTTCAAAACAAAGTCTCCTGCCTCTCCCCCTCAATCTCCGCCACAACATCAACACCAAACACATCAAATATATTTTCCACCGCCGGCAAAACCTGCTTCTTCAAATAATACTCCACATCATACTTCACCCTCTCTCCAGCCAAAAAAACCCTATCCCCAACCCTCTTCCCAGTTCCCTCCCCAACAAAATACTCAACATAAGTCCCAGCACCAACCTTCGCCCCACCCTCAATCATCTTCCGAGCAGCAGCAACATGCGGACCCTGCGCAACATAGTCATCAACATCCCGCTTCAACTTCGTCTTAACCATCAAATCCTCCATCTCAACATCCCGACTCTTCAACCTATCAACAATATCCCGAACCAACTTCAAAGCCGCCTTCTCATTCCCATCCTTCAAAACCTTCCGCAAAACCTTATCCTGCAATTTACGAGATAGCCCGCACCAGTCCCGCCTCACAGTCTCAAATCCCCGAATCTTAATCTTCCCGTCATCCCCCATCAAAGCATACTTCTTCTTCGCCCCAACCTTCGAATCCCTCTTCGCAACAAACAAACCACGATCAAAAAACCCTTCCAAGTCCAACTCGATAATTCCAGGATAACCCTTATTTAATTCCTTCAAGAACTCCTTAATCTCCTCATCACTCTTCTCACCTTTCAAAAAAGCAATCGAATCCGTATCCCCATAAAGAATCTTAAAACCCGCCCCACTAATCTTGTCCATTGTATCATGAATCAACTGCCGAACAAAAGCCAAAGTCGCAGCCGCAGCCTCATAAGAATAATACCTCGCCCCAAAAAATCCCTGATAACCAAAAGTCGCATTAGCCAAAAGCTTGTAAGCATTAGACCGAGCCCAAGCCATCGCACTCTTATCTCTCTTCCATTCCTCCTTCGCTTCCTTCCTCTTATCAACAATCTCACTAAGCAACGTAGAAAAAAATCCCAACTCCTTCTTAAAATAAACCCGAGCCGGATGCCCATCAATATCAAACTCCGGCGACATATGACAATCATCGCACTTACTCATCTGCAAAGCCTGCCCACAAATATTATACGTCACCATCAAAGAAGAATGCATACTAGTAAAATCAAACATCACAATATCCTCATAAAAACCAGGCGTCGGCTCAAAAACAAACGCGCCCTCAAAAGCCCTCTTCGCTCTCCTCTCTCCAATCTCCCCATGTCCAGGTCGTCTCTCCGCAACCTCATCAAATCTATCCAGATTATGCAAAATATGATTCTCAACATGCCGCGACATACTAGCCCTCGTCACATCAAAAACAGGCTCCTTAACAATATCAACAAAACCCTCAACATCTGGCCAAAGCTTCAAAGCCAACTGATGCGTCACAACAGAATCCTGCAAACTATAAGAAAAGAAATCAAGCCAATCATCTTCTTCCATATTTCCCAAACGAGCAAAATCAAAATCCTCTTTACTAGCACCAACCAACTCACCTGCAACCTCATTCAAACTCAAAGTCTCACTCTTCAAATACTGCGAAAAAACCGAAGCAACAAAACGAAATAAATCAACATGAACAACTCCAGCAATCTTTCCAGAAGGAATCCTCCCCCTAGCAAAACTCGGCCCCCTTCCATCAACACCCAAATCAAGAGTTACCCCACAACTTTCAGACCGCGCTTTCAGATAAGGCAAATCAAAACCATCCGAAAAATACCCAGTCAAAATATCAGCATCAGCTTTCCTAACAATTTCACAAAACCTCTCAATCATCGTAGCCTCATCCTCAACCCTCTCAACATGCCCCAGAACTCCGCAATTTGGGGTACGCCGAGCGGCGAGATCAGGCAACTCCCCCTCACCTTTCCAAGTAATAACTCCCTTCTCATCTCCATTACAATAAGAAATCATAAGAATCTCTCCCTCTCCAATCTCTCGTCCAGTCGTTTCAATATCATAGGCTAAAATTTTCGGCACAAATTCCCTAGCGTTCCCTAAAGGCGAAATACTCTCAGCGAAATAACAATCTTTAACATCCAAACCCTCAACAATTCTCATAACATCATGCTCCCCAACCTCAACATTCTGCCAAACCAACGGCTCAACTTTCTTCTCCTTAATATACTTAGTAACAATCCCCAAATCAAATTCCCTCCGAAACTCAACCCCTTCAATATCCCCAATCGCAGAAACAAACTCGGCAGAATCCTTATGATTCGAAATCCAAACCCGAACAACTTTCCGCTTCTCTCCCAAAAAATGCTTCTCCATAACTTCACTCCTCAAAACCTTACTAACCCGACCGCCCTTCTCAACCTCAACATCCTTAATACTCTCCAAAACCCCATCGGCCTCAGCACCTTCTTTCAAAACCAGATAAAAATTAGCCTCATAGTTATCAACCACACAAACCTTCCGACCCCCACCATCTCGCCCAATCATCCGAACAAAGTTCCGCCCCTCAAAATCAAAATAGTCATAATCAATAGGTATAAACTCAATATTCTTCATATTCACCAAAAACCAACCAAACTTTATATAATCTCGCAACTCCTGAGTAACTACTAGCAAGATACAACAAACAAAAAACTTATAAACTTTCGATTCCTACTAAAAACATGAAAACTACGACCTCGCCTGGTCGCAAGACCACCCTCCCAAGGAAATCTTCAGCCGATACTGTGCCATCTAAAGACGGTCTTGAAAAAATAAAATACCTAGCAAACCAAGCAAATATTTTCAGAAATCTATCATATACTACTTCAAAAGATTCAAAAGGAAGAGTGTTAAGTCTAAGAGTAGATTTAGATGTAGCCCTTAATTCCAAATATATCACATATGAAATGTATAAAGAAGGAAGAGCGGATTATGACTCAAAAAAAGAGGCCATAGATATTTTAGGAAAAAATTTAGGAAATTCTTATACTGTAAAAGAAAACCCAGAAAACCCAGAAGAAGTATGTATAAGCAAAAAAAGAGATTTCGATGAAGAAGATGTAAAGATTAAAACTCAAAGAGGACCGATGGTTCCACAAGAAAATTATAAAAAATCACAACATTCAGCAATAAAGTTAGAAGATAGCAGAGGAAAACAATCGTCATTAATAACAGAGATAACAAGGATAATCTCAATCAATAATCCCGGATACATGACAGGAGATATCTCAGATATAGTAGAAGCGAAATTTCCAAAAATCATAGAGGAAAGAAAAAGTAAAGAAACATTAAGCTGCGCAATGAGCTATGCGGGGACAACAGAGATACTGGAAGGAAGTTTTGATAAACATCAAATATACAGCAGGGCATCTGCAATAAAATCGAATGTAGCAAAATTAATCTTAGAAAAATATTTAAAATTAAGAGATTTTTCAGTATTAGAGATTAAAGAAAGTGGAGATTCCATATTAAGGTTACAGATTTTGCCATTTGAGGAAATAGACCGAGACTCATTATATTTAGACACAAGTTTACTCTCCAATGAAGCAAAGCAATTTTACAAAAATCTAGTATCATACGATGCATCTGCTATCACATATCTCAGCAAAACAAGATTCAGCCCAAGTGAGAAAATACTAAGATGTGCAAATGATTTTGCCAGAAAAAAAATAGGAAAATATTATGGAGAAAAATTAAAAGGTATAACTGGAAGGGTAGACCCCTCAATCTCCAACAGAAAGCCTTTGAATCTATTAGAATTAGTTCAACCAAAACCTTAACAACTTTAATATCTTTACATAATCATGGCACAAAACTTCCAAAACATCCAAGTCTGGCAAGACGCAGTTACCTTTCATCAACAACTCCTATCAATTCTACCAACCTTCCCAAAAGAAGAAATCTACGCAATGTCATCCCAACTAAGAAGAGCATCCCTTTCAATATCAAACAACATAGCAGAAGGCTGCGGAAGAGAATCCCAAAAAGAACTAAGAAATTTCCTAAGCATATCAATGGGTTCAACTAAAGAAGTAGAAAGCATGATGGTAGTAGCTCAAAAATTAGATTACATAAACAACGAGCAATTCACAAACCTAATCCAAAAAATAACAATCATAGGGAAAAAACTAAACGCATTAATGCAAGTAGTATCTCAAGATATAAACAAAAATAGCAAATATAGCCAAGCCGGGCGAAGCCCTAAAAACCAAGAACCAAAAACTAAAAACCAACAACGCGAAGCGAGCGCTTCGCTCCTCTAACCATGGGCGTAAACATATCCAAGATAATCCCAAAAAAAGAAATAAACCTCTCAGACCTAAAAGGCAAAACCATCGCAATCGACGCCTACGTAACACTCTACCAATTCCTCACAACAATCCGACAACCAGACGGCACCCCACTCAAAGACTCAAACGGCAACATCACCTCACACCTCTCCGGCCTCTTCTACCGAAACATCAACCTCCTCCAAGCAGGCATCAAACCAGTCTACGTATTCGACGGAAAACCTCCAGAACTCAAATCATCAGAAATCGAAAAACGAAAAGAAGCCAAACAAATAGCCGAACAACAATACAAGAAAGCGAAAGAAGATGATGACATCGCAGCCATGAAAAAATATTCTTCCCGAACCGTAAAAATAACAGACGAGATAATAACTCAATCAAAAGAAATCCTAACAGCACTAGGTATACCAATCATCCAAGCCCCATCAGAAGGAGAAGCCGAAGCCGCAACCCTAGCAAGACAAGGCAAAGTCTACGCAGCCGCATCCCAAGACTACGACACACTCCTCTACGCAACACCCTACCTAATCCGAAACCTAACCTCGCCAAAAAGAAAAAAACTTCCCAGCGGATTATACATCGACATCAAACCCGAACTAATAGATTTCCAACAAGTCCTAACCGAACTCAATATAGAAAAAGACCAACTAATCTGCCTAGCAATACTAGTAGGGACAGACTACAACCCAGGCGGCGTAAAGGGACTAGGTCAACAACGAGCACTACAGATAGTCCAACAATACAAATACCCGGTCGAAATATTCAAAGCAGTCCAAGAAAAATACGACTTCATATTCGAATGGCAAGAAATCTTCCGCCTCTTCCAAGACTACCAAACAAATCAAATAGGCGAAATAGAATTCAAAAAACCAGACGAAGAAAAGATAAAACAAATTCTAACAAGACACGAGTTCTCCGAAGCAAGAATATCCTCAGCACTACAAAAACTCCAAGATATAGAAAATTCCAAAAAACAAAAAGGCCTATCAGATTTCTTCTAATCTTTAAGACAAGGCCCCACAACAGTACTATTCCCACTCCAAAATTTTAACTGATCAAAATGACACATTATATCATCCCCATCCTCACGTTCACAAGCATCATTAAAACTTCCCAAAAGAGATATGTTCAAACCAGAATCATAAACCGACCACACATCACTAATCATATTCATAGCATAACACATAACCCTATTACTCAACACCTTCCTCTTCTTAAGCTCTCTAAAATATTCAAGACACCCATTACTCCTAACCAACATACTCTTCGAGTCACCATCCAACGCACAATCCCAAAGCGAAGCCAAATGTCCCTCAACAATTCCAACAATATGCTTATCAATAATATCTCTATTCTCCACAACATATCCCAACTCATTCTCCGTCATCCTGTTCTTTTCCCAAAATCTATCAATATCCGAACTAACCATCCCCAGATTATCCAAATCACAAGTCATAGCATAAATCTTAGCCAACTCATATTTCTCTTGCACAATAGAAAACTCATCTTCCAACATCCAACCAGAATACAAGCATCATTTAAAAGAATTTATATCATCCCCGCCAAATCAAGAACCAAATATACAAAATATAAAGCAACAACATCACAAGACCTTCACTTCGACTAAGCTCTCCCTTCTTCCCAACAAAGACAAAAATAAACAAAATCAAAGTCGCAAAAAACATAATCGCAATATCAAAACTTACAAACTCAGGAATAAAAATCTTCCCAAAAAAAGGAATCACTCCGAACACCCAAAGAATATTAAAAATATTACTACCAACAATATTCCCAACAGCCAAATCAACATTCCCTTTCTTCGCAGCAACAAAAGAAACAACCAACTCAGGCAAACTTGTTCCAAGGGCAATAATTGTAGCCGAAATTAAAAAAGAACTAATTCCAAATTGACCAGCAAAAAAAACAGCACCCTCAACAACCCACCTTCCTCCAAAGTAAATTCCAACTAAACCCAAAACCAACTTCCAAACGATATCCCAATTCCCTTCCCTACTCTCCTCAGGAAAAGCAATTCTCTTCCGCCCCTTACTAACCGAAATAAAAATATAATAAATAAAAACAGCAAACAAACTAAGCAAAACTAAACCATTCCCTTTAGTAAAAAAACTTCCCGCTCCAAGAAACAGCTTCTCTGTCAAAACAAATAAAACAAAAACAGCAAGCAAAGCGAAAGGAATCTCTTCCCAAATCGTGCTATTCTTCACAGGAACCTTCGCAATCAAAGCAGTAATTCCCAGCACCAATAAAATATTCGCGATATTGCTTCCAATAATATTCCCAAACACAACCTCTCCAGCTCCAGCTCCAACAGCAAAAATATTAACAATCAATTCCGGCAAACTCGTACCGAAAGCAACAACCGTCAAACCAATAACCAAACTCGAAACACCAAGCCTCCTAGCCAAAGAAACCGACCCATCCACAATCCAATTCGCACCCTTCACCAAAAAAACTAGCCCCAAAACAAAAAGCAGATATACCATCACCATCACCAAATACAACAAACCTTATATAAAAGTTTAACCATACAATCAAATGATAATAGGAACCCTCCTCTGCATCTCACTATCCATATCCCTAACATCTCTCCTAATAATCCTAACCTCAACAACAGGCATCCTTCGTGAAAATATGGTAACAGGAGCCGTCATCGGAACAGCTCAAGCCGCATCCTGCGCAACCGTCACCCTAATCGTCTCAGCAATAGCAACATTATTCCTAATCCTACTTATCAAAAAACCAAAAAACTAACCCAAAGCCTTGTCAATATCTTCCCCGCCCATAATCTTAATCTCAGCTTCCGACAACTTCCTATCCGCATGAATAACTTCCCTATCCTGATCAGTCTGAGCCTCAGCAGCAGCCTTCTTAGCAGCAGCAACCTCAACACCAAAATATTTCATCACAACAGAATAAACAACACCAAAGATAGCAGCCGCAACAATAACAACAGCCCCAATATACCATTGCGTTATCAAAGCATCAATCCAAACAACAAAATCTTTCCCAAATCCCTGCATAGCCAAAGTCGCAATAATCCCAGCTCCCGTCAAACTCCACCAAATATTCCAATCAAAAATCTCACTAACCGGCATAACAACAATCTCAATCAACAAAATCCAAAGCACAAGCGAAAAAATAAAAATCCAACTCAGCGTCAACTCGACCCCAAACAACACCTTAGTAATCGGACCAACATAACCATTAACCACAGCAATCCTCGCATCAGCCTTAGTCTTAAAATCATACTTATCAAAATCAATCTCGCCAGTCACAGGATCAATCGGAAAATCATCAACTACTCCCTGAATCTTCGCAACATCCTCCCCGCCAACTCCACCAAGAATCTGAGGCTCATCCACAGCCCCAACAAACATCAACCCAAACAAAACCAACAACACAATATACAACTTCATTTTAAACATCCTCTCAAAATACAGCCATTCACAATATTTAACCTTAACTCTTTCGGCACACTACCAAAACTCTTAAACCTAGAAACCCGAACCTTCCTCCCCAACACCTTCTCGAACTTCCCCAAATCAACAGCCTTCCCAGAACCCCCAAACACCGCCAACTCCACAACAGAATCCCTCACCACCTTCAACTTAGTAAGCACCCCAAACAAAACAACCGAATCAAAATCCAAACTATCCAAAACCCCCCTCAATCTAACCCTCCAATGAATCCTAGACAAATCCCGCATCACCAAACTTCCCTCATCAGCCTTAAACAACAAAAACCCCCTCATCTCCCTCCTCTCCAAATACCCCTCCCTCACAAAACTATTAAGCAACTTCGAAGCCGTAGCCGGACTTAACGACACCTCACGACCATACTCCCTAACCGAAATCTCCCTACAACAATCCTCAAAAAAGGGAAAAAGCCTACCTATAATTTCTAACATATGTTTAATAATATGAACACATGTTTATAAAACTTTACACATTCAAATCAAACAATAACACTTTTAATAATCGATATAACATCTCTCACTTAAAAAAATTTAGGATTAAAGACTTGAAGAATCCATAGACGCTCCAACTGTAGAAGCATTACTTTGTTGACTAAGTTTTTGAATAGCAGCATGTCTCTTTATCGCTTCTTCAGCAGTCTCTACATAGGATTCCATCTTCCCATGACGAATTAATTTCCTAATTTGAGGAATAAAGAAAAACATAAATATTCCAACAGCAAATACAATCACATAAGGAATAGGGCTTATTCCAACTCCAATATCAGGATTTGCAGCAGCTAACTCATTTATCCTATTAATATCGAACCATTTTCCGATAGCTAATGCGAAATAATAAAAGCTAAAAAACGCCCAAGTACTTCTAGCTATCCACAAAGCCTTTGTCTGAAGACTAAACCAAAAAATTACCATAAAAGGAATAATAGTCAAAATAGATAAGCCCATAGCTCCATAAGATATCCTTAAAGATTCTAAATAACCTGCAGGTATTGAAATAAAAGATATAACGGTAATTGCAATAGTTATAACCCATTGTATTTTTGGATCAGTATCATTAAGAAAGGTCGAAATAACACTAAATATAATCATACCCAAAAGAATAGCAAAGAAAAAACTAGTCAAAAGTTCCCCTTCTCCAAAAGCAATATCTCCAAATAAAGCACTAAAAAATCCAGAGCCACCTTCCCCAACATTAACTAAAAAATTCTTAAGATCTTCTCCAGCCTGTTCTGGATTAGTAGCCAAAACCCCACCCATCATACTAACCAAAAACAATCCCAAAACAAAAACTCCAAACATCCTCTTCGTATTCATACAAACTCAACCCAACAACTCTTTATAAATATTACTACACTAAAATTATATAAACCAAACACTCTACAATACAACATGAAAAAGAGCATTCCAACACTCCTAACAATATTCCTAACCTCTTTAGTATCCGCCGGACCAGTCGACGGCGTCCAACAACTCCTATCAGGACTCGGCCAAGTCATCGTAGTCCTAATCCAATTCTTCACCGACACAATCCTCGACATCAACTCCTTCGACGAATTCCTCTTCGCCAGAATACTACTCTTCATTATAATCCTATTAATAGTTTACACGGTCTTAGACAAAAATGCAATATTAGGAGACAACAAAGCAATTATCAGAATAATAGCAGCCGCAATATCAATCCTCTCAATAAGATTCATTCCAGATAATTTCATCCAAGCAATACTTCTACAATACAGCACCCTCGGAATAGCCGTAACAACATTTCTACCATTTCTAATATTCTTATTCTTTATTCATCAATCCGGAATCGGACCATGGGGAAGAAAATTGGGATGGATATTCTACGGAGCATCTTTCCTCTCGATGTGGTTATTCAGATACACAGACCTAGGAGAAGCAAATTATATTTATTGGATAGGACTAGGAATGATAGCCATAGCCTTCTTCTTTGACAAATACATACACGCACAATTCGGATTAAGCGAATGGAGAAAAGTTCGAGCAGGAATAAAAAGCGAATCAAGAGTAAAAGCGATAAGAGATTTAGCCGAGCTCGAAAAAGATAACACAGCAGGACATTATGCAGGACATGAATCAGATTACAAAAGAAAGGAAAAACATTTGAAAAAAATAATAAGAAAAAGTCTTTAACATATTCCCAAAAATTTCTAAGCGCGAAATAAGAATGCAACATTCAAACCAATAACCAATCACCAAAAACCAACAACCGCAAGAAACTTCATTTCTTGCTCACCCCTTCCGATACCCAACAACCTTCCTCTTCTTCCCAACTCCTTCATAAATAGGAATCTCATCCTCACCACCTCGAACATTCTTCTTCCCAACACTCCTCTTCTCCATTGCCAAAACAACACCAACAACAACTAAAACAACACCAGCACCCGCAATATAATTAGCAGCGACACCTTCTAATAACGCCAACTTAAACGGAACCATCCCAAACCCAAAAGCCATAACAACAATCCCCGCAATAGAAACACCATACCCAACCATCTTTTTCATAATAATTACAGTTTACAATTATTTATAAAATCTCCCCTTCCGTATATAATATGAATACCACAAAAAAAATAGCAGATGAAGCCAACCCGGACGTAGTCCTAAACCAAAAACCAACAACCAACAACAAAATCCTTCCCAAAGATTTTTTCCTCCTAGATGTAAGGACCCCAGAAGAATTCGCCCGAGGTCACATCCCAAACTCAACCCTAATCCCAATAGACGAAATCTCACAAAACCTAGAAAGAATAAAACAAATCAAGCAACCAATCCTAATCATCTGCCGCTCCGATTCTCGAGCTTCCTACGTCCAAGAATACCTCGAAGAAAACGGAATCACAAACTCAAAAATCCTCGAAGGCGGCATTCTGCAAAATTCCCATTTACTAAACTAAACCAAGTCGCGCGAAAAAAGAGCGCAACATTCTTACCAAAAACCAACAACCAAAAACCAAAAACTAGAGTCTCCAAACCATAAAAACTTATAAATAAAAAGAGACTCTTTCCTCCATGAATAAATACCTAGAAATACTAATCGGATTAATTCTCCTATTAGTCCCAATCTACACATGGATCGTAGACTACGCAGCATTCGGAAGCGCAGCACTAACTTTCCTAAAAGGCGGACTAGTCTGGATTTTCATCGGAGCAGGACTAATGTTCCTATTAATCGGAATAAGCGACCTAAAAGATTAGTCAACCACAACAATTCCTTTAAATCATATCTACTCTAGCCAAGCATGGACAACTTATGTATCAAATGCAAAGGAAAAGGAATGTGCGGCAAACCCTGCAGAATCCTCAACGCCTTTAAACAAAACCAACCAAAACCAAAACTCCACTTCTCCGGCAAATCAGCACCAGAACTCTTCGTCGGCCGAATCGGCTACCCCTACATCAACGCCGGAATCCTAACACCCCAAGACAACGACAACATATCAAACTTCCCATCCGCCGAAGAATGGTCAAGCAACAATTTCTCCGTAGCAAACGTCCTAAGACTCCGAGGCCAACTAATCTACGGCAAAGCACAGACCCACATAAAAATCCCAGACAGAATAAAACAAGTCACCCAAGAACTAGCCCTATCTGCAAAACCAGTCTCAACCGAAATCTTCCTAAAGAAAAAACCAACAATGCAATTCACAATCGACAAAGTATTCCAACCCATGACAAACCCAGCACCACTAGTCCGAGCCATCCTAGAAGAAAACCCATCCGTCCCAAAAAAAGTCGACTACCTAATCAACGACACCGACGCTAAATCAGTCACAGCCCTAAACGAACTCTACAAATCAAACATCAAAATAGACCATCTCCAAAAACTTCTCTCAATCGGATTACTAGGAAAAAAACTAGCAAGACGAATGGTCCCAACAAGATGGAGCATCACAGCAACAGACGACACAATCTCAAAAGAACACCTCAAAAAAATCCGATACTTCCAACACACAAACCAAATAGAACTATACTCCGGCTCATACCTAGGCAACTACATCGAAGCCCTAATTCTCCCAGGCCCATTTGCATTCGAAGCAATCGAAGCCTGGCAATCTGGCTCAACCTACTCCCCCGAAGAAACCAAAAACCAACAACCAAAAACCAACGACAAAGCTTTCACAATCTCGCAAGATTACGAAAGCTTTTCCGGCCGCAAAGCATACGCATACAACGTCACAGGCGGCTACTACGCAATGCGCCTACCTCTAACAGAACACCTAATAAAAAAACAACGACAAGCCTCAGTCCTAGTCTTCAGAGAAATCCGCCCAGAATACTACGCACCCCTAGGAGTCGGAATAGTCAGAGAAACAGCCAAGCGAACATTCCAAAACAAACCAAAACACTTCGACACAATAGAAGAAGCCCTAAAAAGCATCAGCGAAAGAATCGAAACACCAATAGAAACAATCAAGCAAAAATCCTGGCTCCTAAATAACTACGGCAAACAAAAATCAATCTTCGACTTCTAAACATAATGATACTCAGAGATCGACCTTTCATCCCTATCAAAAATATTCAACTGAATAGGAGAAAACTTTCCAAAAAAATTCCCCATATAAATTTGCATCCTTTTCTCAATTTCTCTCTCCCGAAAAAATATTTGCATAGAAACATCGCTATTAAAAACAGAATCTTTTTTATACAAGTCTAATTTAAACTCCTCTGAATCTAATTTCAATGAATAATCAATTCCACAAATTCCAGTCCTAAATCCACAGTGAACAACCAAGCCATTACATTCCTCATATAGCCTTCCTACTCTAACATCAGAATCCGGAAGCTCTCCAATGTCCTTAATCATTCCCAAAAAACTCTCACCATCAAAATCAAACTTCCCATTACCTTTCTTGGCAGTCCTAGGCAACGGAACGACTTCTTGTTTCCCAATCAAAAAAGCACTAAGCATGCAACCCCAAAAAAATCAGAATATATAAACACGTAACATACTCAATCACCCCATCCCAATCAAAATCCCCTCAACAATCCCAGCCACAACCAACAAAGGAAAAATAACAAAAACAAAAAACCTAACCCCTTCCCGAAACACATAGCCAACACTCCCCTTACCTTTCTTCACCGACCACCGACCACCGACCACCGACATTCCGAGTTTAAGTCCTATCCCAATCGAAAACAAAACAGCCGGCAACTCAAAAATCCCATGTGGCAAAATCCTCCAAAGCGTCCAAATCCCTTCCCTCATCACAGCCTCCCTCGCCACAAACCCAAGCAGATACCCATTCACAATACAAGTAACCAAAGGAAAAACCCCAAGCAAAACCCCAAGCACCATCGCCATAAAACTCGCCCACAAATTATTCAAAAATATCAACACAACCATCCCCATCATACCCTTCCCCTCAAACTTCAATATCAACTCCCGAATCAACTCAAAAATCTCCGCCCGAAAAAAAACAGGATAAGCAAATCCAATCAAAAACGTCAAAGCAAAAAGCCCAAACGCAAAAACAAAGAACCATCTAGATTCAATAAAAAATTCCCAACACTTCCTATAATTCGAAACAAAAAATTCCTTCACCTTCATAATATAAATCACATTCTAAAACTTATAAACAATTCGCTTCCCCTCCCCAAAAAGTCCGTGCGAGTCCGTGAAAGTCCGTGGCTAAAAATCCTCCCCTGTCCCCAATCTCCCATTCAAAAATTCTCTCCCAACCAATCACCAATCAACTTTCCAACTTCATCCAAATGCTCACCAAATCCATGACCAGCCCCATGAATCACTTTTAATCTAGAACCCTCAGAAAGAAACTTCAAAGCATCCTTAGAATCCTGTAAGGGAACCAACTCATCTTCATCACCATGCAAAACCAAAACAGGAATTTCAATTCCAGACAACAACTTCTCCTGATCAATATTTTTAGCCCCCACAAAATAATCTTCCCCAATTTTAAACTTCTCACTAGGCTTCCCGAAATCGATATATCCCTTCTCCTCAATCTCTCTCTTAGCTTCTTCGGTATACAACGGAGAAAAGTAAGGTTTGGTATTCGCAGCCCATAAGATCATAGCATCAACTTTATCCGAATAAGCCAGAATAGAGCAAAGTCCCCCAAAACTAGAACCAAAAATCCCAACTTTTTTATAACCTTGAGAAATCACAAAATCTATCGCAGACCGAAAATCATCAACCTGATCCTTTATCGTAATAATTCTGTCCTCACTCTCACCATGCCCACCAAAATCAAACCTAAAAACAACAAACCCATTCCCAGCTATCCTCTTCGCAAGTTCAAGCATTCTAGGTCTATCTTTCCCAGAAGTAAACCCATGAGCCATTAATAAAACAGAATCACTTTTATTCTCAGGAAAATTAAAAACTCCAGCAAGACTAACATCCTTAGAATTTTTGAAAAAAACTTTCTTCATCCCAACATTCTCCCAGTAGCAGATTTCTTATTCCTAGCAACTTCCTTCGGAGTCCCAACAGCCACAATCTCCCCACCCTTCTCTCCGCCTTCAGGCCCCAAATCAATAACAAAATCCGATTGCCCAATCACATTCAAGTCATGTTCAATCACAACAACAGAATTCCCAGCATCAACCATCCTATTCAACAAAACAAGCAATCTCTCAACATCAGCAAAATGCAAACCAGAAGTCGGCTCATCCAAAACAAAAATCTTCCCCCTCTTCTCAAGCTCTCTAGCCAATTTCAACCTCTGCGCCTCACCTCCAGAAAAACTATCATGCGTCTGGCCCAAAGTCAAATATCCCAAACCAACATCAATCAAAACTTTCAACTTCCCTCTAATCTTATCGTCCTCAAAAAAACGGGAAGCCTCATTAACAGTCATACTCAAAACATCATCTACGTTCTTACCATTATACAAATAATCCAAAACTTCCTCAGTATACTTCTTGCCTTTACATGTCTCACACTTAACCCGAACGTCTCCCATAAAATGCATATCAATCTTATTAAAACCAAGCCCCTTGCAATCCGGACATCCTCCTTTGGAATTAGAACTAAACAAACTATCCGTCACATTATTTTCCAAAGCGAACAACTTCCTAATATCACCAAACACTCCACTATAAGTCGCAATATTTCCTCTAACACTTCCCATCAAAGAAGACTGATTCACAACAACAACATCCTCACCAGAAAACTGCTCAACAAATTCCTCCATAATCAAAGAACTCTTCCCCGACCCAGACAGCCCACTAATCGAGCAAAACACGCCAAGCGGAATCTTCACATCAATCCCCTTAAGATTATTCCGAGTAGCATTCAAAATCTCAAGATAACCACTAGGCTTCCGAACCTCATCCTTAAATCCACAAGACTTACCCAAATACTTTCCACTAACCGAACAAGAACTTTTTTTCATCTCATCAAAACTCCCATTAAACGTAATCTTTCCACCCTCTCTCCCAGCCCCCGGCCCAACCTCAATAATATTATCAGCCTCCCTCATAATCGCCTCATTATGCTCAACAATAATAACAGTATTCCCACTATCCCGCAACTTATGCAAAATCCGAATCAACTTCTCGCGATCCTTAGGATGCAAACCAGCAGTCGGCTCATCCAAAACATAAACCATCTCAATCAAATCCGAACCCAACTCCCTCGCCAACTTCAACCTCTGCGACTCCCCTCCAGACAAACCATCCAATCCACGATTTAAAGAAAGATAACCCAAATCAACATCAATCAAAAACCCAGCACTCTCAATAATTCTTTTCCTCAATTCATCCGAACCAGAACACCCAATCTTCCCAATCTCCTCAATAAGCCGAGTCAACGACATACAAGAATAGTCCCCAATATTCTTCCCATTAATTTCAGACCCAAGAGCTTTCTTATTTAATCTTCCGCCATCACAAGAACTACAAGATTTCTTAACCCAATATTTCTTCTCATTCTTTTTCTTACTTCCCGACACACCCCTCAAGTCAGTAGCCCTTCCAACAAGCCGATTAATAATACCCTCATGACTAAAGCTCTGAACAAATCCCTGATCCTTATTACTCAAAACAATCTTTGGCGAATACAACAAAAAATCTAGCTCATCTTCAGAATAATCTTTAATAGGTTCATCTAAATCCAACTTGCCAGAAGTTTTTATTATAGTGACGTGCTCCCCACCCTAAAGGCTCGCCCTTCGGACGAGTTTTTCGCTACGCGAAAAAGTGGGGCTTCATATATGTGTAACTAGCAAGCCCAAACAGTCTCGTGGTGCTCGTCCTGATTTCGAAC
>Ga0208647_1000063_pt1 | contig 48157 bp, 90 predicted proteins | sample AntAceMetag02UKA_FD_184765 | JGI IMG/M metagenome (GOLD analysis project Ga0208647, IMG submission 184765) | Saline lake microbial communities from Ace Lake, Antarctica - Antarctic Ace Lake Metagenome 02UKA (SPAdes) (version 2) | ecosystem: Environmental > Aquatic > Non-marine Saline and... | reverse complement strand
AGAAAGATGTCAAATATTGTACGGAAGATTGCCATGTTACCTATAAAGCTTATAGCATAGTAATCATTAAACAATTAAATGCGATAAAAGACCACATGAAAGTAATTCACGCAGATGATAAGCTAATAAATTATGGACACATTGGAGATATTGCAAGAATCTCATGCGACTTAGCAGAGATACAGAATTACCTATAGTAATTAATAACTTAAATGCGAAAGGGGTTTTACAATGACACAAACTAGAAAAAATCAAATCTTAAATATTATCAGCAGATTAGATGCAGAGTTAAAGAAAGAATTTAGCCAATACAGTAAGAAGAATTTAAATAATATGCTAATATCTTATGAGCGTGAGTTAAAAGAGACTTAAAGAGAGCTAAAAAAGCTGTCCAAAACGTGCATAAATTGACCTAAATGGCCTGTTTTAAAGGAGTTATGACTGTTTAATGTAATTCTATGGCAATTTTCTGTCTATAATCTCTATAAGTTGCAGTAAAAGGAGTTTATTGTATATACTATTAAGATTTCCAGAATCAAACTGAATAAACTTCTATATCTTTCTATTACTATTCTTATATAAATTACTATTAACAACCTCTATTAAACTCTTACTAACCTTATTACTAATAATAGCTACCTATTTAAATTTCTTTTATTTCTTAGTTTTAGTTTAATCATGATACTACTATTAATTTCTACTCTTAGAATTACTATAACTAATATTCTTTACTCGCACACGCAGGCACGCCGGTACGCACACGCACACACGCAGGCAGGCGCAGGTGCAAACATTGAGAGGTGGCAGTCAGCCTTTACTATCTCTCTTATTACTATTGATATTAAGATTATATATCTATATTCTTTTACGCCTAGGTACGCCTGTGCAGGCACGAATTACTATTACTATTGCTACTTCTATTCTTATTAACTATTAATATATTAAGATGTTTACTTATAAGGTTATTATAGGCTATAGACTATTAAGCTTTTCCTCAATAAAGATATTAAAATCTATAGTTTTATAGGAATTTTTGTAGGAATTTAAATAAGTTTTAAAAATCTCTTGCATGTATGAGCCTGACGTGGCCTCGACAAGGAAAAATATTACAGATGCTAGAGCTTTTGGGAATCAATTCGGAAAATAAATTTGCAAATTTGTACTGGGCCTGACGAGGAAAAAATCTTTTGCCGTGCCCTTGACAAACGTGGAATCGTATGGTATACTTGGAAGGTAAGACAAACAAAAACGGGGTCAATCAATAGCGAAAGGAAATCAATCATGCAAACCAACCAAGAGCTTTACAAGAGTATAACCGACCGTATCATCGCACAATTAGAGAAAGGAAATTGTATATGGAAAAAGAGTTGGGCAGGAGGAGGAATTCCTACAAATTTTTCTAGCAAGAAGGCCTATAGAGGATTAAATATTGTGCTTTTATCTTTAGCTGGCTTTAACAGTAATTACTGGCTAACTTTCAATCAAGCTAGTAAATTGGGCGGACATGTAAAGAAGGGCTCGAAATCTACAGTAATCATCTATTGGAATTTCCTTAAAAGAAATCAAGTAGGCGCTAATGGAACTATAACAGAAAAAACAATTCCAATGATGAAATATTATAGAGTCTTTAATCTTGAGCAGATAAACGGGATTGATGTTCCGCAAGTAAAAAAGAATGTATCAGTAAATGATAAAATAGAATCATGCGAAAGCCTTCTTGAGCTATACAAAAATAAGCCAGTAATCAAGCATGAAGATAACTCAGCTTATTATGTTCCTTCAGCAGATTATGTAAACATGCCGAAAAAGGAAAACTTTGACAAGATAGAGAATTATTATTCAGTATTATTTCATGAGCTAGGACATTCTACAGGAGCTAAAAATAGATTGAATAGGAAATCCTTAACAGCATCGGATGGATTTGGCGGACACGAATACAGCAAGGAAGAATTAGTTGCAGAATTTTCAGCATCTTTCCTTTGTGCTATTGCAGGAATAGAGCCTCATACTATAGACAATTCAGCAGGATATATCAAGTCATGGATTAAGGCCTTAAAGAATGACAGTAAATTAATTATATACGCATCAACTCAAGCCAGTAAAGCTGTAGACTATTTCCAAAATCAGAAAAAAGCCAAGACAGAATCCAAGGAGCTGGTAGTCGCAGAGCCAAAAGAATTAGTTGCAGTATAAAGAAATATAATAAAACAGGGTTGCTCATTGAGCGTAAAATTATCCCTGTATAGAAAGGAATTTATATGTATGTATTTAGATGGAACAAATTTTTATTCATAAAAGTTTTATGTTTTAAAAAAGTTTTCCTATTGCCTACATTCATTATTAAATATTTAAAAAAGAAAGGAAAAAAATGAGCTTAGATAAAAAGATAATAGATATTACAGAGATACAAATTGATAAGAAATGCTAGACGCAGAGACCTCTATAAGAATAATAAAGCATATAGAGTCGAGCAAGTGCTTAGAGCTAGAATAGTAAAGGTAATTAAAAATAATTCAAAACTTGAGTCAACTGTAATCTTATTAGGGTGTTCTATAGATAATTTTAAAATACATCTAGAGAATAAATTTAAAAAGGGAATGACATGGAATAATCATAGTTTGGAAGGCTGGCACATAGACCATATTAAACCTTGTGCTAAATTTGATTTAAGTAAGAAAACAGAGCAACGTAAGTGCTTTAATTACACTAACTTACAACCTTTATGGGCAAAAGAAAATTTATCTAAGAGTGCCAAATATTAAAATAATTCAGTCCTGCTCTTGACAAATGTGGAAAGATGTGCTATACTTAACAAGTGCGAAAGGGGATTTGAAATGCTAAATCATAAAAATAATTTTTTACAATTATGTTTACAGATTGAAAGTTTAAATAATCAAAAACAAAATTCGTCTAGACATGATGAAAAAAAAGCATGTGATAATAAGATTAAAGAATTAAAAATCTCTATCGACAAAGTATTGGACAATTATTTAGAGACCATAAAACAGGAGAGTATAAAATGCTAATAAGTATAATCGTTATTGTATGTATAGGCTTAGCGGTATTTTCTTACTGCGTGTATTCTGACTTAGAAATAAAATATATTTTAAAGTGCAGTAGAGAAACAATTTTAAATAAAGAAAAGAAAGTATTAGAAGATGAGATTGAACGTCTTAAAAATTATATTGAGTATTTAAAAAATAATTCAGAGAAGTTATTTTACTCTTAGGAGAGAATTATGGCAGAGATAGATTTAGTTAAAATTTTAGTTGACGATGCAATTAATAGAGCTATTAATCATTATGAAATTGAAGGCGCAATACAGGTTATTGAAAGTGTTTATAATTGTAATTCAAAACTTAAAAAAGTTATGTTAGAAAACATTAAACAAAGGTTACGAAATGACTGATACAACGCTTAGTTTATGCAAAGGTAGCATTAATAATATTGCAAGAATTATTGAGTTCTTAGCCTCGATAGTAGTTAAGTGTGCTATGCTTGTTGTTCAAGTAATTCTAATCATACCTATGTTATTATGTTCCTTAGTTGGTATAGGTTTATTAGCAGGTTTTTTATCTATAATGCTTTTGTCTGTTTACTATGCAGTAACTTTACTATAAATTTTACGAGGGCGATATTCTTCGAGCTAAACCCCCGACAGCTCACCTTTCGCTATATCGTCCTCCCCCTATTTAAGGAGAAATATGAAATATCTTATTAAAATACTTGAAATTTTATTGACTATGCTAATTCTATTTCTATGTTTTAAATTTTTTAAGATACACTATGCAATTATAGCTTTATTAATTTTAACTGGAGTAGTTAAGTTTGGTGGTTTTTTATTCTCATGCAGAAATTGGGAACGTCAGTCTAGGAGATACTAATGCTAGACAATAAAGAGAAAAGAGCAACCGAAGCCATACAGCGAATGTTTAAGATTTATGGCGTAGAAAGAACGGAAGAGAAATTAAAATTGATATGTAAAAATAAATTTAATTCTTGTTATGATTATCATATGAGAATATATAAACAGTTATTAAGAGGATAGAATAATGAAAAAACTTATAGCATCACTTTTTTGCTTAACTCTAGTGTTAATTTTTATATATAATGTTGTTATAACTTTATGCTATGTAGGACTTTTATTTGCACTTTCTTTGTGCTAGAGCTTGACAAATGAGAAATCGTGTGTTATACTTGAGAAAAGCGAAAGGGAAACAAAATGTCAAAAGGCAGACTAGAAAGAACAAAGATACATCAAACATTTTCCAGACCAACTGGAGAGTACGAAACTGTTACAGGATATTTTGGACTGTTTACACGACCTATCGTAGAGGAATATAAAAAATTGTATCACGCTCAATGTCAAGATTGTGGAGCCTTATATCCTATCATAGATGGTTTTATTAAATGTAATAACAAAATTATTGCAAGATGTTTATGTGCTAACGTGTAGCGAAAGGAAATTTAAATGCCAGCAGACTCTAATTGTAGACATTGTAAAGGAAAGGGATATTATTTTTTAAAGGAAGATGACATGGAAATTTGTGATTGTGTTACAGAAAATGATGAAGAGTAATTTGGGAGTGTGGTGTAATTGGTAACACGATGGTCTCCAAAACCATTATTTTTGGTTCGAGTCCAAACATTCCCGTAAATAAATATTAACTAACAAGGAGAAACAAAATGAAAAAGTATTTTTAGTAGCAGTAATTATATTATGTTTTGCATCAACAAGTTTTGCAGGCTTTAATTTTGGTACAGATACGTATGAGAAAGTAGATAATATTCTTATAGTAAATTCTCTAGGTGACCAAACAGTAGAGAGTCAATTTAAACATGACGGATTAAATCTAGGATTCAATGATTACATTCCAGAAAATGCTTTTAAGAATAACTTATATAATCAAGGTTACACTACAGTATTAGATTATGATAATACAAGTCTAGACCTAGTGGAGGTTGGTTATATGGGCGTGAGAGGTGACCCTCGCAGTTATGATGCAGATTATGTATTAAAGAAAGAGTATGAAAAATATTCCTCGCAATCTCAAGATGTAAGAATTGATAAAAATAATTTAGGTATAAGTAATTTAAATATTCATAATGCTTATCAAGATATGAGATTAGATGCGAATAAAAATAACATATTGCAGAATGATGGAAATATTACAACAAATAAGAAAAATATAAAAACAAATAAATCAGAGATTAATACCAACAGAAACAGTATACAAAATAATGATAATAACATAACTAACAATACAAACAACATAGGCTCTAACTCTAATCGTATCAATGACTTAGATAGTAGAACAAGTGAGCTGGAAGAAACACAGTATCGTATTGATGCAGAGTTACAAATTCACGACAGCAGAGATTGGAAATTCTCAGCATTTATAAATAACGATGTTAGACATGGGCGTGTCGACGCTATAGGCGTTAAGATAACATATAAGTTAGGTAAAGATTATGCAGTTAAAAGAATGGACGCTCTAGAAAGAAAGATTGATAGATACATTGAATTAAAAGAACAAGAAAATATTACAGTAGTACCAACTGAAACTGGTTTAAGAGTTAATAAAAAATTCTAAAGGAGATTTAGTATGATGGGTATAATAAAATGTGCGTTTCTATTCTTGGCAGTATGGTTAACTATAGTAAATACTTTAAGAGCCTGCTATAAACAAAAGCTTCCAACAATAAATATATTTTATCAGGCGATAGGCATTACAGGATTTATCGTTTTGCAATTTAATTTATTGTAGGACTTGACAAATACAATTTTATGTGTTATACTTGATTCAGACAAGGAGAATGATTATGTGGAGAGTAGCCTTATTAAATAGTAATAGCGATATAATTTCTGGCAACTTTAAGACAAAAGAGAAGTGCGAAGAGTTTGTTTTGAATATGCAAGAAGATTGTCATAAGCATTACATTAAAAAGTCTATTATTCTTAACAAAGAAACCAAAGAAAAATACACGGTAGATTGGACTAAATAGTGACCAAGAAAAAATACATTTATATACGAAAACAACCTTCCAATTATGATTATTGGTTATTTGTATTGGCCAATGAAAAAGATGTGGAAGCATTTTTAGCTAGAGGAAATGAGAGACAAATTAAAAGTTTGAGAAGTGTATTATTGTGTTTAAAGAATCAGAATAATGAAAAGTATTTAAAACTTAATGGAGAAGAAATTTCCAAAAGAGTTGAGGTTGCACATGCTAAGTTTGACTGAGAAAAAAGAAAAGATGATAGTGAATAGTAAGAGTATGGCTACACACTTTGGATATATTTCAGGAACAATAAAATCATATGACAATAGAATAGTATCAGCAGATAGAGCTTTAGACGATATAAGAGATATTGTAAATGAATGGAATGAAAAAGTTAAGTCTGAATTACTAAAATAAGGATACTAAAATGTTTAAAGTAAATGACTGGGTTAAACATAAAGATAAACACTTAACAGGTAAAGTAACCGCTATTAATTCAAATCATATTTTTAGATATGAAGTTAAGTGGAATAATGATAAAAAAGGTGTCTATAGTGAACATGTATTAAAAAGATATAACTATATTCATAAGGGATTTAGATTAGGTATTTTTAGATTTTTTTTCTTTAAGCTACATAAAAAATGGACACTTAGAGTAGAGCTTTCACAAGGTTGGGACTAAATTTATGAAAAAAATGTCAGTAAAGGAATTATATAAAGGCTTGTTTCATGTAAAATTTAATGCACAATATACAGAGACATCTACCTTTATGAGACTACAGGAATTTTATGAAAGTCCTTTTACTGCGATAAGAAGTAAATATTTTACAAGAGAGGATTATGAAGATAGATATTTTAAAGAGTATGGTTTGTTTGATTATTATACGAAGTGGTCAGGTTTTAATGTACCAGGTAATACTGTAAATTTATTCTTTAGAGTCTTTAGTGAACACAATGATTTAACTAAAAAGGAAACTAAACTATTTAAAGAGGTTCTTAAAATTTCATCTAAGAAACAAGACAGTTATTATTTAATTGCAACACACGATGACGCAGATATTGACCATGAGGTTGCACACGGTTTTTATTATTTGTTTCCGGAATATAGAGAGAGCATGACTAAGCTACTCAAAGAGTTCAGTAATTGTTCTATGATGAAAAAACTGAGAATAAAATTATTGAATTGTGGTTATTGTAAGAAGTTTTTAGATGATGAAGCTCAGGCTTATCTCTCAACAGATACGATAAAGTACAGCTTCATACCTCTATCTAGACACAAAAGCAATAAGATAATAATTAAAAAATTTAAAGCTACATTCAAAAAATTTAAAAGGATGCAAAATGAAATGGTTACTTAATATTTTAGACTTTTTTAATTGGATGGCTCATATAGAATCTCAAAGATATTGTAAAAAATATACTCCTTATAAATCACGTTTACTATAAAGGAAAATTATGAAAACATTTTTACTAACAGCATTGGCAACAGGTCTTGCAAATATAATATCTTTTTTAGTATATCAAGGATTCGTTAAAAGTTATTGGGGTAAAAATTGCAGACAAGAAATGACAAGATTCTTTAATCGTTTCTGCAAACATTATCAAAAGATGATTGTAAATAAAGACCCTAAGAAAGATAAGTAATTATGTCAATAAATATAGAGATTAATATAAACAGTTGTGATGACTGTAAACATGTAAGTCATACAGGTCAATTAACAAAAGGCGGTGCAAAGCCTTGCTGTAATCACGATGATACTGTAAAAGAAAAAGGTCATAATTGTTTCGACAGAGTTATACCTTATTCTTCTGAATATTCAGATATTTGGAATAGAAATTTTAGAGTAGTTAAAGGTATTCCTAAATGGTGTCCTTTACTAAATGGAGGAAATTATCAATGAAAAAATTTAAACCTTTTCTGGCACCTAATAAGATTGTAGATATACACACGCTAAAGTATCCATTACTTGCATCATTTAAACTTGATGGTATTAGATGTATTATTAAAGATGGAGAAATGTGTAGCAGAAGTTTGAAACCTATTAATAATGTTAAGCTACATGAGAAGTTTGAGCAGTTAAAAGCATTTACTAAAAGTGCATCTGATTTACAACCTATCTTAGATGGTGAGCTATTGGCTAGAAGTATGCCTTTTAATGCTCTGAGTGGTACAGTAAGAGCTTCAGACAGAGAGCTACCAGAAGATATGTATTTCTATTTGTTTGACTCAGTAATTAATGAGCAGTATGATACAAAATTTATACTTAGAACAGAGCAGTTAAATAAACTAGACTTAATGTATCCTGATTTAATTAAAATTGTAGAACAAAAATTAGTGAATACACCGGAAGAAGCAGAGGCGTATTTTGAAGAAGCATTGGCATTTGGTTGTGATGGGTTAATACTACATAGCTTAGACGGAAGATATAAATGTGGCAGAGCAACAATAAATGAAGGTATTATTTATAAGATGAAACCTTATATAACATTTGATAGAAAAATTGTAGGTGTTGTTCAATCAACTAAAGTTAATCCAGATGCAGAAAAGAAAGTAAATGAATTAGGAAGAAGTGTTACATCAAAGAAAAAGGGAGATAGAATTTTAATTGATAGAGCCTGTGATTTTGTTGTGATGCACTATGAAGATGCAGAATTAAAAGTGGCTATTGCTATGACTAATGAGGAGAAGAATGAAGTTTGGAAGAATAAAGAATCCTATATTGGGAGATATATAGAGTATAAAGGCTTAATGGTTGGCGCTAAAGAACTTCCGAGGCATCCAGTCTATCTTAGAATGAGAGATGATAAAGAATAGCTTGACAAATGAGAAATTGTATGTTATACTTTAGATTCAAACGATGAGAAATAAAGAGTGTCTTTGACTCGTGTTGTCCGTACGATAGGGTATTCGGAAGGTATACATTCTCGATATTCCAACCTCTTAGCAGACTTTCGATAATTTAAAGACTAGGAAGGCGAGACACAAAAATTATCAACTATTAAAGGAAAAGAAATGATAAAACCTCTTGTATTAAAAATAACTAAGAAATGTAAAACAACAGTATATAAATTATATCTTGAAAATAATTTAATATTTGAATCTGTAAATTTACACGAATTTTTAGCAGTAGCAGAGACAAAAATAGATGCAGGTTACTATATAAGTTTTAGACCAACACATCAGAAAGAGACGATTAATAAATGAAATATTATAGCGAAGAAAATAAAGCAGTAATAAAATCTTGGTGTAACAATCCAGAAGAGGGTGCAGTAAATCAGGCTAGAAATTTGGCATCTTTACCTTTTCTATTTAAACATGTTGCATTAATGCCAGACACTCATCAAGGTTATGGTATGCCTATTGGCGGAGTTATTGCTACAAAGAATGTTATAATACCAAATGCTGTTGGTGTTGACATTGGTTGTGGTATGTGTGCTATTAAAACTACTTTGACAGATATTACTACTGACCAGTTAAAGATTATTTTAAGTGAAATTAGAAAAGTTATTCCTGTAGGTTTTGAAAAGCACAAGAAAGAGCGTTCTGATAATTTAATGCCAGATGTAAATTCTTCTTCTAACTCAATGATAGATTGGTGTTCATCGCATGATTGGAATGAGCATTATAATTCTGTAGTACAAAAACAGTATAGTAAAGCTACACAACAATTAGGTACCTTGGGTGGAGGTAATCACTTCATAGAAATTCAAAGAGGCAGAGAAAATATTAATGATGTTGGAAATATTTGGATTATGATTCATAGTGGCTCTAGAAATTTAGGCTATAAGGTTGCTAAACACTATAATAAAGTTGCTCAAGATTTATGTAATAAATGGTGTTCAAACATACCTGAGTATACTGGACAAGATGGTCTAGCTTTTTTACCTGTAGATACAGAAGAAGGTCAAAATTATATAAAAGAAATGAATTACTGTTTAGCCTTTGCTTATGCTAATAGAAAATTAATGATGACTAATATTATTCAAGTTCTTGTTACTCAAGGCTTATTTGATAATGATTTTACTGGGTTACAAAAAACAAGAGATTCTTTTATTAACATTCATCATAACTATGCTAATCTAGAAAATCATTTTGGAGAAAATGTTTGGGTGCATAGAAAAGGTGCAACATCTGCAAATGAAGGTCAGCTAGGAATAATTCCAGGCAGTCAAGGCACAGCGTCTTACATTGTTAAAGGTAAAGGAAATACAGACTCGTTTAAGTCCTGTTCACACGGTGCAGGTAGACAAATGAGTAGAACAAAAGCTCGAAACGAATTAAATTTTAAAGAAGAAGTAAGTAAATTAAATAATCAAGGCATCATTCATTCTATCAGAGATGTTTCTAGTTTAGATGAAGCCTCAGGTGCCTATAAAGATATTGATGTTGTAATGAAAGAGCAAGAAGATTTGGTTGATATTGTAGTAAAGTTACAACCATTAGCTGTAATTAAAGGATAACTCAGAGGGTGGGCTAGTCTGGTTAAGTCGCTCGTTTTGGAAGCGAGAGGTCGAAGGTTCAAATCCTTCCCTTCTGACCAATTTAAAAATAGTATGTTCTATGACATAGTACATTTGAGCTATAAAGTAGAACACAATACAGGAGATTGATGATGTTAGAATTTCAAGCATTTAATAAAATACCTAGACTCAGTAGAGATATGCTAATTACTGAGAAAATTGATGGCACAAACGCTCAAGTTTATATTATTAAGTACAAAGACTTATTCGCTACCATTGAACCTGAAGAAAATATAATTACTGCAATGAAAGAGATGAATGAGTTTATAGCAAAGTATTGTATGTATAAAGTTTACTCTAGTGATGAAACAGATATTTTATATATGTTTGCTGGTTCCAGAAGAAGATGGCTTGATTGTTCTTCTGAAGGTGATAATTTTGGTTTTGGGAAATGGGTAAAAGCTAATGCAGAAAGCTTAATACAATTAGAAGAAGGCAGACATTTTGGAGAGTGGTACGGAAAAGGAATTCAAAGAGGTTACGGCTTAGATGAAAAAAGATTTGCATTATTTAATGTAGGCAAGTGGGCGTCAAGAAATATTCCTTTACTAGTTAAAGAAGCTAGAAATTATTGTCCAGAATGTTGTGAAGTTGTTCCAATTTTATATGAGGGTCCTTTTTCTACAATGATGACAGAAAGATTAATAGATAGACTTAGTACGCAGGGTAGTTATGCTGTTAAAGGTTTTAAGAAACCTGAGGGTATTGTAATTTATCATAGAGCAAGTGGTAGATTATTTAAAAAAACTATAGAGAATGATGAAAAACCAAAAGGAAAGTAAAGTATGACAATTAAAAATAAAGATGATTTAAATAGAGGATTAGAGATAGACTTAACGGGACCACAAGGTAACGCATTTTGTTTATTAGGCATAGCCAGTAATCTTTGTGAGCAACTTAACGGAACAAAAAATGATTTTTTAATAAAAGATTGGGAAGTTATTAAGACTGAGATGAAATCAGGCGATTATGAAAATTTAATTAAAGTGTTTGATAGAGAATTTGGAAAATATGTAACTCTCTATAGATGAAAGAATCAGTCTAAACGTACTCCAGACTCGGGGATAGCGAGACCTAGGTAAACTCGTGATATGATGACCGAAAAATCGGTGCGTGACCGCTGGGAGAGACTAGCTCTAAACAAAGGATAAAGAATGAATTTCTGGTTTACATCTGACTATCATCTTGGGCATAAGAATATTATAAAGTATTGTAATAGACCTTTTAAATCTCTCGAGCATATGAACGAGGCAATTATTAAAAATCATAACATGAGAGTAAAGCCTGAAGATACTGTATTTCATTTAGGTGATTTCTGTTTTAAAAATTCTTCTGATGTGCGAGGCGAGGGAGTAAAAGTAAATGCAGAACAATGGGAAGAACAACTGAATGGTAAAATAATTCATGTTAGAGGTAATCACGATAGAAATAATTCAACCAAAACTATCATAGAAGGACTATTAATAAAGTATCATAAGAGACTAGTATATTGTGTGCATAAACCAATACATTATAATTCTAACTATGAGATTAATTTTGTAGGACATGAACATGATAAATGGTCAGTAAAGAGAATTGATAATGTAAGTTTAATTAATGTTGGTGTAGATGTAAATAACTTTAGACCAATTAAGTTTCAAGAGGCTTTATGGAAATTAAAAAATGAAAATAAATGTATTTAGTCAACTGGCTATTGAGAAATTCAAAACAAATGAAAATCATATAGTTATATCTATACGCAGTCCTGGTACTAGCAAAGCTCTATTGCCGAAACAAGCATCTAGAATTAAGAGTTTATATTTAGAGTTTCACGATATTGACGAAAGATGTTTAGAAATTACCGATAGAGTAGACTGTGATGTTTGTAAGGGTACAGGCTTTATACCAGAATATAGACATATAGAGAATGGAAGATGTTTTAAGTGTAACAAGGAAGGTTTGAACTTACAATTATTTAGTAGAAAAGATGCGATTAATATTTTAGATTTCGTTAAAGCACACAGCTCTAGCGTAGATTTAATTGCAGTTAATTGTGAGGCAGGTATTTCAAGAAGTGCAGGTGTAGCGGCCGCTCTAGGCAGAATATTTAATAGTGATGATTTTTATTACTTTAAACATTATTTGCCAAATAGTTTAGTGCGTAAATTAATTTTACAGGAGTATTATGATAAAGAATAAAGCTATACCAATAACAACATACATATTTTTTGCTTTTGTATATTTCTTACAAGGTATCTGGGGGTTGAAATCTGCGCCTCTATATTATCTTCAAAGAGAGGTGTGGCATTTATCTGTAGCCAACATAGCATTGATTGGTTGCATCATAACAATTCCTTGGACAATAAAACCTTTGTTTGGTATTGTTGTTGATTCATTTCCATTATTAAAAAAGAAATGCAAGTATTGGTTAATATTAAATTATTCAGTTATATTTATCATAAGCATGTTAGTTGCAATATTTGGATTGAATGTTCAGACATTAGTATTGACAGGTTTCTTGACAGGCTTAGCTTTTGCATTTTCAGATGTGGGAGCAGATGGTTTAGTCTGTGTACTAGAGAAGAAACATAATTTACAGGGTAAGCTTCAGGCAATTTCTTGGACAGCTATCTCAGTAGCAGGTCTTATTACATCATTAGGTGGTGCTTGGATTTCAGAACACTTTGATTATAGATTAGCATTTTTAATTTGTGGTATATTTCCTTTATGTATGGTTATATTTCTACTAACAAAATATGAAGAACCTGATTCAAAGGGAAAGAGATTAGATAAAGCACAGTTATTAAAATTTGTTAAAGTAATATTCAATAAACAGTTAGCAATACCCGTAGCATTTTTATTCTTTTATTATTTATCACCATCTTTTGGTACACCGCTTATGGTTACTATGAGAGAGACCATGCACATGAATAAGATGATGATAGGCTTGCTAGGTGCTACAGGTACAGTCTTTGGTATACTAGGTTACGCATTGTACTTCATTAAGTTTCATAAGTTCAACATGAGAAAGTTACTATATTTCTCCGTAATCTTTGGTGGTATATCTACACTATGGTATTTACATATACCTAATCAATGGTGGTTGTTAGCTTATAGTATTATATTAGGAACAGTCGGAGCAGTATCTCATTTAGTATTATTAGCTTATGTGGCAAAGACAACACCGAAAGGTTATGAAGCTATAGTATTTGCAGTATTATGTTCTGTCTTAAATCTAGGGTCAATGGGAAGTGGCTACATAGGTGGTCTACTTTACGATGCTATTGGTTTCAATACTTTAGTTATTATATCAGCGATATTTACGTTTGCATGTTTATTCTTTATACCACATTTAAAATTAGAGGAGAAGTAAAATGATAAAAGATGACAAAGATAAAATAATTGATATGATTAGACATCTAAGAACTAAGATAGGTAATTTAGTTAATAATAAAAATGAAGATGATATAGAGGAGACTCAGAAATATCTTAACTCGATTCAAGATAAAGTCTTTTCTTTATAAATAAAACTTGACAAAATGGATTTTATGTGTTATACTTTGTGTATGAAAGATAAAGGAGATAGAAGATGAGTGAAATAACAACAGCTAAATTACCAGATGAAGTTAAAGATTTAAAAATAAATATTGAAAAATTAATCAAAGAGTTCAATACAAAAACAAAACTTCAAGTGTCTGGTGTATTAGTAGAAGGCATTCCAACACAAGAGAAATTTAATAACATAGTAGTCATTGCTGGTTATAATACGATTGTGAGCATTGAATTATGAGCGAATCTAAAATACAGAGAAAAGATTTTTGTGTATCTCATTCATTTAAAACTAAAGGAGAAATAACTGAACGCTCGGTTTTAGTTGCAGATGCTTTTGGTTTAGGTATAGATGATGAAAAAGAATTTAAGATTTATGATAACTTTAAATTTGATTTATGTTCAAACGATGTAGTCTATATCACAGGCTCTAGTGGCTCAGGTAAATCTTGGCTATTAAAAAATATCTTTAGTAAATTCAAGAATAGTTTATCAATAGATGATATTAAAATAGATGATAATGAGATTTTAATTGAAGGTGTTGGAACAGATTTGAATGATGCTATTAAGAAACTAAATCTTGCTGGTCTAGGAGATGCGTTTTATATCTAAGAAAATATTGTCAGCTATCAGATGGTCAGAAATATAGATATGCAATAGCAAAGTTTATTGATTTAGATGCTAAGGTCTGGATTCTAGATGAATTTGGTGCAAAGCTTGATAGAACAACAGCTAAAATTGTTGCATATAATTTACAGAAGATTGCAAGACAGCTTAACAAATGCGTAGTTTGTGCTACAACACATGAAGATTTAATAGACTCATTGAAGCCTAGCTTAGTTATAGAGAAAGGTTTTGAAGATGAGGTAACGAGTTATAGAAAAACTCTAGAAGATTATCCAAAAAGAATAAAAGAAATTTACACAGATATTAGAGTAGAAAAAGGAGACAAAGAGGATTATAAAAAATTATCTAAATTTCATTACAGACAATCTCGACTCGGTGCAGTAAAGAATTACTATAGATTATTACACAAAGATAATGTAATAGGTGTTATGGCTATAACTTATTCGCATCTAGCATTAAAGGGAAGAAACATTTATACTAATAAGAAGTATGCTAAGATGACTAAAGAGATATGCACAGAAATTAATAAACAGTTTGAATGTATCTCTCGAGTTATTTTACATCCACAGTATAGAGGAATAGGTTTAGCTCACTATTTTTTAAGAGAGTATTTTAAGTTGAGTGATTGTCATTATATTGAAACAGTTGCAGTAATGAGCAAATATTCTCCTTTCTTTGCTAAAGCAGGTATGACTCATGTAGAAACTGAACAAGATGAAAAAAGAAGTCTATTGGTAAAACAATTAGAGGCATATAATTTTAATACTGATTTGATTTCAAGCTCTACATATAATGAATCAATCTACAATAAATTAGATGTTCAACAACAAGCAGATGTTAAAATAATAATTAAGAGAATATTAAATAAATATAAAGGTGCAGTATCTAAACTATTTTCTAAAAAGAAATCTATTGATGAAATAGTTGAGGAGAATTTATTTACAATAATGAAAGAGATTAAACGAGCTGATACATGGTATTGGATTCTCGAAAACAAAAAGGATAAATAATGATAAATTGTAGAGAATGTACTTATCATAAACAAAGTAGTAGAGGTTTTATAGAGACCAATTTTATTACAGGCAGAGGAAATAAAAATGCAGATGTAATGATTATTTTCGATTCTCCTTTTATTAATGATTTGCAATCTCAATCTATTGCCTCGAGTAAAGAATATAATGATTATCTAAATAACTATCTAGAAAAAATAGGTCTTTCTTTAGATGATACTTATGTTACATGCTTCTGCAAATGTTTTATTTCTGATAAGTCAAAGAAGCCAACAAAGGTAATGAAGAAGAAATGTTTTGATTTATATTTAGATAATGAAATTAGAACAGTAAAACCAAAAGCAATTATTATTATAGGTAAGATGATAACTCAATGGTTAATACCAGCAGTTAATAATAGATTCCCTTTGAAACAAGTTGTAGGTCAGAAATTTTACAACCCAGAATATGATTGTAATATTATTCCTATCTATGATATGTTTTATTTAGCTAATTTCACTTCTCGCTCAAGTCAGATTAGACAGACATCGCTTGGTTTTGCTAGAGTAAAATCTGTATTAGAACAAGAGTCTGAGGCAGTAAATAAAAAATTAACTTATTCTTCTGATGTTAAAGTCTTAAAAACATTTGGTGAATATGTTGTATGTGATTTAGAGACATCTGGCTTAGATTATTTTGAAGATGAGATTGTTACAGTTGGTTTGATGGATTTAAAGACGCAGAAGATTTTCTCAATAGATGCAGAGGATTATGATACATTCGATATATGTGATTGTAACAATGGTTTAAAAACAGTAGACGACAAGGAAGTTATCTGTGAAAAATGTAAAGGTCAAGGGAAATTATTTAAGGTAAATTATAAGAGCAATGAATTTTATAGTAAGATTTTACCACAAATATATTGTGAACTAAAGACTAGAAAATTAATATTGCATAATGCAGAATTTGACTTGGAGTTTTTCTTAGCAAAGAAATTCAATCTATGCGATAACTTAGTTGCAGACACAAGACTAATGCAGTTTTTAGTTAATCCTTTAGGTGGCACAAGTCTAGGCTTTTTGATTCAGTTATATTTTGGTATAGCTTATAAAGAAACTATTGTAAGAAAAACTATTTTAAATATGAAGGTCGAGGATAGAAAACATTATTGTGGTGAAGATGTTTATTATACTGGTAGATTATTTGTTAAATTACATAAGGTATTAAAAGAGCAAGATAGTTTAAGGTCGAATAAGATTTTAACTGGAATGATTAAAATAATTTCTTCTGATTTAATCTTTACAGGTATAAAGATTGATGAGAATAAAGTATTTGAATTGATTGAATTTTATCAAGCAGAGAAAGATATGTGCGAAGTTAAGTTTAAGAAAAGATTTAAGCTAGAGGATACTTTCAGTTTAAACTCACCTAAACAATTAGGTAAACTCTTATATGAAGATTTAAAATTACCTGTTTCTATTCTCACAGACAAGGGTAATCCTTCATGTAATGTAGAAGCTATTAATAAGTTAGCGAGTAAACGACCTGCATTAAAAGGCTTATTGGATTATAGAACAGTTAAAGGTCATATAGAGAAACTAAAAGGTTATCAAAAAGCAACTAAATCTGATGGACGTATTCACGGTAATTTTAATTTGTTCTCTCCTGACTCCTCTAGATTAATGAGTTCAAAACCTAATATTCAGAATGTTCCTAGAAATAGTAGAATTAAAGAAATATTTGTGGCCAGAGAAGGCTACTCTTTTGTATACTACGATTATTCACAGATTGAATTTCGTGTATGGCTTCATTTAGCGAATGATAAAAGAGGTATAGATTTTGTAAATAATGGAAGAGATATTCACGCCTTGATTGCAAGTCAACATTACAAAGAGGCAGAAGAGAATTTTCTAGATAAGTCTAATAAAGAAAATCAAGAAAAAAGAAATATGGTCAAAGCTATTGTTTATGGTTCAATGTATGGCAGAAGTCCTGAGGGTATCGTGGCCGCTCATGGTGGTTCTAAAGAAGAAGCTACTCAGATTCAGATGATGTTTTTTAACTTATGTAGAGAAGGCTGGATGTGGCTAAAACAAATTGAGCAGAAAGTATTTAAAGATAAAAAATTGTTTACTCCATTTGGAACTGTAAGATTATTTCCAGATATAGAATTAATACAAGGTAGACAGAGAGATGAAATTGTTAGACAGGCTAAATCATTTATTGTTCAGAGCTGGGCAGTAGAGATGGTATTTATAGGTATGTGCAAAGTCTGGAGAAAAATAAGAGAAGATAACTTAGATGCAAAATATGTTCATCAGATACATGATGCGGGTATTCTTGAAGTTAAAGATTGTGATATAGAAAAAGTTAAAGAAATAATTCTAAGAGACGCACAATCACCATATGCTAAATTAAAGGTTCCTCTAAAAGTTGATTTAAAAATAGGAAAAACTTGGGCAGAAATTGCATAGAAATAATAGAGCTATGATGTAATGGTAGCACGTGAGATTTTGAATCTTAAAGTTTGAGTTCGACTCTTAGTAGCTCTGCCAACTTAAAGGATAACTTATGATAGAGAAAATATTTACTGAATTAGGTATAGAGTCTGAAGCTTATTTTTTAACAGGTTCTCATGGTATAGAATCTGATGACTGTAAAATCAGCACAGAAAAATCTGATTATGATTATGTTTTATTAATTCAGTATAGACACAATTTAATAGATTATTTAAAAGAACGCAATATTGATATAGATTACTCTTGTTATAATGGTGGATTCAAGTTTACATATGAGGGAAAACTTTATAATGTAATTACTGCAATATATACTGAATTTATGGCTTGGAGAGAAGCCTTATCAATAATAAAGCATCTAATAAAGATAGATGATAAGTATAAAATAGTGGCCAAAAATAAGCTGTCCAGATATTGTTTATATGAACAACTTAGAGCCTTAATAAAAACAACACTATTATTAGGTGAATTACAAAAATAAACTTGACAAATACAATTTGATGTGTTATACTTAATGTATCGAGTCAAATAATATAGAGGAATAAAATATATAATTAAAATAAAAGGAGAAACAAAATGGCTAAGTATTCAGTATCAAAAAATGGACAGTATCTAAAATTTACCTGCGTTTGTGGTTCTGAGATGTGGGACAATAGATTAAAAAAGAATAATCCTAAGGCACCTGATTTAAAGTGCAAGGACGTAGGTTGCACGATAGGTAAGAATAACACACCTAATGCTGTGTGGTTACAAGAAGATGAGGTAACTCAATTAGACGCTAAGTATAAAGAAGTTTCCGGTAAAGCATCTATCTCAAAGTCAGTCTCAACAAAATCAAATTCTGCTGTTGAAATTCCTTTAGGTATGCAAGTTGCATGGGCAAAAGATGTTGCTATTTGTTTAGCCACTACTCAGAAGATTAAGACACATGAGGAGTTTACAGCGTTATATGAAGTTTGTTTAGATGACATGAAAAAAAGTGTAGACAAATTCTTAGCTAAACATTCTACAGTTGTTAAAGACGTATCTAGAGAAGTTGATGATACAGATTTAATTGATGCCGAAGATGTGGTAGAAGAGATTGAAGAGGTAGTTGAACCTGAAATTGCAGAAGAAAAAGAAGATGAAGTCAAAGAAGCTGATGAAGAGTTTGATTTTGACTGTGAAGATATAGATTTATAATCTTTCGTTATTTAATTAAGGAGATGTGATGGTTAAGAAGAAAAAGAAAGAAGAAGATATTCCTAACGAGAATATAAAGGCTCCAAAATACGATAAAGTTACAGAGGGGTATGACTCTAAAGATTGTAAGAAAGAGAAAAAAATAGAGGACGATATGTCTCTAAATGAAAAGATTAAATTAGAGGCTATGTCTAAAGAGCAAGAAAAGGATTTTAAAAAGACTCTTTCTATTATGGAAAAGGAATTCGGTGTAGGTTCAATAGCTTCAGCAGAAGATATATTAGCTGTCGAAAAAGTTGCTACAAAGAATCTTCTTCTAGATATATTAACAGAGGGTGGACTTCCCAAAGGCTCAATATCATTATTTTATGGTGCAGAGAGTTCAGGTAAAACAGTTCAATCTTTATTAGTAGCTTCTGTTTTTACATCTAATAAAATTCCAGTTCTTTATATATGTGCTGAAGGCGATGTGGATAAGTCTTGGATTAAAAAATTAGGTAATGATTTAAAATATTTTATGATAGCTAGACCAGATGATTTAGAGAAGGCTATTGATTTAGCTGATGTGGCTGTCAGAAGTGGTAAATTTGGTTTAGTAATTTTTGATAGTGTTACATCAGGTGTTCCGAGAGAAGCTTTAAATAAGAAAACGGATAAAGACCAAATGGCATTACAGGCAAGAAGAAATAGTAAGCTTGTTCAAAAAATTACTTCTGGTTTACAGCCAGCAAATCTTTTAGACCCAAGGTCTTATAATAGCACTACTGTAATTTTGATTGCTCATCTAAGAGAAAAAGTAGGTGTAATGTTTGGTTCTCCGGACACAATACCTGGTGGACATGCGTTGAAGCATCATTCTGCTTATATTGTTAGATTTCGTTCAGGTGCAAAATTGACAAAAACAAAAAAGACGAAAGAAGAAAAAGCTGAAGAGAAGAAGGATACTAAGACAGATAAAAAAGAGAATAAGATAATAGATATTGTAGGCATAGAAATTAAAATTAAAATTGAAAAGTCAAAATTCTCTATTCCTTTAGTATCAGGTATTAATGAATTCTATTTTTCTCCTCCACGTTTAAATAATGCAAAAGTATTAATGACATATGCTATTCAATATGGTATTATTCAAAGAGGAGGCGCTTGGTACACATACAAAGATTTAAGAGTAATGGGACAAAGAGAGTTACTAATGCAGTTAAAAGAAAAGAAGTTTCTGAAAGAGATTAAACAAAAGCTGATTTATAAGTTCGGAGAGGAGAATTAATTATGAGTAGTTCAATTAAATCGTGGGCAAAGGCATTTATGATTGCCTTTATTGTATTTGGTTTTTCAGTAATGATTGCTGTAGTCGCTGTTAAGACTCTTAGTTATTCCTCTGATGTTATAACACAAATTAATGAGGTCATAAAGAAACCATCATATGATTATTTGAAAAGTGTTACAGTTAGAATTATTAAAAAAACAGATATAGCAATATCTACAGGAACCGGTTCTGTGATAAAGATAACAAATGACTATACCTATATTCTAACTAATCAACATGTTGCACCTATAGAGGCAGAGAAACTATATGTAGTTGATGAATATGGTAGAGAAACAAAGGCAACAATTTTGAGTAATTGTTTATTTGCTGACCTAGCTCTAATAAGAGTAGACGGAAAATTGAAAGATAAAAGAGAAATTAAGAAGATAGGTAATATTGACCATAGTGAAAAGGTATATAGTGTTGGAATGTATTTAGGCTATAGTTATATTTATACTGAAGGAACAATGGCAGGTTATGATGAGAGTAATAATTTTGTTATGAATATGCCAGGTTCTCATGGTTGTAGTGGTTCAGGCGTATTTAATGTAGCTGGTGAATTGGTTGCTGTAGTATTCGCTGGTAATTATATTCAATTTCCTATTCAAATAGAAACAGCTAAATTACTATGTATTAATACTTTTGATATGAAGATGTTTTTACATATGACTAGAGAGTTAATTAAATAATAGATGTTGTCATTTAAAATTTGACAAACTCGGAAAAATATGCTATACTAAAGTATGACACAGACAGAACTAAAAAAAATAGGACACGATATTTTAAAAGAGTTTAATCTCAATGACATTGTTATTAAATACAAAGATGTTCGGAGAGGTAGAAGCTTACGAACAAGTGTAACTATACCAATGTGGAGTTTAGAGAGAGTAGAGGCTTATTCTTTATATTATGTTTTACATGAAGTTGCACATCAGATAGTACATCAAGTGCATAAGAAAATAATAAAAGTGCATGGTGAAGAATTTAAAAATGTAGAAAGATTATTATTAGAGAGATATGATTTAGCTCCAGTTTACAAGAAAGCATATGTTAAAGAATTGTATAATACTAAATTATGCAAAACAGTTTACAAACAGGAGAAAAGATAATGCACAAACAAATAGCAATAAGAAATTTAATTTTAATATTACTGTTCAGCTTTTGTTTAACTGGATGCTCGTTATTGCCACGTCTGACATTTGATACTCCCAACACAGTACCACAAAATGTTGATAGGTCAAAAGTAAAAGCTACCTGTAAAGGTGAGGCTATATTTAATGATGTAGGAGATATGATTTCTTGCTCTAAAGGATATTATAACTATGAAGAAGGCTATCAAAAAGTCGAAAGAAAGATGAACTTTGTTGAGAGAATAAAGAGCTTCATTAATAGTTTAATAGGCTGGGGATTTTGGGGCATCGTCCTCTTAATAGTTTTAGTACCTGGATTAGCAGGAACTCTTTTAGGAAGATTAATAGAGGGAACTATAGGTATTACGGGTAAATCCTTAAAGTCAGTAGTTAGTGCTGTTCAGAAAACAAGAAAGACAGGCAAAGATTTAAATGATTCTTTATCTGCCGAACAAGATGCTGATGTTAAGGCCTATATTGCAAAGTTAAAAAAACAGGAGAAAATAAAACAATGAAAAAATTCTATCTAGTATTAATTACGTTGGTGTTTTTAGTTCTATGTATCACAAGTGCTTATGCTCTTTCTTTTGGGCAAGTAGACGGCACATGTTTTATGAACTGCATGAATTATTCTGACGATGTAGGTTATTGTAAACAAAGATGCACATACTAATATAAAGTAAATAAGTTTTTATGATATTGAGAGGAGGAATTTATGAGTAATGAAAATATAATAAATGAATGGCTAAAGACATATCTAATTGGTCCCATGGAAGATGTGGAAAAGAAAGATGGTGGTAGAGGCTGGAGAACGTCTATTACCAAGAAGCTTAATAAATTAAGAGATGTTAAAGATAACTCTGTATATATTTTTGACCCTACTCTTGAAGAACAGAATAAAACTGGCATGGAAGCTGAAACACTTCACATGAAAATTAAAGGCTGGTTAGCAGGTGGTAATAATGATTTAGTAGAAGAATATGCAGGTCTCATATGGAAAGGTAAGACTCATCTAGAGAGAACTGAAGAAGGTCAAGCTAGATTAATAAAAGTTCTTGGTGATGTTGATTATGTCGTAAATTCGCACTTCTTAATTGCTCGTATGGAGAAAGGTGATTCACCTTGTGGAACATTTATGGAATGTGGTATTGCTTTAGAGCATAATATTCCTATTTATGTTTTACAGACTATGCCTAGAATAGATTATAAAGGCAGTTTTTGTCATGCAGTATTTGCTTCTAAAGGAGGCTTCTTTAGTTCTGATATCGAGTTAATTGAGTTTTTGAAGAAAAAATATAATTTAAAGGAAATCGACATTAAGGAGTAGTGATGCAAGTAACTTATTGCGACATCTGTGATACTGTATTGAAGGCGAAGAAGCACGTTGTGATTATATTTGAAGATGAGGTTATTTTAAGTGATTTTTCTACAGGTAGAAAGCGACCTATTAAAGATACTTTCGAGATATGTGATTCTTGTTTAAAGGTAGTTAAAGATATTTTTAAATATAAGAAATCTAAGTCTAAAGAATTAAAAGAAGTTGTGGACAAGATATACGAAATTAAATCTAAACGTAAAAGACGAAAGACTAAGGGAGATAAACATGAATAAAGGGGCAAAAGACACTAATCCAAAAGACGCTGTTGGTACAAAAAAGGTTCCTTTCGCTTTAATACCTGACAATGTTTTAGGTGAAGTGGGTCTAGCTTTCTTAGAGGGAGCAAGAAAATATGGTGCCTATAATTGGCGAGTAGCTGGAGTAAGAGCTAGTGTTTATATAGATGCTTTACGCAGACACTTAGGTGCTTGGTGGAACGGTGAAGATGTTGATAAAGATTCTGGATTAAGTCATATTGTAAAAGCAATAGCATGTTTAGTTATAATAAGAGATAGTATGCTTCAGAATAATATTGTAGATGATAGACCGCCTAAAACTTTGGATACAGATTGGGTGCAGAAATTAAATAAAAAAGCAGAAGAGATTATTGAGAAGTATCCTGACGCAGTAAAACCTTTCACAGAAAAGAACCTTTAAATGATTATCACAGACGAAAATATTCTAAGACAAGTCAGTATTCAAATATCACTAGAAAGTGGCTTAGAATCTATTTGGCGTAGTCTAAACGCTGAATTAAACACTACATCAGGTGTAGGTCTGAGTGCTATTCAGATAAATCTACCTTTGAGAGCTTGTATTATTAAATATGATAAAGTTTATCGTGAATTATATAATGCTCGTATTGTTAAACGCTCAAAAGAAACCATTGTTTTTAAAGAAGGTTGCTTATCTATTCCAGATGTATTTGAGAATACTAGAAGAAACAGACATATCACAGTTAGAAATGGTGATAATAAATTATATAAATTTAGTGATACACTTGCTATTATTGTTCAACACGAACTTGACCATTGGGAAGGAATCTTATTCACAGATAGAGGTGTAAGATGACAAAGTATCCTGCATGGTATAATCAAGGTGATGAATCTATTAAGAAGAAGGCTAACAGAAAAGAAGCTACAGTTTTCAAACATCTTGTTTCTGGAGCATTATCTTATAAAGGTGATTTTAGCACTAAAGATTGTGTATTAGATAATAAAAGTACAGATAAACATTCTATCAGAGTAACAGAAGATATGTGTGATAAATTATGTAAGGATGCCATAGTAATGAATAAAGAAAAATCAATATTAATTTTAGATATGCCTAAGTATTATATAGTTTGTCATGTTCAAAGAAAAGAGAGCATGTAATGAAATATCATATAGCTTATGCAATAATGTTGGCAAGTTTTGGTTACTTGAGTTTTACAGGTATAGGTTTAAAAGCTAAGGCAATAGGCCTATTGTGTTTATTAGTGAACGCATTAATTTTTTGGAGATAAATAAAGATGAGTGAAAAAAATCTAATCATAGGTGACTTACATTATCAAGATAGCAGAGTCGAGGCTATTCATACGGCTGAAGATAGTATACTGGAAAAAATCAAAGGACAGAAATTTGATAGAATTGTTTTATTAGGGGATTTGTTTCATACTAAGCCTTCTGCAAGTGAGCGAGAATTATTAGCACAGTTTATTTCAAAGTTAAGAAATTATACTAAAAGATTTGATTTCATTATTGGAAATGGTAAGCACACGTTTGAAAATAATGCCATACATGAAAAAGATTGGATGACTTTATGCTCAGACTTTCATCAACACGAAGAATTAAAATTAGGTAAATATGTTTTCGGTCATTACGAGGTTAAAGGAACTAAATATATAAATGGTTTTTTATCTGATAGTAAAAAAGAGGTGAATAAGAATTTGATATATGTTCTAGGTCATGTGCATAGCTCAAGATGTTCTTTTGAGAATGTTCACTATGTAGGTTCAATATACAAAGTATCTTTAGCAGAAGCAGAAGATGTAAAAAGAATAGCTATAATCGAAAATGATGAACTTTCTTTTATTGATATTGAAACAAGACCAATGTATCAGATAAATCTAAAAGCAATTAATAATAAAATAAAAAGTTCTAATATAAAAATTTTACTAGAGAGTAAAGAAAAGGATATTGATTTGAAGATTCAAGTTATTTCAGATGATATTTCTATTTCAGCAGTTTACACATTTATTCAAAAGTTAAAGAAAAAATACACTATAGAATACTATAAAGAAGATTTACAATTAATAAGCGATAAACAAGATGTTCCTGCATATCTTGACAGAGAGAAGCTTCTTAAACAGTATTGCAAAGATAAAAATGTTAGTTATAAGTTAATCACGGCAGAACTGGAGAAAAAATAAAATGGCACAATTAATCTTGACAATAGCGGAAGTATGTGATATACTTAACAAAGAGATTAAGACCAATACAGTCTGTGTAGGCGTAGATGGTGCGACAAAACATACAGGTCTTTGTATTATACGCACAACTGATAATAAGTTTTATGTCGAAGATTTTTACGGTATTGAAATGACAGGTGTTTGTAAGAAAAATCTACACACAAAGTTAATAGAATATTTTCGTAAGTTTAAGGATTTTAGAGAAGAACTTCCTAATTACGAGAAAAAATATACTCGACAGGTTATTATAGAAGATTGTTTTTTTGGATTGAATGTGTGGACATTAAAAGTCTTAGCCAAATATGCTACAGTAAGTTTCTTCACAATGTTTAAGTGGACTCATAATATTCCAGAACCTATTCAGCCAGTTTCAGTCAGAGCAAAGGTAGGTTTTTCGGCAGATACAGGTGCGTTTCATTTTGAACAGATTATGATTAAAGGCAAGAAGAAAAGAAAAAAGATTTGGGATAGAAAACCTATAGACTTGAAGCAACAAATTATAGATTTCATTGATAAACAGTTTAATTTAGTAATTGAAGATGATAACCTGGCAGATGCCTTCATGTTAGCATTATCCGGTCTAATAGAGGATAAGTAATATGAGAGCTTATTTAAAAGATGCAGAAAATCTTGTCGCAATGTGGACAACTATATTGAAGTTGCCCTTTTTAAAAGTAGAGATGGTCAACGAGTGTGAGTGTGAAGTGGCAATGAAGGCTTGTATAGATTGCGAAAATGGAATAATCATATTTAATACAGATAGAATAGAATCTAAGAATGATTTAATAATGGCAGTAATACATGAAGTCTGTCATTTTTGGTATTACTATAAGTACAATGATGATAGATACTTACAAGAAAAAAGAATTATAACTATGACATTTAAACTACTGAAATTGTATTATCCTAAAACTTTTAAACATGCAGTTGATTACGGATTAAACTTTCTAAGTAATTGGGACCTGAGTAAGAACGAAGAAGAACACTATTACGGATATTTATCGGCACTACAAAGACTAGGAGTAGTAACATATCATGTTAAAAAATGTTAAATTAACTAATTTTGGTATTCATAAAAAATTGAATGTGACCTTCGAGAAAGGCTTAAATGCTATTGTAGGAGAGAACACAGCAGGTAAAACTCAGATAATGGAAAGTATCTGTTATGCCTTATTCGGTAAAACACAGAACTCAAAATTAGAGAAGATTATTAACTTCGATGCAGATAAAGCTATATCAGAAATAAATCTGAATGATACACTTGTTCAGAGAGATAGAACAAAAGCAACCTCGTCATTAAATAAAATTAAGAAGATTGAGTTAGAGAATTTATTGAATATAAATTACAAAGAATTTTTAAGCATCTTTTATATTTCATCGCACGAACAACAAAATCTATTTGACGCCTCTTATCTTAGAAATTTTCTTATTGAGTTATTTAATTTAAATGAATACTCAACTGTCTATCAAAGATTAAATGTAGAATTAAATACACTAACACAAATTAATACAGAGATAGCTAAAGTTAATAAAGAGTTATTAAAGAAAAGATATTTACGAGTTAAGGCCTATAAAACTACACAAGAAAAAAAGATTGACAAATATCATGCAAGTTTAGATAAAATTCGTGCTGATGTTAATAGCTTATTTGGTAGTAAAGGAAAAATAGAGCAAAAGTTTAATGAGATACAAAGAAAATCAAATCTATTAAAAGCAGGTAAATGCTCTAAGTGTGAAAGAGATTATTCCGATATCGATGTTAAACAAGGTTTAGAGAAATTAAGTCAAGCAAATTTATTAATAAAAACAAAGGAGTCAAAGCTTCTAAAAGTATTAGCTGAAACAAAATTAAAAGAGGTTAAATATCAAAGAGCTGTTACTAGCGTAGACAATAAAATTTCAAGATGTATTCGTGTTACGACTATCATTAAAGAACAGGCAAATAAAAAATCAGAACTTAGAAATGATAAAAGAATAGCAGAAATTCAATCTGTATTAGCGATATTTAGTCCTAAAGCATTTCCTTCTCACTTATTAAAAGCATATATTCCAGTTATTATTAATACAGCTAATAAGTTATTAAAATTAATATTTGATAATACTACTGTAGATATTAGAACAGAAAAACCAGAATCAAATAGACCTGACTTCAAACCTTTTATTAAGAGAGGTAAAGAAATTTTAGAGATGAAAGATTTATCGGGTTCTGAGAGAGTCTTGGTTAATCTCTGCTTCAGACTAGGCGTTATATCTATCTTCAAGCAACTGTGTAAAACAGAAATTGATTTTATGCTTATTGATGAAGGCTTAGAGCGTGTTGATGACGATAACAGTATGAGAGTATTACAGATGTTAAAACATTTTATGAAACTGAATTTTCTAAATCAAGTTATATTGGTAACACACAAAACTATTTTAAAAGACCAAAAAAACATCAACTACATTGAATTAAGGAGAGATGAATAATGGCTAACATCAACATTAAATTAGAAGGTAAATCAACAATCGTAGGAACATTTATTCCTGTAGGTTCTCGTAATGAGCCAGATAATATTAAGGGCATATCACATTTTCTAGAACATATGTTATTTAAAGGAACAAAGAATCGTAACATGACAGAGATTAAACAGGCTATAGATAAATATGGTGCGGTGTTTAATGCTTGGACTTCAGAAGAACACACATTTTTCTATGTTGTTATTAGCAATAAATATGTATCTGAGGCAAGACAGATTATCGACGATATGATAGAAAATTCTATCTTTCCGGAAGAAGAACTTGAAAAAGAAAAACAAGTTGTTTTGCAAGAATTAGAAATGTATGAAGATAATCCTCAATCAGCAGTATTTGAATTAGCTCAGAGAGAAATCTTTTCAGAAGGTTCAAATCTTCACATTCCTATTATTGGAACAAGAGAAAGTGTTACAGACATTACAAGAGATATTTTAGTTGAATACTATAATAAACATTACAAAAACGCAATTAAGCTAGAGATTGGTGGAACTGTAAGAGAAGCTAGAAACAGAGTCTATATCGCCTCTCAGTTTAAGCAAGAGTCCGTAACTTATGATACTCAAGATGTCATCTCTTATAGAAATGATATTAGTCAAGCCAACATGGTAATGACAGGTTTATTTCATATTAATAATTTAAGAGAAAGATTGATAATGGATTTATTTGAGTCTGTTATTAATGGTTTTTGTGGTCGATTCTTTGAAGTTATTAGAGAGAAAAATAATTTGGTATACAGCACAGCTCTTTATCTACAAGAACATAGTTGTGGAACAGTTCACTATTGCGGATATGCAGGTTTAAAGCCGGAGAAAGTTCAGTTCGCAAAAGAATTAATGTTAGAGCAATTAACAAAAGAGGTCTCACAAGAAGAGTTAGACTTTGCAAAAGGTAAATTAATAGGTGGACATGAGCTGGCTATTGATAAGCCTTCCAACATTGCGAGAATTTTAATTGATTGTTCTTTGAATAATACTGATTACGAGTTTTATCTAAGAGAATACGAGAAGTCCATTAAAACTATCTCTGTAGAAGAAGTTAATAATTTCATCAAAACGATAGGATTTAAAGATAGTAAGCTAGTTGCTATTCTACCTAGAAAGAAAAAATGAGTAAACATAAGAACAGCTCAGAGTTTTTCAAAAAAGTTCTAGACGAGTTATTCGTTGAGTATAAGAATAAAATGCGTCTAAATAAGGACTGGTCTATCAACGTGAAGGTAGTCAATAAGAAAGACACCTACGCTGAGGTTGTCTATGAGTTCGATGGTAGAGAGTTTAATGTTAATGTAAATAGTAAGATGAATAAGTCTGTTGTATCTTTAAGAGACTCCATTATACATGAGTTCTGGCATATATTACTATCCTCTTTAACAAGTCGAATAGATGCGATTTTAGATAGAATAGAAAATAATAAAACTATCAATGTAAAGAAGCAAAGAAAATTACTCAAAAATGAAGAAGAGAGATTAGTCAGAAAGTTTACACGTATTATAAGAAGTCTGGAGAAAAAAGACAAGAGATGAATATAAATGTCAGAAATAAAGGTAATTATAGATTTTATGATATTGAGAATGTTGGAGATTTCCCGTCTGTAACAACTATACTCGGTATTCTTCCTAAACCTAAAATTATTCTTTGGGCAGTTATGCAGACAATAAAGTTTCTGAAAAAAAGAGGTGACCTCTCAAAAACATCTACATCTTTGGGTTTCGTATTTCACAAACAACTCTTAAATTCATTAGCTAAAGAAGGTACAAATATTCATAAAATTATAGAGGAATATGTTACAGAGCAAAAAGAGAATGACCATAACGCTCTAACACGTTATAAGGAGTTTGAGAAACAATATGATTTTAAGTGTGAACACTCTGAGTTAGTTGTTTGGGATAAAGATGAGTATAAGACAGCAGGTACAGTTGACCTTGTAGGTAAGAGTTCTCATATACCTATATTGTTTGATATAAAAACATCTAAAGCGGTTAGACTATCTCACAAAATTCAATCGTGTATATATAAAGAATTATATTGTAAAGTAAATAATATAGATTCCTCTACAATGAAATCAGGTGTATTATTAATACCTAGAGATAAGCCTAAGAAATGGGAAGTATATATTAATTCCTCAGAAGAAGAAAAGGTTTATTTACGTATGTTCAAAATTCTTAGTGAACTATTTTACATGTTAATAGATTTAAAGGAATTAGACTTAATTTAAGGAGATGTGATGACAAAGAGAGAAAAAGATACAACAGACTTATTAAATGAATTACGAGAATCTTATACTTTGTGGGAAAAAATTATATTGCATGAAAACATGAATTGGTTGCGTTGGCTGATATATAATTTACCAGATGCTCCTAGAGATATTTATTTAAGTATTAAGTGGTTTATTCAAAGAGGTAGACGAGGATATGCTGACTGTGATGTTTGGAGTTTAGATTATTATTTATCTAATGTTATTGCTAATGCAGTTAAAGATTTAAGAATACAGGCTCATGGAGTACCTTGTGATTATGCCTCGAAAGATGGTATGCAAATTGATATGAGAGCTTGGAAGAAAGTGTTAAAAGAAATAGAATGGACGTTTAGAACTAATTGTAAAATATCAGAACGTGATTGGGACTATTTAACAGAAAAACAAAGAACAGCCAAAAGACTTGCTCTTAATAAAATGTGTAAGATTCGTACAATGACTAAACAGCAATGTAAAAGACATAGAGATGGCTGGAAGCTGTTTAAAAAATATTATTATAATTTATGGGATTGATAGAAATAAAACTTGACAGATAGCTTTTTATGTGCTATACTTAAAGTAATAAAGGAGATAAAGAAATGAGTAAAGTAGAAATAGTAGATAAGTCAACATTTGTTAAGTGCAACAGATGTGTAAAAGGAAAGAAATGTTCCTCTTGTAATGATACAGGCAAATATAAAAAAGAGAACTATATTTTAATTGCACAGCAACCTGACGGGCAGAAAATTGCGTTTGATGTTGATAATGCCGGAAAATAAAGGAGAATCGCATATGAAATTTTGGACAGAAGAAAAGATAGAAATTCTAATTACTTATTTAAGAAACGGAATATCTAATCGAGAAATAGCTATAAAGTTTGACACATCTCTTGATGCTGTTAGTAGTGCTATTAGTAGATATAATTTAAGAGAGCATTGTCTTCCAAAAGCGTCTACTAAGAAATTTGTTGATTCTCTAGATTTAGAGGAATTAGATGATGAGAAATTTAAAGAGGCTAAAGAGAAAGCTGTTTTAAAATGGAAGATTAAAAAATCTAAAGTTATTCATTACAAAAGTAGTGGAATTAAAAAAGCTCTATTTTGGCCGGATACACATATTCCTCATCAAAATGAACCTTCCTGTAAAGCTATATTGAAATTAATGGAAGATGAGAAATTTGATATTATGTCTATTGTAGGTGACTTTATGGATTTAGGTTGTATTGGTCATTGGGATAGAAATAAACATAGAACTCTTGAGCTAAAGAGATTGAAGAATGATTATATTATAGGTAACGCTTTATTAGACGAGATTGATTCAAGATTACCTAAGAAGTGTGAGAAACATTATCTCGACGGTAACCACGAAGATTGGGCATATGACTTATTAGAAGAGATGCCTGCTCTAGAGGGAATGATTGAGCCAACAAGTCAACTTCAGTTAGTTGAAAGAGGTTATAACTTACATAAGTACAACGAGTTATTGAAGTTAGGTAGATTATATGTAACTCATGGTATATATGCAGGTGCTAATCCAATTAAAAAACATTTAGATGAATTAAAAGTCAATATCTTATTTGGTCATACACATACATTAGGTATGAGATTGTCCTCTTCTATAGCTAGAGAGATTGCATTTGCAGGTTATAATATTGGTGCAGTATGCGATTTATCTCCAGACTTTATGAGAAAACGCCCAAATAGTTGGACACATGGTTTTGCAATAGGTTATTTCTTTCCTAACGGATACTTTGATGTTCAATTAATTAGAATCGTACAAGGTAAATGTATTGTTAATGGTAAAGTTTACGATGGAAATAAATAATGAAAGAGAAGAAGAGAAAACACACACTTTTAGACTCTTATAGACGACTAAGAAAGATTTGGGGATTCGCTCCCGTCAGTCGAGTAGTTTACAAAGATAAGAAGAAAAAAGGAAGAGCAAAAATTAAAAAAGAGTTTAAAAAAGAACTTGACAATTTGTAAAAAAATATGTTATACTTACATTATGAAAACAATCTTACAAATAATTCTAAACGGAGTAATCGCAACAATTATCTGCTTACCAGTAATACTCTTAATATTATGCGTAGTTTTGTTTATACAAATAATAACTTGGATTCTTAAAGGTATAATTTTTATTGTAACCATTGGAGAAAGAATATGAAATTAAATAAGCACATTGAATACACAAATCTTAAATCACCGAGCAGAAAAGATATAAAAGATTTTATAGAGACTGCCAATGAAAATAAATATCACGGTGTATGTTTACATCGCTCATGTTTAAGCGTAGCTAAAAAATATGCTGATAAAGATTTGAAGATTATTACAGTAGGTGGTTTCTCTCCAATTAGTAGTTATTATAAATTTAAACAAGCAAGTCTTAAACAAAGAATGCCTCTATATCTAGGTCTGTATAACTCTGAAGAGGTAGATAATATTAAAAGAGTAATAGATGAAGGAATTGCAGACGAAATTGATTTAGTGTTTCCTATTTACTGGTACACACAAGGTAATCTTCTAAAAATACATAAGTTATTTAAAGGTCTAAAAGAACGCTATAAGAAGCCTATGAAGGTTATTGTTGAACTCGGAACTGTATTTAAGAAACGAGTTGCATTATATGAAGTAATCTCTCTATTAAAAGAGAGTAATATAGATTTCTTTAAAACTAATACAGGTTTAATACCTCAAGATTTTGATTCGTTAGTCAAAGCACTAAGACAAACACAAATGATTATGCAAGACAGCGATATTATTTTACCTATCAAAGCTTCTGGAGGAATAAGAACAGAGAAACAAGCAAAATTATTAATAGGTATGGGAGTTAATCGTATCGGCACAAGTTCCAACTTAAACTTCATCCAATGAAAGGTATCAAATGCGTAAAGAAATTGTAATACCCGCTGAAATTAAAGAAATTATGAGTTACTTATCATTTACATTTTCAAGGTCTCTGAGAAGTTCTATACACGATAAAGAGGACTTGTATCAGGACTTAGTTGTTCTTTACTTGGAGAATTTAAAATCCGGTGCAGTAAAAGATGTTACAAATAAAAATCATTGGTTCATGTTCTTTAAGTGTAGACTATTGAATAAATTAGATTCTTATAAAATTGAACAAAAACACATGCAAAGAATAAGCAACGAAATGAGAATAAACAATGTCTAAACGAGAAATATTTAGTAGTAATAAAGTTAAGAATCTTAAATTAGACTTACCTATAAATTTAAAAAAGTTTCTAACTAAAAAACAGCTTCTTCTACTAAAGTGTATAAGTGCTAATGCAACTATTCAAGAAATGGTTAAGGTAACTGAATACACACGAAAAGATATTATTTTTCATTTAATGAATTTAGGAAGAAATCTTGCTACTTATGATATGATAGAGAATAAATGTTTTCCAGACAATGTTCATTCAGCAGATTATTTGCAAGGCTGGAACGACTTAAAGCATCAAATAAAAATGAACTCAAGGAGTGTTGTAAATGACAAAAAATACTGGAGGTAGACCCTCAAAAGATATGATAGTTTCTAGACGAGAAAAGACAAGAGAGTTGTTTTTAAAAGGTAAGAATCCTAATGCTATCTCCAAAGAGTTAAGTGTTGCCTATACAACCACTTTAAATGATATTAAATACTTACAGGCTAGATACTCAAGTTTAATTGTTAAAAATTCTCAGTTAGCTAAAAAACAATTTCAAAGAGTAGAGCAGTTAATTGATGAGGTAGGTTTACTCAAGACAGAGTATTGGAATCTATATGAAGAAATTACTCTGAAAGTAAAAGAGAATAAACAGAGATTAGTTGAGTGGAAGAAGGAAGTTAAGCGAGTGAAGGCAGAATTAGATATTGCTGATGCGTTGTATAAGGCAGATAATGAAAATAAAGAGAAGAGAATAGCGGCCAGAGAGCTTAGAGAGCAGTATGTTAATATATATGATGAACCTAAATATCCAACTTATATTACATCTCGAATAGATTCATTGAAGGCAATTTTAGATAGAGTTGATAAGGAATCTAAGTTATTAAGTTTATTTAATCCGCAATCTTTAATGGATAAAAATTATGTATCAGTAGAAGTATTACAAAGTATTATGCAGGTATTTAAAACTATTATCACAGACTTAATACCTGAAGATAAAAGAGGTTACGCTTTCAAACGATTACGCACAATTAATCTAGACTCGCTCGATACAGAAGAAGTTATTGACGCTGAGTATGAAGAAAGAGCATAATGGCAGATAAACAAGATTGGCAAAATTTTTGGGAAGATGCAGAGCAGAAAGTTGTTAGCAAATCAAAGAAGTTTGCTATTCAGCCTGTCTCTGCGGAGATATTTTTTAGAGATTGGTTAAAGTCTCCTTTATTTCCTAGACAGCAAAAAGCTGTATCGGCCGCTTTTAATGGTGGCTACACAATGTTAAGTGAGAAGTTTAATGAATTTGTTCTGGCTTGGGGAAAAGGCTCAGGAAAAGATTTAACTATTGCTTGTCTTTTATGTTATACTATTTACTGGTTATGTTGTTTAAATGACCCTCAAGAGACGCTAGGTATTAAGAGTGGTGAACCTATTGATGTTGTTAATGTTGCCTTTGATGCAGACCAAGCAAAGTCTGTATTTTTTGAGAAATTTGTAAGAATGGTTAGTCAGACAATAGACCCAGTTACAGGAAAGAATTTCTTTGAAGAATTGGGAATGAATATTGATAGAGACATTATTCGTAATGCTATTTTATTTCCTAAGAATATTAGAGCGTGGGCGATGAACTCTAGAGAATCAAAATCTGAGGGTAAAAATGTAGTTCTAGGAATCTTTGATGAGATTGGAACTTTTAGATTTGACCAGGCACAAAACATAAGAAAACATATTAGAACATCAGCAAGAACACGTTGTCCTAAACATTATAAATTATTTTATATTTCTTATTTGACATCTCCAAATGATTACATGTCTTATCTTTTAGATAGAGCAGAAGATGGACATATGCCAAAGACTTATTGTGATAGAGCGGCCACTTGGGATATTAGGTCAGATAAAAAATGCTTACCAGAAATAAAGAAATATGCAGTACATAAAGAAACTTATAAAGAAGAATTTGATGAGGATCCTTCCACAGCTATGTTAATGTATGAGTGTAAGATACCTAAGTATAGAGCCAATAACTTTATTAAGAGAGCGGATAGAATAACAGATTGCATTAATTATGAGCGAGAATCTCCAGTTATATTAGAAGAAAACGATTCAGAAAGTGCGTTAAATAGATTCTGGACACACAATATAATGGAGGAAGAATTAGAGCATTGGTTTAGACCATATCATACTCACGAAATAGAGGTAATGGAAAGAGAGTATGAGAACAATCCTTCAGACGAGTTAGCACAGAAAATTAAGTTTGAAAAAGAGAAACACGCAAATGCTCAGTATTATGTGCATATTGACCTTTCTAGAGGAGTAGTTGATTGTGCTGGAATTGCTATGGGACACACATATCACATCTTGGATAAAACAAAAATCTATGTTGATTTGATGTTACAAATACGTTCTCCTAAATCTGAAGATAAGTCCAAAGAGATTGATTTGAACGAAATACTAGAATTTGTTATTACAAAATTATTTAAAAAATTGAAGTTCCCTATTATAAAGGTAACTGCTGATGGCTGGAACTCAGCATTATTTTTAAACATCTGCGAGAAAAATGGTATAAGTGCAAAGATTATTTCTTTAGAGAAGAATACTGGGCCCTATGATACACTCAAAGATTTTATATATAAAAGAGATATTAATTATTATCTCTATCCACCTGCAATAAGAGAATTAACAGAATTACTTATTACAGATAGAAATAAAATTGACCACCCTAAAGCTAGTAAATGGAGAATGAGAGAAGAGGGAATCAATAATGGCTCGAAAGATGTTTCAGATTGTTTATCAGGATTTGTATATTCGATAATTGAAGAAGATGACGGTGAACCTTTAGCAGTTGTAGGTAAATAAATAACTTTAACAGGAGGAAAAGATGTCAAAGAAAGTAACTAGAAAAGTAGCAAAAAATTCGGTAGGTCGACCAAGAAAGACTTCGGTTAGATTGAAACCTACGGAGCAAGTAAGAGATAAAAAAGTGGAGTCTGTTAGTTTTGGAACTAATTCTACTACATATGCGCCATACTCAAGACAATCTATAGAGCAACTTAGAGAGCTGATTATGACTACTATATGGGCAGAGGCATGTGTTGAGACTATTGTAGACGAGGTTGTGAAGTATGACCTGTTTACAGACCCTATGGAAGAGGTAGATGATATTCAAGGATTTTTAAATTATCCTTCTTTAAAAGAACCTCTATTTATGATTAGAAAGCAGTATTTAAAAGATATGCTTAGATGGGGAAACGGTGCTTGTATTATTGAGTATAAGAATAAATTACCTAGTCAATTAACAGTTGTACCAGGTTATACTCTAAGAATTACAGACGATAATCCACCAAAGTATAAATTTATGAAAATAGGAAGTTCTTCTGAGTTCAAGAAAAATAAAAGTGGAGAAAAAGACCTTCTATTAAAACATAAAGAAGTTATGCACTTTTGTATTAACAAAGATAGTGATGCAACACTAGGCACAAGTTCTATCGAAAGAGGTTATGATGATATAACAACAGATAGAGAGGCCGCTAAGAAGTTAGTTGCTTTCATTAAAAGAGGCTTTTACAAACCTGCATTTGTTTCCTTTAAAAAAGGTTCTTCTGTATCTAAGAAAGAATTACAGGACTTCGTAGAATACTTGAACGGACTTATGATTGAGGGTGCTAAGATGTTGGGTATTAATAAAGAAGTTGACTTGAAAGAGATTCCTTTTTGGGACGCCTCGGATATTATTGATATTCAAAAATGGATGGGTCTTAAAGTTGCGTCTATTTATAAAGTTCCACCATTTATGTTAAATCTTGCACAAGGTGTAGGTTCATTAAATGCAAGAGAGCAAAAGGCTCGTTTCTTAGAGAATGTTGTTATGCCTATTCTAAAATACGAATCTTTTATCTACAATAATGTTTTAGTTAGATTAGGTTTTCAAAATCTAGACACAAAAGTAGTATCGAATCTTTTAGGCACAAGACTTAATTATGATAAGGCAAGAATAGCAAATCTATTAACTGGAAATGAAGAAGGCGGTATTCTAACTATAGATGAAGCTAGAAAGTTATTCTTTCACTTACCTACAAAAGCTGTTGCAGAAGAGGCCTTGAAAAAAGATTCAAAAAAGACAAAATAAACTTGACAAAGTGTAGATTGTATGCTATACTTACTTTATAATAAAAATTGATAAAAGGAGAAATACCATGTCGTTAGAAAAACAAATTGATGAATTAAAAAAAGATGACTCCAAAGCATTAGCAAAAGTGGAGAAGATTGTAGAAAATTCGTGCAAAGCAATTACTGGCACAAAAGGTATTCTTTTAAAATTAAATGTGAATAACATTAATCAAATAAAAGAATTAGAAAAAGATGTAAATGCTCATTACATTATTCTAGAAGAGTGGTTTCAAAAACTATCATCTCTTAAAAAGAATAAAGAACTTGCCTATTACATGTATCTAAAAAACAAATTAGAAGCTGAGAACGCAAAATTTGTATCTGCGTCTGCTGATAAAGAGTCTGCCTTATACACCGCTCCAGAAAGAAAGCTAAGAGATAAAGTAGCTGGTTCATTGAACGGTGCTTCTGAGGTAATGAAAACATGTAGAAATATTATTAACAGTCAAAAATTCGCTTCGCAAACATCTGATAATCCAGATACAGAGTCGTAAAAACAGGAGTAGAGTTATGCCAACATACAGTTTTGAATGTGAAAAGTGCGGTCATAAAGAAGAAGATTTTATAGCTATCTCTAAAAGAGACGAACCTAAAAAATGTTCTAAATGTAAAACTCTTATGATTAGACTAATCGGTGGAACTGGTAACTTTATTCTTAGAGGCTCAGGCTTCTATCAAAATGATTATCCAAAGGAAACAAAATAATGCCGTATAACGATAAACAAAAACAAAAAGAATGTGAAGCAGAATATCGTGCAACTCATAGAGAAGATGCAATAGTCAATGCCAAGTTATATAGAGAAGAACACAAGAGAGTTCTAAAAGAAAAGGCTAGAATTAAGCATGAAAAGTTTCCTTGGCTAAGAGTTCTCGTAAAGATTAGACAAAGATGTTATAATAAAAAACTCAAAGACTATAAATACTATGGTGCAAAAGGTATTGAAGTTAAGATTACAGTTGAAGAACTCAAGAAGCTGTGGTTGAGAGACAACGCAAGTCTAATGTTAAAACCCAGTATTGATAGAGTTGAAAGTAGTGAAAATTATACATTTGATAATTGTAGATTTATGGAATTAAGACAAAACGCTAAAAGGAGTAATTAAGATGAATCCAGAAAGTATGAATAAACTTTGTAGACAATGCTTCAAAGAAGTAATATTTGAAAACTCTAATTATGAAAATAGAGCTTATTGTTACATGGATCCTTTCAGAGGTAAAGATATGCAGTATCATATTACAATGGTTGATAAAGCTACTGGATATGGACTGACACTTCCACTTGATTCAAAAGCTTGTATACTTCTCGAAAAAGAACATATCAAAGCATTGTTTCAAAAAGTAATGCAAGGTCTATTAATAGCTGTTAAAAAACATTCAGCTAAATCAACACCTGTGGATTATATTAACTATCCTATTAAAGCAAATAGTAAGAGAAGCGTTTTTAATTTCACAGAAACGGAAGAGAAAACATCTATTGAATTCTATTCTTGGTCTAGACTAATAACATAACAGAAGGTAAAAAATGTTCAAATGTAAGCATAAGAATATAATAAGAAAATTTACAAGAGAATTAAGACTCGATGAATCTGTTTTAATTCATTATGAGTATTGTTCTGATTGCAAGACTTTATTACGAGGTGGTGTATCTTTTGTTAAAGCTACTATAGATAACATTGCGATACAGACAGAGTGCGTAAAAATAGCTAATGGTAGTGAGCTTAACAAAGGAAAAACATTAGGTCAAATAGTTAAGAAAACCTATAAAAGAAAAATTAAAATGGCTAAGAAAGAATCCTCAGACAATGTATTAAAGGAAGTATGTCAGAAAGTTGTTAAAAATATTCCATCGACTGAGAGCATTGATACGTCTACTGGAAAATTAGTTATTGAAGATACTACTGATAAAAAATCTGAAAAAAAACAATCTTATTTTAAAAGACGTGATGCCGAAAAGGAAGCTCTAGACGAATCAATGGTTTTCGTAAAAGGAACCAAAGACCGAAAAAGAAAGAAGAGGACATAAATGCACATTAAAAATTTAGATAAAATTAAAGAGATGATTAAGTCTAAATTACCTGAATATCTTAACGAATTAGGTTGCAGAACAAATGGTGGTAAAGTGCAATGTCCAAATTCAGCGGCGCATGACCATAATGATGAGACTAAACTATCAGCGGCCTTTTTACCTGATTCTAAGAATCATTTAATTTACTGTTTTGTTGAACAGCGTTCTTTTGATATATTTGATATTTATGGTATTAAAAATAACGTATCAATTAAAGGCTCAAGCTTTTTTGATGCAGTTAAAGCTTTGGCTAGAAAATATAGTATTCCTGTTGAAGAAGAGTACGAATATTCACAAATTGAGAAAGCTACGAATAGACAAAGAAAATTTTTAGAGAATCTTCATAAGTTATCTATTCAGAAGAAAAATTTACAGCGAGGTGTTACTTATTATAAACAAAGAAATATTAATAAAGAGAAACTTCTAACTTGGAAAATTGGTTGCTTATCTCCTAATGATATTACACCTGCATTAAATAAAGAATGTAAAAGTTTATTTGATTATAGATTACTGTCTGTATTTCATAAAGAAGGCCTTGTAATTCCTATTCTAAATGAAAACAATCAATATTCAGGTATAATTATTCGTATGTTTAATACTGAAGATAATGACCCATATATTAAAATCTGTATTAAAGGAAGTAATTTGTTCAATATAGAGCGTGTTAGAGGACATGATGAATTAACTATTGTAGAGGGACCTTTTGATGCTATTGCCTTACATCCAAATCAAAATGTTATTGGTTGTTTAACGAATGTTATTAATGATGCTAATTTAGAGAAGATAGCGAACATAGAATTTAAGAAAATATTTTTAGCTTTAGACCCAGATAACTTATACAAGGGAACCGCAAGAGATGGTTTTTTAAGAACAATAGTCAGAATGAAGAATTTAGACTCTGAGATTTTTCTTATAAAGATTCCTGTCATAGAGGGCGAAGCTAAACCTGACCCAGACGAGTACATGAAAACTCACACTCTGGAAGATTTTAAAGATTTACCTAAACTCTCTGCTTTAAAGTATCTTATAGAGAATTATGAAAAAGGCTTGATTAAAGAAAAAATTATCTATGACTTCATTGCAGGTTGTCCTAATTTAATTAGAAAAGAAGCTTACATTACTGAATGTGCTGAATCTCTAAAGATTGGTAAAAGACAACTTACAAAATCAATAGATGATATGTCTAATTCTTCTACCTCTTTTAACATGATTCAGTATGTGCAAGAAAAAGATGCTTACGATGAATTGTTAGAAGATTTCACAGAACTTGCTTGGAATAAAAACTTTGCAGGTATTCCTTCTGGCTTTCCTTTATTTGATAAGAGATTTGGTGGTTTTGAAGATACGCTTTATTTATTAGCTGGCTTTCCAGAAACAGGCAAAACTACATTTTTATTAAACTTTGTCTATAAGTTGGCAATGAATGATGATACGCTTGTTGCTTTCTACTCACTAGATGATGGTGCTAAGAGAGCTATTCTCCCAAGACTAATGAGTATTACCTCTGGTCTAACATCTAAACAAGTAAGACAGCCTGATAAAGAGACACATGACAAGTGGTTTGATGGTATGAGTCAGTTAAAGAAAATGAAAGATAATATCATTATTAAAGATGGCTCTCACATTAGAACTCTTGAAGATTTAGATAATTATGTTAAAATTCATTCTACAATAGCTATTGAAAGAGGTAAGAAATTTGTAGTAGTTATTGATAATTTACATGACTTACAGGCTGGTGGTGGAAAGAGTTTAGAAGCTACTCATAATGCTCAACGAGTTGCCTCTTATTTAAAGAGATTACCACAGCAAATTAATTGTCCTATCATATCTACAGCAGAGGTACCAAAATCCTCATCTGCTAAACCTAGTGGAAAAGATATTAAAGAATCTATTGATTTGTGGTATGCGTCAAGATTCGTTGGTGGTGTTTACTCTAACTTTCATCAAGTAAAAAATATTCAAGATAGTAATTTACATTGGGTAGATGAAACTGGAGCATACAATCCAATTATGGAACTTTTTGTTTCTAAGAATCAGACAGGTGATGCTTTACATGGTTCACTCTTCTTTAAGTTTAGATTTTCAAACAATACTCTTACTGAATGTAATGAGCGAGAAACAGATATATTAAAAGATGGTGGTTTTTTAACCTTCATGGAATAATAAAAGAAAGCGTATATTATGGATAATGTAAAGAGAATTCTTATTAAAACAGTTAAAGACCCTATGATTTCTATTATGAAAATAATTAAATCTAAAGATAATGATACTGCAAAACTAAAAGCAATAAGTCTTTATTGTACCTGTGTTTTAACGGCAGTCAATAAAACTATTCTGAGAGATAATGAAATCTAATCTAAATAAAAAGAATATACTTGTTGTTGGTGACCTAATGCTTGATAAGTATGTTAGAGGCTCAGTCTCACGCATATCTCCAGAAGCACCTGTTCCAATATTAAGTAAAGACTCTAGTGAGTATAAGTTAGGTGGCTGTGCTAATGTGGCTAAAAATTTAACAGCTCTTGGTGCAAATGTTTGGATTGTAGGCAAAATAGGTGAAGATATTGAAGGTTCTATTGTCTCAGAGTTATTGCAGAAGAAAGGAATAAACATTAATCTATTAATTGCAGACAAAAACGTAGTTACTACACAAAAGACAAGATACATCTCAGGCAATCAGCATCTATTGAGAGTTGATAGAGAACATATTTGTTTTAATAATTTTAAACTAGATGTAATTAAAGAGGATTTAGAGCGACACGCTAGATACTTCGATGCAATAATAGTATCTGATTATGATAAAGGTATGATTAATGTAGAGTTAGCAGAATTTTTAGGTAAACTAGCTTTAAAGAAAAATAAGATTATAACAGTTGACACGAAGAAAGCAGATGTCAGTTGTTTTGCTAACTATACTTCCATTACACCTAATTTAAAGGAGTTATCTAAGATATTTAATACTAATATAACTGATTATAAAGCTTCTTTTGAATTAGCTCATAAATTATTAGCTGAGTATTGTTTTGAAAATGTGCTTATAACACTAAGCGAGAATGGTTTATATTATGCAGATAATTTTATTGGCAATCATCTAAAAGCAGAAAAGCAGGAAATTGTTGATGTAACAGGTTGTGGTGATACGATAATATCTACATTTACTTTAGCTCTCGCAAATGGTTTAGGTCTAGAGATGAGTGCTAATATTGCTAACATAACAGCTGGAATAGTGGCTTTAAAATCTGGTGCTGAAAGTTGTTCTCTCGACGAACTCGATGATAATTCTTAGAAAGAGGTTTAAAAAATGGAAAAAGATTTTGAAACATTATTATTTGAACAAGATATAATTAGAGTGTTAAGAAAGCATGAATTATTGCCCAATAGATTAACACCTGCTACTATATCAATTTATATAACTGGTGGAAATCAACCTCTCATTACTGTAACCTCTAAATTAAAGACAGAAGAAGAGGAAGATAAATTTTATAAGTCTGAGGAATTTGAGCAAGAGATGTTTGATGAAGATGATACCCCTGATGATGACCTACCTAGTTTTGACTTCAAAAACAGAAAATAAAAATAGACTTGACAAATAGCGAAAAATATGTTATACTTAAAGTACGCTATAAAATTAAAGGATATTAAATGAGAAATGAACCTGAATCAGTAAAACAAATTGTAGACGGCATAATTAAAAGATTAAGAGAAGTTACGCCAGCAACGCAAATACTTCATTGCAATAGCTGTCACCATGAATGGGCGGCTTGTTTAGGCACTATCTGTGATTGGTGCGGAGGAAATGGAAGATGAATAATTACACAGCATTACAAAGCATGATGATTCAGATTGTAGATGAAGGTGTTGGAGAAACACTTGCATATATTGAAACCATCTCTAATGCTACTGAACGCTTTAGAAAGAGAAATATATTTTATAGAGCAGTACAGAAAATGAAAGATAAGTAAATGTATATAAGAAAGATACTAAAAAATGATAAAGAAATATAAAGACCCAAGTAAATTAGAGCTTGAGAATATAATTATTGATGCAATAAAAGATTTTGATGTTGCACCGGTTGTTGAGCTTATGTTTAAAGAATATGCCTGGGTATCAGCTAAAGCAATTAAGAGAAGATTGAGAAAATGAAAAGACTTAGAATGAAAATGTTTAAAATGATAGAGATAGCAGTTTTTATAATCGTAGTAGCTGTGCCTTTAGCAGTATGGAAAATAATAGACTTAGTAATTCAACTAAAGAATAGGATATAATTTATGTGGCTAATATATTGTGCAATACTTTTAGGTTCAGTAATTTTACATGAGCTGGGACATCTTCTAGCTTCTCTATATTTTAAGGTTCCTGTATATGCTTTTTCTGTAGGCTTCGGTCCCATATTATTACATAAAACAATAGGTAAGATTGATTGGAGAATATCTCTATTACCTTTTGGTGGTTACTGTAAAATAGAAGAATCTCTTGACGTAAAGAATAGCTTGACAAATATAGCTTATTATAAACAAGTTATTATTCTAATGGCCGGTATAGCAATGAATCTATTAGTGGCTTTTACATGCTATCTAATTCACTATGGTTCGATTATTAAGGGTATTTACATAGATTACTCTGTGATAGCTTACTATTTTACAGGTACGATGAACCTCGTAAGCCTAGACAGCTTTAATGTAGTATTGTTCTATACAGCATTTTTGAATAGCACGTTATTTGTATTTAATCTTTTACCAATACCCGCACTTGATGGTGGTTATCTTTGGATACTTCCATTACGTAGAAAGATGTCAGATAAATTTTATAAATATTTAATTAATATATCATTCGCACTATTAATGATAGTCCAAGTAATGATAATAATACTTTGGTGGATATCAAAATAAAGGAAACATATGAGCTGTTACATTAAAGACTTACGAGAAGAAAATAGATTATTAAGAGAAGCTTTTGATAAATTTTCAAGTAGATTCTACTGCATGGGTGGTCCCTTAAATGATAATGTATTGCAATTTGATACAGCACAGCAGGTTTACTTAGCTCGTTTTCAAGATGAAATGAAACAAACATTAGGGGAGGTCCCACGTGCCTAGAGAATTTACTAGAGATTTAATCGCATTAATGCAAACTATAATATTGGTAATAATATTAGCTAAAGTTTGGTAAGGAGTTTATATGCAATATGTTTATTTAGCACTTTACTTCGCAGTTATTTTAGGAATAGCAAGACTATTAAATCGTTTAGATGCAAAAAAATAAGATATGCGGGGACAAGCTTTGGTAGGCTAAGGTGTCTCATAAGCATCTGTATTGTGGGTTCGATTCCCACCCCCGCAACCAATTTAGAGAAAGAGAATATTATGAGTAAGATAAAATTAAAAGATTTATCTAGAGAAGAGTTTGAATTACTAAAAGCAAGTGGTATGATGTGGGAGCTATATCCTGATGCACCAGATGTTTACGAAGATATAGCAGTAATAGAATAATAATTAAACTTAGATTTTATGATATTGAGAGGTAAAATTATGCCAGAATTAAAAGAGTTAGTAAAGGAATTCGTAGAGATATTAGACGTAGTTGAGGAATCTGATTCAGGAACATCATTTCATCCAGTTTACATAAGTTCTTGTCGCTGTCTAACGGGTAAACGAGTTAATGAAATAATTAAAAGAATGAAAGAGTTGACATAATGAAACCTCTAAAAGTACAATATGTAGAATTTGGTGCAGGTACACATATAAATGTTGCTATAAGAGAAAGCATTACTTTGGCAAGAAGAAAAGATTATATTGTTAAATTTAAATTTAATGCAGTAGAGATGAAGATTTGGTCTTTTAGTACGCATACTGAAGAATTAGAGTATTATCGTAAACAACTAAATGAAATTAGAAATAGTAAAGTAAGTTGATAGTTGACAGTAAACTATAAAGTATCAGAATTGATGTGTTAGATGCTATATAAGTGTTTAAAGTATCAGTTTTGATATATTAAGTTATTACCATACGGGTATAAAACGTAAATAAAGTAGCTTACAATAGTAAATTTAAGTTAAATCATAACCTAAAGGGTATAAACATGACCTGTAAAGAAGCTCAACAAATTGCAGAAAGATTCGCAAACTTTCACAGTATGAATATAACACTTGCTGATTTAAGACAAGCTCTTGTTGTTCTAGCTAATTTCTATGAAGATAATAGATTCGATAAATCACGTAAACTTTATACTTTAGAGGAGTTTTTAGATGCTATCTCATAAATGTATAATTTGCGACAAATGTTATTTTGGTAAAGAATGTCTCGCTTGTAAAGGTAAGATGCACAGAGATGAGCCTATCAAGAAACCTATCAAGGAAACTAAGGTTGACTTACCACCTGAGTTTGATATATTGTTTAAAGGATTCAATCGCTAATACAACTTATATGTTGTATTCATAAAGGAGCTGTGATGACCAAAAAGGAATTAGAAAATGAAATATCTAAACAAATTGTTGAATTTGAAAAAGATAATCCTGCAATAGGTTGGATAGATATTACAAAGAAGAGTCCTGTTGGATTTAGTAACGAAAAACCTGAAACTACAGCATCAGTAAAGTTTAAAAATTAGAAAGAGAAATAAATGCCAGTAAAACAACAATATCTTCTTGGAACAATCATATTTTTAGTTGTAGGGTTTTTAATCTGTCTGCAAAGTGAGAATACTATATATGCCTCAGGTATGCTTTTTGGTGCAATATTATATTTTATAACTTATTTAACAATACCAGAAAATTATTTTATCTAAAGGAAACAATATGAAAGAATTACAAAAAATAATAGTAGATGCACTTGTAGCTATAGAGACAAAAGACGAAGCTTTACTTCCGGATTTAACTGAGAAATCACAAGAGAATATGAAAGCAAAGGCCTCTATTATTGCTAAAGCTATATCTACCCAGGGTTACGTAGACTCTGATAAAGTAATGCTAAGTTGGGCAGATAAATTTAATGTTTCTTTAAAAGCAATGTTTGAGTTATACGCTGAAGATATGGGTTATATTAAGAGTAAAGATATTACTAAGAGTATTAATGATATGATAAAACTAAGAGCTGTTATAAACAGATACGAAACTAAACACAGAGAAATTAGTGATGCCGAAGATAGTGCATTGAGAGAGGAATAAAATGGATAGAGAAGAAGCAGAAGAAATAATTTCAGAGTATGAAAAGTATTCAGATAGAAGTTGCACTTGTTTTCAATCTGCACCTTGTGCTAAGTGTGAGAATTCCCCTTTAGAAGAAGAGTATGATATAGCCACAACTTATTTGGAGAATTTAGAATGAGCTTATTATGTAGAATATTTGGACACAAGCCTCCTGTTTACGCAAAGACAGACTGGTTTAGTCCTGGAGAACAATACGCAATCAAGATACAAAGAGGTGCTACCGATGGCACAGGTAGAGTACACGCTAAAGTTATTGTAGAGTGTGCAAGATGTCAGAAACACTTTACAGTATGTAGAATTCATTTACCGAAAAATAAACTTGACAAATGCTAAAAGATGTGTTATACTTAAAGCATGAAAAAGAATAAACAAATAAAAAGACTTACATCTAATACATATAAAGCAATACTCGTATGTATTTGGACTGTAGGTTTTGTAAGTATAGCACTTAATGTATTTATAATGCTTAATTTATAAGGAACTAAGAATGAATGATATAGCTATTGAAAAATTGATTGAAGAATTAGACGCTTTTAAAGTTAGACTTGATTTACATAATGACTCAGCAAGATATGAAAAAGATGTCAGATGCGTAGATTTTACGTTAAAAAACTTCTATGATTATCTAAAGAAAGGTTATATAGATGACTAAAATAGTAGCTATTTCTGATACACACGGTCTACATCTAAATCTGATTCCTATATCTGGCGATATATTAATTCATGCTGGAGATATGGGCATTAACTCTTTATCTACATTAAACGCTATAAATACTTGGTTCGGTAGTTTAAGCTTTAAACATGTTATCTGCGTAGGTGGTAATCACGATACCTATTTAGAGAAAATAGGTCCCGCCACTTCAAAACAATTATTTACTAATGCTCATTATTTACATAATGAATCAATAGAATTAATGGGAAAAAGCTTTTACGGTAGCCCCTACTGTCCTCTGTTCAATAATTGGGCTTTCATGTATGAAAGACTTTCACTAGAATTAAAGCAGAACTGGGAACTTGTTCCCTACAAATTAGATTACTTAATTACGCATTGTCCTCCTTATGGAATTTTAGATAGAAATTTAGATGACGAGAGATGCGGTTGCGAAATATTGGTCAGAGAAATTGCGAAGAAATTTCCGTTGAACTCAATTTTTGGTCACATACATATGAATGGCGGCAGAGTTGTAAACTCTGGCGGGATTTC
>Ga0208647_1000061_pt1 | contig 48557 bp, 43 predicted proteins | sample AntAceMetag02UKA_FD_184765 | JGI IMG/M metagenome (GOLD analysis project Ga0208647, IMG submission 184765) | Saline lake microbial communities from Ace Lake, Antarctica - Antarctic Ace Lake Metagenome 02UKA (SPAdes) (version 2) | ecosystem: Environmental > Aquatic > Non-marine Saline and... | reverse complement strand
ATCAATTCTGTGTTATGTTTAATGCTTGTTTTAAACAATAATTTCTCATTCTCAAAAACAGCGATTTTTGTCGATGTGGATCCTGGGTTGATTGTAAGTATTCTATAATTCATAAGACACCCCTTTATTCAATTTTGTACTTTTAAAAAATCTCGACTACATTATAACATGATAGCGTTTACACTACAATGGTATTTTGAAGTTTTTTAAAATACTCTTAAAATGCGCTAATTTTAGGTGTTATAACATAATATATGAGGTGTTAATCATGACATATAATTTCTGCGAAAAGCTCATATAAGACCTATGGCTCATATATGGCCTTTTCATATATATAATTATTATTTAATATATATATACATAGTATTGGTTAAAAAAATGAATAAAAATATAATTTTGAAAGTGAGGAGCAAAAATGATTTATTTAGGAACTGGAATTATTGGCTTTTTAATGTTGTTATTATTTGATATTTGCTCTTTAAGTAAGAAAAGTTTAATGAAGTATTTTTTTGGAGTTAGTGGCTTTCTTTTAATAGCTGGAAGTAGTGTTTTATTAGTATTTACTAAAAGCAATGTATCTTTCCCCCTTTCTTTAAGATTAATTTCATTAGTATTAGCAGTTTTGTCTATTGGTTTATTAATTTACTCTGTTTTTATTGAGGTTGGTAAGAACACTTATGAATATGAAAACCATAATAGTTTGATTACTACGGGTACTTATGCTTTATCAAGACATCCAGGAGTATTGTGGTTCTTATTCTTTTACATATTTTCAGCTATTTATTTCCAAAACCATTTAGTTTTATATGCTGGGTTAACTTGGACTGTCATGAATATTATTTATGTATTTGTTCAAGAAAAATATATATTCAGTAAATTATTTGATAACTACAGTAACTATATTCAAACTACACCAATGATTTTTCCGAGTTATAAGAGCTTAGAAAAGTGTATTACTACTTTAAACTGGAGGAAAAGATGAAAGACTTAAGACAGATGTTACTTGATGAGGATTATGATAAGATTTGGAAAGCTTATCTAGGGTTTTTGGATTTAACCCTAGATGAATTTATGAAAATCCAGGAAAGATTGCTTCTAGAACAAATTGATTTATTAAGCAAATGTAAACTAGGTAAAAAACTTTTAGGACCTAAAAATATCCATAACATGGAAGAGTTTAGGAAATATGTTCCACTTACAACCTATGATGATTATGCGGACACTCTTCTTAATAAGAGAAGTGAAGATTTACCAAGTGAACCATTACATTGGGTTCAAACAACTTGGAAGGGCGGGAGTAAACCAATTAAATTGGCCCCGTATTCGCGCACTATGGTTGAGGAACATACTAAGATGTTTTTATCTAGTTTAATATTATCTACAAGCAAAAGCAGAGGTCATTTTACTTTAAGAAATCAAGATAGATTCTTATATGGAATGGCACCACTTCCTTATTTAACGGGATTTGCACCATATATCTTAAAACATGAAATTGATTTTGAATACTTGCCATCTACTGATGAAGCAGAGAAACTAAGTTTTAAAGAAAGAAACATGGTTGGATTTGATTTGGCAGTTAAAAAAGGTGCAGATCTATTCTTTGGATTATCTAGTGTTTTAGTAAAAATAGGGGAAGCCTTTGAAAGTGGTTCAAATAGTGGAAAAGTAAAATGTCCTTCAAATTTTAAACAAGCAATAAAAATGATCAAAGCTGTTTATAAAAAGAAAATTAAAAAACAAAGATTACTTCCTAAGGATCTTTTTGAATTTAAAGGGATTGTTTGTGGTGGAACAGATTCAGATACTTACAAATCTCAAATTGAATACTATTTTGGAATAACTCCATTAGAAATATTTGGTGGAACTGAATCGGCTGCTGTTGCAACTGAAACTTGGAGTAGAAATGGGTTAACATTTTTTCCTGATGTCAATTTCTTAGAGTTCATTCCAGAAGAAGAATTAAAGAAAGAAAAGAATGATGAGTCATATAAACCAAACACACTTTTATTTAATGAAATTGTACCTGGTGAAATATATGAACTAGTAATAACAAAATTAAGAGGCGGAGCTTTTGTTAGGTATCGAATCGGAGACGTAATAAAATGTGTTGGACTTGAAAATGTTGAAGATGAAGTGAAACTACCTCAGGTTAAATACATTGATCGTGTAAATAATATAATAGATTTATCAGGATTTACACGAATAACAAAACAAATAATTGGGGACTCAATTAAGCTTTCAGGACTTAAAATAATTGATTGGACAGCAAGCAAGGAATATGGACATTCAAGACCTTATATAAACATCTATCTAGAACACGATAAGACAGAAAATATTGAATCAATAAGAGAAAAAATAAATATCCAAATGAAACTATTAGATTCAGATTACAATGATGTTCATGCTCTACTTGGGCATGATCCTCTGCGAATAACAATGCTAAATAAAGGTACTTTTATAGAATACAAAAAAAATACAAGTACAAGATTATCTAATATTAATCCAACAAACGAAGAACTAACAACATTAATTGCATGTAGTGAGGGATTAAATATTTAGATAGAGCGGTATAAACTAGTAAGGGGTAAATACTAAGATGGAGTGGTAATATGATTACTTTGACTGAAATAACCATTATTCCTTTAATTTCTTTAATTTTATATGTATTTATATTAATGATTATTCTTACGTCTAATAAGACGAAATTATCTAAATCCTTTAGCCTGTATATAATCGCAATGATTATATGGTCTTTAGGGTCCTTTTTAATGAAAACTGATATACCACCTAGCTCCCTATTTTGGGACAAGGTATTACTTATTGGTTTTGTTAGTGTCCCTGTTCTTTTACTGAGATTTAGTTATATAATCTCTGAATACCACAAAGGAAAGGCAGTATTGTATCTAGGTTATATTTTAGCGCTAGGGTTAATAGTTTTATCAATATTTGGTTTTGTTGTTAAGTCTGCTGAATACAGCAACGGAGTATTTACATACGAAATGGATTTTGGTGTTTATATTGTTGCGGTTGTTGGAACTACATATAGTGCATTAGCTCTTGGAACAATGGTATTAAGAGCTAAAAGAAAAGAAATCAGTATAAAAAAAGTTAGACTAGTTATAATTGGTCTAGCATTAGTTATCATTGGCGCAGCATCAAATCTAAATACAAGACTTGGTGAAATAGGTATAGATATCATTTTTAACGCAATAAACGCAATTCTAATAACCTATGCTATTTACCGTAATAAATTCTTAGAAATAAACTTAATAGTAAAAAAGGGATTATCTTTCTCGCTATATAATATCGTATTGTTTGGGATTTATACCACGGCAGTCTTAATTACGTATAATGGGTTACAAAAACTCGGGATAACAGAATTATATTTGTCAATTCTGATAATGTCTCCGATGTTTTTGGTATTAGAGCCATTAAGAAAACTACTTCAAAGATTGAATAATCATATATTCTATAGAGCTACAACTGACAGACAATTGATATTAAGACATTTTAGTAACTTGATTAATTCAGCAATGAGCTTAGATTTGATTACTAATTCTTTTATTAATGCAATAAAAGATGGTATTGATTCAAGAGAAGTTAGTATAATGCTTAAAAATTCTACTAAATATATTTTAAGTGATTCAACTCTTGATAAATCAAATGAATCAAAAATTTATTTAAAATTTAATCATCCAATTGTAACTTGGTTTAATAAGGGGAACTCTTTATTATTAAGTTCTCAAATTAATAATCATGTTTCTTTTAAAGGATTATGGGATCAAGAAAAAGAAGTAATAAAATATTTAGATACTGAAATCGTTGTTCCAATTACGTATTTGGAAGATTTAATAGGAATGGTAATAATTTCAGGGAGAAATGATGAAACTCCTTATAGTGAGGATGAAACAGATTTTTTAAAAACTTTAATAAATAATGCTGCAGCAATTATCGAAAATGCTAAAACAATAGAAAATATCAAGAAACAATCTATTACTGATGAGTTAACAAAACTATATAATCACCGATATTTCTTTGAAACTGTAAGTTTATGGATGTCAGAAAAAGTTCATGATACTTTTAGTATCGCTATGATTGATTTGGATCAATTTAAAATATATAACGACCTCTATGGCCATTTAGCTGGCGATAAGGCTTTAAAAAGAATTGCAGAATTATTAACTGCAAATACAACTAAAGACGATTTAGTTGTGAGATATGGTGGAGAGGAATTTGTAATATTTATTCCAAATACCAATGGCACAGGTGCTTTAAAAGAAATTGAAAAAATACGTAGATCAGTTGAAGAAGAATTTTTATTATCAAAGGATATTAAAGAGTTCTTGACTGTTACTATAGGGGCAGCTTCATATCCAAAAGATGGATCTAGCTTAGAAGAAATAATTAGTAAAGCTGATGAAGCAATGTACATAGGTAAACAAAGTGGTAGAAACAAAGCAGTTTTATATAAATCAGGTATGAAATCAAATGATGTCAGTACAGCGGTTCAAGAACAAATAAAAAATGCTCATTTATCAAGTATTTATGCGCTTGCAGCAACTATTGATGCAAAAGATCATTATACATTTGGACATTCTAATAATGTTTCTGAACTTTCTGCGGCAATCGCAAAAGAAGCGAAATTTGATGAAAAAGATATTGATATAGTGAGAAATGCCGGACTACTTCATGATATTGGTAAGGTTGGAATACCAGAAAGTATTTTATCAAAACCAGGATTTTTGACTGATTATGAAATGGAGATAATGCAATCACATGTTATACAATCAATAAGCATCATAAAACATATTCCTAATTTAATTGAGACTGTTCCAGTTATAATTAGCCATCATGAAAGATATGACGGGCAAGGTTATCCTAGAGGGATTAAAGGTAATAATATACCGGTTTTAGGTCGCATAATCTGTATCGCAGATTCATTTGATGCAATGACAACTGACAGACCTTATCGTCGAGGCTTAACTCTTGAACAAGCAGAGTACGAACTTAAAAAGAATTCTGGGAAACAATTTGATCCAGAGTTGGTTGAGTTATTCTTGAAAATGATAAAATCAGATGCAATTGAAAAATTAAGTTTGGAAAATAGAACCTCTATATAATAAAGATAGAAGATGACTCACATGAAATTGTGATTCATCTTTTTATTTTTTATTTATTAAAGAAAAATGAATTTAGTAAGAGTATTATCTTTTTGAGGTGATTACATGAAAAAGAAAATAATTTTATTAATGATAATTATAATTCTACAGACTCTTGTGGAAGTAAAAGCTACAGAGTATTCAGCTTATTTGCCCGGAGGCAAAAACTATTTGGATGAAGCTAATATTGTTTTTGGTAATAATATTTGGAATTCAGATGATGACTTTTTAGTTAAAGGAAGCACCACATATACTTTGAGTATGCCAGGAGAAGGTAGAATTGGAAATGATGTTTACATTCAAATTAGAGGAGGAACTAGTTATTTATCAGGAGAACCTATTGACATTTCAGCCTGCACAATTGAGCCTGAACTTATAAGCTGTAGTTTTACGACAACTGCAAATGAGGACTTAATCAGTTTAACTATTGCAGCAAGTACTTTATCAATGTATTACGATTATTATCAAATTGATGGATTTCAGTTAGAAGAAGGTTCTGTTAGTACAAGTTATGAAGATTACATTGAGCCACTAATTGACACAACAAATCCAGAATTCACTGGAAGTGGGGCCTATATAACAAGTTATCAATCTAGCGAATCAATTTCTTCAATTATTGCTGATCATATTTATGCAATTGATGATATAGATGGAGATATCAGCAGTGAGATTATAATTGTTAGTGATGAATATACATTAAATGAACAAGTTGTTGGAGAATATGATGTGGTTCTTAGCGTAAGCGATCAGGGTGGAAATACATCGTTGTTCAATCTGACTGTGATGGTAAAGGACGAAATAGATCCTGTGATTGATGGAGATACTCTAGTTAATCTAGTAATAGGGAGAGAAGAAGGAAGCTTGAATGACCTTATTTGGGAATTATTTGATATATCTGACGAGTACGATGAATCACCATCAATGAATATATTGATTGACAACTTTACACCAAATAAAGATACTGTTGGATTATATAGTGTAACTTTTGAAGTGATTGACAGCTCTTTAAACCGTGTCTCCAAAACTTTTTCAATCAATTTGGAAGATACAGAAGGACCAGTGATGATATCAAGTAATTTTATTGCTTCTTATCTTTCAAATCAACTAAATTTGAATGACATAATCAGCAGTCTAGTATTCGAAGATAATTATGATAATCTTAGTTTGGTAACTCCAACAGTTGTAATAGATAACTATACTGGAAATGAGAATATTCCAGGTAATTACTCAATTAAAATAGCAATTAGTGATAATTCAAATAACACATTATCTGAAATAATTACTGTTAATGTTGTGGATGACGTTGCACCAGTTATTAGTGGAATTAGTGACTTTAGTGGTTCTTACACTGAAGAGTTATCAGTAAATGACTTCCTTAATATGATGAATGTAAATGACAATGTTGATTCACTTTTGAATAGTGATCTATATATTGTGAGTGATAATTATACAAATAGAGTAAGTGATATAGGAAACTTTGAAATAGTATTAGGACTACTCGATACAAATAACAATACTACTACACACAATATTAGTATTACTCTATTTGACGATATAGCTCCAGTAATCTATGTTGACAATTATATTATCACAGTTAATTTGAAGTCAACTTTTACAGAAACTGATGCGCTTAAATTATTGTTGAGCTCAAAAGAACTTAGTGAAGAAGAATACGAAATTACTAAGATGATAGATGAGTATTCTGGTAATGAAGATGTTCCAGGATCATATATTTATCGATTAGCTTTTACAAATGAAAATGGAGATATTTTTGAAAAAGAATTTTTGGTCAAAGTGTTAGGTTCAAATATGTTTGAAATTGAAAAGGACTTAATTCCAAGAAATATTGCAGTTTACTCGTTAATGATAGGGTTTTTGATCTTTATAGTGATTAAAAAGAAGAAGAATAGAGTAATTTAAGTCCAAGAAAACGGGTTGTGTATAAGATAAAAATGATCGTAAAAAAAAGATGAAATATTTCATCTTTTTTTGTTGACTAAATAGGCCTGTAATATTATAATGATTAGGTATGACCTAACTAATTATTATGAGGTGAAGAAATGGATAAAGAAAAAGCAAGAATATCCTTAAATAAATTTTTAAAAATGTACTTCGATTCATGTAAAGAAGTATATGAAGAAATTAATTTTGGAAGAATTACAGGTAAACAATTTAAATACCTAAAAGAAATTCATTTAAAGGGCAAAGTAACGCAAACACAATTAGCAAAAACTTTTCATATTTCAAAACCTACAATGAATGAGTTTATTAATAGATTTTTAGACTCTGGAATTGTAGTGAAGAAGAAGAGTTTTGATGATAAAAGAATGAGTTATATTTCTCTTACTGAAATCGGTAAAACTCTTGCTTCGTCAAATATCCTTGAAAGCGAAAGAGCTACAGAGAAAATGATTGCTAGGCTAACAGAAAATGAAATGGACGATATTATATCAATATTCGACAGATTTGGAGATGACAACTAATGATATTTGGTAAAACGGTAAATAAATACTATCTTAAATATGCACATTTATTCCTTATGGGACTAATAGCTTTAGTCTTTGTTGATTACTATCAATTAGAAATCCCGGCTTTAACAGGTACTTTGATTGATGCATTAGTAGATGGGACTATGGATAGAAGTGGGTTACTTGATTTTGTTGGACTTGTATCTACCTATGTTTCTATTATAATAGTTGGTCGTTTTGCTTGGAGATTATTCATCTTTGGAGCATCTAGAAGAGTCGATTATGGTCTTAGAAATGAAATGTTTAGTCACGCAGAAAAATTATCTAATAATTTTTATTCTGAAAATAAAATTGGCGGGTTAATGGCTTATTTTACAAATGATTTAGAAGCGGTAAGAAGAGCAGTGGGTCCAGGAATGATTATGTTTGTGGATGCATCGTTTCTTGGAGGATTAGCTTTTTATCATATGTTTAATCTTGATGTAGCATTAACATTGTATTCAGGTATACCGCTAATATTTATCGCAGTTCTTGGAGCGTATATCGGTAACAAAATGAGAAAGAAATTTAAAGAAGCTCAAAAAGCGTTTGAAGATTTAAGTGATTTTACGAATGAGTCTTTATCTGGAATTAGCGTTGTCAAAGCATTTGTAAAAGAAAAATCTGAAATCAAAGAGTTTTTAAAGATAAACAAAAGAGCTAAAGATAAGAATGTTGAATATGTTAAAATGCAAACAATATTGCAAGTTAGTATTCGAATGATTGTTAGTATAATATTCTTGGTTATATTAGGTTATGGAGGATATTTAGTTAAAACAACAGCGGGGACAGTAAATGAATTTAGCATTGGAGATTTAACTACTTTTACCTTGTTATTTGGAGCTTTAATATGGCCAATGATGGCACTTGCTATGATTATCAATGTTAGAAGTAGAGGAAAAGCTTCGCTTGAAAGAATACAAACTATATTAAATGAAGAGATTGATATATTTGATCAAGACACAGTTGAAGTTGATGGAATAAATGGAGATATTGAGTTTAGAAATCTTTCATTTAAATATCCTGATGGAACTGTAAATGCACTTCACAACATTAATTTCAAAATTGAAGCAGGAGAAACTGTTGGTATATTAGGAAGAACAGGTAGTGGAAAAACTAGTATAGTTGACTTGTTATTAAGAATATATAATGTTGAAGAAAATAAATTATATCTTGATGGAATAGATATCATGAGATTACCAATAAAATCAGTTAGAGATAGTGTAGGATACGTACCACAAGATGGGTTCTTATTCTCTGATACAATACAAAATAATATTTCTTTAGGTCTTCAAAAGAGAGTTGATGTTTTCTCGAAAATACAAGATGCAGCTAAATTAAGCGATGTGCATAATAATATAGTTGACTTTGAAGAGGGGTATGAAACTGTAATCGGAGAAAGAGGAGTTACATTAAGTGGTGGTCAAAGACAGAGATTAAGTATTGCTAGAGCACTTATAAAGAATCCTCCTATTTTAATTATGGACGATAGCATTTCGGCAGTAGACACAAAAACAGAAGAAACAATTCTGAATAATCTTAAAAAAGTAAGAAAAGGTAAAACAACATTAATTATTGCCCATCGTATAAGCACTATAAAAGATGCAGACAAAATTATTATTGTTGATGAAGGCAAAGTAATTGATGTGGGAACACATCAAGAATTAATAATAAGATGTAGCTTCTATAAAGACATGGTAGAGCGTCAAAAACTTGAAGAAGAAATAGAGGTGGCATAATGAAAAATCTAGATGAAGATAAAAGAAAATTCACAATGAAAGACGGAGAAATAGTAAAAAGATTATTAGCATATGCCAAACCATTTATTCTTCCATTTGTAGTGACATTTATGTTAATGATATTTACCGTTGTTCTTGGTTTACTTGGTCCTTATTTAATAGGGAGAAGTATGGACATCATTAATAAAGATAATATAAGCTTGAATGATTTATTCACAACACTCAGTATATTTGGAGTTTCAATTGTACTGGGTAGTGTATTTAATTATGCACAAACTATAATTCTTCAAAAGACTGGACAAAGTATCATCTATAATATAAGAGAAGAGATTTTCACTCATTTAGAATATCACGATGTAAATTATCTCCACAGTACTCCAATAGGGGCACTTGTGACAAGAGTTACAAATGATACTAATACATTAAATGAAATGTATACTAGTGTTATTGTTAGTGTATTCAAAAATGTATTAATGGTAATAGGAATCATAGTGGCCATGTTTTTAATTAACTCGACATTGACGTGGTATGTTCTACTAGTTGTCCCATTTATAATCTTTTTCAGTTTTATCTTTAGAATGTTTTCAAGAAAAGCATATAGAAGGGTAAGAGCAAACCTTTCTAAAGTTAATGCATTTTTAGCAGAGCACCTTTCAGGTATGAAAATAATCCAGATTTTCAATCAAGAACAAGCTAAATTTGAGGAATTTGATGTAAGAAATACGAGACTAAAAAAATCTTACTATAAACAAATCCTTATATTTGGGATATATAGACCTACAATGTACTTCTTATTTATGGCTACGACAGTATTAGTTTATTTTACTGGTGGGCTAAGTGTCATTGAAGGAATAATTACTATAGGTACATTAATTGCTTTCCAACAATATATTGGTAGATTTTTCGAACCAATTCAACAACTTGCTGAGCAATTCAATATTTTACAATCTGCATTTGCTTCAAGTGAAAGAATTTTTGGAATTCTTGATACTAAACCAACAATAAATGATGATCCAGATGCAATAGAATTAGAAGACATGAAGGGTCAAATAGAGTTTAAAAATGTATGGTTTGCATATATTGATGAACAATGGATTCTAAAGGATGTATCTTTTAAAGTGAATGCAAAAGAATCAGTTGCATTTGTTGGTGCAACAGGTGCAGGTAAAACGACTATTCTTGCATTAATCACTAGAAATTTTGACATTCAAAAGGGTCAAATTTTAATTGATGGAATAGATATAACGAAAATAAAAAAACAACATTTGAGAAAATATATTGGACAAATGTTGCAAGATGTTTTCATGTTTAGTGGTACAATTAGATCGAACATTAAACTAAGAAATGATGAAATTAGTGATGAAAAAATGATTCAGGCATGCAAGTATGTTAATGCAAATCATTTTATAGAAAAATTAGATAATACATACGACGAAAGAGTGAAAGAAAGAGGAAATAATTTCTCAACTGGACAAAGACAATTACTCTCATTTGCTAGAACAATAGTACATGATCCAAAAGTTATGATACTTGATGAAGCAACTAGTAATATTGATACTGAAACAGAACAATTAATACAAGAATCACTCAAGAAGATGATGAGTATTGGAACAATGTTAATCGTAGCTCATAGGTTATCAACTATTCAACACGTTGATAAGATAATAGTTCTTAGTAAAGGTGAAATTATCGAACAAGGATCACATCAAGAATTATTAAAAAACAAAAAACATTACTATAGTTTATATCGACTTCAATATCAAACTAAAGCCTTATAATTAGTAAGCTGGAGGTGCTACAGTGAAAGAATATAAAAACTTACCGGTTCAATTCAATGAAAGAATTCATGCAACAAGCGTTGATTACACAATAGTTTTCCTAACTATGTTAATAATGATATTTATGAAGATAAATCCAATTTATAAGTACATTATCATTCTTATAGTTTGGTATTCTTTAAATATTCTTCCTTCGTTTTTTAAAAGAGGAATCACGCTAGGTAAAATTAACTCTGGAACTATTGTTGTTAATGAGGATGATAGTCAAGTAACTATGATGACTATTCATTTAAGAGCTTTCTTTATTCTTATTGCAGGTTGTTTAACTGCGGGATTGTATTTTCTTGTGGCATTTATTTTATTAACAAAAAGAACAGACAAGAGAAGTGTTCACGATTTAATATTTAAGACAAAAGTTGTTTATCAAAAATCAAAAATTAGCGGATAAGTTAATCAATAAAGAGGTGAAATATATGAGTAATTATGATGTAATAATTATTGGAGCTGGACCATCTGGGCTAATGGCTGCGAACATTCTTGAAAAAAGAGGACTAGAATATTTGATATTTGACAAAAATAAAGCTGCTGGAAGAAAATTACTAATTACTGGTGGAACAAGATGTAATGTAACAAACATATTTAACCCAAAAGAATTTATAGACCATTTAAAGATAAAACATAAAAGGTTTCTTTTTAGCAGTTTAAATAGCTTTGGAACAAAGGAAATAAAAGAGTTTTTTGAAGACAAGGGAGTTCAATTAAATCTAGAAAAAGAGTATCAATATTTTCCTAAAAGTTCAAAAAGCAGTGATATTCTTGATGCTTTACTTGAGGATATTGATTATAAAAAGCTAATCCTTAATACAACTGTGAAAGATATAACATATGAAGATAACCACTACATAGTGGAAACTATAAGTAAGGATTATAAGGCAAAGAATGTAATTATTTCAACTGGTTCAAAAAGTTATCCAAAAACAGGAAGTACTGGAGATGGACTACTATTTGGAAAAAATCTTGGACACAATTTTGCCCCTTTTTATCCAGCTGAAACGCATGTTTACAGTGATTTTGTTAAGAAGAACAAAAATGATTTACAAGGATTATCCTTACTTCATTCTGAAATACAAATAGAAGGAAATAAAAAAATCTATTCAGGTGGATTGCTTTTCACACACTTTGGATTAAGTGGACCACTAATTCAAAATATTTCTGAGCTGATTTATTTGGATAAATTATCTAAAGATACAAATCTTTTGATTAAACTAACTGACAAAAATGAATCACAAATAACAGAACTCTTTCATTTAAAAGAGAATCAAAAAGCAAGAGTTATTAGAATTCTTGAAAAGCTTACAATTAAAAGATTAGCTAAATTTATATTGAATCATTTACAAATTGATGAAACTAAACTTGTCGCAAGTACATCTAAAAAACAACTTCAATTAATTATTGATTCTTTACTACATTTTACTATCCCTATTACAAAAGTTGAATCAATAAGTAATGCTTTTGTTAATGGTGGCGGTATCTTGACTAACGAGATTAATCCGTCGACTATGGAATCGAAAATAAAAGAAGGACTATACTTTACAGGAGAAGTACTTGATTTACACGGACCAATAGGAGGATTTAATATCACAATTGCTTTGTCAACAGGATATACTGCAGCAAGCAATATAAGGAGAGATTAATATGCCTGAACTTCCTGAAATCTATAACATTAGTGAACAACTTAAAAAAGAGATTGTCGGACTAAAAATAATTGACACAAATATTATTCAAGAGAAAACAATTAATATGGATGTTGATGAGTTTAAAAAAAACATCATAAATCAAGAAGTAATCTCTGTTACTTCAAAAGGCAAATGAATTTTCATTCACTTCAAATCAAAAGATAGTCTTCACATAAATCTTGGAATGGGTGGAGATTTACTATATTCAACAACAATACCAGAAAAAAAGCATCAAGCAGTAATCATGTTAAACAACAATCATTTGCTCTCATTTAGGTTTTGGTGGTTTGGCTACATTCACTTTGTGGATAGCTCAGAAGAACACGACATGACAAAAAAACTAGGGGTAGACCTAATTAGAGACAATATATCTAAAAAAGAGTTCGTTTCTTTGTTTTCTAAGCGAAAAGGTTCTTTGAAGTCGTTTCTATTGAATCAAAAGAAAATCGCAGGTATTGGTAATTATTATATCCATGATATATTGTATAAAGCTAAAATTAATCCCTTAAAAAAAACTCCAGAATTATCTACAAGAAAGCTTGGTATGCTTTACGAATCTATAATTGAGGAATTCAATGAATCTATTTTATTAAATGGTGCAGATTATGAACTTGACATTTATAATATAAAAGGGAGCTTTTCAGCTGGAAGTGTTGCCTATAAAGAAGGAAAAAATTGTCAATGCGGAACCTTGATTAAAAAAATAAAGACTGGTTCAACTTCATCATATTATTGTCCTAAGTGTCAAAAATAGAGCATTTAGGTTTTATCAAAAATTTGAAATGTTATGATTAATACGAGGTGAGAAAGTGAAAACAGTAAAACTAAATAATAACTATGAAATGCCCATTATTGGACTAGGAACATGGCTTAGTAAACCAGAAGATGTATATAATGCAGTTTTAACAGCGTTAAAAAACGGATACAAACATATTGATACTGCCATGATTTATAGAAACGAAGAAGCAATAGGGAAAGCGATAAAAGATTCAAACATTAAACGAGAAGAACTATTCATAACTACAAAGCTATGGAACACAGATCAAGGCTTTGAATCAACAAAAAAAGCATTTGATTTATCACTTAAAAAACTAGGACTTGACTATGTGGATCTGTATTTAATCCATTGGTTTAAAGGATATGATAAAGCAATACAAAGTTATCGTGCAATGGAAGAAATATATAAAAGTGGAAGAGCAAAAGCAATTGGTGTGAGCAATTATAATATTCATCATTTAATGAATATAATTAATAATTGTGAAATAACACCAATGGTAAATCAAGTTGAAACACATGTAACACTGCAAAACCATTTTCTTCATCAATACTGTAAAGACAACAATATACAACTTGAAGCGTATGCACCTTTAATGAGTTACAAAATTCCAGAATTACTTAAGAATGAAGTAATGAATGAAGTGGCAAAAAAACATAATAAAACAGTTCCTCAAATAGCTATTAGATGGCTAATTGAAAGAGAAATTGTGGTAATTCCTAAATCTGTCACAGATTCAAGAATTATTGCTAATCTAAATGTTTTTGACTTTAGTTTAGATCAAGAAGATATGGATAAAATAAGAACAATTAATACAGGTAGAAAAATCTTCATTGAATTTGACAATGTAGATTATTAACATTTGCTATATGTAATGTACACATATAAATAAGGTTATGATTTCTTTTGAAATCATAACCTTTTATTAATAGCCGATTTTGTTTAAGTTATCTCTTAATATATTAGCGGAGATACACAATTTTTCTTTTTCATCTTCGCTTAGTTCTAAATGTACAACATGGTGAACACCATCTCTTTCTAATACAGCGGGTAAACCAATATACACTTCTCCAAGACAATCATAAATACCGCCATTTAGTACTGAAATAGGCATGATTCTATCCTCATTATTTAAAATAGCTGCGGTAATCCTTACTAGTGCCATTCCAATTCCATAATAAGTTGATTTTTTTCTCTTTATGATTTCGTAAGCAGAATCTCTAACCTTCTTGTAAATATTATCTAGATCATGAAAATTAATTTCGTCCATTGAGTTTATAACATCTTTCATTGGTTTTGCACCAACATTAGAGTTAGACCAGCAAACAAATTCACTATCCCCATGTTCACCTAATATATAGGCGTGAACATTTCTTGGATCGATATTTATATACTTTGAAATTTCATATCTAAGTCTTGCAGTATCAAGAGCAGTACCACTACCAATTACTTTTGATGAATCTAATCCTGATTCTTTCCATGCAACATAAGCTAGTATATCTACTGGGTTTGAAGCAACAAGAAGTATTCCAGCAAATCCAGATGCCATAATATCTTTAACAACAGCTTTTATTATTTTTGCGTTTCTGGATAAAAGCTGAATTCTATCTTCGCCCTCTTTTTGACTAACTCCTGCAGTTATAACAACAAGAGTAGCGTCTTTACAATCACTATAGTCTCCTGCATATATATTCATTCTTCTTGGGCCAAATGCTAATCCATGGTTTAAATCCATAGCCTCACCCTCGGCTTTATCTTTATTAATATCTATTAAAACTAGTTCTTCAACAGTTCCCTGGTTAACAAGTGCATACGCATAACTCATCCCAACAAATCCAGTACCAACTATTACAACTCGATTACTGTTCATATAATCACCTCAATATTATTTTAACAAAAAAACGATACTTATAGTATCAATACACACATATTAAGACACTGATATGGTATGTAAATGTTTTCAATAACGATATTCATTCATCATTTATATTGTTTTTCTTGACATGTGACAACCCGTCATATAATATATAGTTATGACAAGGTGTCACAAGGAGGGTATATTATGCCAAAAGATACTTTTTTTAATTTATTAGAAGAGAAAAGAAACAAAATAATTAAAGCAGCAAAAGTAGAATTTACAGCAAATCCGCTTAGAAAATCACGTGTATCGAATATAATAAAAGAAGCAGAGATTCCAAGAGGGAGCTTCTATCAATATTTTGAAGACCTTGACGATCTTTACTATTATGTAATTGATGATGTTTTTGAAAACATACATAAAGCAGGAACAATGTTTTGTGAATCTACAAATGATATATTTGAGTTTGCTCAAATTTCTTTTGAATACGATTACGATGCGTTTATTAATGATATGAGACATCGATTTATGATGAATGTAACTCAAAGCATCTCATCTAATGAGGAATACGTTAGTAACTTTAATAAAATGAGAAAAGAATACGTTCTGGGAATTCTAAATAAAATGGATTTATCAAAGATTCGTTTAAAAGAGGAAGAAGACCTTATTAAAATGTATCAAATGATTCAAAATTTAAAAAGAACAGTTATCCAAAAATCGATTATTCATAATCTAGATAAAGAACAAGCATATTCTGAATTTAAATGGTATGTCGATATAATTAAGAACGGATTACTTGAGGAGGAATAAAATATGGGCAACTTGATGAGTTTACTCAAATACACAAAGAAGTATTACATTCATATTTCAATATCAATATCAGCAATGCTTATCCAAGTTATTGTTGGATTTTTAGTGCCATTTTTGATGATAACAATAATTGATGATGCAATTCCAAATGATAATATACAACTGCTTATTACAACTGCATTAATTATGCTAGGATTAGCTGTTTTAGGGTTTTTAGCTGGTGCAGTAAATAATTATACTTCGCAATATGTTTCGCAATATTCAAGTGCTGATTTAAGACTAGATTTGTTTAGAAAAATTCAATCACTGTCTTTTATCAATATAGATCACTTTAAAACAAGTAGATTAATTACAACTGCTACTAACGATATCGTAAGAATACAACAGTTTTACATGATGTTGCTCAGAATCATTGTTAGAGCACCTTTGATGATTGGAGTAGGTTTGTTTCTTTCAATTAGAACAAGTGTTCAATTATCAAACATATTCTATATATCAATGCCAATATTAATAATTTCTATTATAGTAATAATGATATTAGCTTTTCCAAGATTCTCAAAAGTTCAAAAAACAATTGATGGAATAAATAAAGTTGTCCTTGAAACAGCTAATGCTCCTAGAGTGATTAAGTCTTTTGTTTCTATTGAACATGAGAATCAAAACTTCGAAACAGCAAATGAAAATTTTAGAGTTACAAACACAGCAGCAGAAAAGATAATGGCTTTCGCTGATCCTATTATAATGTTTATCTTTAATGCAAGTATTGCTGGAATCGTATTTCTTGGTGCATACTTCCTAAATGGTGGAGATTTAATTAGTTCTACAACTGGATTACCAAAAGTAGGAATCTTGATCGCGTTTAATAACTACAGTATGCAGATTTTATTTGGATTAATGATGTTTGCAATGATGATGATTTTCATTTCAAGAGCGGCAGTAAGTGCAAAAAGAATTATGGAAGTATTTGATGAAAAAATAGATTTAGTTTCCAAAGATGATTCAATTAAAGACATTGTATTAAATGGGGATATTGAATTTAAAAACGTAAGTTTTGGTTATGGGACTGATGGAAATAGAGTATTAAATAACATAAGTTTTAAAATTAAGAGTGGGGAAACAATAGGGATTATTGGATCGACAGGTAGTGGTAAGTCATCTTTAATCCATCTTATTCCTAGGCTTTACGATGTTTGTGAAGGTGAACTAAAAGTCAATAATATTGATGTTAGAGATATTGATGTTGAAACACTAAGATCACAAATTAGTGTTGTTACTCAAACAGCTACAATATTCAGTGGGTCAATAGGTACAAACATTATTCAAGGTAATAAGGAAGCTATTTATGATGATTTTATTGATGCTGGTGATAAAGCATCCGCAAATGAATTCATTAATGAGTATCAAGACTTATATAATCATGAAGTTCAACAAAATGGAAGCAATTTATCTGGTGGACAAAAACAAAGAATTTCGTTAGCTAGAGCATTTATCAGAAAACCAAAAATATTAATTCTAGACGATTCAACTAGTGCAGTTGATGCAAAAAGTGAAGAATTGATTTTAAACCAAATTGAGAAACTTTCTAAAGGAATGACTACCTTAGTTATTAGTCAAAAAGTATCAACAATTAAGAATATGGATAAAATACTAGTTATGGATAATAAAGGTCATCTAGATGGCTTTGACACACATGCAAAACTACTAAAAACTAGTAAAGTATATTATGAAATAGCACTCTCACAAGTCGGAAATGGGGGTGGCGCAAAATGAGTAAAAGAAACAAACAACAACTTAAAAACACAGAAGTAAAAGAAAAACCATATGCAAATGTGGATCACTCAAAAGTTATCTTAACAAAAGAACAAGTGAAAATCAGAAATGAAGCCAATAAAGACCACTCTAAAATGCTAGCGAAAACTACTGGTGGGAATAGAGGCCCTGGTGGAGGAATGTACTTAGGTGGTAAATCTAAAAATTCTAAACAAACTGTTTTAAGAATTTGGAATTACCTTGGCATATATAAAATTGGACTTCTTGTTTCTTTAATTGCAGTCATAGCAACTAGTTTACTTGCAACTTTTATTCCTTGGTTGTTTGCAAAAGCAATTGATGATTATATTCTTCAGTTTGACTATAGTGGTGCGATTAAGATCGGAGTATTCATTATTGGAATAGCTGTACTAACAAGTACAGTAAGATTTGTTTCAAGATATACAATGGCAGTTATCTCACAAAAAACAGTTAAAAAAATAAGAAAAGACGCTTTTGATAAATTGCAAAATTTACCAGTAAATTACTTTGATACGAATCAACCTGGAGAAATTGTTTCAAGAATTACAAACGATGTTGATTTAATAAGTAATTCACTAGCAAGTGTAACTTTAGAGTTAATGAATTCAATTATAACTTTAGTGGCTTCATTAATATTTATGTTTATTATTAACTGGGCATTAGCTATTCTTGTAATTGTATTTGTTCCTTTGATGGCAATATTTACAATGAAAATTGCTAAAATTACCAAAAAAGGATTTGTTTCTCAACAAAAACATTTAGCAGCATTAAATAGTATAGTAGAGGAAAATATCTCAGGATTAAAAGTCGTTAAACTATATTCTCAAGAAGAAGATTTAATTGAAGAATTTAGTAACAAGAATACACAACTTAGAAAAGCAGGATTCAAAGCACAAGTATATTCAGGTATTATAATGCCTGTAATTAATTTCTTAAATGATCTTATTTACTTAGTAATCGTGGCAATTGGTGGACTGTTATTAATCACAGGAAAAGTAGCAATTACAGTCGGAGATATAGCCGCAATTACATCTTATGCAAGAGCATTTATTAGACCAATCGCCAATATTGCACAATTATTTAACACATTACAACAAGGTATTGCTGGGGCAGAAAGAGTCTTCAAATTAATTGATGAAGAAGATGAGTATATTGGTGATGGAGAAGTAGAAGTAGCTAAATTTAAAGGATGCGTTAAATTTGATGATGTAACGTTTAGTTATGTTAAGGGTACTCCTGTATTGAAAAATATCAGTTTTGAAGCTGAAGTAGGTAAATCAATTGCTATTGTTGGGCCTACAGGTAGTGGTAAAACAACGATTATCAATCTTCTAAATAGATTTTACGATATTGATTCAGGAACGATAGAAATAGATCATAAAAACATTCTTGAATACAAAAAAGATGATTTGAGAAAGAAAATTGGAGTTGTTTTACAAGACACACATCTATTTGGTGGCACAGTATATGACAATGTTATATATGGTGACTTATCAGCTACAAGAGAGGAAGTTATTGAAGCATCTAAAATGGCAAACTCACATGATTTTATTATGAAGTTGCCAAAAGGATATGAAAGTGAAGTATATGAGGGTGGACAAAACTTTAGCCAAGGAGAGAGACAATTAATCTCTATTGCTAGAACTATATTATCTAATCCTGATATCTTGATATTAGATGAAGCAACATCAAATGTAGATACAAGAACAGAATCACATATTCAAGAAAGCATGAGATTACTAATGGAAGGTAGAACTAGTTTTGTAATAGCTCATCGCCTGCAAACAATCAGAAATGCTCACAAGATTATTGTTATTCACGATGGAGAATTGATTGAATCAGGGACTCACCTGGAACTATTAAATCATAAAGGATTCTATTATGAATTATACACCACGCAATTCCATGATATTATAAAAGATATGAAAGGCTAATTTTAGCCTTTTTTTCTTTGTATTTTTATAGAAATGAGATATAATATATATCGGAGATGATAAAATGAAAAGACGTTTTGGAGATAGAAAAGATGGATATAGACTAAGAAAAGCTGATCCATTATTCAGATTGATACCATATATTATGAAGGATAGAACAGATGCTCATGTATTTTTTGAGGATAGAATATATTTAGAAAAGATATATAAACTTATTAAAGAAATGAGAGCTGAAGACATTAAAGTTGGGTTCTTACATATTGTAATTGCCTCAATGATAAGAACAATTAGCCAAAAACCAAAAGTTAATCGTTTTGTCTCTGGTAAAAAAACTTATGCAAGAAGAGAACTATCAGTATCTTTGGCAGTAAAAAAAGAGATGAGTGAAACTGCAGAGGAAACAACTATAAAATTGTTTTTTGAACCTACGGATACTTTATATGATGTTGTTAATAAAGTTAATGATGAAGTAGAAAAGAATAAAGATGTACAAAGTGAAAATTCAGCAGATAAATTCAATAAATTCATTACTTTTTTGCCGGGATTTTTAATTTCATTTACTGTATTCATTGTTAAATTTCTAGAAAACAGAGGGCTCCTTCCAAAATCTTTAACTAAGTTTTCACCTTTTCATTCATCAGTCTTTATATCTGATTTAGGATCTCTTGGAATAAATCCGATATATCACCATATTTATAACTTTGGAACAAACTCCTTTTTCGTAACTTTTGGAAAAAGAGCTAAAGAACAATATATAGATGATGATAACAATGTAAAGATTAGAAAAGCAATGGACATCAAAATTGCAGTGGATGAACGCATTGTAGACGGGTTTTACTTTGCTAATGTAATTAGAACGCTAATGAGAACAATGAGTAATCCTGAACAATTACTGACTCCTCCAAAAGAAGTAGTTATTGATGATGAAATTTAATTGACTATTTGGAAAAAACTTATTAAAGTGTTTACAATGCTATTTAACTATGCTAAACTGAAAAAGGTTATTTATAAAAAAAACTAAAAATAGACTATAAAAAAGAAAGAGGTGATGGCAATGTTGAACATTAATTATGTAAAAATCACACTAAACGGTTCTGACAGAGGTCTTTTTGTCATGGCTAAACCATCACTTATGAATAGATTATAGCTTAGTATATATATGTTTAAATATATATATAATTAATTGCTAGTATTATGTCTTTCATCTGCTGATGAGAGACATTTTTTTATGGAAGAAGGTGCAAAAATGAATATATTAAGCGTATCAAAACTTCAAAAGGAATTTAATGGAGAGATTTTGTTTAACAATATCTCTTTTGAAATAAATAGTAAGGATAAAACTGCGATTATTGGAAAGAATGGTACTGGAAAATCAACATTGATAAAAATGATTTTAGGGGACATTCGTATTGATAGCGGAGTTGTGCATAAGAACGCCAAAGCAGTAGTGGGCTATTTGTCACAAGATGTTATTACTGATAAAGATAGTTCATTAATAGATGAGATTAATAAAGTATTTATAGATTTGATTAATATGGAAGATAAGATTAAAGAGCTTTCTACCAAATTGGCATCTGATCCTCATAATGAAAAAATATTAAAAAAGTATGCTTCTCTTGAAAATCTATATTTAACAAGAGGCGGATATGATTATCATTACAAAATAGACTTAATTTTGAGTAAATTTGGATTTTCAAAAGATGAATATAATCGGTCAATTGAAACATTTAGTGGTGGAGAAAAAACAAGAATAGCATTTGCTAAACTACTATTAATTAATCCAGAACTGTTAATACTTGACGAACCTACCAACCATTTAGATATCGTAATTATTGAATGGCTAGAAGATTACTTAAACAAGTATGATGGAGCAATCTTAATTGTCACTCATGATAAGTATTTTATAACAAAAGTTTGTAAGACAATTATTGAGATTGACCAAAAAACTAGTCATGTTTATCATGGGACTTTTGAAAACTATTTGGAAGAAAAAGTAAAAAGATATGAACAACTTCTAAAGTCATACACAAAACAACAAAAAGAGATAAATCACCTTCAAAGCTTTGTTGATCGTTTTAGATATAACGCTAAAAGAGCTTCAATTGCTAAAGATAGAGTGAAAAAAATAAATAGATTGGTTAAAATTGATAAACCTACTAAAACTAGTAGAAAAGTTAAAATGGAATTTGAAAATAAAAGAGCAACTAGAGAAGTTATATTAGATGCTCAAAACCTATCAATTGGTTACGATAAACCTATCCTTGAAAATATTAATTTTAAAATGAGAGGATTTGACAAATTAGCAATTATCGGTCCAAACGGAACTGGTAAAACAACTCTTCTTAAAGTTATTGAAAAGAAACTAAAACCACTGAGTGGTAGAGTTGATTTTTTAAGAGAGTATAAAATCGGGTATTTTGACCAAAATCAAGAAAATCTAAACTATGATAAAACTATATTTGAAGAAATTCACGATTATTACCCAATGTATACGAATAAGGATGTCAGAAGTGCTGCTGCAAGATTTCTTTTTACTAATGAAGACGTCTTGAAGCCAATTAGCATATTAAGTGGAGGAGAAAAAGTAAGATTAGTCTTACTTTTACTGATGTTATCCAATCCTGATCTACTTATATTAGATGAACCAACTAATCACTTAGACATTGAGACAAAAGACATTATTGAAGATGTTTTTGATCATTTTAATGGACCAATTATTTTTGTTTCACATGATCGATATTTTATCAATAAGATTGGTACGAAAATTATCCATTTATCTGATAATAAGATGACTGAATTTGAAGGTTCGTATGAAGAATTCAAAGAATTTTCGAATAAACAAATACAGTCAAAAGGAACAAAAGAAAAGAAAACAGAGACAAGAATACATAACAAAAATAACAATAAACAAATTAAAATTCTTGAAAACCGAATTCATAGTATCGAAAAACAAATTAAAGATTTAGTAACTGAAACTTTTAAGGAAGATGTCTTCACAAATTACCTTGTTATTAACAAGATTAATGAAGAGATAAAAGAACTAAGAGAAGAACTTAAAATTATCGATGAAGAATACTACGAATTACTTAATATATAGACAGTCAACTCGGAGGTGACAACATGAAACGATTAAAACAATTTTTTAAATGGATGAAAGGTAATAAGAGATACTACTTATTAGCTGCTTTATTGCTGATTTTATTACAGTATTTCAGAACCTTGACTCCATTATTTATACAACATATAGTAGATACAGTATTTGGAAACAAACAATCTAATCTACCAATCTTTATCAGTGATATGTTAAAAGCTGATACCGTAGCTAAACAACTTTTATTAGTTGCAATAGTTTACAGTTTATTTGCTCTTTTAAGAGTTACAATAATGTTTATAAGACGTGTAATAAACGCTTTATTTACTGAACGAATTGCATATAATATGAGAAACACATTATATAATAAACTACAAGATTTATCATTCTCATATCATTCTCATGCAGAAACTGGAGATTTAATCCAAAGATGCACGACAGATGTTGAAACATATCGTGTCTTCATTGGGGAACAATTAATTGAGATTATTAGATTAGTTTTCTTAATTGGATTCTCGATAATCCAAATGTCAAGAATGAGTGGAACAATGACTCTTATTTCGGTTGTAATTACACCGATAATATTTGGAATCTCAGTAGTCTATTTTATAAAAGTTAAAAAGATATTTAAGAGAGTGGAAGAAGCAGAAGCTAAAATGACAACTACCCTGCAAGAAAGTGTGACAGGTATTCGCGTTGTAAAAGCTTTCGCAAAAGAAAAAGTTGAAATTGAGAAATTTGATGTACACTCAAAGAAATACTTACAAGAAGATTTTAGACTCTTAAAATTAATGGCAATATTTTGGGGAAGTACAGATTTTATAATCTTCATCCAATACTGTTTAACAGTTTCTGTGGGTATATATCTTTCAGTAAAAGGAGACTTAGACCCTGGTCAATTTATCGCCTATCTTTATTATATTGGAATGATTGTTTGGCCAATGAGACAACTAGGTAGAATAGTTGGAGATTTTGGAAAAACAACAGTAGCACTTGACCGTTTAGATGAAATAATGTTAAAAGACTCTGAACATAAAGATGACTCTACTAATAAACCAGATATCACTGGATTAGTTGAATTTGATAATGTTGGATTCCAATTTGATGATGATGACAAACCTTTACTAAAGAACATCTCATTTAAAGTAAATAAAGGAGAAAGTATTGCCATTGTTGGTAAAACAGGAAGTGGTAAATCAACTCTAATTAATCTAATGATAAGATTACTTGATAACCAAGAAGGAAGCATCAAATTTGATGGAGTAGACATAAAAGATATAAATAAAAAACACTTACGTAAAAATGTAGGGATTATTATGCAGGAACCATTCCTGTATAGTAGATCATTATATGAAAACATCCGTATAATGGAAAAAAATGCACCTGAAGAAAAAGTTATCCAAGCAGCAAGTATAGCCAGTTTACATGATGATATTCAAAAGTTTGAAAGTGGTTATGAAACAATGGTTGGAGAACGAGGAGTAACACTAAGTGGTGGACAAAAACAACGTGTAGCGATTGCTAGAATGTTGCTTGAAAGTAAGCCTGTTTTGATTTTTGATGATAGTTTAAGTGCCGTTGATACGGAAACAGATATTCAAATTAGAACAGCACTAAACACTCATCGAAAGAACACAACGATGTTTATCATCACTCACCGAATAACGACTGCGATGGAAGCAGATAAAATAATAGTTTTAGATAAAGGCGAAATAGTTGAAATGGGTAACCATGAATCATTATTAAAACAAGATGGTATTTATGCACAATTATGGGATATTCAAACAAATGTTGAGTATGACTTTATGAAACTCGAAGAAGGAGTTGAATAAGATGGATTACTTTGAAGAAGAAGAGTATACTGATTCGAAATTTGATATAGCAGTTTGGAAAAAAATATTTTCATATATGAGACCATTCCGAAGAAATCTTATTCTTGGGATACTAGCAGCAGTAGTTTTAGCAGCAATAGACACAATTTACCCTCTTATAAACAAATATGCGATTGATGAAATTATTGAATCAGGAAGTTTAGAAAAACTACCATATTTCATATTGTTCTATATTGTTATCATGTTTGTAATTGGGTTTATGGTATATGGTTTTATTATTAATGCAGGACAAGTAAATCAGAAATTATCATTTACACTAAGAAAAAATGCATTTAAGAAACTACATGAGTTACCTTTCTCATATTATGATAGAACACCTGTTGGGTGGATTATGGCGAGAATGACAAGTGACTCAAGAAATTTAAGTGACATCTTATCTTGGGGATTGATTGACTTATCTTGGGGATTATTAATGATGGTAGGAATTACTATAGTAATGTTAATAGTAAACTTAAAATTAGCACTAATTACTTTAAGTACATTACCACTCTTAATTGCACTAAGTATTTATTTTAGAACGAAGATATTAAGAGCTTATCGTAAAATCCGTAAAGAAAACTCAAGAATTACAGGATCATTTAATGAAGGTATTACAGGTGCAAAAACAACAAAAACATTAGTATTAGAAGAAGAAAACTTTAACGATTTTGACCATTTAACATCAAAAATGAAAAGACATTCTATTAAGGCTGCAGTATTTGCTGGGTTGTATTTCCCATCGATATTATTTATTGCAACTATCGCAACAAGCCTAGTAATATACTATGGTGGAATAGATGTTAGTAATGATGTTATTACAATAGGTATGCTTTACCTATTTATGGCTTATATTGGATCATTCTTTGAACCAGTTATGCAACTAGCTAACATATTAGCTAGATTCCAACAAGCTCAAGCAAGCGCAGAACGTCTAATTGGTTTGATTGAACAAGAACCAGAAATATTTGACACTCCTGAAGTTGTAGAAAAATATGGAGATGCACTTAATTTTAAGAAAGAAAATTGGGAAGAATTAATTGGTGCAGTAGAATTTGAGAATGTTACATTCAAGTACAGCAAAGGGGAAACAGTACTTAAAGACTTCAGTTTAAAAGTAAAAGCTGGAGAGAGTATTGCCTTAGTTGGCCATACTGGAGCAGGAAAATCAACAATTGTTAATCTGATTTGCAGATTCTATGAACCAACAAGTGGTAGAATTCTAATTGATGGAAGAAACTACAAAGAGCGTTCAATTGGATGGCTCCATGATAATCTAGGTTATGTACTACAGTCTCCGCATTTATTTAGTGGAACAATATTAGAAAATATTAGATACGGAAGACCAGATGCAACACTAGAAGAAGTTATTCATGCAGCGAAACTTGTTGAAGCTGATAATTTCATTGTTGAGTTTAAAGAAGGTTATGAGACAGAAGTAGGAGAAGGTGGAGCTAGATTAAGCGTTGGACAAAAACAATTAATTAGTTTCGCAAGAGCATTAATTGCTGATCCAAAGATCCTAATTCTAGATGAAGCAACATCAAGTGTTGATACGAAAACAGAAAAAAGTATTCAACGTGCAATTAAGATAGTGTTAAAAGGAAGAACAAGTTTTGTAATCGCACACAGACTTTCTACAATAACGCAAAGTAATCGTATATTGGTTCTAGAAAACGGAATCATTGAAGAGTCTGGAACACATCAAGAATTAATTAAGTTAGAGAAGCGTTATTACAAGCTTTATACAAATCAATTTAAGTCAAAAGTAATTGAAGCTTCGAAAAATGGGTAGAAATACCCATTTTTTATTACAAAAATTATTAATTTTGTGCATATGCTCATTCTTATGTATAAAGATTACAATTTGTATATTTATAAACACTTAATAATTGGCCTTTAATAGCCATCTTGAAAAATAGTCTAAAATATAAAGTGTTTCGTATACTAATTAGTACTTGTAGGTTGTTTTTTACTTATATATAATATAAGTGTTAAAGGTGATGAAAATGAAGAAAATAGAGATATTTAATCGTGAATTAAATCAAAGTCTATCAAGCGATGAAAAACAAATGAATGTTTTTAAACAACAGATCGATTTAATTATGAAGTCAGTATGCGAAAGACTCGATCACTGTGATAAATCAATGATAATAGGTACGGGGAAAATGAACGATTTTTCTCTTACTTTTTTTGTGAAGAACTTTAAGAAAGTTATCTTAACAGATATTGACTTAAATACGGTGAATGAAGCCGTTAAAGAATTCAGATTCACAGAAGAAGAATTATTAAAACTTGAAACAATCAGAATTGATTATACAGGTTTTGAAAAAAATGGATTTTTCACTGATTTTAAAGAACGAATTGTTAATTGTCATTCTTTTGAAAAAATTGATCAAGTTATTCAAAGCAAACTGGTGGGACTTGAAGAATATAGTTTCTTAAAAGGTTATTTTGAACAAGTTGATTTAATTTACATATCACCGATATATACGCAACTTGTTTATAACCAATTACTACATGAGTGTGCAGCACTCAGGGAAAGTGGATATCCTGAACATATGATTAAATATATTGAAGGTATTATGCTTGATGAAATGGTTGGTATTATAGAAAGATTTAATGAAAATATATTTAAGACTTTAAGGCCAGGTGGAGAACTTGTTGCTTTAAGTGATATATTCCAAGTTGATATTGGAAGCAGATTTTATTTAAGAGTCAAAAACGGGATCAAGAGTCATGAAGTTATGGATGAAATATACGAAGGTTACAAAGAGAAGTACGGCATTGGCCTAGGTGATTATGGTCTTTTGAATCTTGATGAAAAATTGAAGTCTTATTTATCAAGGTGGTTAATATGGCCGTTTGATGATAAGAGTGCGTTTATTGTTAAGTTAAAAATATATAAAAAGATTTAATAAATAGAAGGAGGAATAATTATGAAGTACGTTGCAACTTTCTTAGTACTATTTGCTATTTATATTTTATTAGCAGGATTTGTAGTACAAGAGTTGATCCTTGGAGCATTAGTTAGTGTAATTTTGACAATTATATTGGCAAAACTTGTTAATTACACAATGGACTATACTGCACCATGGAAGCTTCTAGTGTTTGTTTTTGCTTATTTACCAGTGTTTATTTGGCAATTAGTTTTGTCTAACATTGATGTAGCAGGAAGAGTATTGCGTTTAAAAATCCCTTTAAATCCAGGTTTTGTTAAAATCAAAACTGATTTAAAAGGTGATTTTGCTAAACTAGCACTTGCAAACTCAATAACACTAACTCCAGGAACATTATCAGTAGATGTTGATGGTGAATATTTGTATGTTCATACGGTTGATGTTAAAGGTAAAACACCTGAAGAAAACAGAAAAAATATTAGTGCCAAATTTGAAAAAGTTTTGGGGTGGGTTTTTAAATGATAAATATTATTGTGTTCTCACTTGTGGGACTAGGAGTTTTATTTTCAGTGATTAGATTATTAAAAGGACCAACAACAGCAGACAGAGTTGTAGCTCTTGATACATTCAACGTTATTGTTATTGGAGTAATAGCTTTACTTGCTTATCAGTTTGAAAATTCGTTATATCTTGATATCGCGATTGTTTATGCTATCTTAGCATTTATTGAAACAATTGTATTCGCAAGATACGTGGAGGGTAATCATGGAGATTGTTAGTTATGTGTTTATGATAATTGGTGGAGTATTTTATCTTCTTGGTGGACTTGGTATTTTAAGAATGCCTGATACATTTGATAGAATTCAAGCTGGAACAAAAGCGACAACACTTGGTGCATTTGCATTGTTAATTGGGATTGGAATTGCTAATCCTGACTGGCTGTTAAAAGTATTTTTAATCATTATTTTCATAGCTATTTCGAATCCTATTGGATCTAGTGCACTTGCAAAAGCTGCATATAAAAGTGGTGCTTTACCAAGTAATTTGGTTCAAGATGATTTAAAAGAACTATTTGGAGGTGAAGATGATGACGTTAATTAGTATTGTTGAAATAGTCATTTCTGTCTTACTAGTTGTTCTTGCATTTTTAGCAATTAATTCAAAATCTTTAATTAAATCCGTTATGTTCTTATCTTCTTTAAGCATGTTAGCTGTAATTGGATTTGTGCTAATGAAAGCACCTGATGTTGCTGTTACAGAAGCAGTAATTGGTAGTGGGCTTGTAACAAGCTTGTTCGTGTTTACTTTACTTGCCGTAAGAAAGGTAGGTAAAAAAATATGAAAAACTTTTTAGCATTAGTATTTACTTTATTTCTTGGGTTTATGATTATTACTGCGCTTAGTAATAATGAAGCTTTTCCTAAATACGGAGAAGCAGATGTATCGACAAGAGTAAGTCAAAAATATCTTGATAGAAGTGTTAACGGAAATCCTGGAGAAATAATTTTTAGAGAAGCTACAAATTTAGAAAGTGGTCCAGCAAATACTGTGACTGCGATTGTTGCGGATTATAGAAGTTTTGATACTTTAGGAGAAGTAACAGTTTTATTTATTAGTTCACTTGGAGTTGCATTACTTCTAGGAAGTACAAAACAACGTCGTATGGAATTAGATTTCCATCCTAACTTCATGTTAAAAGTTGGGTCACGTGCTTTATTTGGCATTATCTTAATGACGGGTATTTATATAAGTATTCACGGTCATTTAACACCTGGTGGAGGTTTCCCTGGTGGTACGATGATTGCATCATCTATGCTGCTTCTTTACTTGGCAGATGATGAGTTTAGAGCAAAAATCAAAGGATTCAAAATATTAGAAAGTGCTGCTGGTAGTGCTTATGTAATTATTGGGTTACTTGGATTATTAATTGGTTCTTATTTCCTTGAGAACTTACTTAATAATGGAGTACTTGGTTATTTATTTAGTGCTGGAATGATTCCAATAATTTATGTATTAATTGGATTAAAAGTTGGTAGCGAAATCTCTGGTGTTATTGATAATTTCCTTACAGAGGAGAGTGTTTAAGATGTTACAATATGCTGCTATAGTGTTATTAATGTTAGGCCTTTATGGCTTACTAACACAAAGAAACATCATTAAAATTATTATATCTTTAAACATTCTTGAAATTGGATTAAATTTATTTATCGTAAGTGTTGGATTTGTAGATGGAGGGTTAGCCCCTATCTTTACAAGCGTAAATAACTCAAGTAATTTAGTGTTTGTAGATCCACTTCCCCAAGCCTTAGTACTTACTGCAATTGTAATTGGAGTAGGAACAACAGCACTTGGACTTGCTTTAGCTAAAAATATATATCAAAAGTACGGTACTTTTGAAATAGATGAAATGGGGGAAGAATAATATGAGTGCGATATTACTAATTGCAATACCTTTGCTTGCTGCATTTATTTCAATTTTATTTAAAAAAGCTTCTCCGTATATATTACTATTTGTTTCATTTGGGAGTGTGATTATCTTAGGATATTTACCACTTGAGACAATTACTATTGGTGGATTTAGTGCGCCTTATGGAATTAACTTAGTATTAGACCAATATAGTTTAATTGCATTATATGTTGTTGATACTTTATTCTTCTTAATTGTTGCAATTGCTTGTGTAAAGTATAAAAAGATTAGCACAGTGTTACTTGTAGCACTTGCTGGATTAAATGGAATATTACTTACTGGTGACTTATTCAACTTATTTGTGTTTATTGAAGTTAGTGGGATTGCTGCTTACTTGATTACAACAACAAATAAAAAACCGCTTGCTACATTTAATTATTTAGTGGCAGGAACAGTTGGAAGTAGTTTATATTTACTTGGATTAATCATTTTATATGCAATGTTTGGAACATTAAATATGGCTGACATGTCAGCGAACATTGCTAGTTCAGGGTTAACTACAGCAGTAGCGTTCCCGTTCTTGTTAATGTTTATTGGTCTTGGTGTTGAAGCAAAACTATTACCATTTAACAGTTGGGCTAAAGGAATTTTAGCACACTCAAATAAATTAACTGGGCCAATGATTGCCTCAGTTTACGCTGCTGCGATTGGATTTGTGTTTGGTAGATTATTAACTAGTGTATTTGTCTTTAGTGATAAACTAGGGCTTATCTTAACAATAATAGTGATAGCTACTATTGTTGCTGGTGAAGCTATGGCATTTGCATCTGGTAAAGTTAGAGAAATCTTATTATTCTCAAGTATTGCTCAATCAGGACTTGTTGTCTTAATATTCCTTCAAGGATTTGTAGGATGGGGAGTATTCCTTATTGTTGCTAACGCTGCTGGGAAATTAATTTTGTTTATGATTGCAAATCACGCTAGTGATGAGCTTGGAACTGATGAAGTGAAAGCATTCAAAGGATTGTTTGTGAATAATAAAGTAATTGGGTTAGCATTTACAGTTGCTAGTTTAAGTGCAATTGGATTACCAATGTTCTTAGGATTTGTTGTTAAGATGAATATCTTAGGTGATTTATTTGCAACAGGAGATTATTTAATTCCCGCTGTTATCTTAATTACTAGTATTGTTGAAGGTATATACTTTGTTAGATTGTTAATGAAATTATGGTACAAAGAAGACAACTTACCTGTTGTTCAGTATGAGTTTGTCTTAAAATATGTAGTAGTTGTTCTGGCAGTTTTAATTATGCTGTTTGGAGTATATAGTGCTCCTGTTGAAACAACAGCTAATGATATAGATGCAAATACTATTGTTGAAGGAGGAAATCTCTAATGGCTAGTATTGAATATATTATATTACTTACTGCGCTGTCAGGTCTTCTTGCTTATGGCGTAGGTAGAATAAACAAAGTAGCAGGAGCAGTTGTAACGATAATAGCTAGTATGTTTGTGTTTGTAAGTGTTACTTACTTTGGATACAATAATGAGTTAATTAATAGTACAGAGCTTTTTCCATATGTTACATTTAGTGTTACTTATTTAGGACTATTCTTTGCGATCTTAGTTACATTTATATTCGCAATGGTATCGTTTTTTAATCCGTTCTTTGTGGAAAAATATAAATACCCAGCAGCTTACTCAATGTTATATTTACTTAGTTTAGCTGGTGTACTTGGAGTATTCTTCACAAATAACTTTATGTCTTTATTCTTCTTCTTTGAATTTGTTGTTTGGACAAGTTTATTCTTAATCCCAATGGGTAAAAGTAGAAGAGCTGCTTCATCATATTATGCATTTAGTACATTCGGAAGTTTCGCGTTACTAGCTGCAATATTCGTTATGAGAGAAGCTTCTGGTACATTCAATATTGTTAGTTCAATGGCAAGTGTAAATGGGACAGAGAGCGCTATTGTTATGGTATTACTATCAATAGCTGCATTTGCTAAACTTGGTGCATTTCCATTAAATGTTTGGTTACCACGAGTACTTGGTAATTCACCTGACGCAGTTAGCGCTGTGTTTAGTGGAGGACTTGAAAAGCTTGGTGCATTTGTTGCGGTGCTCGCTTTAGTTAAACTTGCTCCGTTTGGATTTACAGTAGATGTTACTGGTCTTCAAGCAAGTCAATATGTTATCGCAATTTTAGGGGCAATGACAATTGTCTTTGGTACATTGATGGCTATTAGACAAGATGATGCTAAAAAGTTACTAGCTTATTCATCAATGAGTAATGGTGGTTATATCTTAGTAGCACTTACTATCGCGAGTAGTACGAGTGTTGCAGGTGGATTATATCACGTTGTTGCTCACGCACTAGCTAGTGCAGCAGCGTTCCTTGCTATTGCTGCAGTATCAAGACAAACAGGAACTACTAAAATGAGTGAGATGGGCGGGGTTATTCATAAAATGCCTGTTACTTATGTCGTATACTTAATCGCTATTATCTCAATGGCGGGTATTCCTCCAATGGGTGGATTTATTAGTAAATGGCTTATTTTCCAAGCTGTTATTGATAAAGGATTAATCTTAATCGCAGTTGCTGTATTCTTTGGTAGTATAGGTTCATTCTTATACGTATTCAGACCGCTTGCTGCATTATTCCTTGGTCAAGAATTCCCTAAATGGGCTAAAACGATGAAAGAAGCACCAGTCTTAATGCTTGTTCCAATGGTAATCCTTAGTGGGTTAATCATTTATACTGGTGTACTTCCTAATTTCTTCTTAGGATTTATAAATGATGTTCTTATAGAATCAGGGGTTACTCCTCTTGTTCTTGGAAACTTTACTGTTGAGGGAACGAACGGAATATTGCAACCAGCTTTAATTGCTGCAGTATTTGGGGTTGGAGTTTTAATTGCATTCATTATCTTTATTCTGCTTAAGAAATCACGAAAAGTTGAATTAATGGATACATATACAGCTGGTAACTTTATTTATACAGAAGAATTATTACATTATAGTCTTGATTTTTATGCTCCACTTGAAAGACTGTATGAAAAATATATTAATATTACGAAAGACTTCTATAAAAAATTAGAAAATAAGGTTGTGACTTTAGGCCAAGTAATGAAATATTATTTCTTTACTAACAAACCTGAAATAACGGTCTTTTGGATAATTGTTATTATAGGGTTCTTATTGTGGGGTGAAGTATTATGATCCTTAATATCTTATTTGGTGTAGGTGTTGCATTCTTCGGATTCGTGCTTCAAACAACTGTTGCTGGTGTGAACCGTAAAGTTGTTGCTAGAGTTCAAAAACGTTATGGACCTAAATGGTACCAAGAATTCTTAGATATCTTTAAATTATTAAGTAAGAGAGCTACAACGCACGGTTGGATTTTTGACTTTGGAGTAATAATGGCACTTGGTGGTATTATTGGTACTGCAATGTTTATGCCAATTACAAGTGATTTAGTTGCTTTTGAGAATTTCGATAACTTCTTTATCTTTGTCTATTTAATCGCTGTTGGAATGTTAGGTATGGCTATGAGTGCTAGTGGTAGTGGTAATCCACTTGCTAGTATTGGAGTTATGAGAGCATTAACTACGATGCTTGCCTACGAAGTTCCATTTATGATTGTTGTAATAACAATCATTAAATTAACAGGAACAAGTAGTGTTTCTGGAATTGCAGAATTCCAGCAATTAGCCGGAAACAACTGGTTTATGATTGCACTTCCACTTGGTGGAATAGTAGGAGTTATGAGTTTAATGGGTATGCTTGGTAAGAAACCATTTGAAACATATATTGCACCTGCAGAAATTGCATCAGGTCCAATGGTTGAATATGGTGGAAAACAACTAGGTATGTTATTCATTATGCATGAAATCACAGTCTTTATTGAAGTAAGTTTATTTGTTCACCTGTTCCTTGGTGGAGCTGAAAATATATTATTATTTATTGTGAAATATTTCTTAGTATATACAGCACTTAATATTATTAGTAGTGTTTACGGAAGATTTAAAATTGATCAAGTAGTATTATTTTTCTATAAATGGCCATTAATTATGGCTGTTACTCAAGCGTTTATCGCAATTTATTTAGGGTGGGTGATATAAATGTTGTCAACTAAATTTACAGTAATGACTAAGGAAGATGTGGATCGTAAGTGGTGGGAAATTGGAGACTTTTTCCGTCGAAATTCACTTTGGATGTTAATGTATTGTACTGGGTGTTGCGCGATTGAATTACCACCAGCAATGACATCAGCATATGATATGGAAAGACTAGGTATGGGCCCAATGGCTACACCTCGTCAAGCTGATATATTACTTGTTTCTGGATATTTATCATTAAAAACGTTAAGACGTTTAATTTATACTTATGAACAAATGAGTGAACCAAAGTACGTTGTAGGACTAGGTAGCTGCACTATAAACGGTGGCATCTATCATGATTCTCACGCTGTAATTAATCAACTTAATCAATATATTCCTGTTGATGTTTATGTGGCTGGTTGTATGCCGAATACAGAAGCAGTAATGAACGGGTTTGTTGATTTAATGGGATTAATTAAAACTAAAAAAGCAAATGGATGGAAAGATTACCATGAAAGAAATGAATGGTATAAAGCGAACCAAAAATTTGCACTTGGGGAGGTAAAAATCCATGACGAATTCCATGAATAATGTTGAATTTATATCGAACCTTGTTGAAAATAGTTATAAAATAGTTAAAAAGGAAGTAGTTGATCAATATCAAGTTAGTTTTGTTGTTGAAAAAGAAGATGTTCATTCATTACTTAGTTTTTTAAAGACCAATGGGTGGAAACAATTATCTTATTTATCAGCAATCGACTGGATTGATGATAATAAATTTGAACTTGTGTATATCGTCTTTAATTGGGATAAACCAGTTTATATTCAAATACGTACTTTAATTGACAGGGATAATCCTGTGATGAATAGTATTCTTCCAGTCTTTCCTGGTTGTAAATACTATGAAAGAGAAGCACATGAATTCTTTGGAATAAAATTCCCTGGAAATCCTGATTTTGAAAAACAATTAATCTTAGAAAATTGGGACGATATGCCGCCTCTAAGAAAAGACTTTGATCCTCGCGCATATTCAGATTCTAAATTTGCTAAACGTGAGTATACAGAAGATTTTGTTAATTTAAATGGTCAAAAAAGCAAACAAAAAGAAAGAGAATTACAAAAAGAAAACATTATTAAAGTAAGAAACGGAGGTAAAAAATAATGAAAGAGATGAAATTATTTTTAGGACCTCAACATCCTGGGATGCATGGAAATGCATCAGTACATATGTATGTGGATGGAGATATCATTAAAAAATCTTTCTTACTTCCAGGGATGTTACATCGCGGGTTTGAAAAAGGCATGGAAAGACACAGTTGGATAAATAATATTAGTTTAATTCCAAGAGTTTGTGTAGTTGAACCTGATATTAATGAAATGGCTTTTGCAATGGGTGTAGAAAAGTTATTACATCTTGAAATACCTGAAAGAGCACATTATATTAGAATGATAATTTTAGAGTTAGCACGTTTAAGCATTCATTTAATGGCTTATGGAGGACTAGGAAGTCCAACAGGCTTATACACACTGATGTATCATGCTCATGCTGACAGAAATACAATCTTAAATATCTTTGAAAAGATTACAGGACACCGTGTATATCATATGTATATCGTGCCTGGTGGAGTTAGAAAAGATTTACCACAAGGTATTGAAAAAGATATTCATTCATTTCTAGATGATTTAGAATCTAGATATGAAGAATATCGTGATTTAGGAATCAATAATCCTACAGTACTTGCTCGTATAACTGATACAATTATGTTACCTGCAGAAGTTGTATGGGAACTTGGAGTTACAGGGATTGGAATGAGAAGTGCTGTTAATAAAGCATATGATTTACGTAAAGTTATGCCTTATGCAAGATATGATCAAATTGAATTTGATGTACCTATTGCAGGGTATAGTGACGCTAAAACTAGAGTAGATTGTAAATTGCAAGAAGTTGTTCAATCAATTGGTATTATTCGTCAGTGTTTAGCAAAAATGCCTGAGGGTGATGTTAAAGTACCTATTGGAAGAGGGCAATCAATGAGATGGACAGTGCCTTCTGGACATGTTTATTCAGCTGTTGAAAGTAGTCGTGGTGAATTTGGATATTATATCGTATCAGATGGTGGAACACACCCTTATAGAATTGGGGTAAGAGGAGCAAGTTATCCTCAAGGATTACTAGGAATCGAAAAATACTTACCAGGAACACGTTTAGATGATGCTGCATTATGGGTAGACACTATGGGCGTTTGTTCTCCTGAGATTGACAGATAGGAGTGGATGACATGAAAAAGAGAAATAGTATATTCACACCATGGCGCCATTTCAAACATTTATTCAAGAAACCAGTTACGATATCATTCAAAGATATTTTCACAAAAAAGAATGCTGATTATTTAAATAGAAATTCAATATTAAAATCACAAAAAAATGTGAATGAGAGTAGTCCTCGCGAAGGTGCAGATAATATAAGAGGATTCCACACAAATGATTGGGAAGAATGTATTGGTTGTTCTACTTGTATGGATATATGTCCAACTGAAGCGATTACTATGGCTGAAAGATTGGATGTAAAAGACAAAGAAGGAGCATTCCAACAAAGACCAATTATTGATTATGGAAGATGTTGTTTCTGCGCATTATGCGTGGATACTTGTACTACAGGATCTTTAAAAATGAGTAAAGAATATATTTACTCACATGACAATCCAGATAAATTTTTATTAATGCCAGAAGCATTGTGGCAAGGTAAAGCAGTAAAAGAAGGTTATGTGAAAGATGAAGTAAGTGACTTACTTGATCTTAAACGTGTTTCAATGGAACATGAAGACAAAGAAATTAGAAAAACTTCTTTCATCGAAATAGTAAGAGGTTATAGTAAAGAATACGCTATGCAAGAAGCAGCACGTTGTGTTGAATGTGGTGTATGTACAACAAGTTGCCCAGTTCATATGCATATCCCAGCTTATATTAAAGCTATTTGGGAAAACGATATTGATGGTGCATTAAGAGAAGTATATGAAACAAATCCATTACCTGGTGTTTGCGGTAGAGTTTGTACTCATAACTGTGAAACATCATGTAGTATTGCCGTTCGCGGTGAAGCAATAGCTATTCGTTGGTTAAAAAGATATATTATTGACAGTGCTCCAAATGATATTTATAAAAAAGTATTAATGGAACCTGTTAGTGAAGTAATTGACGCTTCAGTTGCAGTTGTAGGATCTGGTCCTGCAGGACTTGGCGCTGCTTATTACTTAAGAGTTATGGGATATAAAGTAGATGTATATGAAGAAAAAGCAATGACAGGTGGAGTTATGAGATATGGTATTCCAGCTTATAGATTACCTGACAGTGCAATTGATAAAGATATCGACTTTATTGAATCTATTGGTGTTAAAATGATTACTAATACACGTGTTGGTAGAGACATTTCAATGGATAAACTTGAACAAGATTATGACGCTGTATTCCTTGGAACAGGATTCTTCAAACCTCGTGCCTTAAACATACCAGGAGCAGACCATAAAGATGTTATTGGTGCAATGGCTTTCTTACCACAAGTTAGAGACTTTGAAAGAGGAGTACTTAAACTTGAAGATATCGATGTTGCTAAAAGTATCGTTGTAATCGGTGGTGGAGATGTTGCGTTTGACGTTGCAAGAAGTGCAACAAGACTTCAAATGCTTAAATATGGTAAAAGTGATGTTAAACTTACTTCACTTGAAAATGAAGATGCATTACCTGCAAGTGATGATGAGTTATTTGAAGGTGCAGAAGAAGGAATCGAATTCTTCTGTGGAAATGGTCCTCAAGAAGTAATGATTAAGGATGGTAAAGTTACTGGGCTTAGATTATGGCAATGTTTATGTATCTTTGATGATGCAGGTAGTTTTAATCCTGAATTTGACAAAGAATGTGAACAAACTATTGATGGAGAACAAATCTATATCGCTATAGGACAATCTCCAGATTATGATTACATTCCTAAGTCTTTAAGTAAAAAACTTACATTTGCAAGAGGAAAAATTGCTGCAAGTGATTTAGGACAAGTTGAAGGTATTCCTTGGTTATTTGTTGGTGGAGATATTTTACGTGGTCCTGATTTAATTTCTGGAGTAGCAGATGGTCATAGATCTGCACAAGGAATTGATGATTACTTATTTAATAAAGCTAAGAAAAAAGATATAAAAGATGCTATGAACAGTATGAGATTAGCAGCTAAAGAACAAACTCCTGAGTTGACATTAAGACAACAAGGGAAGAAGTAATATTAAATAGAAGCTGTAAAGAAATGAAATCTTAATTGATTTGTGCTTTACGGCTTTTCTTTTACTTAAAACATAGAAAAACGCTGAAATCAGCGTCTTTTTACTAACTAAAACAAATTTCTCTTGAAAATATAGATAATTTTTGTTTTTACAATACTAAAAAAGTCGTTCTCTTTCGAGTCCGACTTTTGTTTATTTATTATTTTTAATATTCCTTTATAACTTCTTTTTAATTTCCATTTCCTGGGGGATTTGTGTTCCCAGGTTCAGTATCATTATTCCCCGGAACTTCGTCATTGTTCCCAGGTGGAGTATCGTTATTTCCCGGAACTTCGTCATTGTTCCCAGGTGGAGTATCGTTATTTCCTGGTTCTATGTCATCTTCAGGGTTGAGTAAGTTATATTCAATAATATATAACTCTCTAACACTTAAGTCTTTTAAATAAGCGATTGTGTATGTTGGATCAAGTAAGGTTATTCTATTAATAAATAAGAGTTTTCCAACAGAAATCTCATTATTTTTAGCGATTGTTACTAGTGTATTCATTTGTTGTTTTGTAACATTTCCACCATTTTCGTTAATGACTCTTACTAAAGCAGCATACTTGTTTACTTCAGCAGTAATTGTACCTTCAAGTTGTGCTTCGACTCTTGCCTTTATTTCAGCATTTTCTGAATCAACACTGATTAGAATTACATTCTCATCAGTTGTTTCAACAATAAAGCCCATTTCATTTGCTTTTTCAATTATTATTTCAATTGCTCTATCAAGAGTTAAACCTTTGAAACGAATATTCCTGATTACTTCTGCACCATCGTCATTGATAGAAGTAACTTGTATAACATTATCATTTTTATCTAAAGTGATTTGAATAGATGGGTTAATGTCTAGCGTAATTGTTGAAGCAATCACTGGTGTAACTTTTTGTGATGAAAATACTAAAGCTACTACTAAAACTAATGCAAATACAGTAGCAAGTGAGAATGACATTTTTTTGAAAGAACTGAATATTCCAAATCTTTTTTCTTCTTTTTCTGGAACTTTGAATTGACTAGAATTTTTGATTTTATCTAATACATCTGGTGTTCTTTCAGATAAAGCGTCTTTTATTTTGAATTCAAGATTATTTCTTTCCATTTTTGCCACCTACTTTCTATATTTGACTTCTTAGTTTTTTGATTGCCTGGTTGTATGTCCAAGTAATTGTTCCAAGTGGTTTATCTAATAATTTAGCAATTTCTCGATGTTTTAGATCTCCTACTGAATGTAATATTACTATTTCTTTCTCGATATCTGTAAGTATTGTGAAGATTTGTTTTATTAGTATTTCATTTTCTGCAGTACTTGGTGTACTGCCCATTAGATATTCGTCTTCACTAATATCTACTAACATCTCTCTTTTTCTTTTATTAAACTCGTTTAATGCAAGGTTTTTAGCGATTGTTACTAACCATGATTTAAAGTGAGCTTTTTTTCTATATGTGTGAATTTTACTTAATGCTTTTAAATAAGTATCTTGCATGATGTCTTCAGATAATTGATAATCTTTTAATATAATGAAGATAGTGTAATATACAAAATCTTTTGTAAAATAATAGATTTCATCAAAAACTGATAGGTCTCCATTTTGGAGCTTTATAACAAGCTCATCGATATCTTTAACAGTCACTTTAAATCACCTCGTTTTCCTAATAATATTAACACGAGAGATTGTGTTAGTAAAGATAAAGAGTGTTGTTAGGAAGGGGGGAACCTTCCTAACAACAGTTGAAAAGGGGATTATTTATTTGAAGAATCATTTTCTTGAGAATCATTTCCTTTTGATTGATTATCTTCATTTTGTCTATTTTCTACTCCTTGTTTCCATTCGGCTACTCTTTCGTTCCAAGATTCTTTTGTTTGAGTAGAGACTTGTGCTCTAATTGCTTCAACTCTAGTTTGAATTTGTTCTTCACTAAGTTGTGGGTTATTTGACATGTGTTCAGTTAATCTGATTCTAAATTGAGCCATTAATACAGCTTTTTCAGCTTGTCTTAAAGCTAGTTCATCTTCAGTTAATTCAGCCATTTCTGCTTGATGTTGATCCTTAACGATAGCTAGTAAATCTTTTACACTCATTTCTAAATATACTTCAAGTGCTATTTCATCAACAGTTATTGCTGATGGAGTACTTGTGTTTACTTCTGATGTTTCAACAGCTTGAGCAAGCAATGCTAATTTTAATTTTCCTGGAGATACTCCAAGTTCATTTGCTTGATCAATTAAATCTGTTTGTGTAAAATCTTCAGTTAATACCTGTCCGTTAATGTAATGCATTGCCATGTAACGCATAACACGGTTCCTTATTCTTGTTTTAACACCTTCAACTAATTCATCTTCATTGTCATCACCAAGTACTGTGATAAGTACAGCATTATCTTCACCATCTACATCAATAAATCCTGCTTCTGTAGCAAGTTCTACAAATAATTCAACTGCATCATCAATATTCATTCCTACAAAATCTACTTCACTACATATAATTTCTGCATCTTCATTTGTTAAGTTGTATGAAACAACGATATTTTCTTCATCAATAATAAAATCAATTGATGGATTAATATCTACAGAAACATAAACACCTGCAGCTTCCGTTTTTACTGCATCTGTACATGCTGCTACTCCGAGTAATAAGGTAACTCCTAGTACTACCATTCCTAATTTTTTAAACATTTATAATTCCTCCTTTTTATTTTCTTTCATAGATATAACAACTGAAATGCTGTTTTTATTGGAAAAAGTTTTATTTTTTTTATAAAAAGCACTAGTTTTCGTGATTACAAGTGAATGTGATAGTATATATACGAGGAGTGATAGTATGAAAGTAATAGCTATTGGTGGAGTTGCTTTATCGATGAGCGCTGTTAGTAAATTAAGAAGACTTGATAAAGACGTTGAAATAGTAGTGTATGAAAAAGGAACTGTCTTAAGTTATGGAGCTTGCGGTATGCCTTATTATATAAGTGATGAAATAAAAGACCCAAAAAGACTTGTTGCTAGAACAAAAGAGCAATTTTTAGAAAAGGATATCTTAGTTCATACAAATCACATGGTAACTGAAGTATTTGATGAACGAAATGAAATCTCAGTTCTTAATTTTGAAACGAATGAAATAATTAAAGATACTTACGATTACTTAATCGTCGGAAGTGGAGCAAGCGCAATAATTCCTCCATGGAAAAACTTTGCACTAGAAAATATCTTTAAACTAAGTTCATATGAAGATAGTATTGCAATTAAAGAAAAAATAGATACTGGAGAAATCAAAAAAGTAACCGTAGTAGGTGGTGGATTCATCGGTATTGAAATGGTGGAAGCTTTCTTAACTAGAGGTCTAGAAGTTACATTAATCGAATATAGCGATCAAATACTTGGAGTATTTGATAGTGATATGACATTAAAACTTGAAAAACATTTGGTAGAAAAAGGAGTAAAACTCCATTTAGGTGAAAAGGTTGTTAGTTTTAGTGGTGACTCTGCAGTTAGAAAAGTGATAACTGATAAAGCTGAATATGAAACTGACTTAGTACTAATAAGTATTGGAGTAAGACCAAACACATCATTCTTAGAAAACAGTAATGTCATTCTTAGCAAAGGTGCTGTTGTTGTAAATAAAAGAATGCAAACTAATATAAGTAATATATACGCTGGTGGAGATTGTAGTTTGATCTACAACTTAGCTGTCAAAGAAAATAGATATTTACCAATGGGTAATAATGCAAATAAACAAGGACGAGTAATTGCTGAAAATATTGCAGGAGGAGACTTTGAATTCAAAGGAGTACTAGGAACAATAGTTATCAAAGTAATCGATATGGAAGCAGCTAAAACAGGAATTACTGAAAAAGAAGCAAAGAGTTTAAAGCTTGATTACAAAACTGTCGTGATTACTGGTAAAAATCATGCAGGATATTACCCTAATCCAGAACCAATAACTGTGAAGATTATTTATACACCTGTTACAAAAGTAATCATTGGTGCAGAGTTGGTTGGATATAAAGATACTGCACTCAGAGTTAATGTCTTTGCAGTAGCAATTCAAAAGGAAATGACAACTTCTGAACTTGGATTCCTTGATTTAGCATATGCACCACCATTTGCTGGAGTATGGGATGTAATTGCAGTTGCCGCAAATCAAGTGAAATAAGACAGCTCGATTGAACTGTCTTTTTATTTCTTAAAAGCTTAATATGTATGTTATAATATTTATGAATAAATAGATGAGGTGATTATATGGATTATCGGTTTAAAGTACAAAACAAAGAAATGGACGATTTATTCGAATCAATATTGAAGTTAGAAAATATTGAAGAATGTTATCGCTTTTTTGATGATCTTTGCACAATAAATGAACTTGAAGCTTTTGGACAAAGATTAACTGTTGCTAAGATGCTTCATGCTAAGCAAACTTATCAAGAAATTGAAAAACAAACTGGTATTAGTGCTGCAACAATCAGTAAAATCTCAAAATCATATTCATATGGTCCAAAAGGTTATAAAATGGTAATAGAACGTTTAAAGAAATAGAGTTACTAAAACTTTTTAACATAAAAGGGGTATAAGCTATGAAAATTGTAACTTTAATGGAGAACGGAAGTATTGATAGCAGATTAAAAAGTGCACATGGATTATGTTTTTACATCGAACATGAAAATCATAAAATATTGTTTGATTTAGGACCGAATAACGACTTTGCTTCGAATGCAGAAATTCTCGGAATTGACCTATCTTTAGTAGATATAGTAGTTATATCTCATGGCCATTTTGACCATGGACGTGGACTCAAGAAGTTCATGGAAATAAATAGCAAAGCTAAAATATACCTTTCAACAAATGCTTTTAATAAACACTACAAAAAAATGAAATTTGTGTATATTCCAATTGGCATTAAAAAGCCTAAAGAGATAGATAGAATAGTCTTAATTGATGAAGATACTGAAATTTCTGAAACTATAAAGATATATGCAAACGTGAAACTAACTGAACAAATAATTGGTGATGACTCATTACTAATGAAAAGGAATGGAATATATGTTCCTGATCGATTTGATCATGAAATATACTTCTATGTAAAAACAGAAAAAAATAATGTTTTATTTTCTGGATGTTCACACAAAGGAATTGAAAATATTGTTGATAGATTGTCAAAAAGAGATAATATAAGTTTTAGTCATGTAATTGGCGGATTCCATATGTCTCACTTTGATCCAGAAGATTTAGTTCAAACAACATATCTGGAAGGTCTTGGACAAAAACTAAGTAAATCAAAAGTGGAAAAATATTATTCTTGCCACTGCACAGGAGATATTGCATATGCAGCTTTGAAGCCTCAAATGAAACAAAAACTAGAGAGAATTAAAACAGGAAGTGTTATTGGATTGTAAAAAGCGAGAAAAATACTCGTTTTTTTTATTAATAAATTTGTTTATTTTCCTTAAATATAATGTATAATATTATATGTTATGCCAGTATGGTGGAATTGGTAGACACGCAAGATTCAAAATCTTGTGGCTTTGCGGTCGTGTCGGTTCGATTCCGACTACTGGTACCAATTTAGATATTTAACGGCGTTAGTTAAAGATATGCACTGCTAGATTCAGTGCATATTGGCCGTAAGATTAACATCCTAGTAAAATGAGGGTTTTTATGCAAATTAGTGAAATCAAAATTAATAATTCATGAAAACTTTAAAGATGAATAAACTAAAATTATCAATAATAAACACATTGAATTGTGTTATTATATTTACTAAATGGAAGGCAGGAGAGATTATATGAAATTTATAAAAAAAATTCTATTTTTAGTATTGGTACTTGTAATTGCATTTTGTGGATTTGTGGGATACATTATAATAACAGATTATTCACCAGAAGCGATAGAAGCAGCCATTATTCTTAATGATAATGAAGTTTCAATAACAGGTAATAAATTTACGGTTACTTCATTCAATATCGGATATTGTGGATTAGATAAGGATCAAGACTTTTTCTTAGATGGTGGAACAATGTCTCATTCAAGTAGTTTGGAAAAGACAGAAGAAAATTTAGAAGCAGTTAAAACATATATTGAAACACAAAATTCGGATTTTTATTTTCTACAAGAGGTAGATGAAAAAGGGTCAAGAAGTTTTAATGTAAATCAGAGGGATTCAATTACAGATTATTTTAGTGATTATACTGTGACATTTTCATATAATTTCAAAGCAAAATGGATACCGATTCCGGTATTAGATCCTTTAGGTAGTGCTTATGGAGGATTGATGAATTTATCTTTATTTAGTCCATTGAAATCATCGAGATATGCTTTACCTGGAGAAGAACCATTCCCTAAAAAATACTTTGAGTTAGATCGAAGTATTATGGAAGATGTTTATGTTTTGGAAAATGGGAAAAAGTTATACATGATTAATATTCACTTATCAGCATATGATAAAGGTGGAACTATTAGGGCAGAACAAGTACAGTTTATGATTGATTATATTAATGATATATATGATGAAAATGAAAATTACATCATATTTGGTGGAGATTGGAATCATCTACTAGATATTTCAAAGTTTACTGATGATTTACCTGGCTGGGTTGCAACATTACCTGATGAATTGTTTGATACTGGATTTAATCTAGCTTATGATACGAATGTTAACACGGTTAGAGATGATAATGCACCATATGTTGAAGGTGTAAATTTTGAAACAGTTATTGATGGTTTCTTAGTTTCTCCAAACATAACAATTGATTTAGTTGAAGGTGGAGATTTAGGCTTTGAAAACTCAGATCATAATCCTGTAACACTTACGTTTATTTTAGAGGATTAAAACACCTGGGGTAAAAATCTTGTGGGCTTTAAGGGCTTGTCATTTCGATTCCGACTACTGGTACCAAATTAAATAATAAATGCTCTATATGAGCATTTTTTATTTTGTGGTATAATGTATTCAGTATGTTTAATGAAACTAGGTGGAGTAATGAGCAATAACAAGAATGAAAATTTAACACATATGATTAAGTTTTTACTATTTTCTATGTCAGCAGGAATAATTCAGGCGATTACATTTACTGTTTTATTTGAGTTTACAGGGTTTATTTATTGGCCAGCGTACTTAATAGCTCTTATTTTATCAGTTATATGGAATTTTACTCTTAATAGGAAATTCACATTTAAATCAACTGCTAATGTACCTATAGCAATGATGAAAATAGCAATATATTATGCAATATTCACTCCGTTATCTACATGGTGGGGAGATGCATTAACTAATATTCATTGGAATGCATATCTTGTTTTATTTTTGACAATGTTTACTAATTTAGTTACGGAGTTTCTAGTAACAAAGTATATTGTATATAAAAATCAAATAAATACAGCAGTATCAAAAGAACAAAAATAAAATATTAAGAGGTGTAATATGGAAAATAAAGATTATAAAGATATACTTTCTTATATGTATGAAGGAGTTTATGTTGTAGATAGACAAAGAAAGATCATCTTTTGGAATTCTGGAAGCGAACAAATTACAGGGTACAAAAAAGAAGAAGTAATGAATAGCTTTTGTCACGATAACATATTACAACATGTTACAGCTGATGGGACAGAACTTTGTTTTAATGGATGTCCATTACATAGCACTTTAGAAACTGGTGAAATTAGAGAAGCAGATGTATTTCTTCATCATAAATCAGGGCATAGAGTTCCGGTGACCGTTAAATCAATTCCAGTTGTTGATAATGAAAATAATATTGTTGCTGCAATTGAAGTTTTTACTGATTCAAGGTATAAACAGGCAACTTATGAAGAAAATAGAAGATTGAAAGATCTTCTCATCATAGATGAGTTAACAGGTATTTCAAATAGAAGACATCTAGATTTTTATTTAGGTAATAAGGTATTAGAGTCTGGGGAGTTTAACACTTCTTTTGGAATTCTATTTTTCGATATTGATCATTTTAAAAATGTGAATGATAATCACGGACATATCGTCGGGGATAAAATTTTAAAACTTGTATCTAAAACGATTAAATCAAGTTTACGACTAGAAGATAAAGTTGGAAGATGGGGCGGAGAAGAGTTCATTGCTTTAATTAAAACTGATGACAAGATGGAATTAACTATTATTGCAGAAAAGCTTAGATCACTTGTAGAACATTCTTATTATCAGACTAAAGATAATAAGAACTTGGGAGTTACAATCTCAATTGGTGGAACAATGTATGAAAAAGGCGAAACTGCTGAATCATTGATCTCAAGAGCAGATAAAAATATGTTTTATTCAAAAGAAAATGGTCGAAATAAAGTAACAGTAAAATAGACTTTTTAGTCTATTTTTAGTTATGCTAATGACAGAATAGTTCTAATATGATACAATCAATATTGAGAGAAAAAAATATAATTTACAGGGAGTGAAATCATGAAAATAATGGCCGTTAATGCAGGCAGTTCATCTTTAAAGTTCCAATTACTTGAGATGCCTTCCGAATTAGTAATTATAACTGGAATAATTGAGAGAATAGGAATTGAAAATTCTGTTATTAAAATTAAAACAAATGGTACTAAGATTCAAGAATTAGTTGAAGTAAAGGATCATAGTGTTGGTGTTGAACTTGTTTTAAAAAAATTAATCGAATTAAAAGCTATCTCTTCTATAAATGAAATTGATGGTGTTGGACATCGCGTTGTACATGGTGGAGAAAAATTTAGTCATTCTGTAGTAATTACTGGCGAAGTAATTAAAGCGATTGAAGATGTAAGTGATTTAGCACCTTTGCATAATCCTGCAAACTTAACAGGAATTAAAGCTTTTCAAAAAGCTTTACCACATATACCTGGAGTTGCTGTTTTTGATACAGCATTTCATCAAACAATGTCAGAAGAAACATATCTTTATGGAGTTCCTTATGAATGGTATGAAAAATATGGAGTAAGAAAATATGGATTTCACGGTACATCTCATAAATATGTAAGTTTAAAAGTTGCAGAACTAATGGATAAAAAGCCAGAAGACATAAATGTTATCGTACTTCACCTTGGTAACGGAGCAAGTATTTGCGCAGTTAAAGGTGGAAAAAGTGTTGATACTTCAATGGGATTTACTCCTCTTGCCGGAATAATGATGGGAACAAGAAGTGGAGACATTGATCCTGCAATAGTAGAATATATTTGTGATAAAGAAAATAAATCTGTAGGTGAAGTTATTTCCGATTTGAATAAGAAATCAGGTTATATAGGAGTTAGTGGAAATTCAAGTGATTCTAGAGATTTATGGACTGCAGCTCACGCTGGAGATAAACAAAGCTTACTTGCAATTAAAAAACAAATCAAAATGATATCTGACTATATAGCAGCATATTACGTTACAATGGGATCTGTTGATGCAATTTGTTTTACTGCGGGTGTTGGAGAAAACGCAATATTCACAAGACAATTAATCGCAAAAAGACTTGCTCCTCTAGGTGTTATACTAGATGAAGAAAGAAATTTTGTAAGAGGAGAAGAACGTTTGATTTCTTCAGACGATTCAAAAATAAAAGTATACTTACTACCAACAAATGAAGAAGTAATGATAGCACGTGATACTTTAAGACTTTCAAAATAAGCGAGGTAATCTCGCTTTTTTTTTAGAAAATGAAAAATAGTTACTATTCTTGTATGGTATAATTAAGAAAGCATAGCGGTAGTGTCAAAAGTTTAATGGAAAGATGAATTAAAAGGCATAAACCGAGTTAAGAAATAGTTCGTTTGTATAGCTTAGAAGTTTGAGCCATTTATTAGGCATCAGGTCATTATTTTCTAGACAATC
>Ga0208647_1000060_pt1 | contig 48770 bp, 62 predicted proteins | sample AntAceMetag02UKA_FD_184765 | JGI IMG/M metagenome (GOLD analysis project Ga0208647, IMG submission 184765) | Saline lake microbial communities from Ace Lake, Antarctica - Antarctic Ace Lake Metagenome 02UKA (SPAdes) (version 2) | ecosystem: Environmental > Aquatic > Non-marine Saline and... | reverse complement strand
TGTGCCTTATGGAAGTGGGGCAAATGTTATAGCTCCAAAAAAACACATTGGAAAAAAAGCGATAATTATCATTCTTAAAGATTAGTTAAAAATTTCTTGGAGTTGTGCGACACAGCATATTTCAAAGATTTATTAAAATTCTTAGCATCCTCTAAAACACTACATTCAGAACCTCTCAATCGTGTCGAAGTGCATCCATTATCATACATACCACAAACATTTTTCTCTTTAACTTCCCTAGTAGAATAATCATGAAGAAAAACCTCGCAAGGAAATTTTTTCTCAAATATAGGGTCTCGTAAATCCATACAAGAAAAAACAATTTTTAATTTATAAGTTTTTACATACTAAATAATAATAGTTTTAGAACACCATAAATCTATTGATATAATCAGGAACATCACACCAAATATTCTTCTCATTCCCATTTTCAAAAAAAAACTCAATGTCATCCAATCCCTTCCAAAGAACATTATCCATTTCAATTCTACAATCTTCTAAAATAGATCTAACTAATCGCGTATCCGGAAATTTTTTTCTTCCATGTTCCCCCAAAAAATCTTCAGCACACCCAGCAAAATCTAAATCATCACCAACCTTCAAATATTCCAACTTAAGAGTCCTCGCAAAAGCATAAACCAAATTCCTATCTGAAACCATAAAAATTCCTATAATCCAACACTTAAAAGAATTTGTATGTTCTATTCAAAATCCCCAAGCACGAAAAATCCGCGCAATCCGAGGCTAACTTTCCCCAACAAAATCCCCAACAATATTCAAAATCTTCTCCCCATACTTCATCAATTTATCCGGCCCAATCCCCGAAACCTTCATCAACTCCTCAGCATCCTTAGGCATCTTCTCTGCAATCTCTATCAATGTCGCATTAGACAAAACACAATAAGCAGGCAACTCCGCCTCTCCACTAACAACACTCCGCCAACTCTTCAACTCCCCAACCAACCCCTCATCCAAATCAACCTTACCCATTACTCCTTTTTCCTTGCCTCCCGCAAGCGCGCGCATTTCATTAGTAATATAATAAGTAGGCTTCCGAGTATGCGTCACAACCAACTCTTCCCTCGCCCGAGAAACCGCAACATAAAACAATCTCCTCTCCTCCTCTTCTCGATCATAATCATCAGCCTTCACCATCTCAACCGCCGGATGATCACTAGCCTTACACGGAAAATTCGATTCACTAGCCCCAATCACAAAAACCTTCTTCGCCTCAAGCCCCTTAATCGCATGAACAGTCGCAAGCGTCACACCCTTCATGGTTCCATTAACCTTCCCCGCAGATTCATCACTCCGAACATTATGCTCGACTCCCTTCATCTTCATCGCCTGACTCAACTCCATCAAAATTTTATTCGTCCTAGCCAAAACAAAAATCTCGTCAAGTCCCATATCACTATCCTCAATCTCCCTCAAAACAAAATCTCTCTCCGCCTCCTCACTAGCAAAATCATCAATCCGAATCCTAGCCTCACCCTCAAGATGCGAATCCAAATCAGGCAACTTCATATCAGCAATACTCATATTCATAAAATCCACAACCCCCTTCAAGCTCCTATAATTTCTCTTCAAATGAACAATCTCAGCATCCCCAAAATCCTTTTCAAAATTCAAAATATAATTAACATCTGAACCTCTCCAGCCAAAAATCGACTGCCTAGGATCACCAACCGCAAATAGATTCGGCGCATTTAACAAGCCAATCAACTCGATCTGCCCCGCATTAACATCCTGATACTCATCAACCAAAACATGTTCAAACTTTGGTATACCACCAGAATTCATCTTAAAAAATTTAATCGTATCAAGAATCTGATCGCTATAATCCCGCAACCCCTGCATCTCCATATGCTCCCGCAACAATTTAGTAATCTTAAAAATCCGCTCCACATTAACCTGCTCATTCACATTGCCGACCTTGTTCGCGCCAGCGGATGCCATCTGGGCAGAAGGTACACCCTTGGGTGCGAAATCATTAGAAAAATCATAATCCTTTTTCCCCGACACCTTAAAATAACCCATCACAGAAAAACAATCCGACATAAAAGCATTCGTCAACTGAGAAGCCGTCCGAAACTTTTTCTGCCCCGCATTAAAATACTCGTCGACAACACGCTCCATATCCAAACCCAAACTAGCAATCGCCATATTCATCGCCAAAATCTTATCCCCATAACTCAACACCCGAACAGTCCTCCCATAAATTTCCGAACCATTCCTCTGCAAAATCCCCTCACAAAAAGAATTAAAAGTATGAACCTTCACACCAAAAACTCGCAACTCCTTCAACCGTTTCTCCATCTCCAACCGAGCCTTCCGAGTAAAAGTAATTGCCAAAATATTTACAGGTTCCACATTTCGATACTTAACCAAAAACTCAATTCTCTTAGTCAAAACTGTCGTCTTCCCCGAGCCAGCTCCAGCGACACAAAGTAACTTCTTAGCTGAAGAAATAATTGCTTTCTTTTGTTCATTATTATACATCTCCAAAAAATCTCCAAACTCAACAAAAGTCTCACGGTCACTATCACTCACAACACTCTCCGAAAAATCAACCCGATTCCCTAATCTCTTCGCCTCCAAAGTCGGATGCGTAATTTCATTTCGACCCTTAATAGTAAGCGACATAACTTTAACAAACCGATTATAATCACTCTGCACCATCTCAATCATCCCATTCGCAACCAACCTATCAATCTCCCCAAACAACTTTCCCCTATCCCAACCCCTCCCCCCAGAGTCACCCTTTGATGATAAAGCATCAAAGTTATCCAACTCATCCAACCGACTCCTAGAAATAGACTTATTCGAATAATCTCCCAACAAAAAATCAGCCAACAAATTTCGCCCCACCTGAAACGGCAACTCCATCAACGCCTTCAATATCCGTGTATACTTCAAATCCTCTTCCATCATAAAAAATAACAACACCCACTTTTAAGTTTTATTGAGATAAACCCATTAATGATTAATGACAAAGGCGTTATGAACCAATCTTCCAAAATCACTCATGCCTCTTTCAGCCATCCTATCAATTCTTTTCGCAGGACGACAGATGCAAGGGATACCCTTATCCGAAAGAATTTTTTGAAATTTTTTTGCATCCTTAATTCTTCCAAAGAGTATCGCTTCTCTATATTTATTTTCAGTAGAAAAAGGAATGATTAATTCGGGATCGTCAGAAAAAAGAGTGGCATATGCTGAAGAAATATCAAGATAATTATCTCCAATATTGGGTATATAGCAAGCTCTTAAATCTGAAGTCATATAAATAAAACTCAATTACCCTTTATATCAATTTATATCCTAAACAATAACATTTAATTCAATCAATCCCCGTGAGGAACTCGCAACCTCAGATGCAAAACATCTAACCATCGTGCAAAGCACAACCCCCCGGTATTCAAAGAATACCAACCACCTACGCCGTCATCTCAACAACATTATTATCTTCCCGAATTTCCCGAACCAAACCCTCAGCATCCAAAACAAACCGAACCTTCTCAACAACTCCAGGCAACTCCATATTCACAACCCGCAAATTCCGACCATAACCCATCGCAATCTCACCCAAATCCATAACATCCACAACCTCATCATCTCCAAATATCGTCAGATTAATACCATCGATCCCAATCAAACCCTCATTCAAAATCGAAATATTAAAATCCAAATATCTTCCCTTAACAACTCCACTCACATCATCAATTCTCGCATCACCCAAAGCCTCAACAGAATAAAGCGCAACAATCAAATTCACCATATCATCACTCATCCTCTGGTCACAGGACGAAGTGTTATACATAATATTCATAGGGTCAGGCGAATGACCAAAACCAAAAACATGAAAAAGCTCATGCAACGCGACAACTGGATAATCACAATCCACTCCATTATACAACTTAATCTTCCCCTCTTCAATAATCTTAAACCCACTCGTATTAATAATCCTACTCGGCCCTCCCTCACCCGCCGCAAACAAATCCTCACCAAGCTCAACAAAATCATCCGAACATCCAATCAAAATATCCGCGTCGTCATCAACTTCATAAAAAGAAACAACCTTCATCTCATCAGAAAAAATAGTCAAAGCCTCAATCATATCACTCCTTCGTTCCGCATCACAATCCTCACTAATCCAATACGAAATCAAATCATGATTAAACCTCAAGTTCTCAGCAAAAACTTCAACACTTCCATAATCAAAAAATTCAGTCCTTTCAGGCTCAACATAATTAATCTTCAACTCCACATACTCGACAGGCAAACGTTGAATCATAAGAGCGAAACTAAAAACAAGCAACAAAAAAACCAACATCACACTCACCACTTTCCAAATCATATCAATCTAAAACAAATTCCCTATTTATTCCTTATGTTAATCAGAAAATTCCCTCAAGCGCCTTTTTAATTTACCCTTAACTCTTTTTTCAATTCTTCTAACCATTTCTCCAGTAATAGAATACCTTTTCCCTAATTCTTTCAGTTTAATCCCATGACTACGACTTTCAATAATATCAATATCTCTTTTAGATGCACCACCTCTACGAACACTACGTCTTACTTTTTCCACAAGATCCAAATTCTCAACATAATCTTCAGATCCCCACTTCTCATCCTCTAAATAAATACTCTGCCAAGAAGGCCCATCAGGTTGATTCGGGTACGCAGGCCTGTCAATATCTTCAGTTTTACTCAAGCTCATACCAAGAACAATCGCACTCGCTGCTTCCCCATTCATAGGCACTCCTTTTTTAAAATCAAACTTAGAAATCAAAGATTCTTCCAAAGAAATCTTACGCTTCGCCGCCCTTTTTACCGCAGCCCTACCTTTCTTAAAATCTCTCCTTTTTAGAGGCAAACCCGTATACTTCGTCCCCATATCATACATTCGTCCAGCCGCATACTCCCCAATAAAAGTAGTCATTCCAGCTTTTTCATAATCATATTTATCCAAATTCTCCAAAACAGCAATAATCCCCTCCGGAACCAATTCTTCAGGCTTTATTCTAAATCCTTTCAACGAAACAATACCACCCTTTCCCATTTTCCATCCATTCTCATCTAGCAGACAATTTGCAACCCTATGTATGAACCACCTAGATTCAACAATAACTTTATTTGCCTTAGAAATTTGATAGGCCGTTCTCTTAGCAACATCAAACTCACCCGTTTCATTAAGCTGATCACGAGTTATAGAATCGACATATTCGCGTCCCAATTTACTCAACCTCTTCCCTTGATCTGAAGTTACATATTTTCCCATAAACATCATCCCAAAAAACAATATATAAACTTTACCATCTGTACCTATTCCAAAGTAACAACCTAACTCATAATCCTCTCAACATCCTCAACACACTTAGCCCTAATCAACCTCATCCTCAACTCCTTCCCTCCAACCAATCCCTTCGTAAAATTCATCGCCTGATACTTAATCTGCCTAAAATAAAGCCCATACTTCCTAGCCAACTTCAAATACTCTCCAAACCCAACCCTCTTTCCATCTTCCGAAAAAATACCAGGATTCCCAATCGCAAGCCTACCCAACATTACAAAATCAAAATCCTCCAAAATAGAATCAACCTCATCAAGTCTAAAAACCCCCGAAAAAATAACAGGTATACCAACAGCTTTCTTAACTTCCAAAGCAAAATTATAATCAACTTCACCAGAATACCCTTGCCCCAAAGTCCTCGCATGAACACAAACACCATCAACCCCAACGTCCTCACAAATCTTCAAAATATCAAAAGCAATATCACTCTTCCGAATCTTAACCGTCAAAGGTCGCTCAGTATTCCCCCTCATGCAAACCAAAATCTCCCGAATAACTCCCAAATCATTCAAACAAGCCCCATGCCCCAACCGCTTAGACAACTTAGAAGGACAACCCAAATTAAAATCCCAACCCGAAACCTCAGAATCATATCTCTTCATAAAACTCGCAATCCCCCTAGAAGAATTACCAAACAACTGCAACACAGGCTGGTCATCCAAATTCAACTTAGCACGAGACAAAGCCGAAGTCATCCCAGTCCAAGTCAACCCACACCCAGCCCTCGAACAAAGCAATCGAAAAGCAATATCATTAGGCTCAAGCATAGGAGCAAGTAAAACCCGACTCTTCAATTTCAACTTTCCAATTTTATATTCCATAATAAATCCTACTGCGAGTCTTCCCAATACCCATGCCCCGGACAAAGCCCCAACCCTTCCTCAATAACCAACTTCCTCAACATCGCAGTACTCTTTCCCATCTTCTCAGGCTCCGAATTTGGCAAATCAACCCGACCCTCAATCCCTCCACCAAATATCGTATCCCCACTAAACAACAACTTCCTCTTCTCATCCAAAAACGCAACACTCCCTCTCGTATGACCAGGCACCTTCAAAACCTTCAAACCCCAACCACTCCCCTTCAAAGCCTTAGCCTTCTTCTTCAAAATCCTATCAACCTCAGGACTAACATAAAAATGAAAACTCCGCGCATTCTCGATATAATCCCGCAACTCAACCCCACTCGCAAAAACCTTCGCATTAGGAAACAAATCAAGTCCACCCAAATGATCATGATGCAAATGCGTCAACAAAACAATATCAATCTTCTTTAAACTAATAATCTTCCTAATCTCCAAAATCAAATCCTTCCTATCTGCAGAATCTCCTGTATCAATTAAAATCCACTCATCAGGATTCCGAATCAGGTAAACCGACCCTACACCCTTAAACTTCCAAACATCATCCCGAATCTTCGTAACTTTCATAATTAATAAAATCTTTAAACCCTTATAATTTCTTCTAAAAATGCACTATCACATAATTCTAACCGAACGCTGCAATCTCCAATGCAAATACTGCTACGAAAAGTCAATGCTCGAATTCAACAACGGTCTAGAAAAGAAATTCACCTTCAACTTCTCAGAACCCTGCGTCTCAACTATAGATATCCAGAAACTAAAAAACTTTATCTCAAAAGATCCCGAAGCCGCAATAATCTTCTACGGCGGAGAACCACTTCTCCAAATCGAAAAAATAAAACAAATCATGGACAACATCAGCGTTCCCTTCAGAATGCAAACCAACGGACAACTTCTCCATCTCCTTCCAAAAGAATACACAAACAGAATAACAAAAATCCTAATCTCAATAGACGGCAACGAACAGACAACCGACTTCTACAGAGGCAAAGGAACTTACAAAAAAGTAATAGATAACACAAACCTAATCAAACAGAACGGATACAAAGGCGAACTAGTAGCAAGAATGACAGCAGCTCAAGACAATCCAAACATATACAAAAACGTCCAGGATATTTTAAGCACAAAACTATTCGATTCCGTCCACTGGCAACTCGACGTCGGCTTCTACAAAACAGATTTCCAAAAAGAAAAAATAGAAAACTTCTTCAAAGAATACAACAAATCAATTACAAAACTAATCAACTGGTGGACAAACGAAATCCAAACAGGCAAAGTCCACAAACTCTACCCATTCATAGGAATAACAGAATCAATCCTAAACAACACTCCAACAAAACTTCGATGCGGAGCCGGGCAACAAGGCTATACAATCTCAACATCAGGCAACATCCAAGCCTGCCCAATAATGAACAGCATAGAAGACTTCAAAGCCGGAACTCTAGACACAGAACCACAAAATCTAAAAAAATTCGAAATCAATGAATGCGAAAACTGCTCTCACCTTTCTCTATGCGGCGGCCGCTGCCTATACTGGAGAAAAGCATCCCTCTGGCCAACTGAAGGCGACAACCTAATCTGCAATTCAATAAAACACTACATCGACGAAATACAAAACCAAATTCCAAAAATCAAGCAAGCAATCAAGCAAAACAAAATCTCCCTCCAGAACTTCAACTACGAAAAATATTTCGGACCCGAAGTTATCCCGTAAAAAAATAACACTCAATCCCAATTAACACTCAACAACCCCCCCCAAAAAAAATAAAAAAAATTTAGACAAAATTATTGTCCGTTTTTATTGTTCAACTCACTTTTGACACTATCTCTTAAATATCCATCATAAGCCCTAAGCTTCTCAACTTTTCGAGTCTCCTCAGCAATACGATTCTTAATCTGAACTCTTTCCTCTCCAGTCAAACTCGAATCAATAAGACGAACTCTAGCAGCATCAATACCACGACTCCTAATCTCAGCAACCTGTTGATTCCTAGCTTCAACTTTACTTTCCCTCATCTCACGAGCCTCTTTTAATCCCTGGCCCTCTTCAATCTCAGAAAGCAAGACTCCAAGTTCCTCATCATTCATACCTTCCAATGCCTTATGTTTCTCAGCAATCATCTCTTGCTTAGCAACAGCTTTCTGCTCCATGTCAGCACTTCGATTCAAAGCTCGCTCATGAAACATCTCAAACCTTTCGATCTTCTCGTCACTTGCATCATTCATCTCAAACCGATTAAGCGCACGAACATATATCTTATCAACATGGTCATTGTGCATCTCAAACCTATTCTGAATTCTAGCAATTCTTTCTAAGTCATCAACACCACCTTCAGATTCAACATCAGCCAAAATACCTTCAGCCTTAGCCACAAGATCATCATACCTAGTCTGCGCAGCCTCGTAAGCCTCAGGATCTTCTTCAGCCAAAAGCTCAGCCTCAGCCAACCTCTTCTCAGCCATATCAAGAACACGCTCAATCTTCACTTCCTTATTAAAAGTAAAAGCAGTCCTCAAATTAAACATCTGATTCTCAAAAAACCCAACCCTCTGAGGTTCAGGAACAGCAATATCCTCAGCAGCAACGAAACCCAAAGTTCCGACTACCAAAAACACCATCATAAATAAACTAATTATATTTTTCATTCAATACCTCCTTTCACTATTCACAAGAAAAACAACTATATAAAATCTTACAATCCCCTCCCCTTCCCCGTCCGCGTCATCCGCGTTCATCCGCGTGCAATTACCCCCTCCCCACCAACAACCCCTCACAACAAAACCCCAACCAACCAAAAAAATCCGTGAAATCCGTGAAATCCGTGGCTAAAGTATCCCCTCACCCAACCCACTCACCGAACCATCCCAAACTTCTCATTCCTAGCACTCTTCACAATAAAATTCCGCAAACTCTTCCCAAACATCTCATCACCATGCTTCCTCTGCCCCTCAATATAACCTATACGAACCCTCTTGTAACCATCCGAAAATTTCCGAAAATTCTCCCACGCCCGCTCATTACCCTTCAACGCCTCAACTATATCCGGAGCAATAACAAACTCATCATCATCATCCTTATCAAAAACATGCGAAACAGCCCGAAGCCCAAACGAAGTCATCTTCTTCCCCTTAATCAGTCTACGAATACGCTCCTTATTCATTTCCGAAAGCACACTAGTCGACCTTCTCGGAGTAAACCTCTGGACAAACCTCTCTTCATCCAAACCCTTCACAGTACTATCAATCCACCCATAACAAAGCGCCTCCTCAACAGCATCATTGTAAGGAATCCGCGGTTTCCCAGAAGCCTTCCTATAATACACCAACCAAATCACTTTTTCCTTATCATGATTCTCAACAAGCCAGCTACGCCATTCATTCCTATCAGTCACATAAAGAGTTTCCCCCACATCCATACTCCAAATTAACAATTGAAATATATAAATCTTTTACAGCCAAGTGCAACACCCAAACCCCCAGTCACACATCTCCCTTTTCACCAAAACCCAAACAAAAACCCCAAAAACACCCTCGACAAAATCCTTAAATAAAAAAAGAAGTGTGACAAGTGTGATTCACACTTGTCACACTTGTCACACATCTAATTCAAAAATAAAAACCCCATCCCAAAACTGTCCACGCGAAATCCATGAAAGTCTGCGGCTAAAAAATCTCTACACTCCCCAAGCCCAACCAATAACCAATCACACCTCATAAACATAAACTCTGTCATAAGGAATAACCCACTGCACAACCGACTTCCGATGCGCCCCCTCCATAATCTTCCGAAACAACCGAATCGAATTCCCATGCGCCGAAATCGCAACACTAACCTCATTCTTCCGCATAAACTTTTTCAAATCCTTAATAAAACTTCCAACCCTCTTCTCGACATCCGCAAAACTCTCACCCTCAGGCGCCGCAACTTTATACCCTCGATGAATCGCATCATACTCCGCCGTCCCAAAAAACTTCTCGACCTTCTTCCGATTCGCCTTATTCAAACTAACAACAGCGTCCCCCTCAGCCCGCAAGTCAAACTGCCTCTTCCCAATCCGCTCAATAAAACTCGCATGACTCTCCCCTTCCAAATTCCCATAACTCCGCTCAATCATCCGGTCATCCTCCAAAATAAGTTTACACTCATCATGCCCCTTCAAAACCGGCGCCAAAGTATCCCGACTCCTCGACAAACGAGTATGAATCGCAACCTCAAATTCTACATCCTTCAACTGCCGAGCAATCCCCAAAGCGTGCTTCTTCCCCTGCGCCGTCAACCGAGAATCCTTCCAACCAGTAAAAATCCCGTCCCGATTAAAAACAGTCTGCCCATGCCGAAACAAATAAATATTCAAAACCTTCTTCATCCAGTAACAACAAAAACCTTATATAAAAGTTTAACTACAAAACATCATGATAGCACAATGGATCGCAGTCGCAGTTCTAATCGTCATAGGATTCACCTACATAAAATTCGAACACCACGGCCAAAAAATAAAAATCGCAGTCATCATAATAGTCGGCGCAATCCTATACTTCTCAATCATCGGCCACTTCAACACCCAAGAACTCGACATCACATCCCCACGAGGAATCGCCAATTCAGTCTACCTATACTTCGGCTGGATCGGCAACACCGCGTCTTCCCTATGGGACATCGGAGTCGACACAACACACATGGTCGGCAACGCAATAAAACTCAACAATACCGAACAAGAATAAAGAAGATAAACTTAAATACAAAATTATTTTTCTCAGAACATGCCGCAGTAGCTCAGTTTTGATAGAGCGCGTCATTGGTAATGACGAGGTCTCGGGTTTGATCCCCGACTGTGGCTTCCCCAAAATCTTATAAACCTTACCCTCACAATCTCACTATGGAAGACCAAGACCAATACGACATCGAAGCAGAATACAACGAACTTTCAAAAAAATACAACCTCCCAGAATTCGAAACACTAGCTCAAGACTTCGACATAGAAAAACTCTGCGAAAAAGAAACAACTTTCCTAGCCAGAGAAATCCGAAGAACAATCAACGAAAAAATCGCAGCCTACATCCACCTATTCGAAACTTTAACCAACCCACAATCTCCCCCAATGTTCGTATTCAAAATCCTAAAAAACATAACAACAGAAGAAAAAGAACAAATCCAAAAATTCTACAAATCCCTTTCAAGAACCCAAATCCAAATAATGAAACTCGACACAATCTACTCCGAGGAATCCGAGATCAAGTTCATAAAAGAAACATACAAAATCTGGCAAGACATGAAACCAGAAATAAACAGACTATTCGAATCCTTCGAAACAAACTTCGACAAAAACGACATTACAAACAAAACAAGTTACTTCGACTAAACACATTTCTCAGGAATATCAATCATCTCAATCCCACACTCAAGATCTCCAATATTAAAATTCCCAACCTCAACAAACTCCGAAACCAAAACCTCCGAAGCCCCAACCCCAACCGACATCTCAACAAAATCCGACTTCAAAATAACCTCCTCAGAATCAACAAGATTAAAATCAACAACAAACAAATCGTCAAGACCCTCATCAAAATTATAAATCTCAACAGAACAATTCATTCTAACCTCCAAACAATCCGCATCAACACCATCTAAACACTCAACATCCTCAACAAAATTCTTCAACGAATACTGAACCGGTTCCACATCACACTCAACCCCAACTTCACTCTCATTCAAAACCTTCTCTTCCACTCCAACAACATTATCACTTCCCCCACCCAAAACACCAACATCCTCACCACCAACATCCTCACCAGAACTCTCTTTCAAAAATCCAGTCCCACCATCAACACCACCATCAACACCAAAAATAAAAACAACACCCATTCCCAAAACCAAAACAACCAACCCAACAAAAACCCACTTCACAACTTTCTCCATAACATAAACCCACATCAAAACTTTAAATAACTATTCAATCTAAAGCCTCAGAAATTTTATGAAAAAGCTCACCCTCTTCTCTCTTCGTCTCTCTACTAACACTATATTCCATCTCATTTCTAGTTTTACTCTTTCTAAGTAACTCAAGCTGGATCCCAACAAGACGTCCCTCAATTTTCAAACACGCATCATCTGCGGCATCAGTCGCTAACCTATGAGCCCTTTCCTGTCTCCATGTTCCACCCCCATTTTTGTGTGAATCAATATAATCAGCCAATCTATTCATTTCAACTATATACGCATCAACAGTATCTCCTTCTCTAGAAGCAATCTCATCAAACCTCTCCGAATAGGCAGTTCTCAATAATCCATAAGTCCCAAGGTATCTATCTCCATCACTCATACCAATCCCAACAAAAATCCCAATATAAACATTATTATTCTAAACCACAACTATTAAAATAACTACCCAATAGCAAAACATCAATAAAATATTCCCATCTTAAACTTAGCAAATCTACCCTCTCTCCAATCTACCTTCTCCTTATCAACAAGACCAATACGGCACGCCAAATCAAAACTCGCATTACTCGCAGCTCTAAGCGTTACATAAAGCCCACTACATTCATCATTCAAATCAACCTTGTCTCTATTGGACACAATATATTCATCCAACCTATCCATTTCATCCATATAGGCAATAATCTTAACCTTCGCAGAAGTAGCAATTTTTTCAAACCTTTCCAAATAAGCATCCTCCAATAATCGATAAGCCCCACAATATCCATTATTATCTTTAACACTCATACCAAACCAAACAACAACCCAAATATAAACATTATTATCATAGACCACAACTATTCAAACAAAATCCGCGAGAATCCTGCGAGAATCCGCGTGCTAATAATTATGCTCCCAGTAATCATTTGAAAAATGATTCGGAGTACTTTTCCGCAATTCAGGACACACATTCCCAAAAACAAAACCCCAACCAACCCGGGCGCAGCCCTCCAAACCTCTAATCCCTAATCCCCAATACCTTGCAAAGATTCATCTCGCACCCAACAACCGGAAACCGAATCTTCCAATTCTTCAAAACCCTAGGAGCAACCTCACCAACTCGACCAACCTCAACACCATCAACAACAATCTTCCCACACCGACCAACAATATAATTCGAATCCTCAACATCCTCAAGCACATACTCCTTCCCAATCATCTTAAACAAATAATCCAAAACCTGCTTCATCTCCGTAAACCCCATCCTCTCATCAACCATAGCAATAGCCAATCTTTCCTTCTCCAAAACACCTGTCTCCGATTCATCAGACTTCTCAAACACAGTCCCCATTTCAAAAATCTTCTGCGGATAAGCAGCATCCGAATTCTCCGAAAAAATCTGCAACATATTAGTCATCAAATCATAACGCAAAACATCCCGCTCAGTCTTCGAAGCCTCAAGCTTAATAAATTCATTAAAATCATAATGCATCTTCTTCACACTCTTCTTAGTCGTCAAATGATAACTAGAACATTCAAGCAACCCAAGCCCAGCCAAAACATTTCCAACAACCCTTTTCCCTTTATCAAAAGAATCCTCCTCAGCAATAGTAGAAATATCAGGTATCTCCGGCACAAAATTATCAAACCCATGCGCAATCGCAACCTCCTCAGTCAAATCAATCCAATGCAAAATATCAGCCCGATAACAAGGAATCTCTGCAATCAATTTCTTCTTATCACTTCGCATACCAAGTCCCATCCGAGCAAAATAATTCCTAACCTCTTTTTCTTTCAAATCAATCCCAAGCGTCTTCTCAATGTCCGAAATCTTAAACTCCAAATCTTCATGCGACATATCCGGCGAAACAAAGCCACCATCCTTAGAATCCTTAATCTTCATAGCATAGATTTTACCCCCCATCTCCGAAATCGAAGCCAACAAAATATTCAAAGCCTTCTTTAAGTAATCTAAATTATATCCCGAACATTCAATAAAAACATCCCGCGTCTTCTCATCAACACGACCAGTCTTCTCAGAATTAATAATCGGCGGCATAGACAGAACCTTGCCGACCATGCCTGAGACTTCAGGTGCCATCTGGGCAGGAGGTACACCCTTGGGTGCCTCGGAACTATCAATAAAAATAGGGTATACCTCACTATCCTCCAACAAATGCGCATACTCCCTACCCGTAGGATGATTCTTCAAAATCTGCCGAGGCGTCATCTCGCCCTTCCCTTCCAAAGGCAAAAACTTAATCTCATCATTCTTCCGACCAACAAACCGAATCGGCAACTTAATCTTATCAAGCGGATAAATCCCAATCGCAACCTTTCTCCTACGCCTCCCAATAGAATTATGCAACTTCTCCTGCAAATCAACAACATCCTTAATCTTCTGGTCATCAAACTTCAAACCCCGAACAATCGCACAAACAGTAAACGGCCGAACAACCTTCACCGACTTCTCAACAATAACCTCATAATCTTTCTCAGGCTTATTAATCTTAAAACTAGCAATCTTCCCCTTCCCGTTAAATTGATTCAATGCCCGCGCGAAATTTTCAAGCGATAATAAATCAGGTCTATTAGGAAAAACCTCAATCTCAACAACCTCATCAGTCACCTCCTCAATCGGCGTCCCCATATCAGTAATACTCTTTTCAACCGCAGCCGTAATCTTACCAACCCGTTTCTCCAACTCTTTCCGATTCATAGTTAATATTGTCATTTTATATATTCCTCATTATTTATCACACAACTTAAAGTCTCCCCATCCGCAGTCATACTAATCTCCGCATTAAACTCCTCGCCCCTCAAAAGATAAGGCATCCAAAAACCATCATTCTTCCACATTCTATCATAAGGAATTTCATCTTTATGAAACCAACTATGATTACCCATCTCGTCGCTATCTCTAAAATAACCCTCAAAACTATCAGTAGTATAGATATGAACCAAATGATCCTGCTCATCTCCTTCAAAAACATATTTAGTTTCACCAATCTTTTTCAAATTCTTCAATTTAATACCGGCCTCATCCAAAGTTTCTCGACAAACACAAGTCTTCAAATCCTCACCATCCTCCAATCCACCACCATATCCATTCCATTTCCCAACACCAAAACTCTTACCTTCTCTTTTCCGTTTCAACCCCAACAAAACCTTATCATCCCGATGCACAATAACCAAAGTCTCAATCCTTACCATTTTTCCACTCCTTCTTTAATAATCCCCAATGATTAGTATCATGAATTTTTCCAGTAGATTTTGGTCTAGCAGATTCTCTAGTAGTTCCTTCTAAAGTAAAGCCCAGTTTCTTCGCCAATCCATTGGAGCCCATATTAGGTACATAGGCAGGAATAATAACTCTATTCAATTTCAAATCCTCAAAAGCAAAATCAATCAATGCGCTAACAACCTCATTCATAAAACCCTGTCTCCAATAATCCTCTCCAAGCCAATATCCTAATTCTGCAGATCCAACATGGGTATCAACATTAGATAGACCAGCACCCCCCATTAATTCGCCACTTTCTTTTGAAGTTATAGCCATTTCATATTTCTTTCTAGAATTCTTCTTACTACTTTTCAAACAATCTTCAATAAACCATTCCGCATCTTTCAATAAATAAGGATGAGGCACCATAGCAAGATACTTTGAAACCTCCAAATTATTAATTTTAGATACAATCTTCTCAGCATCTTTATTCTTGTATTCTCTCAACATTAGTCTTTCCGTTTCAATCTTCATTTCCAAAACCTCATCTCTCGAAGTTTAGACACATCATTCTTGTACATCTCCCTCAAATCATCAATCCCAAAAAAATTCATAATAACCCTATCAAACCCAGGTCCCCAAGCCAACACAGGAACATGCTTCCCAAACATCGGAATCGTCACCTCAGGCCGAAACATTCCAGCCCCACCAAGCTCCAACCATTTCTGCTTCCCCTCATGCCAAACATCAATCTCCAAACTAGGCTCGGTATACGCAAAATAAGCCGGCCTCCACCGCAACTTCTCATAACCCATCTTCGCAAAAAACTGCTTCAGATATCCAAGCAACTGCCTAAAGTTCGCATTCTCATCAATCACAATTCCCTCAGTCTGATTAAACTCAAAACCATGCGACCAATCCACAGTCTCATTCCTAAAACATTTCCCAAGAGCAAAAAACTTGAAACTATCCCCTTCCTTCATTGTCTTCCCAACTTCCATAATCTTCTTAGCCGACAAAGCAGTCGTATGCGTCCTAAGCAAAACCTTCTTCGCATCTTCCTCATCCCACTTACACTGCCAACCCTTCGACCCATCAACCCCACCTTCATGCGCCTTACAGACATTAGACAAAACACAATTCAACTTCTTCCCAGCCTTCTCCGGAATCTTTCCCTTCAATCCCTTCAAATAAAATGTATCCTGCATGTCCCGAACCGGATGATCCTGCGCCGTAAACAAAGCATCAAAAACCCAAAAACCACTCTGCACCATATTCCCCTTCATCTCCTGAAAACCCATCTCCAGCCAAATCGACTTAGCATAATCCGTAGCCTGATTCACAAAATGCCTCTTCCCTCCATACAACCTCGGCACCGGAGCATTCAAATCATAACGCCTAAACTTCTTCCCTTTCCAACCACTTCCCTTCAACATCTTCGGCGTCAAAGCCTCCAACATCTCCTCATCCAAATCCATCTTAGAAATTTTCAACCCCAAATCCGTCAACCGAGCCTCAACCTTCTTCTCATCCACAACCTCAACAATCTCCTTCCTCTTCTTAAGAGTAGCCAAAGCCAAAGCATCCAAGTCCCGAACATCCGAAACATTCATCGGCAACTTCTCCATAAACAACTCCTCAACCATCTTCTTCGCAACTTCACTATTCGAAACAATCAAATTCAACTTACCCTTATCAATTTCAATAACAGCCTTCTTCTTCAAAACACCAAACGCAACCTTCGCTTCATTCTCATTAAGCCCCGTAACATTCCGAATTTCACCAATCAAAATCGAACCCTTCTCAACCAACTTATTCAAAAGCATCCGCTCCGGCAATTCCTTCTTCAAATAATTAACACCCAAAATACCTAAATCAACTCGCCTAATCTCACTAGATTCAACCTCAATCAAACCCTTCTTCTCCAACAAGCCAAAAGCCCGAAGCGCCGTAGTCTTATCCAAACCACTGCTCTCAGCAACCCCACCAACCACCAACTTATCCTTAGTCAACACCGGCAAAACAGCTCGCTCCATAGGAGATAAAGACTCAACCAACAACTTCTCATCCATAATAATAGTAACTACTTTATCTTTTTAAGGTTTTAGAAGCCGGTCCCAATTCAATTCCCTAGTTCACATAAAGAGAAGAGCCCTGAGTCAAAGCACTATATATTTCATTCGAAGAGTACTCGGTTATCTGTTTTAACCAAGGTACCACATTTCTCCGAGCATGAGTAGATTTAGCTAAAGGGCATGGCCTCATATCAGGGTGGTTCAAAATCGTAGCATGCTTACTACCACACCTAAGGGTGATATCTTCAATACTCCTAATAGCTTTCTCTATGTTGCTGATCCTAATTCCATCCCTAGTTTTCCTTGTCATATTCTAGTCCTTCCATTATAATATAATGCACAAAAAATTCTATATAAAAGTCTGTTGAAGAGATATCTACAACAATAATCTAAATATATCAGAAATGATCTAATATCATGGAACAACAAAAACTCACAACAACTGAAAGGAGGTAAGAAAAATATGAAAGAAAAACCAAAGATACTTCTTGTAGAAGATTGCAGTATGGACGGATTAATGAATAAGGGTCCTGCCGAAAACTTTGATAGAAATACCATTTATAAAAATGCATTACCAGAAGATATTCGTAAAATTAAATTACAAAGTGACCATCTTTGTGTAAATATTGGTAATTCTAAAGATGAATTGGTACAAATTCTTAAAAGTGAATTAAAGCATAATCGTTCAATATTAAGAGATTACATTAGAATTAATCAAGAAGAAATTAATGAAATCTATATGGACTGTAATTCAAAAAATCTGACAAATATTTTAGATCACAAATACGAAGTTGATCGAGCAATTAATCTTTATTCAGGAATGGATAAGCTAAAAAGAAATGAATACGATATATTAATTACAGATATTGGACTCCCTTTCTTTACCAATGTCCAGTTTCCTACTGACTATAGATATGGAATCAGCATTTCTAAAAGAGAAGAATATAGTTTCAAAAGAGCAACCGATAAACCCGAGAGAGAATTCGTCAGTAATTGCAATACTAAGTTAAGAGAAAAACTGAAATTAGAAAATTTTGAAAGACTTTTCCAAAATGCCAAACAAGAAAGTGTAAGAATACCTTCCTATTACAAAAATTATTCATCCAAATATGATTTAGAATGGGCAAGCGGGATTTTAATGGATGACAAAGCCAAAGAAAAATCCATTCCAACCTATATGTTCACAGATACAAATCATCATGGTATTTCTGTGATAGGGGCTGCATTGGCAGGAAATATTTCTTTAAAACAAGTTGACGATGTATTCAATAAATTTAAAAGAGATGAGGACAAGCAGCTCATAATTCCAGAAAAAGGTTTTGTAAAAACTGGTAATCTATACATTGGAGAAAAATATGAAATTATGGACTTTACTAAAGTAATTGATGACATAACAAAAGACTATCCAGGTTAAGTAAAAACAAAAAAGAGGTGATTATTTCTTCTTCCCATTCTTCCACATAAAATCAAAATAAGATTTATACGCTTTAGCCGCCGCCGCATTCTCAATCACAATCGCCTCAGGCTCATCAGTCCAAATAATAATTGCAATCTTGTCCCCGTAGATATTTGTAACAGCAGGACTTTCCTTAACAGCAGGAACATATCTGTATTCAGTAGTCTCATTGTCCAATTCACTCCTATCTCTCCTAATCAAATTCTGAGTCCGAATTCCTTTCTCTTTCTTCATTCTTCCAAACTGCAAAGCAAACTCTTTCATTCTTTCACTAAACTGTCCCTCACTTCCAAAAATAAAATTATCTTCCTCAGTCCTAATTATATCAAGAAAAACAGACCTAACTCCCTTAACTCCTTTAAACAAACGAACCTGTCCCTCAACCTTCTTTGTCTTATGAACAGCTTGTAATTGCGGCAATATCTTACGAACATCCTCCTCTTGTTCCTTAATATAATCAAGAATTCTCCGAGGCCCAGTCACCTGAAACCACTTAACTTTTCCGATATTAACATAACTAACCAAACCTTTCTCCTGTAACAATTTCAAAGAATTATAAGCACTACTCCTATCAATCTTAGCCAATTTAGCAATCCTCCCAGCCTTGGTAGAACCATTCCCATTAAGAGTCAAATAAACTTTTATCTCGTTTGGAGAAAACCCAATCTTTTCAAGTGTTTTTTCTATTCTCATAAAAAAGAAAGTGATCACCTCCTTTTAAAATTGTTGTTAATTCTAAAACAACAAATCAATCCACAAAGTCCCTGGCTTCTTCTAAGGTGCATATCAAAGAATCGATATTCCCTCTTACTATATCTCTTATATCGTTAACATCATCAGAATTGCGATTAAAAGTAGTCAGTCCGTAGCCATAATCAGTGTTTTCATCTCCCAACCAAATCTCATTTCTATCGTCATCATAAATGTAGGTAGGAATTCTAACCTCTGCAGCTTTTTTTTTAGACTCCCCCATTTCTCCAACTTCGTTTTTGAGTTTACCTAGCTCTCCTTCAAGCCTAGATATTTTCTTATATTTATCTTCCATTTTTAATCACCTCCTTTCAGTTCTTCAATTTCCATAAAATAAATAAATCAACTATTCTAATAAAGAAATGCTGTAGAACATTCCACAACAAGAAATTATATTTATCATTAAAAAATTAGTATCAATTTATTATTAACCTCAGTAAAGTAATCTGTGAATCTCTCTCAAATGCTTCAAATGCTTCTTCTTAGCAACCTTCAAATTAGTCCTGTCCCCATGCAAAATCCCAGCCAACTCAGCCCCAGCCAAAATCTTCGGCGTCACAACATAATCCGCACCAGCCCGATACAATTTCAATGTTTCACTAATCCGACTCCCCGTCACAACAACCTTAGCCTTCGGTGCAACCTTCTTAATCTTCTTCAACAAATACCGAGTCTGCTCATAATCAGGAATAGTCGAAACAACCAACTTCAACCTCTTCAAATTAATCTTCTCCAACATATCAGGACTACAAACATCCCCATAAACACAAGCCACCTTCTTCTTCATCAACACACCAATCACATCCGGATTATAATCCACAACCAACAACTTATCCTTATCGTCCAACAACTCCTCCATCAAAGCTCCACCCATCCGATGCGATCCAACCAACAAAATCTCCTTATCACCCTTATCCTCATAACACAAAACTTCACGAATAGGCAGAAAACCTAAACTCCGAATCGGGTAACGAAAAAACCGATACATTCCACTCTTATACTTAATAAAATAAGGAGTGACCGACATCGTAATAATAGTAGCCAAAATCACAGTAGAAAAAATAGCCGCATCCAAAACCCCAGCCGCCATCCCAATCCCACCAATAATCAAAGAAAACTCACTCAACTGTGCCAAAGAAATCGCCGTCAAAAAACTAGTTCGTGGCTGATATCCAGTAACCCGAAGCAAAACCAAAGTAATAACAGGTTTAATCAAAAACGCACCAACAAGCAAAGCCCCAAGCAAAATCAACTTATCGCCAACACCAACGAAAACCAACTGCATCCCCAAAGCAACAAAAAACAAGATAGCAAAGAAATCCCGAAGCGGCGAAATCCTAGATTCAAGCTCCAACTTAAACGGAGAATTAGCAAGCGAAACTCCAGCAATAAACGCACCAATAACAATCGAAACTTCAGCAATATAAGCCATAATAATAAACAAAAACAAAACAGCCAGCGAACACAAAAACAAAAACTCATTGGACTGAGCAGCAAACCTAAACAACTTATTCAAAATAAACTTCTGCAACAAAAACGCAGCCAACAAAATTAAACCAAGCTTAACAAATGCGATTCCTAAAGGAGCAATAGCAAAACTCCCACTAGTAAAAACTACAATCGCAACAATCGCAATCAAATCTTGCAACAACAAAATCCCCAAAACCAACCTACCATGCAAAGTCACCAACTCATTACTATCCGCCAACAACTTAATGTCAACCATCGTAGAACCAAACGCTAAAATAATACCGATATAAGCGGCCTGCAAACTACTCAAACCCAAAAATCCAGACAACAACAAAACTACACCAAAAATAATTCCAACTTGCAAAACACCAATCAATGCAATTTTCTTCAAGTTAGCCTCACGAATTTTCCGAAACGAAATCTCCAGTCCAGCACCAAACAACAAAAACGCAATACCAATTTCCGAAAACGCATTAACAATATCCATATTTTTCACAACACCAAACAAAAGCGGTCCCAAAACAAGACCAGTCAAAACATAAGCCGGAATCAAAGGCTGTTTCAACATCCGAGCAAAAAACGCAAACATAGCAGACAAGATAAGTATAACAGCAATATCAAAAATAATAACCTCACTCGCCGGCAAAGCACCAATATGAGACCCAATCCCATTCACCATTCCAATCACGCTCCCAGTCAACCAACTCATACAACATAACAGCAACTATCTTTTATAAATATTTAGAACTCAACACTCTTCACAACTTCCCCACTCGACATCCCAACCCCAACCCCAAAACTCTGCCGACCTTTCAAATCAAACAAACCTTTCTTGTCCTTAGCCAAACTCCCAATCAAAACCCGACACCCAACCTTCCGACAAACCTTAACATTCTGAATAACCCTAGCAATCCTCTCCGCCTTAACCTTCCCACTCAACTTCGAAATAGCACTCATATCAACAACAACTCCAACACCCTTATCCTCCATCATCTTCGCCACAACATGATTCAACCCAGAATCCCTCTGCTTCAAATTATCAAACTTGGTCAAAGACTCAACCGAAATCAGATAATCAATCTTCAAACTCTCAACAACCCGCCGATTAAAAGCATCATCCCCACCATAAATCCCAATCTTACCAAAAAACTTCTTGTCCTTCAAAGAAGCAATAATCGACCGAGCAATCTTCTCACTAGCCCTGATCAAAAACCCATCAGAATCCAAATCCGTCAAAACATCCTCCTTACTAGAAACCTCCCGCAAATAAACTGAATCCTTAGTCTTAAACAAATTCAAATCTTTCATAATAAACCCAACCCAACATCTTATATAAAATTACCCAAACAAAAATCCGTGTAATCCGTGTAATCCGTGAACCAATATTTTTCCTTACTTACACCTAAACAAATTCAAATCCTTCATTCTAAACTATCAACCTTATCCTGATCCAAATAATTCTCACTACTAACAACCCTCTCCCCACTCTTTTCCTCCAAATCCACCCGAGCAACTTTCGCCACATTCTCACCCTCAACCGCAATATCCAAATGCTCATCCATGCTATCAACATCCCGAACCCTCTCAAGCTCAGCAGTAGAAGCCTCACCAAGCATAGAAAAAATCAATTCCAAATCAGTCATATGGTCCCGAAGATTCTCCCTATTAAGTCCCTTAAATTTCTTATACTCCCCCGGATACAATCCAAAAGTAGCCTTAGAAATCTCCGCAGTCAAAATAGCAAAATCACTATTCTTCTCAACCCCTTTAGTCTTCCATTCTCCAGTAAGATCTTGCCGAACAACAATCCCACGGATCCTCTTGTCAATCCAACCCTTCGAATACCCCTTCGCCTCATAAATCGCTTTCATTCTCTCCTGCGCCAACTCTGGATCATCAATCTCCTTAATTCTATCACTCCCAACTTCAGCCAACCACATTTTAAATGGCTCAGCTCTCTTAGAAGGAATCGATTGAATAAGTCTAAAAATACCTTTTGAATTAGCGCAATCAGTCATATATTTTTTACCATCTGAGGCTTCCATCTTCAGCCGGTGACAAATCGTCACCATCTCAACGCCTTCCTCTCTCAACCTTTGAGAAAGTTTGTTCCAGTATTTCCTAGGACTACTACTAGCATCAAGCGCCCCAACAACATCAACAACAGAATAAAACCACTCCTCCTTATTCCAAACCCTACGAATATTCTTATCGTCAAAAACAATTAGCCCTTTCTCCATGTCAGGTTACAACTAAATCGAACTTATATATTTTCCCACTAAAAAATTCGCGTGTCATTCCTCCTACCCCGAAATAACCGTCCCATTAACCTTAGAGTCCCCTTTCAAAACCCCATTCATACTTCCCAAACTCCCAACAATATAAGTCACAATCTTCCTCTTTGCAATCTCTCTAGCCGCAACCGCATCCAAGACGAAATGCTGCCCCGCCTTAAACTCCATCCTCCTCGCAATCTTAAAAAAATCCTCCCAACCAATCTTCGGAATAAACTTCGCTCGCTTATTCTTCTTCGGATCCGAACTATAAAGCCCTCGAACATTAGTCAAATTAATAAAATTACATTTCAAAAATCCAGCCAACTTCGCCGCAGTCCCATCACTAGTATTTTGATCTCGCCATCTCAAAGCTCCACAAAACACAACCCGATTCTTCTCAAGCAAATCCCGAGCCTTCTTCATATTCTTCGGCACAACATCATTCGCCTCACTCCCAAAAAGCCTCGCCATAAACCCAGCATGCAACCTAGTAATAGCAATACCCTCAATCGACTGACTCCTTGTCTCCTTCCCCAACTTCTTCAAAGCAGTCATATATCTCCGAGCCGTCCGACCCCCGCCGCAAACAACAACAAATCTCTTGTCTTCATGCAAATCAATCAACGTCTTAAAATCCCGCAAAAAAGAATCATCAACATCATCCGGCACAATACGCGAACCACCGAGCGAAATCACCCACACTTTTTTCATAGAATAAGAAGCAATTTTAAACTTAAATAACTATCGAATCGTAAATAAATCCCGATCCGTCACATCAAACACCCCAAGCCTCACTCCACAGTCCAACCAACCATGAGCATAATTCAAAGCCGCAAAAGCCAAAACCATATCACCCTTCTCCGAATCAAAATGCCCCGCATCACTCAAATAATTCCCAACCATATCAAAAATCTCCTCAGAATCGCTCTCCCTGCCAACAACAACAGCCTTCCGACATTCCGCCAAACCCCGAGTAGTCAAATCAAAATACCGATCCAATTTCTCCCGACTAACTATATTTTCCATAAAAAAGAATACAAAAACTTTTACTTAAACTTAACGTTAATGCTTCAAAGATTACAAATAATTATTATGTAAAATCTTCAGGGAGCCCAGAATAAACTTCTCTTTGCATTCCTAGAAGACGTTCAATCTCACTCACTCTTCCATCCTCAGCAACCTCAGAAGGATTAGTCTTAACTAAAGACTCAAACTTACGCTTCAAAACATCAAGTCGTCCGATACGCTTTTCAAGTTCTTCCTGAGGCAAATTACTAGTAGCAGTCAATGTCTCAGAATAAATATCTTCAAAACCAGAATAAAATCTCCTAAACCCGCGAGAAGCATATATTAAAGAAATATCATCACCAAAAGTAAATCTACAAGATGGTTGACCCGTATTCTCAAAAGAACCTAAAACAGGAGAAAGGATATTCTTATCCATTTTAGAAAGAAATCCATAAAGTAGTCCATTCTCTTTAATAGATGGAAAAAGTTCACTATCAGGAAAACTCCCATAAAAATCAATTAATCTAATACGGCTGTTTCCCCTAAAAGCATCTTCCATAAAAAATAATTAATTTTTAGTATTATAAAGATTATTGTAATTTATTATAGCATTAATTCAATAAATATTGCTATCAAATCTTCTCCAAAAACTCATCCCTAAAAGCAAATCATTCCAACAACCCATAAGCCGTATCCTTCTTAATCACAAACTTCGAACCCAGAATCTCCGAAACCACAGCATTAATATTCATCCCATCAACAGAAACTCTAAACAAACCCTCAAGTAAAGGAATATGCGCCACATCAGCAAACTTCTCAAGCAAAGCCTTAATCTCCAAAACATTCAAAGTAATTTTAGTAATCTGCTTCTGCCCAACCCTAATAACAAATAGCGGCTTATCCGGACCCGGACACTCAATACTCGAAACCGAAGGGTCATTCAACAAAGGAACAATCTTACCATAATCATGACTAAGAACCATCTCACCCTGAGGAGCCTTCATCTTAACTTCCGGAGCACCAGGAGTAGGAACGTCCCGAATCGGACTATTTATTCTATGCACAGGAGTCAACCCTTGCGGGATACCAGCAGACCTTTCCATATGTTTATTCAAATCCAAATTACGTTTGACAGGCTTATCAAGATTGATCGGAGCAACCAATTCACTCATATCTCTTTTCCTGATATCCATCTTCTTTCTCACGATATATCCAAATTTCCTATTCCCAGGACTCATCTTCTCCCCCAAAGATGCCATCATAACATTTTCCGAAACCCGCGGAACCAAGTCCGCATCAACAACAACCTTTTCCTCATACTTAAAATTCTTAGCTTTAATATTTTGAATAATCGAAAAAACAAAACGCTGAACAAATGGATGTACAGACATCAAAGAAACTTCATCAGAACTCATATCCGCGGAAGAGGCTGGGGACTACGAGATGACTCAACATTTCTAGCCATATTAGGAACCATCTGCGGTTCTTCATTCCGACCTCTAAGTTTCCCCTCCATTAAAACTAAACCCTTAGCAATCGTCTTATTTTGATTCAACAAAGAGTCAATCTTATTCAACATCTCAGCATCATCCGATTTCCCACCCGAAACAAAATTCTTCGCGCTCTCCTCAAAAATCTGCAACAACTTAGAAATATTATCCGACAACCCACCAAACTTAATCGACATATTAGTCATAGCACTCTGCAACCCAACAAAATTCTCAATCAACAATTCCTCCCTCTCCCTAGCCGTCATCTTCTTTTCACCACTAGATTTTCTTTTCTTAACTTCCTTAGCCGCGTGCTCCTTAACAACAATCTTCTTATTCCCATCATCATCCACGGTCTCGGTCGTCACCTTCTTTTTTACCTTCTTCACCATGATAAAGTTAAGAACATATTATTTATAAAAGTATTGACAACAACTATTTGAAAATTTCCATCTTAACAGTATCACTCTTCATCCACTTCCCATCATGAAAAACATCCCGAGCATCTTTCTTAACTTTATAAGTCCTAAACCCACATCCCTCATAACATCGAACAGCCGGCTCATGTAAACCACTAGTAGACAAAACAACCCTTTCAATTCCCAACTTCTCAAAAGCATAATCCACAGTCAACTTGCTAGCTTCCTGCCCAATTCCTTTATCCCAATAATCCTTCTCTCCAATAATAATCCCCAACTCACACTCTTTTTCCTTGAAATGCGAAAGAACAGTATATCCAATCAGGTTATTATCTTTAGCATACATTTCAAAAAAGATACCATCATCCAACTCACTCACAAATGATTTTATCTCATCAAGTGTCTTAAATCTCAAAGTCCGCTTAGCAAACCCTATATATTTCATAACTTCAATATCAGTAAACCATTTCAAAAAACCAGCATATCCGATTTCAGTCATACCCTCACTCAAATAAAAATTACTCCCTTTAATATCCATATAAAATCATCAAGAAAATTATTTATAAAAGTATTGACTCTACATTTGTAAAAAGTTAACCCGCCAACTCGGGCGTAGCCCTAACCTATCATCTATAAGCGAAGCGTCCTATAATCTATCACCTCGCGCAAAGCGCGCATGGGCGCGGAGGGAATCGAACCCCCTTCTAGCGGGTTGGAGCCGCTCATTCTACCAGTATACTACGCACCCAGTAAAACAAAATAGAACAATTAACTTTTAAAGATTCCTACACAAGCGCGAACGAAGAGCGCAACATCTACCTGCGACCTGCCACCCGCGACCTACTACCCGCAACAGCCATCTTCTTCATCTCTTCAATCTCAACACTAGAAATCGCACAACCCTTAAACTTCACCCCATACAACAACGCATCCAACAACTCCTTATCCTTTTTAACTCCAATCAAATCCTTCTTCCAAGCAACATACAACAACTCCGCACTCCGAATAAATCGGAACTTCTTGAAACCATCAATCAAACTCAACTCAGCATCAAGCGGCGTATGCAACTTTCTCTCCATCATCTCCTCCAAATTATGCGGCGCCTCCGTCAACATCCGCGTCGTCCTCTCGTCAATCACAATCGCATTCTCACATCCACACAAACTCGCAAACGCCAAGCAAGCAATCTCCCCATCATGAATAATCGCAATCTTCTCCTTCCTCTCCGTCGTCCTCAAAACCCCATTCGCCGCCTTCTTAATCTTCTTCATTTCCCTATCCAACTTCTGATTCGAAACAATATCACCAGACATCTTAAATACACCCCGCGCAATCATATCAGTAACCTGCAAAGCCTCCAACTTAAACTTCTTAATCTTCATCGGCCGATCCACAACCTCACGCTTAACCGCCGGCGTCAAAATAAACTCCCCATCAAAAACACCCTTCAACTTTTCAATCACAGGCAACATCCCATTTAGCGTCAAAGAGATTATGGGCCCAGCATCAAAAATTAAATACTTCATAATTTTTTATACATGGAAACAGATTCCCTAGACTCCTTATATTTTAATTTTTTATAAAATCCAACGGCACTGGCCTTTCTCCTAGTGACAAGTCCAATACTAGAAATACCTTTTTTATTATACATATCTTCAATAAAATTCATAAGCATCTTTCCAGCCCCTTTTCCTTGCCATTTAGGTTTAATCCAGAGTTCATCGACATATGCTTTCTTATTATCGCTTAGAATAATATGTGAAGCTACAAACCCAATCATTTTATCCTTATCAATCACAACATAAAAATCATTTTTGAAAAGTTCCGAGATATCTTTAAGCGCAGAAGCTGGACTGAATCTCGTGCTGTAAGGCGTTTTCGCTGATTCCTCTCTGAATATCTTAGCGGCATCTTTTAAATCTCTCTTTCCCGCTTTCCTAATTTTAAATCCGCGTTCATCCGCGTTCATCCGCGTGCCATTATTCTCTTTCATTCTCCAACCACCTTCAAACATTTATTTAAATCTTCCATACCCAAAACCAAATAAGGAAACTTCTGCCTAAGCTCATTAGAATATCCCCGAGCAACAGAAACACTCCTAACATCCTTCCCAACTTTCTTAATTAGATCAAACGCCGGCACAAAATCCGCATCCCCAGAAACCAAAACACAAACATCAACCCCATCAATCGCAGCCTTAACCATATCAATCGCAATCCAAACATCAATTCCCTTCTCCTTCTTCTGATTATCCGCAATATCCAAAAACGCTTCATTCACAACAGGCGTACAAACTTCACATAAATCCCAAGACTCAACCATCTCTTGCCTTCTTTTCTTTATCTCCCTAGTAGATAATTTCTGCAATTTTCTAGTAATTATTTTAATACCCTGCTTCTGTAAGTGCCCTAAAAACGCTCTTTGCATTTTATATTTCAATTCATTATCTTCCCTATCCGGCATAGAGGTATACCATCTTATTTCTAAAACTTCAAAATCATATTTCTCAGAAAGAAGTTTTCCCAATTTACAAATATCTATTTTACTAGGTTTAATAGAATATTTCACATTATGATACCAATTATTGGCATCAATAAAAATGATAGCTTTCTTATCCATAAAAACCTCCGAGAGAATAAAGCCCGGCATGTCCGAAGAGATACCGGGGACTTAAAGTATTACTATTAGTTCGATCCAGTTTATATTGTTTTTGGTTTGCTAAATTAAGTGTCAAAGAAATTATAGGTCCCGCATCAAAAATCAAATACTTCATTTGCGGATCTCCTTAACTAATTTTTTAACTCTCTTTTCAATATCATCTCGAATTTTCCTTCTCTCATCCATCCCATGATAATGCGGATCTCTAAGTCTCCAAAATTCCACATCACCGAAATCCAAAACATATTTGGGGACAAAATGTTTTGGACAAACAACAACAATTTTTTTAACATTGTTCAACATCTTTTTGTTAAGGAGGTCAGATTTTTGTTTTGAAACATCGACACCTTTTTCTGTCATAAGAATAATTCCTTTCTCAGAAGTTTTTTGTAAATCTTTCTCTAATTCTAGAGCTGCACTAATCGCCTTCTTCCCTTTTACAAAATTATTATAAAATCCTTCCGCCATCTGACTTCTATTGATATTACTCTTACAAATAAATAAAACATCTTTCATCCAAACATCCCCTCCGCAATCTTAACCCTATCCCCAATCGGCAAAGAAATAGCAATCTTCGAATTCCCAATATTCGACTGCCCAATATAACTAGACAAATCCCAAAGACTCACACCCAACAACTCCGCCGTAGCCTCCGAAGACAAACCATGCTCATATAACTTAAACGCCTTATTAATCTCAGCCTTCCGAAAAACATCCTTAATATACCGCCCCAAATCCCCCTCAATCTTATTCAACGAATTCCGAATCCGTCCCAAATAAATCCTAGCATTCTTTATATTTTCCTTCTCAAGCGCCTTCGCAGCCAACCCCAAATTTTTAACAACAGCCCCATAAAATTCCTGCCAACCCTCCATATTCCGATAATGATCCCGCTCCATAACCTTCCCAATCGAATAAACCAAAACAGCAACAACAATATTATCCGCGTCCTGAGAAATCGTAGCCTCATGAACTGTCTGATTCGACAAACTCTTCAAATCATTAGCCCGATCCTCCTCAACAAACTTTTTAGCCTCACGTAAAATCCGCAAGATATTACCAACCTCTTTCATACTTATAACAAACAATAGAATTATTTAAACCTTGTCCACAAACTCGCCAATGAAATCTTGAAAATGAACAAGATTCTTTCTGCCAGGAAAATTCCAAAATGCCTCTTTGCTCATTTCTTTATCACACGCCAGGATCAAAGAAGAATCCGAAGTCAAATCCCCTTCAATATTATACTTATTTTTCGTATAAAACCAAAGAGATAAATTATTAACAATATTTTCTCTTACAGGACAATCAAACTCTAAATAATATAAATAAACAAATTTTCCATAAGCCATAGGATTCAGTTCACTCAAATCGTCTCCTCGTCTTGGCGCCATACAGGTAAAAACAAAATCCATTTTAAAACGATTTCCATACTCCACGATATATTCATACACCAGATTTCTTCACTTTACGCAAAATCCGCAAGACATTAGAAACCTCTTTTATAACAACAGAACAAAAAAGAATTATATAAACTTTCCCAAAAAATCAAGAGAATTAACATAACTTCTTTTGGAAATAAGTTCAATAATATGAGTGGAAATTTCTTTATCAGCAGAAATACAAGCTTTCATCCTATCTTCAGATAAATCAAAACAACAAGCAATACCTTTCTCAGCAAGCCACTCAGGTATAACCCTAGATCCACATTTCCAAAAAGGAGCATTAAAATCTAAATTGTATATATACAGCGGACTTTTATCCAAAATAGTTTCTTCTGCCAAGTCTTTAAAGTAAAATCCCATAAAACTACACCTACCCAAATTATATAAATCTTCCCAAACTTCTAATCACATGAAAATCCTCATAGACACAAACTTCATCATAACAGCCACAAAACAAAAACTCGACATCCAAGAAACCGCAAACGACATAATATCCGAACCAATAGAATGGCTAATCCCACAAGACGTCCTAAACGAAATCGGAAACCTAAAAGACAGAAAAGGAACAAAAGAATCAGACAAACAAGCCGCAAAACTCTCCTTCCAAATCATAGAAACTCTCAACCCAACAATAGTAGACCTCCCAGGCAAAAATCCAAACGTCGATATCAAAATAGTAAACTACATCTTAGACAAACCAATAGTCCTAGCAACTCTAGACAAAAACCTAAAGTCCCGAGTCAAAAACAAAATCCTTACAATCCGAGGAAAAAAGAACCTAGAAATTATTTGACTTTATTCACGACATGCTTACATACAAATAATCCACTAGGTCTTTGCTTTAACATTTTCCCATGATCAGATAAAACATTATCAACTAAAAAATATTCTTTTCTTGAACCATATACAATATCAGGTATCCCAGCCGCCTTAAAAAAAGAATCCAATGTCAAAGATTCAGGATACATTTCAATCCCAAAACCTAAATCCCTGGAAAGAAAATAAGGACTAATTAATTCACCAAAAACATCTGACTTTTTTAAAGAATCGAGTCCGATCATAATTCCATTACTTAAAGATGAAAATTGTTTAGCAAGGTTACTAGGAGAAGATTCTCTTGTGATCTTAGGTAGATTATATTGCAAGATAACTGGTTTCATCAATAATAATCCAAAATCTTCTTTAAATAAATTATTGTGATATAGTTTTAATATTATCAATAACCAACAACGGATTTGCAAGACAAATCCTCCTCCTATAGCAAACCTTTTAAACCAAAAATTTCTCAAACTAATATGTTCTTAATAGTTGAAGTGACAGACCATGTAAGAGTAGAGCCGAACAAATTCGGCATGGACACAGACGCAGCAGTCCGAGCCCAACTAGAAGAGTCTTACTCAGGTTTCCAAGACAAAGATATCGGTACAGTAGTCGCAGTTCTAGAAGTAAACGAAGTCAAAGAAGGAATCATAATCCCAGGCGACGGCGCGGCATACTACGAATCAACATTCAAATTAATCGTATTCAAACCAGAACTCCAAGAACTAATTTACGGAACAATCGAAGAAATCACAAACTTCGGAGCTTTCATATCACTAGGCCCAATCCGAGGAATGATCCACATCTCACAAACAATGGACGACTTCGTATCCTTCTCCGACTCAGGAGTCCTAACAGGAAAAGACGGAAAGAAAAACCTAGTCCAAGGAGACAAGTGTGTAGCACGAATCGTAGCAATCTCATACAAAGGCGAAGAACCAAAAATCGGCTTAACAATGAGACAATCAGGACTCGGAAAACTAGACTGGGTAAAGGCAGAAAAAGAAAAAGCTGATGCAAAAGAAAAGCAAACAATAGCAATAGAAACTAAAAAAGAAACCAAGAAGGTAAAGAAAAAATAATGGCAAAAAAATCAAACAAAGAAAAATCATGTCTAAACTGTAAGGCAATCTACTTCGGCGACAAATGTCCACAATGCGAAGAAACTCCAGCTTCAGAAAACTTCAAAGGACGAGTTCACATTTTCAACGCAGCAAAATCAGAGCTAGCCGAAAACATGAAAATAAACAAAGAAGGCGAATTCGCAATCAAATCAAAATAAAATGGAATCAAAAATAATCACACAAGAGAAGAATCCTTTTCTACAAAGAGAAGAACTAATTCTAGAAATCACATCCGAATCAGCTCCAAGCGAAGCAGAAGCAAAACAACAAATCGGAAAAGACGAAGAATTAACAGTAGTGAAAAAAATCAATACAAACTTCGGACGACAAACTTTCCTAGTAGAAGCAGTTATCTATGACAACAAAGAAGCGAAAGAAAAAATAGAAACAATCCCGCAAAAAGTACGAAAGAAAATGGAAGCCGATAAACAAGCAGCAGAAGCCGAAGCAAAAAAGAAAGCAGCAGCAGAAATTGAAGCAAAGAAAGCCGAAGAAGAAGCAGCAAAAACGGAAGCTGAAAAACCAGCCGAAGAAGAGTCCGAAAACCAAGAACTAAAAACCAATGACCAACAACCAAACTAATGGCAATCAAGAGTAAGATCAAAGGAAAGAAGAAACACACAAACAAACCTACTTCTGTAAAATATAAAAAGTATACAATAGAAGGCGACAAGATAGTAAAGAAAGCACGAAGTTGCCCACGATGCGGACCAGGAATTTTCCTATCCGTGGGAAAAGGCCGAGCATATTGCGGAAAGTGCCACTTCACAGAATTCGACAAGAAAGAAGTTGAATTGAAACTAGAATCCAAAGAGTAATTTTAATTTTAATTTAAATAAATATTTATCATTTTTCATATATTATATACAAAATCAACGGATATTTAAAGAATAGATAATTCTGGTTTTTATGGAAACTTTAACATTCATAATAGCAATTATTGCAGGAATAATTATTGGGATTATTTTTACAATTATTTTCTTACGACAAGAAAAGGAAAGAAGAAGAAATGTATATTAAAACAACTTTTTGAAATAATTATTTTTAATTTAATAATGAATATCTATGACCCAATGCCCTAAACCTAAATCTATCCCGGACTTACATGGGGCTCATAAAAAATATGATATCAACAATACTCAAAAAGTATAAACCCTAGGAGCGACAATAAAGCGGTCAAAAAGATGCCTCATTGTCATCTCCTGGGGAAAAAGAGGTGATAATATAACTAGATAGTAGTACTATATAAACTTTTCGATTATGTAGTAATTTAGCAGTGACACACAACCAATCATAAATCCGTGCGCATCTGTGAAAATCCGTGGACAAATTATTAACAACCATTCCCTAAACACATCCAAAACCACACAAAAACTTATTAATCTCCATCTCTAAAAAATACCATGGAAGGTGATACCCAAACACAAGTCCCCTCGGACAAAATAAACCAAGACCAATTCTTCAACCTAATCTCATCAAACGAACTCTCCTGGCAAGCAATCATCTACGACCTAATCAAAACAGAACAACTAGACCCCTGGGACATCGACCTCGCAACCCTAGCCGAAAAATACGTCACAACAATCCAACAACTCGAAGAAGCCGATTTCTTCATCTCCTCAAAAATATTATTAGCCTGCTCATTATTACTAAGACTCAAATCCGAAATCCTAATCAACTCCTACATCCAAGATCTAAACGACGCACTCTACGGCAAGAAAGATGAAAAGCGCTACGAAATAGAACGAATCGAAATCGACGAAAACGACCTCCCAATCCTCAGCCCAAGAACCCCAATGGCACGACACAAAAAAGTCACACTTCAAGAACTAATGAAAGCCCTAGACCACGCCATCAACACAGAGTCCAGAAGAATAAGAAAAGAAATCAAAGGACGTCAAGCCAACAAACAAATGCTAACTGTAATGCCAAAAGATAACTTCATCCCATTAAAGACCAGAATCAAATCAATCTTCGGAATCGTAAAAAACCATCTAGACGAAAACGACCACATGAAATTCCATCACATGGCAACATCAAAAGAAGAACAACTAGCAAGTTTTGTGCCTGTTCTGCATTTGTCGAATAATGGTAAGATCTTTCTGAGACAACCCGAACACTTCAGTCACATCCACATGACTCTAGATCTACATCACGAAGAAAAAACTGAATTAGAAAACGAACTAGGACTTTTAGAAGAACCTATTTCCCAGCAATCCCAGTCAAAACCATAATCTCACTATCCAAAATTCCACTACACTTATTACCAACACTCTCCAAAATCCCATTCACCTCAGCCTGATCCCTAATCATAAAAACCGCGTTAACATTCCACTCATGAGCAAACTCCCAAACGTTCCTAACCTGAGGAACCTTAAGTAAATTCTTAATCACATTATCAGTATTCGCTCTTCCTTTAACAATAAAAGAAATAGAAACGGCATCACGATTAACGGCCCACCAATTAACATTATAGTCAAAACCCAAAATAGCCCCATTCTCAATCAAGCCCTTTAACCTCTTCTTGGCAGTAATAGCCGAACTCCCAATCTCATGAGCAATTTCAACCAGAGAACTCCGTGGATTCTTTTCTAAAGACAAAATAATCTTCTCATCAAGCTCACTAACAGGAGGACTCAACCTCTCAAATCTAGTCGCCTTATCCTTCACCTCCTTAAATAAATAAGGCGCACGCATCCAGTTCCCAGTCACCTTCTGAATTCTCAATCTCTTTATCGGAATAATATTCTCAATATCTTCCACAACATCCTGAGGATCCTTCCCACTAGACGCCAAAATCAAATCAAAATTTCCGTTGTACCACAACACAGCATCAAGCGGATCAATCGAAAGCAACTTCTTATTAACATTTTCCTTATTCATCCCAAGCTGAGTCTTTATGTGATAAATGTAAAAATCCTTATTCATAGGAAGATTCACGTTAGAAAGAACGTGCGGATTAAATAAAACATTCTTCTTAGCAAGCGAATTCATTTTCTGAATAATCGCTGGCTTAGAAACACCAACATTTTTAGCAAGCTCAGAAACAGTCGCTCTTCCATTCTGAATCAACAACTGAATCAATTTCCGATCCTTCACACTCAACTTAACATTAGATTTCTGAGCGTAGGTTTCTTTGGCTAAAAATCTCATAGTTTAACATAAGCTAAATTAAGTACTTAAATTTTTCTATTTGTTAAAATATTTCAAGATAAGTATTAAGAATACTCATTGTATATTATATATAACTAAATATGGAAATAAAAATATGACGCTAGTAAAAGGTTGTGGAAACTTGAAGAAAGAGTCTCTAGAGATTTTGAAAAACTTCAAAAAAAGCAAAACTTCAGGGGTAACTCCAAAAAACCAGTCGAGACTCAAGTAATATGGTAAGTTTGAAAGGCTGTGGAAATCTAAGTCAGAAATCTCTAGAGGTTTTGAAGAACTTCAAAGAAGATAAGACTTCAGACACAAATACAAAGAATAAGAGATTAGTTCAAGCCTAGACATTAATTCAAAAAAACTTATTTACCTTAATCAAAAACACAAAAAATAAAATGGCATGGGGAAAAGGCTGCGGCAACTTAAACAAAAGATCTATAGATATTATAAAAAAGCTTCAAGAAAACAAAGATGCCAAGAATCGCAAGAAAAAGAAGAAATCAAATTAATTCTAGCCCAAATTAAAACAACAAAACATGAAAAACAACAAAACACTAAAAAGTATTGGAAGAAGCTCCGACGAAATGATCCCGGTAGAGATAAGTCCATTCTGCAATTTCTCATGCGAAAAGTGTATAGTCAAGAAAAGACTTCATGAAGAAAAACCTCGCGACAACCCAAAGATAGTAGAAGAAATAATTCGATACGTCCCCCAAAACAGCTACCTAGGTTTTATAGGACTAGGAGAGCCATTAATGCCAATCGGCCAAAAAAGAATAGAAGAAATCATGACAAAAAGAAAGGACATCCAGGCCCATATTCAAACAAACGGATCTTTCAAACTAAATAACAAGCTAGTAGAATTCGTAAAAGAAGGGCGTCTAGACATCGGAATATCCTACGATCCTCACCACCAACAAGCCAAAAATTACAAAATCAACATACAAGAAGACTGCGTAATAGGAGTAACCGTAGTACTATCATCAACCCCAAAAAGTTTCTCAGTAAAATTCCTCAAAAGAAAATTCCCAAATCTCGCCAAAATCTTAGTAGGACCAATGTTTGATATAGATATATCAATAACACAACCCATAATGAGCTGGGAAAAAGTATATGAATTCTGCGCAGAAATAGGAGACAACAAAGAAGGAATAATAATATTTCTAGAAATATCAAAAGATTGGGAAGACGAACCCTCAAAAAAGATGATAAGAAAAGCGATAACAGGAAAAAAAATCCTAAAAGAATGCTACGCGATGCCAGAAGGCTTTTTTATCTACATAGACGAATACTCAAAAGTCCCAAGGATATTAACAAACTCCAAAGTACTATTAGCAGGGGAAAAAGGAATCTTATCTTGGAAAGAAATAGAAAATGAACTAGTCTCAATAGAAGAATTCTTTAAAGATTAGCCCTCAAAAAATCCGTGCAATCCGTGCAATCCGTGCCAATTCTTTCTTCTTCAGAATCTTCCCAACAATCTCCCGCAACCTCACACTCTCCAAACTATCCCTATCAATATCCAAAGCCTTCCTCAACCTCCGCCTCACCTCAGCAAACCCAGCCCGCCGACAAACCAAATCATCCACAATCCCAACCCGCATCATATTAACCCCCATATCGGTCACACTTCGATACCCAAACGGGAACCTCTTCCCCAACACCTTCCGCAAAATCAAAAAATTCTCAACATCCCGATTATAATTCACAGCCCGTTTCCCATAAGCCTTCAAATGAAACTTATCAATCACATTAAAGTCCCCAAGGTCAGCAGTCGCAGCCTCATAAGCCAAATTAACAGGATGATTCATCGCCAAATTCCAAATCGGAAAACTCTCAAACTTCGCAAACCCTGTAGCAATCTTTTTCTTCATCTCATAATAAATCTGCGAAAGCGCAAAATACATCTTTCCAGAACCACCTCCAGGCCCCGTCACAACAACCAAATCACTATCCAACTTCACATAAGCATTCCTACCATATCCCCGCAAAGTCGCCCCCAAATCCTTCCCATACCCCTCAATCTCACCATAAAAATAAACATCATAATTCTTCCCCATCCGAACCCCAAACCTCTTCGCTTCAATCTCACCAGAAAATCGAGTAATCACAATCTTAACATTCTTCCCAAACCCAAACTTCTTCAAATCCTTCAAGTCAGCAAAAACCTTCTTCTCAAAACTCAAACCCGACAACCCGACCTCACGTCCACTCGCCAAATCTATCGCACTAACACAATAAACAATATCCAAATCCCCAAGCTCTCTCAAAATCTCAACCTTCGAACTCTCCCGATACCCAGGCAAAACCCGCGCCGCATGCTCATCCCGACAAAGCTTCCCCCCAACCTCAAGATACAACCGACCAAACCTAGCAACCCTATTCCGAATCTCCAAACTCTGCGCAGCAATATACTTCTCAGCATCAAAGCCCTTTTTCATAACAACCCAAACAAACCCAAACTTAAAAACTCATCCCTTCAAAAAAATATATGTGAATGTGTGCGCACACTTGTAACACATCCCCAAAAAAACCTATCACCTATCACCTATTGTCAAAACTTCTTTTTCCAAAAGAAGTTCCTCAACCCCACTCCTCATATTCTTAACCTTAAACTTTCCAGCCTTCACCTCATCAGCCCCAACAATAACAACCTTCCCCACACCCTTCCCATTAGCATACTCCAACCCCTTCGACAAACTCTTATCCATCAACAACTGCGTCCTAACCCCATCATCCCGCAACTTCCCAACCAAATCAACAGCAACCTCATCCTCATCCAAACTCAAAACCAAAATCTCAACACCATCCCCTACAATATCACTAAGCAAATAAATCGGCTCAAAACCCAAAGCAAACCCAAACGCCTGAACCTTATCAACCAAATAAGCCCCTCCTCCACAAAGCGAAACCCCTAAATCCTCAGACCAAACCTCAAACACAGTCCCATTATAATAAGAAAGCCCCCGAGCCAAAAACGGCCGAAACTCAACCTCGACACCAAACATCTTACAAATCTTCTTCAACTCTTTCACCTCCGAATAAAACTTATACTTCTCAAAATCCTTCCCAACAAAAACATCCAAAACTTTCTCATAACCAATCTTCTTCAAATTATCAGCAACATCCTTTTTCGACAACTTATCCAACTTATCAATCTCCCTAATCACCTGGTCCCTATCCTTCTCCTCAACACCCTCGTCAACCAAAATTTCATTAATCAACTTTCGATTATTAACATAAATCTTAACAGGCATTCCCAACTTCTCAAAAATATTCTTATTCAATCTCAAACACTCAGCCTCATCTTTCAAAGTCGAACCAACAACATCACAATCACATTGAGTAAATTCCCTAGTCCTCCCAGCACGAATCCTCTCATCCCTAAAAACCGACCCAATCTGAAATCTCTTAAACGGCAACTTCTGATTCTTCGACAACCTCTTTAACTGAAAAGTAAATTCATACCGAAGCGCAAGCTCTCTCTTTCCTCTATCCTTAAGCCGAAAAACATCCCGAACAGCCTCGTCATTATTCCCCTCAGGCGCAACAAAATCCTCCCTCTCAATTATCGGAGTCTCCGCACTCTCAAAACCATAAAGCTCAAATTCCCTCTCAATAATCTTCCGAATCGCCGCACGCTTCGCCGCCTCGGCCCCCACATACTCATTAAATCCTTTAACCATACGACTACTCATAAAAGAATAACCCAACAACACTTTAAATAATTCACTAATCCAAAAACACTTAAAACAAAAACCCCAATCAATAACGCCGCCCGCGGACTACTCGACTTAATGCGTAGGGTAGTCCAACAGCTTTGCAGGGATTCGTCCCTGCATTATAATCAAAATGGAAAAAGAGATGACTCTAAAACAGTCTACCGCGAACTCAGCAAAAAGCATCCTAAGACTTCTCTCACTCCTTCTAACTAGTTCCAGTATTGAACTAGTTTTTTCAAAGTTTGTAGCTCCAGCAAAAAAATGTAACGGTATTATTATCTCTTGTAGCAGTAGCCGAATTTAGTGAGTATATCCCGCCCTTTTCCTGCCTACTTCTTTCCAGTAAATATCCACAAAGAGAGACAATATCTCTTACGTGCTTTTTCTAGCATTCCTTTACTTTGATCAATTCCAGTTGTCTTTACTTTAATTCCGAGTTTTTCGGATAAAGATCCTGTTCCACATCCTAAATTTAGCACATTTCCTATGGGTTTAATGTTTTTTATTATGTCTTTGTATTCCCTTAGAAGATATTTTTTTGGTTTCCATAGTTGGTCACAATGTTTTGCAAGTTTGTCGGATTTCATTTTGATCCATTCATAAAAATTAATAATGAATCTCCCGAGCTCCCTAACAAGGGAGATTCATTGAATGTGATGTTAAATAAAAAATAATAATATTTTGAAGATTTACTTCTTCTTTTTAGCTACTTTCTTTTTAGCTACTTTCTTAGCGACTTTCTTTTTTACTACTTTCTTAGCAACCTTTTTTACTACTTTTTTCTTCTTCTTTCCGCCTCGAGCCATTTTAGCTTCGCATACGTTTCCCTTTCCATCTACATAATATAGAAATCCAGATTTTCGTTCTACGATGTTTTTAGCGATAATTTTTCCCATGTTTTAACCTCCTTTTTACCTCTTTGAGTAAGTTAATTTATTGAGAGTGTATTTTCTATTTAAATGTTTTGGTTTTTCCCCGACGTGAAGTTATACTTTTTAGTAGTTAAAGGAATTTTTAGGAGAAATTTTGTTATTTTTGAATATTTTTGAATTAATGGAATTTCAATTAATTTATTGAATTTGTTTTTTGGAAGTATTAATGATTTCCAAGATGTGACCTTTATTATTTCTTGTATTTTATTTTTATCGTCGGTATAAATTGCAAGAAATGGCTTGCAAAAGAAAGAATGAATTTTTATTCTTCTGGATTTTTTAAAATTAAATAATAGTAGTGCGCTGTTCTTGTAGACCATAAGACCTAGGAACTTTTTTAGTAGATTGCAATTATCTACTATTAGCGAGAATCTTTTTTCTTTGTGTCTTAATATTATTTTTTCTAGTGCCATTATATTTGGAAGTCTCCTTTTTTTAGTTCGCAATATTTGTTATAGGCTGCTTTGACTGATTTTTCGTGGACTTTGTCGTGATGAATGAAGCCGCCGCCGAATGCTTTTGGGATGTGCATTAGCTCATGGATTATGACTTTGGTTTGGTCTTCTTTTGGGAGTTTGTCGAATTTTTCAGAGATGACTTCGATTAGGTAGAATCCTTTTTTTCTGCCCATTCCGATTTGCATGGCTTTGCCGAGGGCGTGGCATCTTGCGATTGTGTATTTTGCTTTGGAGCCGGTGGATCTTAGGAAGGCGACGTGTTCTAGTAATACATGATTCCAGCCCATTGTGTGGACTACTGCTTCTGCTCTCTCTTTGATGTCGGGAGCGGAATGGTAACGAATTACCATTTGGTCGTTGGTCGTTGGTCGTTGGTCGTTGGTTTTACGATTTGTGCAACTGCAAGATTTAATTTTTTCATTCTTTTACCTCTATAGTTTTTGTTTTGGAGGCGTGTCCTTTTATTATCTTTGTTGTTGCTTTGTAGTGTTTTGTTAGGAGTTTCTCTAGTTCTTTGTTGGCTTTGCCGTCGATGGCTTGTTTTTTTAAATGAACTTTTTGGATTTGTCCTTGGAGATCTAGTTGGATTTTTTGTTGGGAGGAATTTGGTTGGATTTTGATTTGGAGTTTCATGAAGGTTAGTTAAAATTATATTTAGGTTTGTCTGGGCAGGTGTATGTTAGTTTGTTTTTGTTTTTTGAAAACTTAAGGATTCTTATCCGGTTTAATTTTAGTTCTGATTTTTTTATGAAGAAAAATATTGTTGCGAAGATTGCTCCTAGTGTGTCGGCTAGCATGTCTTTTTGGGCGTCCCAAATATCGCCTTGGGAACCTAGGAATGCTGCGCCTGCTGCGGGGTCTGATAGTGCTGCATATATCCATTCTATTATTTCGTATCCGGCTGCTACTGTTACGATTGCGAATATTGAGAATAGGAATAGTATCCATTTTGATTTGGTTAGATCTTTTCTGTGTAGAAATTCTGCTATGGGGTATGCGTAGAACCCTACGGTGAAGTGGGCGATTCTGTCGAAGTGGTTTCTTGAGAAGTCGAATAGGTTTGTGACGAAGTCGAATGGGACTAAGGCGAAAGTGTAGTGTCCGCCGATTGTGTGGAGTGCGATTAGGAAGGACATCATGATGTAGGATGTGTTTGAGAATTGGAATTTTTTGTAAGTTAGGGCTAGGATTAGGACGATTGCGAAGATGGGAATGTTTTCGACTAGCCAGGTTGCTCGGTTGTGAGGGTTTATTGCTAGGGCGATGAAGAGAATTGCGTAGAGGGTTAGGAGGATTTTTGGGAGGACTGGTTTCATTAAAGAAGAAAAGTGTTAAAGTATATTAAGGTTTTGGGATGAGGAATATTTTAACCACAGATTAACACGGATGCTCACGGACTTTAGCTTGTCATAATTTCAATGCCATCTCGATGCTTTAGTGGATGATCTTTTCCGACTGGTTGTTTCGTTCTAACGTCGATTGCTTTGATGAATTTGTCTCCGATGTCGGTATGTAGGGAGTATGCGAAGTCTAGGGCTGTTGAAGTGTTTGGTAGGAGGAAGCAGTCGGGGAGGACGTTGCCTTTTGAGTCTGTTAGTTTTGAGCCGGCTGGGAATATTGCGATTTGTTTTAGGAGGTCGAAGACTGCGTAGTCTAGGACTTCTTGGACGCCCGTTGAGCCATATTCGTCGAGGACGTTTTCTTGGATTGAGATTAGGGCTTTCTTTTGGTCTTCGCTCAAACCTTCTTTTAGCTTAAAGTTTGGTTCTCCTTGGATGTATTCTATTAGTCCTGCGTTTGCTGCTTGTCTTAGGGACAGCTCGGCGTCGGCTGAGCATGGGATTATTTTAATGTCTGGAAATGCTGCTTTTAATTTTTCTAGGTTTTCTTGAGAGTTTGGTTTGTCGGATTTGTTTGCTGCGATTATCATTGGTTTTGTTAGATGGCGTAGGGTGCTCGCGAAGTTGTGAAGATCTTGAGGTGTCCAGGATGTTGGTTGTGTGGGGTCTAGTTTTAGGATTGTTATGACTTTGTTGACGTCAGCTTCTTTTACCCTTAGTCCTGAGAATTGTTTTGCGACTACTTTTGAAAAGTCGGTTTTTGTGGATTGAATTGTACGGGATAGTTTTTCCCAAACTTTTTGGAATATTGAAGCATACCATTTGTTTAGTTCGCCTTCTAGCATTTCGACGTCTGCTATGGGGTCGCCTTTTCCTTCTTGTCCTTCTAGTGTTGTTGTTGCAGAGATGTCGACGATTTGGATGAACATGTCGGCTTGTCTTAGGCTGTCTAGAAAGTGGTTGCCTAGGCCTTTTCCTTCGGATGCTCCTTTCACTAATCCTGCTACGTCCATCATTTCGATTGGGACGAATCTTATTTCGCCTGTGCAGAATCCAGTTCTTGGGTTGCACTTTGTGTTTAGCTCTTTGCATAATGCTTTGACTCTGACGTAGCCCATGCCGTGATTTGGTTCGATTGTTGCGAAGGGGTAGGATGCGATTAGGACGTCTGAGAGCGTCGCTGATTTGAAGAATGTGCTTTTCCCAGAAGAGGGCTTGCCGACTAAACCTAAGAGCATACAAAACTCCGTTTTGTGTTTTTGGTTTTGTGTTTTTGGTTTTTGGTTAGCTTTTGCGCTCTTAGTTCGCGCGAATTGGTAAGAGCTCTTGATTTCATAGTTAAGGAAGTTAGTTTGGGTTTTTATGTTTTATGAATATACTTAAACCTTTTATGCAAGAGAATAATATGGGACTTGGAGATTTAGATATTACAACGAGCAAGATTTTTAAAATATTAGAGAATCTTGAAATATATGATGTTGTTACAGATGTACTTGGCAGAGGAAACAGGAAAGGGCAACTGAGGAAAAAAAAATACCTATTATGCTTTATGCCCTTTTCATAAGGAGAAGACTCCGTCTTTTCTTGTTTTTCCTGATATTAATGGAGCGGGTTGCTTAAGTTGCGGAGTTACTCTTTCGTCTTTGGAGTTTTTGACTGAGTATTATGGAAATGATTGTGAAAAAAAAGTTTTAGAAATTATTCGACTAAATGATTCTGAGCTTTTTGATATCATCTTGAAAGGCGAAGTTTTTGAGTCAAAAATGGGTTTACGTGAACTTATTAACAGTATCAGTGTTGACAATTATGCTAGTGTCTCGAACGCGATGGAAGAATCGCTTCATTGCAGGGCTTATATGAAGAAGGAGTCTTTAATGAGCCTTCGTGACTGAATATAAATGATCCTGCGGGGATTTGAACCCCGGAACCTCTAGCTTTCTTAGGCGAAAGCTGTTCACAATTTCCGTAGATTTTGTGGCCATATAAGACTAGCGCTCTGACCAGACTGAGCTACAGGATCTATATTAGAGACTAAGTTGTGTATAAAAAGATTTTGATAGTTACTTTTTGCAGAGAGCTAGGGCGTAAGAACCGTCTTCGGATGTTTTGATCATTACGTCGTCGAAATATAAATTCATGAAACTTGAAAAATCTTCTTTTGTGTATTTATATGAAACTACTACAATTACCTGATCTCCGACTTCGAATTTGACGGACCTTCCTAGAAAAGATATTTCTTGTGCTTTTTTTAATGTGTAGAATGACTCTATTCTTGAGTTTTTAAATCTGACTCCGAACTCTATGTCTTCTTTTTTTAATCCTAATTGGAGAAGCGGGAATGCTGAAAATTTGTTGAAGTGTTCTGAGTTGTAGGAATTTAGTATCTCTTCGGGTTTTCTGTGATCTAGCCCATTTCCTATCAGTAGAAGATCCCCGCCTTTCATTGAATTTCTGATTTCGTATAGAAGTTCATTGATTTCGAAATTACCTAGCGTGTTTCCTAGTAGTAATGTTAGATTTTTTTTGAATTCTTTGTATCTTAATAGGGTTGCTATGTTTCCTATGTTTTCAAAGTCTGAGATGTTCCATTGAAATTTTACTACTTCTTCTATATCCGCTTCTTTTATTTTTTGTATTGCTTTTTCTACCATATAGCCGCTGATGTCGATTGGGCAGTATCTTACTTTTGTTCCTTTGAATTTTTTGATTAGCATTGAGGCTTTTCTTCCGTCTCCGCATCCTATGTCGATTATGTTGACTGGTTCGTTTCCGAATTTTTGTAGAATTTCGTCTGCGTTATTGTTGATTAAATCTATTTCTTGTTGAGTTACTGTTTTTTTGTATTCTTCGTCGTTTTCTAGGTCTAAGTATGCTTGGGCTTGTTCTGGGGTTAGGTACCAGAGTTTTGAGTCAGCGATGTTCCAGATTCGGGTATTGCCTTCGAGGGAGTAGCCACGTTTGATAAGTTCACGGAAGATCAGGTCGTTTATTTGTGGCGGGGTTTTTTCTGCCATGGATTTGACTGGGATTATTGGTTTTTATGTGTTTCGGATTGGTTATTGAGGAGTTACGGGAGGGTTGGTCGGGGTTGTTTGAGGGTTGTGATTTTGTGAAAGTATATAATAGGGGTTTGGTTTAAAATTGGATGGGAAAGTTTCCGATTGTGACTTTGATCGGGTTTGTTTTGATGATGGTTGGTATTATTTCTGCTACTAATTGTGGGGTTGTTCCTGTGGATGGATGTATCGTGACTGATGATATTGTTTTTGAGGTTGGGGCTTATTATCTTCCTTCGGGAATTTCTATTGGAGCGGATGGTGTTGTTTTAGATTGTAATGGGGCTACGTTGTTTGGTGAGGGTTCTGGAAATGGGATTTACAATTTGCGATATGATAATATTGTGATTAAAAATTGTAATGTTAAAAATTATTCTAATGGGATATATCTTCATTATTATTATGATTCTCGCGAGAGAAGGGGGTATTCCCCTGATATCAATGTTCTATGGAATAATATTTTGGAGGATAATATTGTTGGGCTGATGTCGTTTGGACACTCTTCCAGATATCCTTCGAAAGATAATAATATTTCTAATAATATTTTTAGGAACAATAATAAGGGTATTAATTTTAAAAGAACTGTCCGTTCAAATATTTTTAATAATAGCTTTAAGAACAATTTAGAAGAAGGTATCAATTTTCAAGATTCTGTTGTTGGGACTAATGTTTTTGATAATAGCTTTGTTAATAATTCTGGACAGGGAGTGTCTTTAGGAGGAAGTTCTGATAGCTTGATTTATAATAACATTTTTAGTTTAACTGGAATAGAATATATTGCAACAAATAATAATAAGTATTGTTTAGATGGTGAGCTTCCTAATCAATACAGCTATGGGGCTGTGGGTCCATATTGCGACTGTTTGCCTTTGGTGGATGGATTGTCAATAACTTCTTCTGAGAATATTTGTGCTGAGACTTATTATCTTCCTTCAGGAATTTCTATTGGAGCAGATGGTGTTGTTCTGGATTGTAATGGGGCTACGTTGGTTGGTGGGGGTTCTGGAGATGGAATTTATAATTTGCGATATGATAATGTTGTAGTTGAAAATTGTAATGTTGAAAATTATTTGAATGGGATATATCTTCAATCTTATTATCATAGAACATTTGGAACTTATTCTCCTAATTTTAACGTTTTATGGAACAATACCTTTGAGAAAAATGGGATGGGTTTAATAGCTTCGGGGGCTGTTGATAATTTGCCTTCGAGCCATCATAATATTTCTGGCAATATTTTTAGAGATAATACTAATGGTATTGATTTTACAAGTTCAGTTACTTTATCTCATATCTCTAATAATATCTTTGAAAATAACTCCGATTATGGAATTCGTTTTAGGACTAGTGGTGTCAAAGATCATATTCTTTCTGGAAATTTTTTTATTTCTAATAATGTTCATGTTTTAGATTCTGGGGTGGGTAATAATTGGAATAATTCGGAAAGTGGAAATTATTGGGATGATTACGATAGTGAAGAAGAGGGTTGTTATGATTTGAATAAAGATTTTATTTGTGATGATGTGTATAATATTGATGGGTTATCTGAGAGCAAGGATTATTTTCCGGTTCTTGATAGCTCATGTGTTGGGAAAATTAATGTTTATGTAAGTGATTCTTTTGGGAACCTAATGGATGGGGTTTATGTTTATCTTAATGAAGGAGATGCTAATGTTACTAGTATTGATGGGTTTGTGGGTTTTGACGTTGAAGGAGAGTGTGGCGTGGCTCAGGACGTTGAGGTTAGGTGTTCAGATGGGGTAAGAATTTGTGATATTGGTTCTACCATCATTAGTTCTTATGGGGATGTTGATACGATGAGTTTTATTTGTGATGTTTGTCGGGATAGTTTTGATTTTTGGATTAATGAGAATGAGTTGATGTTTGAGAATATTGATGGGGATGTTCGTGTTAATGTTCGTGTTCATAGTCTGGGATTAAGTGATGATGTTAATGTTAGTTTGATGAAGAGTTGCGGTGGTGTTAAGAGTTTGTTTGAGAGCCAGAATGTTTCGATTTTGGAAGGGGAAAGTGAGGTCGTTTCTTTTGTGGATGATTTCGAGGGTTGTGAGAAGATGGATATTATGGTTGAGTATTTTGAGGAGGAAGATTATTTTGGTAATAATGTGATTTTGGATTATCCTGTTATGGAACCTGTTAGGGTTTATTTAGAAGTTGATAGTGGCTATTCTGCCGTGGATGATGTTATTGAAGAGTTTGTTGGGAAATATGTTGAGGTTGTTTCTTCGAAGAATGATGCTGATTTGGATATTCATGTTGGAAAAGGTTTTTGTTTGGAAAGTAGATATTGCCAAGATTATTTGAGCGGGAACTTGATTAGATTTGAAGGACATCGTGAGGGTTTGCCTTGGAATGGTTTGATTGTGGATGGGGATCAGGAGATTTTTGTTTTTGGTAATGAAATTGATGGATTGATTGTAGGAGTTCGGAGGCTGGTTGATGAGAGGGGAATTTATTTGAATAAAAGAAATTTGCAGCTTGATTTGAATAATGTTTATTTGAATTCGGAAGATTTGGATGCGCTTTCTGTTTATGATTTTTTACACACTGATGAGAACGTTGGAGTTTATCGGAAGGACAGTGAGGCTTTTGGGGATGTTGTTGGGAATGTTCTGAGGAGGGATGTTTTTAATTTAGAGGTAAAGAGGGTTTTGACTAATGATGGAGTTTCTTTGAGGATTAAGAATTTGGCTTCGGAGTTCAGTGAAGGGTTTCGGAATTTTGTTGGAGTGCGACCGGTTGTTATGTCTGGAGGATTGTTTAGTAATTTGGAGACCTGGGAGAACGGGGGAAATGGATTGGCTACTGATTTGGTTCGGGAAGGTAAGGATGTTTGGGAGGTCGAGATGACTGGTGGGATTGGTAGTGAGTGTGAAGGTTGTGACGATTATAGTTATGATGATTTGGTCGATTCTTATTGGCCGGCTTTAGTTGGAGCGGTTCAGTATTATTCGGGTGCTGTTGGAGTCGATTATGTTGGGCACAGTAATGGATGTCGAGTTGCGCTTTCGAGTTTGGCGAAGTATCAGGAGAGTGGTAAGGAGGATGTTGGGACTGCTGATGGTTTCGATATTGATTTAGAGGGAAGTAGTTCGAATCCTGTTGTTGAGACTTTTATTGGGGTTGCTTGTCCGGCGGAATTGAATGATGGGACTTTTTTGAGCGCGCTTACTCGGGAAGTTGTTTTTGCAGATGGTGGTCATTATTTAGGGGATAGTGCGATGAAGGTTTTGCAGATGAGTCATTTGACTGTTGATGATTATACTGGAGCTTTATATCTGGCTAGTGGTGAAGATTCAGGTTTTGATATGGGAAATTATATTGTTTTTCTGGGGAGTATGCTTGGCGGGAAGGAGAAGATTTCTTGGAGTTTGATGGAATATTACAATGATTTGTCTAGGGATAGGGAGAGTGATTTTGATTTAAATGGGTTGGAGATTTCGAAATTGAGATTGTATTATGGGAGTCTTTTCTTGCTGGGACATGATGGAGTTGTGCCTCTTGAGGATATGGAAGTGATTTTGGATGAGGTTGTTTGTGAGGATGAGAATACTGTAAAGAGTGGTGTTTCTCCAGGATTTCCTTTTGATGTAGATCATGTATACGTAAAGAATATGCTGTGTCGCACAACTCCAAGAAATTTTTAACTAATCTTTAAGAATGATAATTATCGCTTTTTTTCCAATGTGTTTTTTTGGAGCTATAACATTTGCCCCACTTCCATAAGGCAC